>Ga0206106_100197_pt1 | contig 91148 bp, 75 predicted proteins | sample 1B1ome_FD_148677 | JGI IMG/M metagenome (GOLD analysis project Ga0206106, IMG submission 148677) | Enriched microbial communities from leaf-cutter ant dump, University of Wisconsin, Madison, United States - 1B110A | ecosystem: Environmental > Terrestrial > Nest > Insects nest > Nest dump | place...
CCAGCATGAACTTCCGCTCCGGGCTACGCCCTCCGCTCCAGTTCATGCTGGCCAACCCACCCAAAATCAGTAAAACACACACCGCAGACTCTCATTCCATTCTGTCCAGTTTCAGGGGCTCGGCCACTGCCATTCAAGCACCTGACAAATGGGATGCCTTGGAGCGGGCTTTGAGTCGATTTTGTCCCGATCTTGCCCAAAAACGCGATCAGTTGATCTCCACGTGAACTGGAACGGTTCCGCCACAAACGGGGGCAGTTTTTTCCGAGCCGGAGGCAACCCCAAAACCAACTTGATTCCGACTTTTCAGGCACGCTCCCGTAGCCACTTTGGTTCCAATGCGAACTCAACGTGGCGGCGCTCCACGTTTGAGCCAGGCGCCCGATCAGATGACGGGCAGGAGTGGAAAATGGCGACCCAGTATGGGACGGCTTTCCACACCGAGGCATTTTTCCAGGACAGTGGCGTAGAGACTGCGGAAATCGACGTTAAATTTGAGATCCCCCCGGTTGAGATCGCTCAGGCTGGGTTGCTTTCCATAAAGGCCCGGTTTGACCCCGCCACCTACGAAGAACATGGGCCCGGCCGCGCCGTGATCCGTTCCGCTTGATCCGTTTTCCTCCACCCGGCGGCCAAACTCCGAGAAGGTCATGACGGTGACCCGTTCAAAATTACCCTGTGCCTTGAGATCGCGCACAAAAGCCTGAAGCGAATCGCCGAGATCCCCCAGCAGTCTGGCGTGGCTTCCCATTTGGCCGCGGTGGGTGTCGTAGCCGCCTTGACTGACATAGTAAGCCCGCGTGCTCATGCCGCCCGCAATCATCCGCGCCACGGTGTTGAGGTTATTGCCGAGAGCCGAGCGCGGGTAGAGCGCGGTGGCGGGCGCAGGTTTTCGCGTGGCCGTCAGAACCTCGGCGCTGGTTCGCGAAGCATTGACCGCGGTCCGCTGCAAAAAGTCACGTGCGGAGAGCCCGGAGGTGACCCGCTCGCCAAGGGTGCCGATCGTGCCGCCGCCCTTGCCCTCAAAGGAGTCGGCTTCCTCCATCTCATTGAACTGTGCGTAGAGAGCATCGGCTTCCACGTCCCGGCCCTGTGCGGCCCAGCGATACTGCCGGGGGTTGTTAAAGGTGATCCCGCAGGGTTCCTTTGCGGAAAATGCCTGCGGGGCGGCGTTGGCAATCGCAACCCCGATGGCGGGATCAGCCCCGCTACAGGCGTGATCGAAGTATCTCCCGAGCCAGCCGTGTTTTTCAAAGGCCTCCGCGTCCGAGGCCGTCTGCCAGATTTCCATGGAACGGAAGTGGGAGCGGTTCGGGTTCGGATAACCGACGCCGCGGATCACTCCGAGCGCGCCGTCGTCGTACAACCCCCGCAGCCCTTTGAGCGCCGGGTGGAGCCCGAGCCCCTCTGCGAGCGGGAGAACGTCGGCTTGCCGAATACCGAGGGTGGGGCGCGCGCGATAGTAGAGGTGATCCTCGTAAGGGACGACGGTATTAAGGCCATCGTTTCCTCCCGCCATCTGGAGGATGACGAGGATGTTTCCATCCCGTCCGGTCGGCGTCTGCACCGGGGAAGCCGACGCCGCGCTCTCCATGGCGGCAAACGTCTTCTGGAGAAAGACCGGGATCGTCGCCGTCACGGCAGCGCCAAGGAGGGCCTGACGCAGGAACCGACGGCGTGTGATCGTCTGGCCGGGGAAACGCTGGGGTGTCATAAGGCGGAGTTCTCCTGCATTAAATGAGTTGAAACTCAGGGGTGCTCATCATCAGGTGAAGGAGTTGCCGTTGCACGGCGTCGCTCTGCAACGGTTTCTCTTTCAGGGAATCGCAATAGGCGGCCAGCGCCTCGCCGGAACACGGCTCCTGGAAGAGGGCTGATGCGAAATATTGCACCAGGTCGATCTCCGAAGAGCGCGCCCTCTCCGGAATCCGCGAGAGAAGGCCCGGTGATCCTTTCCGCCGCTCACGCTGTTTCTTCCCTTTACCCCGGAGATTGCCCCCGATGCCGAGGAGCTTGCCCGCGATATTGTAACGGGCCAGCAGCGTGGAGGTGGTAATCCAGCTCTTGCCCCCCTCCCACCCTTTGACGTTCGGAGGGCGGTAGAGCGCCTGGCCGAGCTGCTCCAACACATTCTGCATCCGGTCGTAGGGCGGTTGTGGCATGTCGAGCACCTTGAGGCATTGCACGAGCCATTCCACAGGAGCCTTGATCTGCCGGTGGCGCTCTTGGTAAAACGCCGCGCTCAGGAAGAGGCGGCGCAGCATCGGCCCGGTCGCCATTTTTTCCCCGGCCAGGGCTTCGGCCACAGCCTGCCGCCACGCGGAAGACGGCTCGTCACCTACGAAGTAGCGAAGGAACTTCCACGCCATGAACTCCGCGCACGCCGGTTGGGCACACAAGATGTCGATCACCTCCTCTCCCCTCCAGCACCCCCGGTTCCCGAGGATGGTTTTTTCGCGGTCGTCATGCTGCCGCGGGACGAAACGGAACTGCTGGGTAACGGGGTTGATCCGGTAGCCCGTGAAGGCCCGCGCGGCTTCCGCTACGTCCCGCTCGGTGTAATTCCCCTCACCAAGGATAAAGAGTTCCATGGCCTCCCGGGCGAAATTCTCGTTCGGCTTACCGGCGCGGCTATTGGAGCCATCGAGCCAGACCAGCATGGCCGGATCGCGGAGCATCGCCTTCGCCATGGTGGAAAGGTCGCTGAGGGCGAGGCGGCGAAAAGTTTCCCTCTGCGTCCAAAGGTAGAAGACCTGACGCACCTTCACCTGGCTGGTGGCGAAATGCCCATGCCAAAAAAGGGCCAGTTTTTCCCTCAGAGGGGTTTGACTCTCTCGCATCTGGCGCAGCCACTCGCCTGTAAACCGGAGGTACGCTTCCCTGTCCCTCTTTTGCGCCGCCCGACGTTGCATCAGCTTCTCTTCTTTACTGAGAAGCTCCCGTTCGCGGCGCTCCTTCTGGAGATTGCGGGGCCGGGCGTAGGCGGGCGGCTCTTCCGGGGGCATGTCGTTTCGAGCCCCGGCCAGCAACGATTCGATTGCTTCCTTCATCCCGAGGCTGTAGAGCGCCTCGATCTCCTCCGGAGTGCCGCCGAAACCGGCCCGATTCAGCAAATGCGCTGCATGGGTCGGACTCCAGAGACGGGGGTTGAGGGGAGCGAGCATACGGTTTCAACCAAAAAATCGCGACCCGACAAGTGGAAGGTCTTCCACATTGAGGCCTTTCTCAAGGACGGGTGGTGAGTTTAAGGAATTGGTCAGAAAAGTGAAGCCCATAAAACAATCAATCCCTGCAACTCAGGCGATACGCACCCCCGATCGCAAACCATCAATCTCCACGGTAATTGGAATGGTTCCGCCACGAACGGGGGCCGTTTTTGCCGGGCCGGAGGCAACCCCGAAATCAGCTTGATTCCGAAACGGGTTCGTTTTTCAGGGACACCCGGGCAGCCGCTTCCGCATTCGCGGCGGTGGCGACCAGCCGCTCCAGCGCCCGCCGGTGGGGGGCGCTCATCGGGATCGCCGCGTGACCCGCGAGCGGGAACCATTCGCTCTGCCCCGGCAGCGCCGCCTCCTCATACGCGGCGGGAAAGACGCGCAGGGTGACGCGGTGGTTTGTAAACGGATAGACCAGAGAGAGAAGCTCCTTTCCCGGTGTGCCCCGCAGCAGCGGCAGCCGCCAGAGGCCGTGCCAGCGCTTGCCGGTCTGTTTTTCGAGCAACACCTCCACCCCGTCCCGGACGATCCAGCCGCACGCTTCCTCCAGCGCGACGGTGGCCGCCCGGGGTTTCTTGACGGGCAGGCGCTCCGGGGTCTCCGCCGCGCAATACGCCCGCACCGGGCAGACGAGGCAGGCGGGGGCGCGCGGTGTGCAGATGAGCGCGCCCAGCTCCATCATCGCCTCGTTGTATTGCCCGGCGGCGCGCTCCGGCTGCCAGCGGCGCGCGGTCTCCCAGAGGTGGTCGAGCCCGGCGGCGGCATCGACCGGTTCGCGAAAATCGAGGAGCCGGGAAAGCACCCGCACGATGTTGCCGTCCACGGGCGGCGTCGGCGCGTCGAAGGCGAAGGTGGCGACGGCCCCGGCTGTGTAGCGCCCCACGCCGGGGAGGGCGAGGATTCCGTCGTGCTCGTGGGGAAACCCGCCCCCTTCCGCCACAATCCGTCGGGCCGCCGCGTGCAGGTTGCGGGCGCGGGAATAGTAGCCGAGCCCCTGCCAGGCGTGCAGCACATCGGCCTCCGGCGCGGCGGCGAGCGTGGCGACATCCGGGAAACGCTCCAGCCAGCGCCGGTAGTAGTCGATGACGGTGGCCACCTGCGTCTGCTGGAGCATCATCTCGGAGACCAGGATGGCGTACGGATCGCGGGTGCGCCGCCACGGCAGGTCGCGCCCGTGCCGCCGGAACCACTCCGTGAGCGCCGCACGAAACGCCGGAAGACGCCCCTGGGGAGTTTTTTTCTCGGAGCGGGGCGAAGAGTCGGGTTTGATCGGCAACATCATGGCATCCACACTGTACACCGCCCCCCTCAACACCGCGCAGGCGCAAAAGCTGCGCCGGTTGCTGGAGGAGGAGGACTGGGAGTTTGAACCCAAACCGTATACCCTTTTTTACGCCCGGAAGGCGAAGCTCAACATCGCCGTCTACGAAAAAGGCCCCAAGGTGGTGATCCAGGGGAAGGGGACCGGCGAGTTCGTGGAGTTCCGCTTCGAACCGGAAATCCTCGGCGAAGCGCTCACCGGGTACGAGGAGGTGCATCACCCGGACTGGTTCGAGCCGCACTTCGGCGTGGACGAAAGCGGCAAGGGCGATTTCTTCGGCCCGCTGGTGATCGCCGGGGTGTACGTGAACCGGGAGATCGCCCACCGCTTTCACAAGGCGGGGGTGACCGACTCCAAGCGGATCGGCTCGGACGCCCGCATCCGGAGCCTCGCCGACGTGATCCGGGAGACGGAGGGGGTGGAACTGAGCGTGGTGGAGATCGGCCCGGCGAAGTACAACGAACTTTACGAAAAAATCGGCAACCTCAACCGGCTGCTGGCGTGGGGGCACGCGCGCGTGATCGAAAACCTGCTCACCGCCCGGCCCGACTGCCCCCGCGCGCTCTCCGACCAGTTCGGCAACCCGGCGCTCATCAAGCGTTCCCTCATGGATAAAGGGCGGGAGATTCAGCTCGACCAGCGGACGAAGGCGGAATCCGACCCGGCGGTGGCCGCCGCCTCCATTCTGGCGCGGGAACGCTTCATCCTCTGGCTGGAGCGGCACGGCAAGCGCCACGGGGCGACGCTCGCGCGCGGCGTGAGTGCGCAGGTCAAGGCCACGGCGAAGGAACTCGTCGCCCGGCACGGCCCCGGCATCCTGCGGGAAGTGGCCAAGACGCACTTCAGGACGGCTCTGGAAGTGGGCGGCGGCGCGCCGCCGGAATAGGGTCGGCGGCGGGTTCCCCGGTCTTCCGGGCGGCGTGATAGTAGGCGCCAAGCGAGCCGAACCCGGCCTCGAAGGCGATGTCGGTCACCGTGCGGCGGGTCGTGAGCCGAAGCCGCCGCGCGTGGGCGAGCCGCAGCCGGATGACGTATTCCCAGAGCCCCATGCCGCAATGCGTGCGGAAGAGCGCAAGCAGGTACTTGGGATGGAGGCCGATCGCCCGGGCCACGCTTTCCACGGAGATCGGCTCCGTGTAATGCGCGCCGAGATGGCGCAACACCGCCTCGATCCGCTCCCCGCCCGGCTCCGGCCGGGGCGGGCGCGTGGCGGCCAGCCCGTGCGAGCGCCGCGAGAAATACGCCTCCATCTCGGCGATCGCGATCTCGCGCAGCACCGCGTCCCCCGCGGAAAAATCGGCCAGCCACTGGCGGAGCGTCCCGGCGTCGCGCTCCGTGGCCGGATAGCTGACGAGCCGCCCGCGCAGCAGCCGCTCCACCAGACCCGCCGCGTGTTTCCACTCCAGCATCGCCACCAGCGGCAGCGTGAGCCAGATCCCGGCGGCTTCGTCCGGCGTATCGCCCCGGCGCGTCACCGTCTGGTGTGGCATCCCCGCCCAGAAGAGGGCGATCTCCCCCGCCCGGATGGTGTGGAAACGGCCCGCAAAAAAGTAACGGATGCAGCCGGAGACCAGGTAGTTGACCTCCACATCGGGATGCGTGTGAGCCAGCGCCATCGGCCCGGAGGAACGCCATGGCCAGATGGCGAAGCTGAGGCTTGCGAGGTGGTTCACCGCTTCGGGCAGGGGCCGGGCGGCGGCGGGGGAGACCTTACGATGTTGCATGGATTGGCGAGCCCCGTTGGAAGCGCCCCGGGAGGGTTGCGCCGTAGAGTGGACTGCATGACTACCTTATCAGTATCCCCGTTGGAACGCTACCTGTTCGATCTCCAGGGCTTTCTGCATCTGGAAAACGCCCTGAGCGCCGAGGAAGTGGCCGCCCTCAACCGGCGTCTCGACGCGATCCCCGTCATGGAAAAGGGCGCGTGGCACGGCGCGGTGCACGCCCACTCCTTCGGCGGCAAGGACGGCACGAATCTCCAGCAGATTTACGAAGGGGGGCCGGAGTTCGAGGCGCTCATTGATCATCCCTCGTGGATCGGCAGGATCAAACACTTCGTCGGCGATCAGCCGGGGAATTTCGACCTGCTCCACGGGCCGGTCTTCATCGACGAAGCCTTTGCCAACCTGCGTGGGCCGGGCGAGGCGATCGGCCTTCACTCCGGCGGGCACAAGCCGGTGAAGCGCACGCAGTACCGGTTTCATAACGGGGAGTTCGCGTGCAGCCAGGTGAACATCCTCATGGCGCTCACCGACATCGGCCCCGGCGACGGGGCGACGATGCTCATCCCCGGCAGCCACAAGGCGAACCTGGAGCACCCCCAACTGCGGGATCACCAGATCCGCCCCGGAGAAATGACCTCCGTGGACGGAGTGACCGGCGCGCGGGAAGTCCACATGAAAGCAGGGGATGCGCTTCTTTTCGTCGATGGCATCATGCACGGTTCCGCTCAACGGACGAACCCGGGGCAGCGGCGCATCATCGTCTACCGTTACGGCCCTTCCTGGGGCTTCTTCCGGCATCCCTACCGGCCTTCGCGCGAACTGCTCGCGCGGCTCACGCCGGAGCGCCGCGCGATCGTCTGGCCGCATGAACACAAGCTTTTCCCGCCGGGGACGCAACCCGAGGGACCGGTTCAGGCCGGGAATCCCGCGTAGGGAATCACCTGGGTGACCCCCTCGATCGCGGAGGTGAGGGGGTTGCCCGGCACGCGGACCCCGAGCAGCGTGCGCCGGGTGATCTCCCGGCGCAGATCGGCGATCAGCGCGCCGCCGCCCACGAGCATGATGCCATCCTCGATCACCTCGCAGGCGATCGCGTCCGGCAGATCGCGGAAAAAGGAGAGCGCCCCTTCCGCGATGCTTTCGAGCAGGCCGCGCAGCTCCCGCGCCAGCTCGGCGGAGATGATCCCGGCAAAGGGCGGGAGATCATCGAGCGAATGCGTCTCCATCCACCGCAGCACCATCGACGCGCCCGCCCCCCGGCCGATCCGTTCCTTGAGCGCCCCGCACCCGAGCGCGAGCCGCCGCGAATAAAGCACATGGCCACAGCGGATGACGGCGTATTCGGTAAAGCTTTCGCCGATGTCGCCGATCATCTGGGCGTGTTCGCTCCCGGGATCGAGCCCCGCGCCGAGCGCCGCCGCGAAAGGCTGGGGCACCAGCACGACGCTTCCCGCCCCGCTCCGGTGCAGGAGTTGCGTGAAGTGCGTGCGCTCCTGTGCTCCCGCACAGGCCGAAATCGCGGCGACCACGCGCGGGCGCCGGAAGGAGTGCGGGCGAAGCTCGCGAAAGATCATCCCGAGCAGGGACGCGCTCGGCTCCTGCGAAGCCGCCGCGACGGATTCCACGGAAAACTGCCGCCCCGATGGATTGGCGGCACGGGTCCAGGCCGTCCCGACATCAAGGGCGATGCTGTGTTGACGCATGAACGGAGTAAATGACATGGCCACCGGGAGACAGGAAGGGGTTCCCAACCACCTACACAAAAAACAAATAAAACTCAACCCGAAATCCGCTCCGGAAGCGGCATAAAATCGGCGCGTCAGCCGAAAACCGCTCCCCAGAGCGCCCGCATCGCCAGCAACACCCCGGCGAGCACCAGCCCCAGCACCAGCAGGACCGCGCCGATGAGCAGGCCCACAAAGAGCCAGTCCCCGGCGGTGGACTCGCGCCGCTGCCCCGCGTGCTTGAGGAAAAGGGCGTGATTGAGCGCGTTCGACTTGAACCAGAGCGAGAACGCGTCGCCCGCCACCGGAATGGCCCCGAGGATGGTGTTGAGGATCACGTTGAGCGCCATCCGCACCAGCACAATGCGCGGCAGCCCGTAGCGGGCGCTCATGACGATGATGGAAACCGAGACGAGCGCGCCGAGCCCGTCGCCCACGCCCGGGAGCAGGCCGACGAGCGGGTCCATCCCGAAACGGAGGTTCGTGCCGGGGATTCGGAAGACATTGTCCATGATCACGGCGATGAGCCGGATGAGCGGTTCGTCCCCGTGAGCATTGCGGGAAAGGACTTCCGCGTGACCGGCGTCCCTGCCGTCGATCCGGACTTTGCGTGTTTCTCCCATGTCGTGATTGGATTCGGGCCTTGCGCGTGCGGCGGCGGTGGCTTCAGGGCGCCTGCCCGGTCGGGCGGCGCGCCTTGAGGAAACGCCAGCGGTAGATGGAAAGGGCCCCCGCGTAGGCGGGCGGGCGCTCGCCCTCCAGTGAAAGGGAGGCGACCCGCTCCCCGTTGGCGTCGATCCATTGATGGCCGCCGAGATGGAGCAGAAGCCGCCCCGAATCCTCAAAGAGGGCGATGTCGCCGGGAAAAAGGATGCCGGGATCGAACTCCGCAAACGTCCGGCCCGAGAGCAGCCGTTCGAACTCGCGCCGGTGAGGTCGCTCCATGAAGGGAAGCCCGCGCCACCAGAGATCGGCGGCGCGCCGGAGCAGCGCCGGGTTGAGCGTTTCCAGCCCGTAGCGGAACGTCCCTTCCAGCGAGGCGCGGCGCACCAGCCCGTTGGGGCCGATGCCGAGAAAGTTTTCCCCGCTCGCCAGAACCCGGCGGCCTTCGTACCGGCGGGCGGCGGAGGCGATCGCCTCGCGCAGCGCCACGCGGTCGTAACGGTCGTGCCCGGGCAGGAGGAAGAGGAGCAGGCCGATGGCGTAAAGGCTCAACAGGCTCCAGCGCGGCAGCCGGTAACGCCACGCCAGGCCGAGGAGCCCGAGCAATAGCAAAGCGCCGAAGACCACGCCGGAGAGGCGCGTGGCCGGAAGGCTCGGCGGGTAAAGCGCCGCCGCGGCCCACCAGAGAAGCCCGAGCCACCAGAGCAGGACGGCGTTGCGCCGCGTGATGAAATCGCGCAGGGAACGCGGCGGCCCCGCTTTTCCCCTGCCCTTCCCCTTGTCTTTTCCCCGGCTGCGGCCCTTGCCATGGCCCCTGGCGGCTCCGCCGCGCCGGTTAGAACGCGGTGCAGCCATGGCCGGAAAGGCGCGCCCGGAGCTCAGCCCGGGATTTCACGCAGCATCTGGGCATTGGTCGGGAAACGCTGGAGAAAGGAGAGGAGCCGTTCGATCGCCTCCGCCGGTTTGTGGCCCGCGAGGCCGCGCCGGATGATGTTGATCTTGTGCAGATCGCTCTCGGGCAGCAACAGTTCCTCGCGCCGCGTGCCGGACTGGAAGATATCCACCGCCGGGTAGATGCGCAGGTCGCTGATCTTGCGGTCAAGCACCAGCTCCATGTTCCCGGTTCCCTTGAACTCCTGGAAGATCAGTTCATCCATGCGGCTGCCGGTTTCGATCAGGGCCGTGGCGATGATGGTGAGCGATCCCGCCTCCTCCGTGTTGCGGGCGGAGGCGAAGAGCTTGCGCGGGATCTCCAGCGCGCGCGCGTCCATCCCGCCCGACATGGTGCGGCCTCCGCCGCCGGTGGCGTTGTTGAAGGCGCGACCCACACGGGTGATCGAGTCGAGGAGGACAAAGACATGCTTGCCCATCTCCACGAGCCGCCGGGCGCGCTCGATGGCGAGCTGGGCGATGCGGGTGTGGCTCTTGATGTCCTGATCGTTGGAACTCGCCATGATCTCCGCGTGCGGCACGGTGCGGCGGATTTCCGTGACCTCCTCGGGCCGTTCGTCCACGAGCAGGATGATGAGCTTCATATCCGGGTGGTTCCTGCCGACGGCCTCCGCGATGTGCTGGAGGAGCGTCGTCTTGCCCGTGCGCGGCGGCGCGACGATGAGCCCGCGCTGGCCGCGGCCGATCGGGGCCATCAGGTCGATGACGCGGGTGGTGGTCCGCTCCGGCGTGGTTTCCAGGCGCACCAGCCGGTTCGGGTTGATCGTGGTGAGTTCCTCAAAGAGCGGCAGGGCGCGGTGACCTTCGGGGTCTTCCCCCTCGATCTCCGTGAGGCGGAAAAGCTGCGGGCCGCGGTTGCCCCGGCGGATTTCGCCGCGAATCCACATGCCGTCGCGCAGGTTGTAGCGGCGGCAGACTTCCGGCGTCACAAAGATATCGCCCGGGTGCTGGCTGAAGTTGCGCTTGGCGTCGCGCAGGAAGCCGAATCCCTTGCCGGAGACTTCCACGATGCCCTCGGCGAAAACCGGGTCCGGGCGGGGCCCCTCCACGGGCGGCTCCGGCGCGGCGAATTCCTGACGGGCGGCGGCGATGCGCTGCTCCCGGCTTTCGCGGCTCTCACGAAAATGCTCACCGCCGCGATCGCGGTCCCGGTCGCGATGGAAACGTCCGCCACGCTGGCGGAAATCGCGGCGGCGGGAATACCCTTCCTCCCGCTCCGGGCGCTCCGGACGTTCCGTGCGATGAGGGCGGGGAGCCGCCGCCGGATGGGGCGGCGGCGCGACGGCTTGCGCCTCGGGCCGGGGCGGAGCCACCGCAGGCTCCGGCGCGGGCGCGGGCTCGGGTGGCGAAGGGACTGCGGAAGCCGGGGCGAGGGGAGGCGGGATGGTGGCGGCGGGCCCGGCGGGTGCGGTCGGGGCGGCGGGAGGCGCATCAAAGCGGAGCGCCGGCTGCCGCTCCTCTTCGTCAGCCGGTTTGCGGATCGTGCGGCGAGCCCGCTTCGGGCGGGCGGGCGGCTCCGTCTCCTCCGCGGCGACGGCAGGAGCGGCGGGCTCGACCGGGGCGGCGGATTCCGTTGGCTGCGCCTTGCGGCGGGGGGCGCGGCGGGCCGGTTTCGCCGGAGCTTCGGCAGCCGGTTCATCCGCGACCCCGACGGGAGCGACCGGTTCCGCCGTCTCTTTCCTGCGCCGTGCGGGAGCCCGCTTGGCGGGTTTGGCTTCCGGGGCGGCAGGCTCCTCCGGGGCGGCCTCTGCCGCCGCCCGGGAGCGGGAGGTGCGGCGGGGGGTCGCCGAAGGCTTTGCGGCAGGCGCTTTCCGGGTGCGTTTGGGTTTGTCTTCCACAAAAAGAGAAGGCGTGTCAGTCGGTTCGGTCATACGTGCAAAAGATGGAGCGTCGATGAAAAGGATGAAAAAAGGGGGTGGAAAAAGCGGGGGCGAAGGGCTCCGGAAACGGATGGCAAAGCGGGAGAGGCCAGCGGCCCCGGAGCGGGAAACAGGGTTGGGGTGTTAAAGGGTGAAGAAAAAAGGTGTGGCGGGATTTCTCACGCAGAATTCGCATCCCGCAGGGCGGTTGCTTCCCGGAGAATGTCCGGGGCTGGTCTGATTTTCAGGATTGGCAGATCATCGCAGGGGCACCCGGGTGGGACACGTCCGCCCGAAAAGGCGCGCCGCCCCGGAGCATGGGAAGGCCCGGGCGTCTCCGGGAGAGGGTCGCCCCGTGCGGCCCCCGGCCACTGGTATCAAAACGTCGATTCAAAACGTATCCGGTTCAACGATGGGTGGAGTAACGCGCCTGCTGCCTGAATGCCATCAACGCAAACGGAAGTGCGGAACGGCGAAGAAAAGGGCGGAAAAAGAGTTTCCCGGCCATGCAAAATGGCCGACAGAGACGCGAAGCTACTCCCCCAATCAACCAGAACTTGCCCGCGCTGTCAATGCCTCATTGCGCGGAATGAAAAAAATCCCCCGCTACCCCTCTCTTCATCCGAGGCGGAGAAACCCGAAGCGATCGGGCTGGTAAAGGGTGTTCCAGCCCGTGGGCGACCAGGCCGCCGGGGGTTCCCCCGGGGGGAGGGAAAAAAAATTGGCCCGCCAGCCGTCGTGCGGCGGGGTGGAGCCGAGGCCCCGGAACGGGAGGGTCAGCCGCAGATGGCCCGGCGGCTCCGCCTTCCACTCCAGCCCGTCGCACTGCCAGCGCCAGTCCCGCTTGTATCCGCCGGGCGAACGGCGGAAGACGACCTGGGCGATCCGGTCGCCTCCCTCTAGGGCGATTTCAAAAAAGGATTCCCCATCGCCCACGGGATCGAGCAGCAGACCGAGCCGGGTGGCCGGAGAGGGCGAGGAGGCCTCCAGCACGATCTCCAGCCCATCCTCATCCCCATCCCGGGTCCGGGCGAGGGCGAGGGTGACGCCACCGCCCGCAGGCGAAGCGTCCACGAGATGCGCAAACCGGGCGGAAACACCGGGCCCGGGCGGGCGGGAGGGGGTCAGCGAAGGAGGCGGCGGCAGCAAGGGCGCACTCCGGAAGGCTTCAGAACTGCGGCGGCAACAGTTGGGAAACCGAGTAGGCGGCTCCTCCGGCGGCGATCAGGCCGAGCACGGTAAGCAGGATGGCCACGAGGTCGAAGGGCCGGCGCGCTTTCCGTTTGCTCTGGAAGGGGGAGGCGTTGTCGAAATCGCTCGGGCGCTGGCTGGTGGCGGCAGGGGTGGCGACCGCCCTTTCCTCCTGCGGCAGGGGTCGCGCCTCCTGCTTTTTGCTCGATTCCACGATCGCCTCCACCTTGCCGAACTGAATCCGGTCCCCGGTGCGCACCGGCTGGGGCGCTCCCGTGAGCGGTTCGCCGTTGATGCGGGTGCCGTTGGTGGAGTCGAGATCCTTGACTTCGTACCGGTCCCCGGAACGGTTGAGTTCCGCGTGGTGCGAGGAGACGCTCGGATCGTCGATCTGGATCGTGTTGTCTTCCACGCGACCAATGGTGATCCGGGGGGCGGTCAGTTCATGAATGACTTCGCCCGCGTCCGGGAGGGAGATGACAAGCTTGGGCATACTCTTTCTCTATCAGCCTTTGCGGCTGGCATCAATGAGTTTGGCGAACTCCTCAAAGAAGTAATGGGCGTCGTTCGGCCCCGGCGCGGCCTCCGGGTGGTACTGCACGCTGAAGACCGGGAACTCCCGGTGGCGCAGCCCCTCCACGGTCTGGTCGTTGAGGTTCACGTGCGTCACCTCCACATGAGCGGGGAGGGAGGCCGGGTCCACGGCGAACCCGTGGTTCTGGGAGGTGATCGTCACCTTCCCGGTCTGGAGATCCTTCACCGGCTGGTTCCCGCCGTGGTGGCCGAACTTGAGCTTGAAGGTCTTCCCGCCGAGCGCGTAGGAGAGAATCTGGTGCCCCAGGCAGATGCCGAAGATCGGTTTTTTCCCGATCAACCGGCCGATCGCCTCATGCACGTACGGGACCGCGCCGGGATCGCCCGGGCCGTTGGAGATGAAAATGCCGTCGGGATTGAGCGCGAGCACCTGCTCCGCCGTGGTCGAGGCCGGGACGACCGTCACCTTGAACCCCTCCTGCCGCAGCCGCCGCAGGATGTTGAGCTTGATCCCGAGATCGTAGGCGACGATGTGGTAGCGCACCGGCGGCAGCTTTTCGTAAACCTCGCCGTTGATGTCGCGCTCCACCCCTTCGCCGTCTCCCTTGATGATGGTCCATTTGCGGGAGAGCCGGTCCTGCGGGTCCCATTCGTAGGTCTGGCGGGCGGTCACCTCCTTCACCAGATCGACACCGACGAGCCCCGGAGCCTCCCGGGCCATCCGGACGGCGTCTTCCGGGCTGACGGCGGGGTCCGTGGAGAGGCAGCCGTTCATCGACCCTTTCTCCCGGATGCGCCGGGTGAGCGCCCGGGTGTCGATCCCCGCGATCCCGACCACCTTCCACTGCTTGAGGTATTCCTCCAGGCTCATGCGGGAGCGCCAGTTGCTCGCAATCGGGCTGAGTTCCTCGATCACAATGCCGCGCAACTGCGGCTGCGCCCCCTCCTGATCGAGCGGGTTGACGCCGTAGTTTCCGATGAGCGGGTAGGTCATCGCGACGATCTGGCCGTGGTAGGAAGGGTCGGAGACCACTTCCTGATAACCGGTCATCGCGGTGTTGAAGACCACCTCGCCGACGCGGGTCCCCGTTGCGCCAAAGGATTCGCCTTCAAAAACATGACCATCTTCAAGTGCCAGAATCGCGTGCATTTAAGATTGGAAGGTAGCCGTGCGCGGGCTTTTTGGGAAAGAGAAAAAACGGGGGATGCGCCGCCGGCCGCCGGATTACTTGGAGACCACCTCGCTCAACTGGAAGATCGGCAGGAACATGGCGATGACGATGCCGCCGACCACGATGCCCAGGAAGCAGATGAGGAAAGGCTCGATGAGCGAGGTGAGCGCGTTGAGCATCGCCTCGATCTCCTCGTCCCAGAAATCGGCCATTTTTTCGAGCATGGCGTCGATCTTGCCAGTCGCCTCGCCCGCGGAGATCATCCGCAGCATCATCGGCGGGAAGATCGGCTGGCGGGTCATGGCGGTCGAGAGCGTCTCCCCTTTCTCCACATCCACGGAGACGGACTGGATCGCCCGCTCGATCACCGTGTTGCCGGAGGTCTCCGCCACGATCGACATCACTTCGAGAATCGGCACGCCCGAGCGGATGAGCTGGGCGAAGGTGCGGGCAAAGCGGCTCATGCTGATCTTGTGCGTGAGCGGCCCGACGATCGGCAGCCGGAGCTTCGTGCGGTCCCACCACTCCGCACCGGCCTTCGTGCGGAGCAGGGAGCGGCTGCCGAAAAAGGCTCCGCCGATCCCGACGATGAAGAAATACCAGTTCCCGCGGACGGCGTCGCTGAGGTCGAGCAAAAATTGAGTCGGCGCGGGGAGGTCCGCCCCGAAATCCGCGAAAATGTCGCCGAAGACCGGCACCACCTTCACAATCAGGAAGGTGGTGATGAGCAGGGCGATGGAAATGACGATGGCCGGGTAGGTCATGGCCGATTTCACCTTCTTGACGAGCCGGGCGCTCGCCTCCAGGAACCCGGCCAGCCGGTCGAGGATCTCCGCAAGCATACCGCCCGCCTCCCCCGCGCGCACCATGGCGATATAGAGACGGGAAAACACCTTCGGGTGCTTGGCGATCGCCTCGTTGAAGGTCTCCCCCTGCTGCACCCGGGCGGTGATCTCGCCGATCACCACGCGCAGCCCCGCCTGCCGCCGGGGGTCGCACTGTTCGTAAAGGGCGGTGAGCGAGGAGACGAGCGGAAGCCCCGCGTCCACCATCGTGGCGAGCTGGCGGGTGAAGAGGACGAGATCCGTATCGCTCACTTTCCCGGCCCGGCGCGAGCCGCGGCGGGCCGCCCGCGTCTCGATGGAGAGGACCATCAGGCCCCGGCTCATGAGCGTGTTGAGCGCGTTCTCCTCGTTCACGGCGTCGATCACGTCGCTGACCACTTTTCCCCGGGCGTCGCGGGCTTGATAGGCGAATGTAATCATCTCTGCGAAAAAAAAGGGGGTTTCCCGGGAAGAGTAGACGGCATTCCCCCGGGACGCCAGAGGGAAAGCGCATGAATCATGCCACAAATCGCACCCCCCGGGTGCGTGCGCATTTTCCTCGTCTTTGCCGCCTCTTGAAGTTTACGATTGAAATTCTTGGGACTCCACCTACATTCGTCGCTTCTTTTCGCCAAAAAACGACCGCCCATGCTTCGACAATCTCCCGAGTTGAAAATCTTCTCCGGCTCCGCGCACCGCGAGCTGGCGCAGCGGATTGCGCAATGCGTGGGGGTGCCGCTCGGCGATGCCACCGTCTCCACGTTTCCCGACGGGGAGACGTTCGTTAAAATCAACGAAAACGTCCGCGGGCGCGACGTCTTCATCGTCCAGCCGACTTCCCCGCCCAGCAACCAGAACCTGATGGAGCTTCTCATCATGGTGGACGCGGCCCGGCGGGCGAGCGCGGCGCGGATCACCGCCGTCATCCCGTTCTTCGGCTACGCCCGGCAGGACCGCAAGGACCAGCCGCGGGTGCCGATCACGGCGAAGCTGGTGGCCAACCTGCTCACCGCCGCGGGGGTGGACCGGGTGCTCACCGTCGATCTCCACGCCCAGCAGGTGGCCGGGTTCTTCGACATCCCCGTCGATCATCTCTTTGCCCTCCCGGTGCTGCACAAGTATCTGCGCACCAAGTATCAGCACGATTTCGTGGTCGTCTCCCCGGATGTCGGCGGCCTGAAAATGGCGAGCGCCTATTCCCAGAGCCTCGGCGCGGGGCTCGCCATCGTCGCCAAGCGGCGAATGAGCGCCACGGAGATCGAATCGCTCTACGTGATCGGCGATGTGGAGGGGCGGGACGTCCTCCTCATCGACGACCTGACGGAAACCGCCGGCACCCTCACAAGCGCGGCGAAAATCCTCAAGCGCCACGGGGCCGCCACCATCCGCGCGGGCGTTTCCCACGCCGTCCTCTCCTCCATGGCGCACGAACGGCTGCGGCAGTCGGAGATTGTCGAACTCATCACCACCAACAGCGTGCCGGTGGCCTCAGCCGAAGGGCTCCCCATTACCGTCCTCTGCATCGCGGAACTCCTCGGCGAAGGGATCAAGCGGATTCACCATGACGAATCCGTCAGTTCGCTATTTGAAATCAACGGAAAACAGTAAGTTATGTCGAAACAAGTCAAGCTCGCCGTGCAACAGCGCACCGAAACGGGTCGCAACGCGGTAAAGAAAATCAAAGATGCAGGTTTCATCCCTGCCGTCATCTACAGCAACAAGGCGGAGAGCCTCAACCTGAAGGTGAACGAGCGGGAGATCACCAACCTGCTCGGACAGGCCGCCGGGGAAAACATCCTCGTGGACCTCGCCGTCGAAGGGCAGGACGACAACCGGCTCGCCCTCATTCAGGAAGTGCAGCACCACCCGGTGAGCCGGCGCATCCTCCACGTCGATTTTCATGCGATCTCCGCGAACGAGACCATTGAGGCGAACGTCCCGGTGGAGCCGGTGGGCGAAGCCGTCGGCGTCAAGACCCACGGCGGGCTGCTCGAACAGCTGGTGTGGACCATCGCCGTGCGGACCCTGCCCCGGAACCTTCCGGAAATCATCCAGGTGGACGTGACCGACCTGAACATCGGCCAGCCCTTTCATATCAAGGACATCAAGCTGCCCGAGGGCGTGACCGCCGCCGGGGATGGTGACATCACCGTCTTCCTCATCGCCGAGCCGAAGGTTTCCGCGGACGCTCAGGCCCAGAAATAACCCCCCGCCCGCCCGCGTTTGGATACCCCGCCGCCCGCCTCCTGTCGGCTGATCGTGGGTCTCGGAAATCCCGGGAAATCGTATGAACGGACGCGGCACAATGTCGGGTTCATGCTGGTGGACCGGCTCGCCGCCCTCTCCGGGGTTCCCTGGAGCCGGGTCCGCGTGGCGGGGCGCGATCTCGCGGCGGAGACCTCCCGCTACGAAGGGGCGCTGCTGTGCAAGCCGATGAGCTACATGAACCTGAGCGGCGGTCCCGTGGCCGGGGTGGCCCGCTTTTACCGGATCGCCCCGGCGGAGATGCTGCTCGTTTACGACGACGTGGCGCTGCCGCTCGGCAAGCTCCGGCTCCGGGCGCGGGGATCGGCGGGCGGGCACAACGGGGTGCGCTCCATCATCGAACACCTCGGCACCGACTCGATCGCGCGGCTGCGGATCGGCATCGGCGAAGCCCCGGGGGAGGCGATGGTCTCCCACGTGCTGGGGCGGTTTTCCCCGCGGGAAGAGACGCAGCTTGAAGAAACGCTCATCCTCGCCATGCAGGCCGTGGATGTCACCCGCACCCGCGGCCTCCCGGCTGCGATGAACCAGTTTAACTAAACCAACCATGAAAAACCGTTACGAAGCACTCCTGATCCTCAACATCAAAGGCGGCGACGACGCCGTGAAGGAAACCCTGGAACGCCTGGAAGGCGAGTTCACCGCCGAAGGCGCCCCCGTGGAAGCCATCCAGAAGCTGGAACGCCGCCAGTTCTCCTACGTCGCCGGGAAACTCGACTCCGGCTACTACGCGAACTTCATCTTTGAAGCCGACGCGGCGACCATCGACAAGCTGCGCGCGAAATTCCGGCTCGACCAGACCGTTTACCAGCAGTTTTACAAGAAGCTGGGAGCCCGCAAGGCCGCCGCCTGATTTCGGCCCCGGGATTCCCGGAGAGGGGATGCCGCCCCCCGCTTTTTGAAAAGATTCGGGTTCCTTTCCGTCGTTTTTTCAGGCATCCTGCCAAGCGGTTGCCCGGTCAACGGGCGGCTTTCCGTGGCTTCGTGCACCGGAGTCTTCTCCGGCTTCCTGTTTTTTAACCTCGTTCAACCCCTTTCCTCTCTCTCCTTATGGCCAGTCTCAACAAAGTCATGCTGATCGGGAACCTGACCCGGGACCCCGAAGTCCGATACACCCCGAAAGGCACCGCCGTGACCGAAATCGGGCTGGCGGTCAACCGGCGGTACACCGCGGAATCCGGCGAAAAGCGGGAGGAAGTGACCTTCGTGGACATCACCTTCTGGGGACGCACGGCGGAGGTCGTCGGCCAGTACCTCCGCAAGGGAAGCTCCATTTACGTGGAAGGCCGTCTGCAACTCGATAGCTGGGATGACAAACAGACAGGCCAGAAGCGAAGCAAGCTTCGGGTGACCGGCGAAAGCCTCGAGTTCCTCGGAGGACGTGAAGGAGGCAGCCGCGAAGGAAGCGGCGGCGGGCGCAGCTTCGGCGGCGGCTCCGACTACGAACCCGAGGGGCGATCCTCCGGGCGTCAGGCACCCAACCGCCCCCCGGCCACGCTGCCCAAGCCGCCCGCCGATCCCGATCTGGACGTCGAGGACGACGATATCCCCTTTTAAGCCTTCGTTTGGACCTTTTCGGTTTGAAACCCCGGCTTGATCTTCCGTTTTGACGATCCCGATCTCGTTCCCGTTTTTCCCCGGCGGCAGACGCAAGGCGCTGACCCTGAGCTATGACGACGGGGTGGTGCAGGATATCCGGCTGCTGGACATCCTCAACCGTTACGGCCTCAAAGGAACGTTTCACCTGAACTCGGGCATCACCGGTGAGAACAAAGTGCCATCCGCCCGCGTGGCGGAAGTCTATCGGGGGCACGAGATTTCCGCCCATTGCGTGACCCATCCCTGGCTCACCACGCTGCCGCTGGAATCGCTGGCGTGGGAAATCCTTGAGGACCGGCGGCGGCTCGAAGCGCTCGCCGGGTATCCGGTGCGCGGCATGTCGTATCCCTACGGCGATTACAACGCGGAAGTGCTCTCCCGGTTGCCACACTACGGCATCGGGTACGCCCGCACCACCCGCTCGCACGGGCAGTTTTCGCTCCCGGAGGATTTCCTCCAGTGGCACCCGACGTGCCATCATGCGAAGGATCTCGCGGCGAAAACGGACGAATTTCTCAACGCACCCAACCGGGCCGGTCGCCCCCTGCTCTTCTACGTCTGGGGCCACAGCTACGAGTTTGACCGCAATCTGGAGAACAACAACTGGGAGATGATCGAAGCCTTCGCCGCGAAGGTCGCCCCGGAGAAGGAGACGGTCTGGTTTGCCACCAACATCGAGATTTACGACTACCTGACGGCCCTGCGCCGGCTGCGGCTCGGCGTCAGCGGGCGGCTGGTGGAAAACCAGAGCCACCTCACCCTCTGGATCGCCATCGAAGGGAAACCACACGCGCTCGCCCCGGGTGAGCGGCTTTCGATCTGAGCCGCCCCTCCGTGGAAATCATCGTGACCGGGGGTCAGTTCATTTTTTCTTGAACATTGGACCAACCTGTTCTTGAATGAATGCTGACACCATGGCGGCATTCACTCACGCTCTCGTTCGGATCTCCGGCGCGGCTTTCCGGCGGGGGGAGGGAGGCGCGCCATGAAAGGCATCCTTCTGGCCGGGGGGTCCGGAACGCGGCTCTACCCGTGCACGATGGCGGTGAGCAAGCAGTTGCTGCCCGTCTACGACAAGCCGATGGTGTACTACCCGCTCTCGGTGCTGATGCTCGCGGGCATCCGGGATATCCTGCTCATCTCCACGCCGGAGGATCTTCCCCTCTACCGCCGCCTGCTCGGGGATGGCGGGCACCTCGGCATCCGGATCGCCTACGCGGAGCAGGCCCGGCCCGAGGGACTGGCGCAGGCGTTCCTCATCGGCGAGGAATTCATCGCGGGCGACCGGTGCGCGCTGGTCCTCGGGGACAACATTTTTTACGGCCAGGGGCTCACCCCCCGCCTTCGCCACGCCGCCGCCCGCACCGTCGGGGCGACCGTCTTCGGCACGCAGGTGAAAGACCCGCAACGCTTCGGCGTGGTGGAATTCGACGCGGAGGGGAAAGCCCTTTCCATCGAGGAAAAACCGGCCTGCCCGAAATCCCACTACGCCGTGACCGGCCTCTACTTCTACGATCACAACGTGGTTTCCATCGCGCGGGAAGTGAAACCCTCCACACGCGGGGAGCTGGAGATCACCTGTGTGAACCGGGCGTATCTGGCGAGCGGCCTCCTCCACGTGGAGTTGCTCGGGCGCGGGCATACGTGGCTCGATACCGGCACGCACGAATCGCTGCTGGAAGCCTCCCTCTTCGTCCGCACGGTGGAGTATCACCAGGGGTACAAGATCGCCTGTCTTGAAGAGATCGCGTGGCGCAACGGGTGGATCGCCCCGGACCAGCTCGCGGCCAACATCCGTGCCCTGGGCAAAACCTCCTACGCCACCTACCTTTCCAGCCTGCTTCCTTCATGCCTCCCCTGATTCATCCCCTGGCCGATGTCCAGTCCCCGGAGATCGGCGACCAAACCCGCATCTGGCAATTCTGCGTCGTCCTGCCGGGGGCGAGGATCGGTTCCGGGTGCAACCTTTGCGCCAGCGTCTTTGTGGAGAACGACGTGATCGTCGGCAACAACGTCACCATCAAGAACGGGGTCCAGCTCTGGGACGGCCTCCGGGTGGCCGACGATGTTTTCATCGGGCCGAACGTCACCTTCACCAACGATCGCTACCCGCGCTCCAAGGTCTTTCCCGAAGCCTTCCCGCAAACCGAAGTCCGGCGGGGAGCCTCCATCGGAGCCAACGCCACCATTCTTCCGGGAGTGGTGATCGGAGAAAAAGCCATGATCGGGGCGGGAGCCGTCGTCACCCGGGATGTTCCGCCCCGCGCCATCGTCAAAGGCAACCCCGCCCGCATTACCGGAACCATCGGAGAATAACCCGGACCGCCTTCATGTCAGAACCCGCTTCCCCGAGTTTTTCCGGCCAGATCGTCACCCTTCCGCGAATCGCGGACCCCCGGGGGAACCTGACGTTCGTGGAGAACACGCGGCATATTCCTTTTGAGATCCGGCGCGTTTATTACCTCTACGGCGTTCCGGAAACGGCGGAACGCGGCGGCCACGCCCACAAGACACTCCACCAGTTGATCATCGCCGTGGCGGGGAGTTTTGAGATTGTCCTTGATGACGGCGGCGAGCGCCAACGCTTTTGCCTCTCCCGGCCGGATCACGGCCTCTACGTTCCCCCGATGATGTGGCGGGAGATGGACCATTTTTGCGCCGGAGCCGTCTGTCTCGTCCTCGCCTCGGAACTCTACGACGAAGCGGATTATTACCGCGACTACGCCACCTTTCTGCACGCCGCACGCACCCGCCGCCCCCAATGAAAATCCCCATTCTCGAACTCAAGCCGACCTATCTGGAACTTCAGGAGGAGATCGACGCCGCCTACCACCGGGTGATGAACTCGGGCTGGTACCTGCTCGGCGAGGAGACCCGCGCTTTTGAGGAGGAATACGCCGCCTACATCGGCACGCGCCATTGTGTGAGCGTCGCCAACGGGCTCGATGCCATCCGCATTGCCCTGAGCGCCCACGGCATCGGACCGGGCGATGAAGTGATCGTCCCGGCGCAGACCTTCATCGCGACCTGGCTGGCCGTCACCCAATGCGGAGCCACCCCGGTCGGGGTCGATATTGGCGAATCCGGCTCCAACCTCGACCCCGCCCTGCTCCCCGCCGCCCTCACCCCGCGCACCCGGGCCATCGTGCCGGTCCACCTTTACGGGCAGCCCGCGGACATGGAGCCGATCCTCGCCTTTGCCAGGGCGCACGGTCTCGTCGTCATCGAAGACGCGGCGCAGGCGCACGGCGCGCGCTACCGGGGTCGCCGGTGCGGCACGCTCGGCCACAGCGCGGCCTTCAGCTTTTATCCGGGGAAAAACCTCGGAGCCTTTTCCGATGCGGGCGCGATCACCACCGACGACGATGAAGTCGCCCGCAAGGCCCGGATGCTGCGCAACTACGGATCGGAAAAACGGTACTATCACGATCTTCCCGGCATCAACTCCCGCACGGATGAACTCCACGCCGCCTTCCTGCGCGTGAAGCTCCGCCATCTCGACGAATGGAACGCCCGCCGCGCCGGACTCGCCGGCCAGTACCGGCAAACCGTTTTGCCGCCGCCCTTCATCCTTCCTTCCGTTCCCGAATGGGCGGAGCCGGTCTGGCACCTGTTCGTGATCCGGCACCCGGAACGCGACCTCCTGCAACGTTTCCTGGCCGAACGCGGCATCCAGACCATGATTCACTACCCGATCCCCCCGCACCGGAGCGAAGCCTATCGCCCGCTCGGCTACGCGCCCGGCAGCTTCCCCGTGGCGGAACGGCTCGCGGGGGAGATCCTCAGTCTGCCGATCGGCCCCCACATCACCCCGGAGCAGGCCGCCGTGGTGGCCGATGCCCTCAAAGCCTTTACCGCCTGAAAAAAGCCGCGCCATGCTCCGCCACCTGCTCGTCTCCATCGCCAAGGCCCTGCTCGGCCTGATCCCGCGGGATTCCTCGATCTGGGTCTTTGGCGGCAGCCTGGGAAGGAAGTACGGGGACAACGCCATGTATTTCTTCCGCTATTGCCAGCGGGAGACCACCCGGAAATGCATCTGGCTGACCCGCTCCGACGAGGTGCTCGCGAAGTTGCGCGGGGCCGGGTTTCGCGCCTACCGGGCAAACAGCCTCGGCGGTCTTTACTACGGGCTGCGCGCCCGCTGGCACATCTTTGATGTCTGCGTGGATGATACCCACCGGATCACCGCCCAGGGAGCCTTGCTCCTCAACCTCTGGCACGGGATTCCCCTCAAGGATATCCGCCGCATCAAGGGCAACACGGTCGGCAACCTGGGCAGCGGCCCCCTGGCACGCTTTATCCTGCGCCACCGTCATCCTGTAGAGCGCACCTATCTGGTCCATCCCAACCGCTTCCAGATTCCCGAATTGCTCGATACCTTCTTCCTGCGGGCTGAAAACGTGATCCTGGCCAATCTGCCGCGCAACGTCGTTTTTGAAGCCGGGTTCCGGGCCCGGGAATATTGGCTGGAGGAAACGATGGGCGAAATCGACCGGCTCAAGGAACGCCTGAGCCCCTTCCGGAAAGTGATCGGCTACTTCCCGACCTGGCGGGATCAGGGGCAGGATCTTTTTCTGGGAATGCGGACCCCGGAGGAACTCCGCCAGCTCGACGACTTCCTGAGGGCGCACGGGATCGTCCTGATCACCAAATGGCACGGTTGCAGCTTTGCGCAATACCAGCACGCCGGCGCCAGCCAGACGGCGGAATCCATCGACGCCATCCTCGGCCAATGCGCCAGCATCGTCTCCCTTCCCTTTCATACGGACCTGAACTCCGTGCTCCCACAGGTCGATCTGCTCATCACGGATTATTCCTCGGTCCTCTTCGATTTCCTCCTGAGCAATCGCCCGCAGCTTTTTTACCCCTACGATCTGGAAGATTACCGGAAAGCCTGGGGATTCCTCCTTCCCTACGAGCAGACCATGCCCGGAACGATCGTCCGCAGCGGCGAGGCGCTCCATGAGGAACTCAAAGCCTTTATCGAAGACCCCGCGGGCTATGCCGAGCGCGGGCAATCCGCCCGCGAACGGCTTCGCACCCTCGTTTTTGAAACCCCGGAGGGCAGCGCCCGCATCGTTGCCTGCATGGGAGAAATCACCTCCACGCGCTGATTACCGCCTCATGAAAAAAGTCATCACTTATGGAACCTTTGACCTGTTCCATTTCGGCCACCTCGAAATCCTCCGTCGGGCGAGGGCGCTGGGCGACCACCTGACGGTCTGCGTTTCCACCGACGAGTTTAACTGGGATGAGAAACAAAAGAAATGCGTCTACCCCTACGAACACCGGGCGGCGATCGTGCGGGCCATCTCTTATGTGGATGAAGTGATCGCGGAAACCAACTGGGCGCAGAAAGCGGATGACGTCCGCCGCCTCGGGATCGACATCTTTGTCATGGGAGATGACTGGAAGGGAAAGTTCGATTCCCTGAGCGAGTTCTGTGACGTGGTCTATCTCCCCCGGACCGAAGGCATTTCCTCCACGGAGATCAAGACATCCATCCGCAATCGCTAAATGACACCGAGCCTTTCTTCCCCCGGGGAAAACCCGCTCGTCTCCCTGACGCTTATTTCCTACAAACAGGAAAAGCTGATCCGCGAGGCCGTGGAGGCCGCCCTTGCGCAGACCTATTCCCCGCTGGAAATCGTTTTTTCCGATGATTGTTCGCCCGACCGAACGTTTGAAATCATTCAGGATCTCGTGGACGCCTACCGGGGACCGCATCGCATCATCCTCAACCGGAATCCCAAAAATCTCGGGATCTGTGATCACTTTCAGAAGGCGCTTTCAATGACGTCGGGCCAATGGATCATCATGGCCGCGGGCGACGACATTTCCTTTCCGGAACGGGTCGAAAAGCTTATGGAGCATGCCAAAGCCAACCCACAACTGCGGGTTATCGCTTCGGGAATGCAGTTCATCAATCAGGAAGGCAAGCCCCTCCCCGACCGGGTCCGCCCATCGAACCCGACTTATACAGGCCTGGTCCCGCTTCGCAGCCTGCTCAAGAGGGAAGGCTATTTCGCCAACGGATGCGCCATGGCGATTCATCGAAGCATCTGGGCGGATTTCCCGCCGATTGAGCGCGGATTTGTCGCCGAGGACCGGCTCTATCCCTTCCGGGGTGCCCTGCTCGGCGATATCTATGTCTTCCAGACCAAGCTGGTGAAATATCGCCTCCGGAACGACGGCGCTCCTCCCATCTTGCAGGGGTTCCACCAACTCGGTGGGTGTGTGCCGGAGGAAAACCCGTATACCAAGCAGCAAATCGCCGATATCAGGCATGCGGTTGCCCAAGGGTGGATCGCCAGCGAACCGGCCGAGACCATGATCCGGGAACTGATGCGCTACGCTTACTTCAACTATTACAGCAGCCTGGCCCGCACCTCGCGATTCCCCCGCCGGATGATTCACCAGTTCCGCAAGCTGCTTTACGTCTCACCGCGAAAGGACTGGCGGATCATCGTGCAGAAGCTCTTCCCGCGGCTCACGCCGATGGTCTACCCGGGCTGGGAAGAAAGCGACCTCCAGCTCCGGCCGGACTCCGCGCTTGCGCCCCGCCAGTCCCGCCCGTAAGGTCTGCCCGGCCCGGCAACCGGATCGGTTTTCACACCCCCGGGGTGATGCTTTCAGGACCAAGGCGTGATGACAACCGACAACCACCCTCTTTCCCCCGGGGAAAACCCGCTCGTCTCCCTCATTCTCTTCGCCTACCGGCAGGAAGGGCTCATTCGCCAGGCGGTGGAGGGAGCCCTTTCCCAGACTTATTCGCCGCTGGAAATCATCCTCTCCGACGACGGTTCGCCCGATGGAACCTTTGAAATCATGCGGGAGATCGCCGACCACTACCGCGGCCCGCATCGCATCGTCCTCAACCGCAACCCGCGGAACCTGGGGATCGGCGATCACGTCCAGAAGGCCTTTTCCCTGGCTTCGGGGCAATGGTTCGTCACCGCGGCGGGAGACGACATCTCCTTCCCCAACCGGGTGGAGGTTCTCATGCACCATGTCAAAGCCAATCCCCGCGTGCGGGCCATCGCTTCGGGCATCCAGTACATTGACGAAAACGGCGCCCCGCTCCCCGATTGGATTCGCCCGTGGAACCCGGCTTACACGGGGCGGGTTCCCGTACGCCTCATGCTCAAGCGCGAAGGCTACTTCGCCCATGGGTGCGCCCTGGCGGTGCACCGCAGCGTCTGGACGGATTTTCCGCCGCTTGGGCCGGGATTCGTCGCCGAAGACCGGCTCTATCCCTTCCGGGCCGCTCTGCTCGGCGATCTTTACCAGTTCCGGACCAAGCTGGTCAAATACCGCCTCCGGAACGACGGCGCCCCCCCCACCCTGGAGGGAATCCACCAGATGGGTGGAACGCCCCCCGCGGAGAATCTCTATCTCCGACAACAAACATCGGATGTCCGCCATGCCGCAAAGCAAGGTTGGATCCCGGAAGAATTCGCCGGAAGCCTGATCGGGGAGCTGATGCGCTACGCGGCCTACAATCGTTACGAGCATCTGGCGAGAGAGGCGGGGTTTCCCCGCAGGATGGTCCACGATTTCCGCAAACTTTTTCACCTTTCCCTCCGCAAGGACTGGCGGCTGGTTGTCGTCCAGAAGCTCTTTCCCAAGCTCGCACCCTTCCTTTTCCGCGGCCCGTTTGCCGAAGAGTGGCGGGTGGGCGGATAAAAGGCTTCCTTGCGCACCGCCACGGTGGATGCCGTGGCGGCGGCCCGCTGCCTTCCTCCCCGCCTCCCGTGAACCGTCTCCTCTATTCCTCCGGCTTCCAGGTAAAAGACCCTTCCCTCTCCTCAAGCCGGTTTCCGCCGGATTCGAACCGGTAGTGAAGCAGTTGGGAGTAGGCCACCTCCTCGGTATAAACATGGTGAATGTCGCCCTCCTTGAGGTGCAGCGCGGCGAGCGGGGTGACGGTATCCATCCACCCGCGAGACCACCCCGCTTCCTCCCCGGGGATGAGTTCCGCCACCAGCAGGCCCTCGGGCGTGTAGACGCAGACCCGCTGCGGATCGGGGTTCTGGCCCACGTAGACGAACCGGCCATCGCTCACCAGCGAGATCATCTGGATGGGCATATGGAAAAGGCCCGCAAACATCCCCTGCCGGAACCGGGCGACGGCGAATCCCCCCGAATGGTAGAGCCCGTGACCCTTGCGGAAAGCGCGGGATTCCTCCGTCTCGCCAATGAGATAAACCTCCTCCGCGCCCGGGCCGGGCCGGACCAGATTCCACGACCCGGCGGGGATCTGGTCCGCGGCCACGGCGAGTTCCCGCTGGTTGAAATCGAAGATCGGGTTCTCCAACTCGTCAAAGCCGCTCACCGCGATGGTCCGGATCTCCCCGCTTTGGGTATCCAGGAACCAGAAGGTGCCGCGCTCGTCCACCCAACCGTGGTTGGCGAAGTAGGAGAGATCCTCCTTTTCCTCCGTCTCCTCCTGCTCCACCTCCCCGTTGCCGTTGAGGTCACGCCAGCCAAACGGGGCGATTTTCCACTGATGATCGAGCCGGTCGTCCACCCCGGGCCAGTGCCGGCCAAACATGGCGCTCCGGCGCAATCCGCCGCCGTCCTCCGCGATCAGATACGCCACCACCCCCCAGTGGGAGGGGTTGATGAAGAATAGGTAGTCCCGACCGTTGGCGAGGCGGCGGATGAAGCTGGAGCCTTTGGCAAACCGGTCATCCTGCGGTCTCCAGTTGTGGGTCTGCCGCCATTGGCCGGTCTCCAGATCGACCTTGTACTGGAAATAGCCGCTGAGCAGGAGCGTCGGGTCGATCTCCGGAGCCACGGCCGGGCCGGGCTGCCCGAAGTCCGCCTTGATGGTGGCCAGGAGCGAACCGTCCGCGTTGAAGCGCTGGATGCGGTGGTTGAGGTTGTCGGCGACAAGGTAGCGCCCGGCGGGGTCCACGCCAATGGCCGCGGAGTTTGCCCAGCGGAAGGCGTCGTCCACGAGCGGACCCGGCCTGGCCAGCCGCCCGCGCGCCCAGCGTTGCCGGAGATCCTTCGGGGAATAGTTGAGGATGCGCCCGGTGTTCCGCTCGGTGATGTAGATGCCGCCGTCGCCTCCCCCGACGGCGATCCCGAGCGGATCGGAGAGCCCCTCCAGCGTCGCGAGCGCCTTTCCGTTCGTGTCGAAGCGGGTGGCGCGATCCCCCCCGTGCGCAACCCAGAGCGTGCCGTCCGCCGCGGCGGCGATTCCCATCGGCATCGGGACGGAGAAACCGCCCCGCGCGTCGCCGGTCTCTTTGTCAAAGCGCTCGATCCGGTTTTTCCGGTAGTTGCTCACCCAGAGGGAATCCCCCGCCACCACGATGCCGTGGGCCCCGATGATCTGGCGGTTTTGCTCATCGGTAAAGTCCCGTGCGCCGCCCGTTTTGACGGGAAGCGGCTCCTTTTCGTTGACGACGATCATCCCGCCGGGAAGCCCCTCGTAAGGCATCCGGCGTCCGTCGGCGACGGCGAGCCGCAACACCCGCTGCCCCCGTTCGCTGCCGCCGATGTCGCACGCCAGAACGTAAACGGATTCGTCATCAATGGCGATCCCGAACGACCCGTTGTGATTGAACGACCACCCGGGGGTGCCGTCCGCGAGGTATTGCCGGACCGCCTTCCCGGCTTCATCGAAGGAGGCGGTCTGATACCAGTTGCCCGCCTGGTCCGTCGCAAAGGCGCTGACGAAGGTGGAGGCGGAATTGCGGATCGTCATGGGCCGGGCCGAGTTGCCCACCGCGGGAAGGGGCTCCGGCGTGATCCTGCTGTAAGCGATCCGGTAGCGGAGTTCGCCCGCGGCAACCGCCTGCCCGAAATCGTCCCTGCCGTCCCAGTGCAGGGTGCGCCTGCCGGGGGCGACCGGCTCCAGGGCGTGCAGCGTGCGGAGAAGTCTCCCGCCCGGTTCGTAGATGGCGGCGCTCAGGCGCGCCCCTTGCGGGACATCGACTTCGCACACGGCCTTGCCCGTCGGCACCGGAGGCGTGAGGGCAAGGTCCACCCCCGCGCCGGAGGCGGGCGCGCCAAAGAGTTCCAGCCGGGTCAGGTTCTTGGCGGGTTTTTCGGTATCCCGGGGGATGGTCAGCCGCAGGTAACGGACATTGGGCCAGCCGGCCGCGCCCGGGGCGACGACATCGGTGAACTCGTTTGCGGTATCGAGAACGATCTCCCCCAGCGAATAATACGCCCGGTCATCGGCGGAAACCGCCAGCCGGACTTTCTCCGGAGAGACGTAAGCGCCGAGCGAGCGGGTGTGCCCCACGCGGATGCGCTTGAGATCGTACGGGGCGGGAAGATCGACACGAACGGTGGCGTCCTCGTCGTTGGCGGAAAGAAGCACCGCCTGGTCATCCCGGTGCTCGATGTTGCCAACCCGCTTTTCCGAAAGCAGGTTGAGGCCGTCGCGGCTGGAGTTGAGGCTCCACCACCCGGAAATTCTCACCACCTTCGCGCCGCCGGAACGGGTCTCGCTGATCGGGTAACCGGGATGCAGCGCCTTGGCATCCCTTGAGTAAACCTCCAGACCGCTGATCTCGCAGTTGCCGACCCGTTCCGAACCGGAGAACTCCACCCGGACGTAACGCCCCTGTGTCGGTTCGAAGCGAAGATCCATCACCCACTCCTGGTTTCCCTCGATCTCCTTCACCAGTTCCCCCCCGTTCATCTCTTCGTCATTTCCCACCAGGACGCGGATGCCGACGGGCCGGATGCGGTCAAAATCGTGAGCCGGATAACGATTGACGACGATCCGCACCCGGTAGATCGCCTTCTGTTCCTGCCCGATATCGAGCTGGATCCACTGCGTCGGCTCAAAACGGTTGCTCACCCAGGGGATGGTGGAACTGCGGTTGAGAAGCTGCTCCACATTCTGGGGAGTGCTGCTGGTCAGCGTCGCGCCCGGCCAGAACACCAGGTTGACGGCGGATGGATCGGCGAATCCCGGGGCCGCTTCCTTCTGCGCCTCTCCTGCCGCACCGGCGGCGGGGGTCGGGCCCGGCGGCAGGATCAGGACGGCGAGGGCCCCGCAAAGCGCGGCCCGGGCCAGCCCGGCAAGGGAACGGGTGAAGATCGACGGGGGATGGATGGATAATACAGGCATGAGGGTAGGGAGGCCCGCTTCCCCCGCATGAAGGGAAAGGAGCGTGGAGGTTCAGGGTGTTGGAATCGCAGGATCGGTCAGGCAAGAAGGCGGTGGCGGTGGCGGCGCAACGCCGCGGCCGCGAGCGCTCCCAGAGCCAGGAAGCCGAGGGTGCTCCCTTCCGGCACGGCCACGATGTGCAGGTTGAGATCCCCGTTCACCAGCGAAAGGTAGCTATCTTCATACCCCTCGCCGAGCGGGGCGAACGTGAGGCCGCCGGTGATCCGGTTCTCCGCGTCCAGCGTCAACCCGGCAAACTGGGCGGAATCCGACCCGTCAAAGAGCAGGTAGGTCTGGCCGTCGGCGAGCACCCCGGAGATGGAGAACTCAATCCCGTTGCCATTGAAGACGAAATCCCCCGCGCTCCCGTTGAGCAGAAGGAGAGTGTCCCCCGCGGCGGTGGCGCCGTTGAGATCGAACCGGAACGAGGCACCGGAAGCAAAGACGGCGACCGGCTGGGCGGTGCCCCCGGCGTCAATCGTCAGGGTGCCGATGCCGCCATTGACCAGAGCGTCCCCGGCGGAGACGATTCCGCTGACCGAAAGCGCGCTTCCGGCTCCCGGTGCGATGATCCCGTTTCCGCCGAGAGTCGCACCCGAGGCCACCTGAACCGAGCCGCTCCCGGTGCCCGAGCCGCTCAGGTTGTTGATGAGCAACGTTCCGGCGCTCACGGTGGTGCCGCCGCCATAGGTGCTCGCGCCGGCAAGCCGCCACGTGCCCGTCCCTGTTTTGGAGAGCTGGCCCGCGTTGGTGGCGATCGCCGCGGCGATGCTGCCATCCCCGGCCCCGTTGAGCGTCAGGTTCCGGTTGCTGCCGGTGATCGCCTCGGTGCTGGTGAAGGCGAGGCTCCCGGCATCGGAAGAGAGCCGGGCGTTGTGAACGAGGATCACCTTGCCCGCCCAGGAATTCTCCCCGCTCACGTTGACGACCGCTCCGCTCTCGGTGCCGAAACCCATGTTCGCCACTTCAAGGGTTTCATTGCCAACGTGAATCCCGCCCTCAATCTGAAGCGTCGCGGCGGGAAGGTTCACCCCGTCGCTTACACGGGTGAGCCCGACGGTCGAGCCGAGGGCCTGGCTGTTGCGGATATTGAGAATCCCCTGATAAACATTGGTGATTCCCGAATAGCTGTTGGCGCCCGAGAGGATGATCTTCGAAGTCTCATACTTGGCAATGGAGGTGATCCCCGTGCCGTTGTCGCCGATGGCAAGGTTGATCCGGTTATCCGCGGCGCTGTTTCCATGGAAAGTGATGCTTGAGGCAATGTCAGGCGTGGCGTAGGCGATCGCCGCGCTGTCGGTGAACTCAAGCGCGCCCCCGTTGAGGTGGAAGGAGATATTGCCGCCGCCGTGGGTGAAGCTCCGGTCCGTGCTGGCGGCAGCCCCGTAGTAACGAAAGGTGACCCCGGTCCCCAGAACCAGATTGGCCGCCTCCTTGCCGGAAGCGCCGACGGACGAGGCGCTTCCGCCGTTGGCCATGTTCTTGATGTACACCTGGCTGGTGTTCAGGAAGGAGGTCTTGCCCGTGTAGGTGTTGAGGCCGTCCACCTGCAGCCCCCCGCTTCCGTAATAGCTGATCCCGCCGGTGCCGCCGATATTGCCGATCATTCCGAGGCCCGCCCCGTTGGTGACGGTAATCCCCGCCCCCTCCAGCGTCATGTTGCTCCAGATGTTGAGATAGGAAGCGCCCGATTCGCGCACAAGGGTGCCGCCGCCGGTAAAGACCAGCGTGCCGTTGCGGAACTCGGTAATCCGGGCGTCGGCGAGGAACTCCAGATCCCGGAGGTTGAGGTGCGCGGGCAGGTAGATGGTGCCCGAAGGCGTTCCGGTGAAGATCGCCTTGTCGGTATTCGTCGTGCCGGAGGCGGCTCCGGGATACGCGCTCCCGTCGCTCCAGTTCGCGGGGTTGTCCCACAGGGCGTTGCCTCCGATCCAGGTCGCCTCAAGCGCCACGGCATCCGCGGCGAAAAGGGAGGGGAGCAGCAGCGCCGCCAGAAGAGGGGCGCTTCGCCTCCGCGCCCGGTCAAGGGCGGAGGTGAACCGGCTGGCGATGCCGGATTCGCAACACCTTGCCGGGAAAGGTAAAGGGGGGGTGGTTGTGATGCGATGGAGTTTCATAGTGTTTTGATTTTATTAGGGTTGAAGAGAGCTTACAAACAGATCACAAATAGATCACAATCATATGGCGCGAATCGCTGTTCATCGGGAACTGCCTCCCCTGGCGGAGGCTGCCGCGGGTTTCCACGGATTCTCCGGCGGGGAAGTGAAGTGCCGCGTGGTGGCGGACTGGCTGCGCCGGATCGCCGCCCGGTGCCGCGGCACCCGCAGCCGCCCCTTTTATCCGGTGCGGGAGGTTTCGGCCTTCTTCGGGCTCGCGGTTTCCGGAGTGGTCAAAATCTACCGCACGCTGGAGGAGGAAGGGCTGCTGGTGCGCCGCCGCAGTTCCGTGACGGAACTCACCCCGCTCAAGGGATTCCGCCGGACCGTTCATCATGGGATCGTCAGCATCCCGATCTGGACCCCCGGGTTCCTGATCTTCCGGGAGCAGCGGCGGTTCGTCCTCGAATTGCAGCGGGAACTGCTCAATGGTGGGTTTGTCCCCAACCTTGTTTTTTTCCGGCAGGCCGAAGAGATGGAACCCGATTTCGTCCGCGATGTGCTCGCCCACAAGCCCGATTACCTGATCTGGCCGAACCCCTCGGAAAAGGACGCCGCTTCGCTGCAAATGCTGGGCGACGCCGGGGTGCGGCTGATCGTCACCGGGAACACCTCCCGCGTGTTGTTCCGGGGCCAGCGCTACCGGGTCAGCAATGAGGCGGCGTTGCGGCGCTGCTTCCGCGCGTGGCGGCGCGACGGGGTCCGGACCGTGATCCTCCCTCTGGAGGATGGCGAAACCCCCGGGGCGCATCCTTCCACCGCCGCGATGATGGCGGCGGAATGCGGGCTGGAGTGCCGCTCCCCCGCCCCCGGCGGCGCGAGCCTTTCCCGGTATATCGGCCGGATGGCGGGAACCCGGGCCGCGGGCCTCGTTTTCGACGAAGACCTCTGGCACTCCGCGCTTTGCGCGCAGATGCCCGCGGAGATCGGCGCGCTCATCCGCCGGATGCGCACCCTGCTCGTTCACCCGCTCAACCTCGCGCCGATGCACTTGAAGGGGAGCCGGGTGGAAACCGTTCTCGTGGACCGCCTGGCGATGGCCAGGACCATCGCGCACGATCTCTCCACGGGCCGCGTTTTCACCGGCCCCGGGCAAACCTTGTTCGAGGCCGAGTGGAAAACGGGGGTGGATGCGGTGACGATGGGGCTTCATCTTTTCAACATGTAGGAAAGGGTGAATGCGGCCGCCGGAGCTTCCCCGCAAGCCAGTCGGGGCGGTTGGTGGTAATGCCATCCACCCCCAGTTCCACAAGGCGACGGGCGATCAGCGGATCATCGACAGTCCAGGAGATCACCTTGCGCCCGGCCTCGCGCAGGCGCCGCATCCATCGCGCATCAAGGGGCCATGCGTGATGGAGATCCACGCCGTCGAATCCTTCCCGGCAACAGTCGCCGATCAACGCTGGCAGGGCTTCCCGGGCGGCGAGCGACGGATCGTACGCCCGCAGCCAGAACACCTCGCATTCGGGGAAGCGCTCCTTGAGCCCCCGCAACGGTTCCGGGCCAAAGGAAATAAAGCGGACCTGATCGCGGGCGAGGGGGCAACGCCCGATGACACGGGCGAGCGCGGGTACGATTTCCGGTCCGGTTTTCACCTCGATGTAGAGCCGTTTCCCCGGCGGCGTGAGCGGCAGGAGGTCTTCCAGCAAGGGAATCCGCTCTCCCGCGAACCGATCCCCTTTCCCGATGCCCGCGTCCAGCGCGCAAAGCTCCGCAGCGGTCATGGCGGCCACCGTGCCGTTCACCCCGGTGGTCCGCTCCGTGGTGGCGTCGTGAATGACCACGATCCTTCCGTCCCGGCTCAGATGCACATCCATCTCCACGGCGTCCGCGTTCTGCCGCCAGGCTTCCCGCACGGCGGCGGCGGTGTTTTCGGGAGCGTCCCCGGACGCGCCGCGATGGGCGATGATTTCGACTGGAAGCGGGGCGGGCATGGGAAGATCAGTTGTCGCAGGCGATCCGGACCCGCCGGATTCCCGTGGGAAAAAAACGATACGCGGTTCCCGGCGGCGGGGAAGGGGGCGCGTCCTCCCAGCTCCAGGGAAGCGGCAGTCCTTCGTGAAAGTGAGGGCCCATCCGGTTGCGGAGGTTTCCCGCCGCCTCGATGGCAAGGTGATGAGGCCCCGGGGCGAAATCCCCCCGCAGGATCGCCGAAAAGGGAGCGTGGACGAGCGGGGGATGCTCCACGCCATCGAGCCGGACCGCGGCGGCGGAGCCCTCCCAATCAGCCAGTTCCAGCCGGAGCCGCCGCGCGCGCGCCGGAAGGTGAAAGCCCCATTCATAGCGGACGCGGCCGGGATAAAACGGATAACCCTGCCGGGTCCAGTCGCCGGATTGCAGCGCAACGGGGTCGGCGATGTCAAAGCCGCGCTCCGCCTCCCGCAGGGAGAACCGCCCGAGCACGATGACGGGGGCGATCTCGCAGAGCGGGTGAAAGCGGCTCGCGGAAAGGGAAACCTCGTTCCAGCCCCGGCGCGCGATCCCGCCGATGGCCACGCACCGGATCGCCTCGTCAAACCACGGTTGCCCGCAGGCCGTCTCCAGCAGCGTCCCGTTGAGGCGGATTTCGTAGAGGTGCGGGCGCTCGATCGCGAGGCGAAGCGTCGCCATGGCCGCATCGTCCGCATCAATCCGGAAGCGGTATTTCACCCTCATCCCCGCAGCGCCGGGCGTGTTGAGGAATGCGTTGCGAAACTGGATCGAAAAACTCCACGGGTTGCGGGTCCACCCCTGCGCCTTCCAGTTGAGGCGGTCGGCGCGCGCGGTGGCAATCCCCTCATGGCATCCGTTTGCCGTCTCCAGGTCGCAGTAATCAAGGACCAGAAGGTTCTCTTCGAGCGCGGTCACGGGCCCGGTTTCAAGCGCCAGCTCGCGCCACGACGGGGCGGCCGCCTTCGCGCCCCCCGGGCCGGCTTCCGGCGAGGCGAGCAGCAGAAGGTGCCCGCGCTCCGGCAGGCAAAGATCGAAGTGCTGCCCGCCGCCGCACGGAGCGCTCCCGAACGCCCTCATCGCTCCCGAACCGGTGTCGAGAACCCGCAGGCTTCGCCCTTCGAGTTCAATCCCGCCCCGGAAGGGCCGGTCCCACGGGTTGGCGAAGAAGAAAAGGGCGCTCCCATCCGGCAGTTCGCCCCGTCGCCAGAGGAGATCGGCATGGCTGCCGTCGCGGATGCGCACCCGCGGCGGCACCAGCCCCGCCACCGTTTCCGCGAGACCGGCAACGGCGGCGACGCTCATCCAGCGGTCGGCGAACCGTTCGCGCAGCGCCGCGAGCGCATCGGAGGGGCGGCCGTTCACGAACGAAGGCGCCTGCGGGCCGGAGACGACCCGCCCCCCTCCGGCGAGGTAACGGGAAAGCAGCGCCACCGTGGACTCCAGCACTCCGCGGCAGCCCGGGGGAATCACCACCGCATCGTAAAGGCGTTCCCCGCACCGGAGGCGCTTGCCCACGGCTTCGCCGAGTTCCTCAAGAATCATCTCGCAGCCCAGGTCGTAGTCCACCCCCGCGCGCGTGAGCGCCAGCAGCAGCGCCTCCTGCTCCGCCCGCAGGGGGGAACCCTCTTCCCCGGCGGGCGGGGCGGAAAGATCGCGCGCGAGCTTCCACCGGAGCCATGCGGTGACGTCGGGCTGGAGCACCAGCACCCGGTTCACCTCCCGGCCCCGGGAGAGCGCCACGATGCACCGGGCCACATGCTGCTGGTGGGGCAGCGAAAGCGGCCACCACGGCGAATGATCGCTCAAGGTCTGCGGCCAGTCGTACTTCCGCGCCCCGGCCAGCGTTTCGGCGCAAAAGTGCGGCACCATCAGGTTCACCCCGTGAACGAGCAGGAAATCCTCCAGAGGCTTGAAATCGGCGGGAGCCATGCCGTAGCCGCCGCCGCCGCACGATTCCGCCATCACCCGTTCCCGCCCCAACTGGCTGGCCACGGAGGAAAGCTCCTTGAGGTTGAGCAGGTGAAGCCCGTTGGCCCCGAGGCCGGAGGGGGAGAACTGGAAGCCGAGCAGATCATTGCCCGGGGCCTGCATCCAGCGCAGCGCGGCCATGTTGCCCGGCGTGCCATCCGGCTTCGGCCAGGCGTGTTCGTTGAAATGCCCGGTGAAAAGGAGGCCCCGCGCCCCGCACCAGTCATGGAGACGCCGCACGAAGTTGCCAACGAAGAGATCGTTGAGCAGCCGGAAATAGTCGTGGCGGAGCGCCTCCGCCCCCGGCAGCTCAAAGCAAAGCAGCGCCAGACGCTCCTCCAGCGCGTAGCCGTAGCGGGCGCGGAACTCCCGCAGGAGATGGCGGGAGAACGGGATGCCGTGCGGGCGTTCCAGCGTCGGCTCGTCGGTAAAGACGTATCGGATCGTCGCGCCGAAGGCTTTGCCGAAGCGGGCCTCGTATCGTTCATGGGTCGAGGCGATGAAGGCATCGGTCGTTTCGGCGCGGGCCAGATCGACATACGGAAACCCGGCCTGCCACCAGCCGGCGGGCTCCGCCTTCAGGTCGAGCACCGTGACGGGGCGCTCCGGGGAGGCGAGCGCGAAATCCTCCCGCGCCGCCGGGCCGAGATAATCCCCCCCGGGCGTCACCCGGAACGCGGCGAGGGCCGGTTCCTCCGCCCCTTCCCGTTCCGGGATGAACGGTTGCCGCCACGTCCTCCGGACAAGGGAAAAGGCCGCGAGCGTCGGGTTCCCGGCGAGCACATGGCCTCCGCCGAACCCGCTCGGAAACGAGTTCTCATCGTAAAGATGACACTCCAGCCCGAGACGCTCGCATTCGCGCAGGGCAACCCCCCAGAGCGCAAACCAGCGCCCGGAAAGGTACTCCGTCACCAGCCCCGCGCGCGGGTGGATGAACACGCCGCCCATCCCCTGCGCGGCGATCTGCTCAAGCATCGCGGTGATCCGCCGGGGCGAAACCTCGCCGTTCCAGACCCAGAGCGGCATCGGGCGGAAGGAAGCGGGCGGGGCCTGGAAATCGGGAATCCAGTCCGGATCGGGCAGGGGGAGGCTGGGGGCGGGAGGGTTCACCAGGAGAGGTTTCGTTGGTTGATGACCCGTATCCGGTAGGGGCCCGGCGGCGTCAGGTCGCTCTCCGGGGCCGGGGCGTTCGGGTCGAGGTAACGCTCGAAGGTATAGGCGGCCTGAAACTCGCCTTCCACGACGTCCCGCCCTTCCGTAAAGGTCTCCGCCGCCTCCCGGAGCGTGGAGGCGGTCTGGCGGAGCGCCTGCGCCTTCACGTAGAGGGTAAAGGTGTTGGAGCGGGTGGTCAGGCGCGGGTAAAGGGCGTTGTAGGGACGCTCGCGCATGTTGTCCCCGGTGACCCGGCGGCCCGACCAGAAGCCGGAGGCGCTCCGGGTCTGGGCGAGCGTGAACCCCTTGGGCACCAGAAAGAGTTCGCAAATCTCCGTGGTGGAGCGGAACACCTTCCCGGCGTCGAAGCGCTCCTTCCATTGTTTGAGCGTCTCGCCCGCGTCGATCCCGTAGCGACTCTCGGAGTCCACCGCCTCGCCCCCGTAACCGGCCATCACCGTCTTGTAGCCGAGGTTCGGGCCGCCCTGCTGCCAGACGGCGTCTTCGGCAAAGGCGGGAATCCTCTGGTTGGCAAGGACCGCCCGCAACCCGGTCTCCCGGGTGATGTAGCCAAAGGGGATGATCTGATGGTTGAGGTTGATCTTCCCGGCGGTCGAGAACGAATCGCTGATGGCGTAGGGTTCCGTCACCGGCATCCAGAAAAGGTCGAGCAGAAGGTGGTCCGGGGGCGTCGCGAACCCGGGATGCTCATCCCCCTGGCTCCAGCCGGAGGCGGGGTTGGGGCAGAAAAGAAGCGTCTCCCACGGGCGGTTGCGGACCACGCCGGAGGGCAGGGAACCGAAGAGGACCGGCGAGGCGATCTGCCGCATCGGCCCGAAGAATTCCTCCTTCGGCTCGGCGTAAAAGAACTGGTTGGCGTACATCATGTAGCTGATGTAGGTCTTGTTGTCGAAAAGCTTGTCGAGCCCTTCGTCGGGCTTGTTCACGAACGGCCCGTCCGGGGTGTTGCCCAGCCCGTTATCCCAATCCCCGGGGTGGCCGAGGTGGTTGCGGACCGGCCCCGCCCCCGGGGGCAGGCTCGGCGCGGTGGAGGCCACCCCGAAGCGGTAATACCGGTTCGGGAGCGGCGGGTTGTCGATGAAATCGCCGGACTCCGCGGTGCCGACCATCCAGAGCGCCGGGTTCGCGTGAAGCGTGTGCGCGTTGTAGAAGCGGGTGGTCGCGTCCGGGAGGCCGGAATCGTAACCGGCATGCGGGACGAAGTGATGGGCCGGGTCGGAAGCCGCGCCGCCGGATAGGGGGCCGGAATTCGCGGCCACCAGCCGCACATCGCCATGGCGCGGGACCATGCTCTTGATGATGTCCACATCCGGCTTGTTGGAGAGCGCATGGTTGTTGGAGATCCGGTCATGGAACGTCCTCCGCGCGATGGCATTGTCCCACCAGACTTTCGGCAGCGGCAGGTTTTTGCTCATCGGCGGGAAGGTGATCTCGAACGTCTGTTTGTGGGCCGGATCGACGGAGCCGCTGTTCTTTTCCGCCAGTTCCACGTCGATCGTGACGGTTCCCCCCAGAAACCGGAACTCCGGGCCCCACGCCTCGACCGACGGGCCGGAGGGATCGTTGGTTTGCGGGGGCGTGCCCGGGTAGAAAAGGAAGTTGGCGGCGATGTAGCCGGTGCTCACCCCGCCGAGCCCGCGCTGATGGCCCACGAGGCTGGAAACCTGCGTGAAGGTCTTGGTGTCATCGGGAAACATTCCCTGCGCGGTCAGCGCCGCCCCCTGGGAGGGGGAGATTTCCCACTGGAAGGTTTGCAGCCCCCGCATCGTCACCTTCAGGTTGGGGGAATACGGCTTGGGGCCCTGGGTTGGCAGAAAGCATTCCACGAGCAGCGCGGGCCAGATCTTCGCCGGGGTGGTCACGCCCCCGCTGGTGGCCGTGTCCTCCTCCGCGGCAAAGAGCATGGAAACCTCCCGGATGGTGGGGAAGCGGCCAAAGCCGCGCGTCGCCGTCCGGAGCGCGTGCGAGGCGTCCAGCGGGGTGTTGGCGGGAAGGACCGTGGGAGCCACGGTGCCGGGTCGCCCCGGGGTGTCGGCGGTGTAGCCGATCGCCCCGGGCTGGGTGGAAAGGGCTCCATCGAGCACCTTTGCCCGCAGGTTGATGCAGGAACGGATGTAGTCGTAGATCTGCACCAGAATCTGGTCGCGATCCCCGGAGTTCCCGCCCCATTTCGTATGGAAGCTGGTGTTGGGGTAACCGGGCACGGGCAGGGAGGTGAGATCCTGAAGGTAGGCGAGCAGTTGCCTGTTGCGGCCATCCCGGGTGGCGTCGTTGAAATCCGCGTCGGGATCGGTCGCGTCTCCGCGCGTGAAAAAATACTCCCGCCGGGAGGCTCCCTTTCCCGTGGTGGCGGCCAGGGCGATCAGCTTTTCCGAAGCGTGACGCGCCGCGAGCTGGCTGTGCAGGGGCCAGAGAGCCACCCTCGATGTGTTGAAAAGCGTCGTCTCCGGAGAGCGTCCCTGAGCCGTCAGGAAAAAGCGCCGCCGCGCGATCGCTTCAGCGGAAAGGTCCGCGAAGGGGGCGCGCACCGCGTCAAACGCCAGTTCATCGACGTTGTCGTAGAGCCGGTCCGCGTCGAGCGTCACCCCGCCGCCGGTGGTGAAAACCGTCCCTTCCAGGGAACCGCCCTGCTCGATCCGGGGGGCGAGCCGGTAGTACCGGTCGTTGCGGGTGGCGTCTTCTTCCTTCCCCTTGAGTTCCGGGAAGATCGGGCTGAGCGAAGTGGTGGCGGGATGCCCGGCGTAACGCGTGAATTCGTTTTTGGCCGGGTAGTTCCCGTTCAGCTCCTGTTCGCGGGCGAACGAGGCCATCGGCGTGTCCCAGTAGTGGCCCTCGGCGGCGGTGTTGATATTGACCTTGCAACTCTCGTCATCGGTCCAGAACGCGATGCGGCCCACGATCGGGTTTTGGGCGGAGGCCCCGGCGACGGTGGCGCTCCCGCCGTCCCCGCCCGCGCCCGACGGGGCGACGAAGGAGCCGTCCCTGAGGACGTAAAGCCAGGAAACCGGCATCGGCAGGCGGCGGGTATCGGTGCCCGTGGTGACGACCCCCGCCATCGTGCCGCCCCCGGGCCGCGCGGCGTCGTAGGAGAAGCCTTCCACCTCATCCATGGCGCGCGGGTCCACGATGGGGAAGCGAAGCTCCGCTCCCGACGGGGCGTTGAGGTCCGTGTAAAAGGCGGGCCGCCCGTCCCAGTCCGCCGGGGGGAATTCGTTCGCCGGGTCGAAATCCGCCGCGTCCGCGCCGGAGAGCCGCATCTGCGGGCTGGAGTAAAGCTTGTAAACGGCGGACGGCGCGGTGCCGCCCGCGTTCCAGCGGCGGATCAGGCCGGGCTGCGAGGCCCACGCGATGTCGTTGGTCTGGATGTCCGTCGCCTCGGAAACCAGCCCCATGACGAGATTGAGCGCGCTGGAGGAGAGATTCTGCGTCTCCGTGGAGGCCGAATAAAGCTTGCTGGCGGTGACTTCCGAGTTCGCGCCGATCAGGAACGAAACGATCAGGATCGCCATGATGCCGATGCAGCCAAGGACGATGAGCAGCACCAGGCCGCCATCGCGCCGGGGGCGCTCCCGCGAACCGGGCGGGGGAAAGGAGTGGAAACGGTTTGCGTTCACAAAACAAAAAGGGGGGCCCGGCGCTTCATTCGCTCCATTTGGCCGCTTCGAGGCGGACGGTGACGCTGAAGACCCGGTAGTTGAGTTTTGCGGGGTGACCGGCAAGGGCGGCCTCAAGATCCCGCAGGTCGTCGGCGAACCGGGCGGGGTCCTGAAAAGAGGATGGGGCGATGAGCGGCGGCGGCTCGTCGCCGTACTGCCCGGCCAGCCGGGCGGCGGAATGCTCGTCGATGGTGACCAGCGTCACCTGAACCTGCGGCGGAAGCTGGTTGTGCGTGACGGGGCTGGCCGCGTCCCGGGTGTCGTAGGCATAGGTGGCGGCGGAGGGAAGCGGCAGGCCATCCTCCGTCTGCGCCTCAAGGACCAGCGCGATGACATTCTCGGCGACCGGCCGCGCCGGGCGGGCGGCGCGGTCCGCCATCCCCCCGGTGATCCAGCCGCGATCCCCCTGCACGAAAACGTCGAGATCCTCGCTCGGCTGCACCATCTCCATGAGCCGGTAACGCCACCGCCCCCCGCCGACGAAGGCCGGTTTCAGCGAGCGGGTGGCGGCGTCGCTGTCGTTGTTGAACTCCACGAAGAAGCCGACGGTGTTGAGCAGATGATCCAGCCGCGAAAGGGTGGCCGTCTTCACATGGCCGATGGGCGCCTGGAAAAAGAGCGCCAGGGTGACGCCGTCGTCGGTGAACTCCCGCGCGGGCGCGATGCAGAAGGCCTGATCCGACATCCGCCCGTAACCCGCCGGGGTAAAGGTGGCGGCGTTCTCGCGCGTGCGGCGGGTTCCCGCGGAATCGACATAATCCCAATACGGGTTGAGCGTGGCCTGGCTGAGCGACCGGGTGATCCTTTCAAAGGCGAAACGGGCGCTCTGGAAACCGGAGACGCGCTGATCCGCCTCCCGCCACGTGGCGGAGACGCGGTCCACCATGATCGAAAGCATCACCACCACCAGAATCATGATGGCCGAGCCGACCAGCAGTTCCACCAGGGTGAAGGCGCCGACCCCGCCGCCGCCCGCCGGGGAACCCGCCCGCAGAAGCGCCCGGACACAACCCGCCATGTTCGCTTCAGCGCCGGGTGATATGGACAAATCCGGTGGCATGAACGGCTCCCGAAGGAAGGTGGGTAATCGTGTAGCGGCTGACGACGGTCCGGGGCAGGAGGGTCGCCGGGGCGGCCGGATCGCGGATGGTCCCCTGGTCGCTCACGTGATCCACCCGGTAGAGGGCGCGGGCGTCGGCGGCAGGCGTCGGGATTCCCTCCTCGCTGTAATAGGAAACCGGGAGCGCTCCGCCCGCCGTGGCGAGCCGCGCGGCATCGCCCCGGATACGCTGGATGATGGCGCTTTCCGCGGCGCGATCCATTGCGGAGCGGTAGCCGTTGAAGCCGGAGGCCATCAGCGCCATCATCGGCACCGCCGCGAAGCTCAGGATGCCCAGGGCCAGCACCACCTCCACCAGACTGATTGCCGCCTCCCCCCGGGCGGGCCCGGACCGGTCGGTTGCCGCTGTGAGCCGGAGTTTCATGGCCGGTAAACTTCGGTGGTTCCCAGGCGGACATCGAAGCTGACGGTGGCAAAGTTGGCGGGGAGTTCGTTGCCGGCCTCCGCGGCGTTCGCGGCGGCGAACGTCACCGTCCACTGGTCGATGGAGGCGTCTGCCGGGAGACCCAGGGTGCCGTTGGGCCGGAAGGCGATGACCTTCACCCCCTCCTGGCTGAAATGAGCCACCCCGGGTTCCGTCGTTTCCGGCGCGTGGGCCAGCACCGTGGAACCGGCCTGCGAAGCCCGCATGACGACCCCCTCCGGCAGCCGCCGTATTTTGGAGAGCGCCCGCGCCTCATCCCCCTGCGTCTCCGCCGCCTGGTGGAGACGGTATCCCGTGTAATGGGCCGTCGCCGCGTTCGCCCGGTAAAGGCGCAGTTCCACCGCCTTGCCGCTGGTGATGGCCGTCTGCCGGGCCAGCGCCGTGACGGCCTTGAACTCCGCCGCCGAGGAAGTGATCTGATAGGATTGAATCAGATAAACCCCCTGAACCGCCAGCGCGGAAAGCACCCCCACCATCGCCATGACCATCGTCAGCTCGATCAGGCTGAATGCCCCGCTCCGCGAAGGCCGCTCACGCGGGCCGGCTCGCCTTTCTGGAGGGTTCATTTTCACGGGCTCTTTCTAAACCGGGACCCGGAAGGCTTCAAGCGCGGCGGTCATAAACACAAAAGCCACACTATCCCCTTTCCCGGGGAAAATCATCGGTTCTCCGGCAGGGTCGAAGGAGACGCGCGCCTTTCGCGCCGATTTCCGCGCTTGCACCCCGCACGGCCCGGCGATAGGGTCATCCGGCCCGGTGGCCCGGCCGCTTCTGCGAACCTGCGGTACGAAAAACCAACCAACCCCGAGGCCCGGGCGGTGACTTTTTATGCAACCGCTATTTACGTTCAACGTCGTTCCGAAACTTCCCGCGGAACTCGAACCCTTGCGGGAACTCGTCTTCAATCTCTGGTGGAGCTGGGAGCCTTCCGCACGCCGGCTTTTCCGCCACCTCGACCCGGAGCTCTGGCACCGCACCAACCACAACCCGGTGCGGATGCTTCAGCTCTGCCGGCAGGCCCGGCTCGACGAACTCGCCGGGGACCGGCCCTTCCTCGAAGAACTGGCCAGCGTTTACGCCGCGTTCCGCGCCTACCTCTCGCGCAAGGACACCTACGCAAGCCAGCGCCGCAAGGAACTCATCGCCTATTTTTCCGCGGAGTTCGGCTTTCATGAGTCGATCCCGAACTACTCCGGGGGCCTCGGCATCCTCTCCGGCGACCATTGCAAGGCGGCGAGCGATCTCGGGCTCAACTTCGTGGCCGTCACGCTCCTCTACCGCCACGGCTATTTCAAACAGCAGATCAACAAGGAGGGGTGGCAGGAGAGCGTGAGCCTCAACCAGAATTTCCACCACCTGCCGATTCAGGAAGTCCGCACGGAGGGGGGGGAACCGCTTATCGTCTGCGTGCCGATGCTCGACCGCGAGGTCTGTGCGAAAATCTGGGAGATGCGGATCGGCCGGATCACCCTCTACCTGCTCGATACCGACATCCCCGAAAACCGGCCGGAGGATCGCCACGTCACCGCCCAGCTCTACGGCGGCGACCTCGAAATGCGCATCCAACAGGAGATCATCCTGGGCATCGGCGGCGTGCAGGCCCTCCGGGCGATGGGGCTGGAACCCTCCGTCTACCACATGAACGAGGGGCACTCGGCCTTCCTCTCGCTCGAACTCATCCGCCGCCAGGTGGAGGAGGGGGGGCTCGACTTCCGCGCCGGTCTCCAGGTGGTCGCCGCGGCCAACATCTTCACCACGCACACGCCGGTGCCCGCCGGGAACGACGCCTTCCCGCGCGAGCTGATGCAGCGCTATTTCGGGGAGTACCCGGGGCGCGTCGGCATCGGTTTCGACGAGTTTTTCTCCTTCGGCCAGGCGACCGTCCACAAGGAGGAGACCTTCTCGATGACGATCCTCGCCCTGCGCACCAGCCGCCACGCCAACGGCGTGAGCAAGCTGCACGGCGCGGTGAGCCGCCACCTCTGGCGCAACGTCTGGGCCGGGGTGCCGGAGCACGAGGTGCCGATCACGAGCATCACCAACGGCATCCACACCAAGACGTGGCTCTCGCCGGAGTTTGCCGCCCTTTACGACCGCTACCTGCCGCAGTGGGAGGAGCGGCTCACCGATGTGGAGTTCTGGCGCGGGGTGATCGACATCCCCGACGACGAACTCTGGGAGACCCACCTCACGCTCAAGCGCCGCCTCGTGGAATTCGTGCGCGAGCGGGTGCGCGCCCAGCGCGAACGGTGCGGGGAATCGCCGGAGAAGATCCGGCAGGTGAACCAGATCCTCGACCCGGAAATTCTCACCATCGGCTTCGCCCGCCGCTTCGCCACCTACAAGCGCGGCACCCTCCTTTTCTCGGACCTCGACCGCCTCAAGCGCATCCTCAACCATCCCGAGCGCCCGGTGCAGTTCGTCTTCGCCGGAAAGGCGCACCCGAAGGACGAGGGGGGCAAGCAGCTCATCCAGGATGTCTACCGCTGGTCGCGCGAGCAGGGGCTCGAAAACCGGATCATCTTCGTGGAGGATTACGACGCCTACATCGGGCGGCGGCTCACGCAGGGGGTCGATCTCTGGCTCAACAACCCGTTGCGCCCGCTGGAGGCGAGCGGCACCAGCGGCATGAAGCTCCCGCCCAACGGCGGCCTGAACCTGAGCGTGCTCGATGGCTGGTGGCTGGAGAGCTACAACGGCAAGAACGGCTGGGCGATCGGCGCGGAGATCGAGGACGGCTCCGTGGAGTTCCAGAACGAGGTCGATAGCGCGAGCCTCTTTCACCTGCTGGAGAACCAGATCATCCCGCTCTATTACGCGAAACCGGACGGGCGGCTGCCGATCGCCTGGCTCCAGCTCATGCGGGAGTCGATCCGGAGCATCACCCCGGTCTTCAACACCCAGCGGATGGTGCAGGAGTACAACGAACTGCTCTACGAACCGGCCGCCGCCGCCCATGCGAAGCTCGGGCGCGACGGCGCGGTGAAGGCGCAGGAGGTGGCCCGGTGGAAGGAGGCGATGCGCCGCCTCTGGCCGCAGATCCGGGTGCCCGCGGGGGAGGTGAAAGTGGCCAACAGCGACAAGGTGAACCTGCTCGTGGGGCAATCGCTCACGGTGGAGACGCGGGTTTACCTGGGCGAAGTCGATCCGCGCTGGGTGCGGGTGCAGGCGTATGTGGGCGAGTCGCACGACAACCGGCTCCTCGATCCGAGCGCCGTCGATCTCGCCGAATCGGGCCGCGACGCCAACGGCGCGCACCTCTACCGCGGCAAGGTCAGCGTGTCGGAGAGCGGCGCGTACGGCGTCAACGTCCGGGTGATCCCGTACAACCCGGCGCTCACCCAGGCTCACGAACTGCGGCTCATCACCTGGGCGGATTGATTCTATCCCCCCTCCGCGGGAAGGAGCCTGCGCCACTCCATGGTTTCGATCTCGACATGCTGGAACTCCCAACGCCATACCGACGGCGAAGCGATGCTCCGGGAACTCCTTTCCCTCGGCTTCGACACCGTGGAACTCGGCCACGGCATCCGCGTCTCCCTGTTGCCGGGCATCCGGCGGATGGTGGAAGCGGGGGAGGTGTGTATTTCGAGCCTGCATAACTTCTGCCCGCTGCCGCTGGAGATCACCTGGCCCGCGCCCGACTGCCTGCAATTCACCTCCTACCGGGAGGCGGAACGGGAACGGGCCGTGCGCCAGACCCTCGCCACGATCGACCTGGCGGCGGAACTCGGCGCGGGGTTCGTGGTCCTGCACGGGGGAAGCGTGGTCATGAAGCCGATCACCGAACCGCTCCTGACCCTCGCCGGGGAGGGGGAACGCTACAGCGCCGGGTACGCCCGCGCGAAGCTGGAGGCGGTGATCCGGCGCGAACGGATCGCCCCCCGTTACCTCGCCCGGCTGGAGGCGGCGCTCGAAGCGATCGTTCCCCACGCCGCCGCGCGCGGGGTGCGGCTCGGGCTGGAGGGACGCCATTCCTACGAGGAGATGCCGAGCGAACGGGAGTTCCCCGCCCTGCTGGAGCGTTTCGCCCCCACGCTCGGCTACTGGCACGATTTCGGGCACCTTCAGGTGAAGGCGAATCTCGGGTTCGTGGATCACGCGGAATGGCTCGCCTCCGTGGCTCCCCGGCTTTTCGGGGCGCATCTTCACGATGTCCGGTGGCCGGGGCGCGACCATCTCCCCCCCTTCCGGGGCGGGGGGGTCGATTACGAACGGCTGGTGCCGTTCCTGCCCGCGGATGGCCCGCTGGTGTGGGAAATCAGTTCCCGCCGGAGCGCGGATGAGATAAGCCTCTCTCTCCGCCAATGGAAAGAACGCTTCGGCGCATGAGAAAAACGCTCGTCACCCTTCTTCAGATTGCCATCACCCTCTTCATCCTCGGGTGGCTCTTTCGCGACCCCGTGAACAACCGCCGGATGTGGGAGGCCTTTACCCACGCGGACCGGTTCTGGCTCTGGATCGCGCTCGCCCTTTTCGGGATGGTGGAAATGGCGGCGGTGATCCGCTGGCAAATCCTGCTCCGGGTACAGGGGATCGTGATCGGCTGGGGCCGGCTCACGGCGCTGATGATGATCGGCCTTTTCTTCAACATCTTCATGCCGGGAGGGACCGGCGGCGACGTGGCGAAAATCTTCTACCTGCTCAAGGAAACCCCCGGCAAGAAGGCCGCCGCATTGCTGGCGGTGATGGTGGACCGGTTCGTCGGGCTCATCGGGCTCATCGTCATCGCCGCCTTCGTCATCTACTGGCGTTACGACTGGCTCACGCAGACGCCGATCACCTCCGGGCTGCTCTTCACACTCTGGGTTCTCTTCGGCTCGGCGATCGTTTTCATCATCGTCTCCTACGGCATCACGCGGCTGGGGCTCGTCCACAGGCTCCCGGCCCGGTTCCCGCTGCGCGAACGGCTCGTGGAGATGTCGGTGGCCTACAACCTGTACGGCCGGGCGTGGCGTTCCTCCCTCTCCGCGCTGGCGATTTCGGTCGCCTCGCATTTCACCCTCTTCGTGCAGTTCTACTTCGTGGCGATCGCCTTCAAGGCGGCGGAAGCGAAGGTGCACTTCATGGATTTCATCTCGGTGATGCCGATCGTCAACACGCTTTCGGCCATGCCGATCAGCATCGGCGGGGCGGGGGTGCGCGAGGGGTTGTTCGTGCAGCTTCTCGGCGATCTTTCCAAAGTGGATGAAGCCACGGCGACGATCATCTCGCTCACCGGCTACATGGTGATTGTCCTCTGGGGCATCCTCGGCGGCTTGATCTATGTCTTCTACCGGCCTTCCGATCCGGTGGCGAAGCCGCCCGCCGCGATCGCCGGGGATGATCACCCAACCGCAGGCGGGCTGGAGGAGAGGACGACATGAAGGCCCCCGCCCGCCCGCCTTCCCCGCCGCTTCTTCCGGAGGTGACCGCCAATTTCGCCCTGACCTGGGACGCCCGGGTCTCCACCCGCGCCCACACCCCGGCGAATTTCACCTCCCCACGCGACAAATCGCGCCTGCTGGAGATCCGCGCCACCGGCGACGCGGTGATGGTCGGGCGCGGCACCGTGGAGACCGACCGGATGCGGATGGGCCTCCCGGATGAGACCCTGCGCCGCGAACGCCTCGCCCGGGGGCAGAGCGAATGCCCGCTGCGCGTCGTGATCGGCGGGCCGCTTCCGCACGATCACCCGATCTTCGCCTGCCGGGACGCGCCGCTCCATTTCTTCTCCCGCTCGCCCTTCCCGGAGGCGGAAACCGCCTTTCTCGCCTCCGTCGGGGCGCAGGCGCATCTTCTCACAGGGTTGCCGCAGGTGCTCGAAACCCTCGCCACCCGCCACGGCGTGCGCCGGGTGGTCTGCGAGGGCGGCCCGACGCTGCTCCGTTCCCTGCTGGAAGCCGATTGCGTGAACGAGATTCACCTGACCTGGGCTCCCGTCCTTTTCGGCGGGCTCGGGGCCCTCACCCTCACCGGCCCCGCCGGGGCGTTCCTGCCCGAAGATCGCCGTTTCCGGCTCGAAGCGATGGAACGCACCGGCGATGAATGCTACACCCGTTACCGGCTCCGGGGCCGCCGACGTCCGTCCCCGCGATGAGCCGCCGCGATTTTCCCCGGTTTCGGGCGGTGATCACCGGAGTCGGCCCGATCACCGCGTGCGGCTCCGGCAAGGCGGCCTTCTGGGAAGCGATCCGCGCCGGGCGCAGCGGCATCGGCCCGCTGACCCGCTTCGATCCCGCGCCGTTCGCCGCCCGGTGCGCCGGGGAGGTGCGCGACTGGGACCCGGCCGATTTTTTCCCACCCCACCGGCTCAAGCGGCTTGACCGTTACTCCCGGCTGGCGGTCGCCTCCGCCCTGCTCGCGCTGGAGGATGCCGGGCTGCCGTGGAGCCGCAAGACCCCGCAGGCGCGGGTCGGCGTCTCCTTCGGCACGGCGCTCGGGGGGATCTCGGACGCGGAGGCGGAGCACGCGCGCTTCCTCTCCAGGGGGATGCGGGCCGTCAACCCGAGCCTCGCCCTCCAGATCTTCGGCGGGGCCGCCCATTCCAACATCGCGCTCGAATGCGGTTTCCGCGGCTTTGGCACGACGAACTCGAACTCCTGCGCGAGCGGCGTCATCGCGCTGGGGGAAGCGCTCCGCGTCATCCGCGAGGGGCGGGCGGAAGTGATCGTGGCCGGGGCGGCGGAAGCGCCGTTGAGCCCGCTCACCTTCGGCGCGTTCGACGCCATCCGCACCATGAGCCGCTGGCAGGGGGAACCGGCCCTCGCCTGCCGCCCCTTTGACAGGGAACGCGACGGGTTCGTGATGGGGGAGGGGGCGGCGAGCCTTGTGGTGGAGGAATACGGTCACGCGCTCGCCCGGGGCGCGCGGATTTATGGCGAGATCACCGGTTACGCGCTCACCAACGACGCCCATCACATGACCACGCCGCTGCCCGGCGGGGAAGCCGTCTCCCGCTGCATGCGCGAGGCGCTCGCGGACGCCGCGCTTGCGCCCGAAGCCATCGGCTACATCAACCCGCACGCCAGTTCCACCCAGCTCAACGACGCCAACGAAATCGCCTGCATCAAAGAGGTCTTCGGCGCCCACGCGCGGCGGCTGGCGCTCAGCGGCACCAAACCGTTCACGGCGCACCCGCTCGGGGCCGCCGGAGCGATCGAATCGGTGATCTGCCTGCTGGCGTTGCGGGAGGGCTACCTCCCCCCGACGCTCCATTACCGGACGCCGGACCCGGCGTGCGATCTCGACATCCTCCCCAACCACGGGCGCGAAGAGCGCGTCGGCGCGATCCTCAACAACGCTTTCGGTTTCGGCGGGATCAACGCCAGCGTGATTTTTGAGACGGTGAGGTAAAATCGCTTTCCAAGCCCCCGCCGGGATTTTATTTCCTTTTGGGCATGGATATCAATCTGCTGGGAACGCTCCTCCTCCTTGTCGGGCTGGAACTGGTGCTCGGGATCGACAACATCCTGGTCATCTCCATCCTCGTTTCCCGGCTTCCGGCCACGGTGCAGAACCGGGCGCGGCTCATCGGGCTGGCCGGGGCGCTCATCTTCCGGCTCCTGTTCGTGGCGGGGGCGTACTGGCTGGTCACGCTGACGAAACCGATCCTCGGCACCTTTTCCCTCAAAGACCTGATCCTGCTCGCGGGCGGCGCGTTCCTGCTCTACAAGGCGGTGAAGGAAATTCACCACGTGGTGGAATCGGCGGGCCACCCCGCCCCGCCCGAAGCGCCCGGAAGCGGGAACGCCTTTGCCGCCGTCGTCGGGCAGATCATCCTCCTGGATGCCATCTTTTCCGTCGATTCCGTGATCACCGCCGTCGGCATGACCCGCAACCTCTGGGTGATCGCCGCCGCGGTGCTCCTCTCCTTTGTCTTCATCCTGCTCTACGCGCGTCCCATCGGTGATTTCATCCTCCGCCATCCGGCGCTGAAGATCCTCGCCCTCGCCTTCCTGATCACCATCGGCGTGACGATCTGCATGGAAGGCTTTCACCAGCACGTCCCCAAGCCGTACATTTATCTGCCGATGGGGTTTGCCCTCGGCGTGGAACTTCTGCAAATGCGCTATAGCGCCAACCGCCGCCGCCGGGGCGATGCCGTGAAGACCCCGGACGCCCCGTAAAACGGTGCGGGAAGGTCACTCCGCGGCCATCCCGTCCCGCGTGGCATCGAGCAGCCCCCGGATGTAACCGGCGGCAAAGAGACGCCCGAGCATGGAGTAACCGTCCGCCGGGCCGCTCTCCCCGGCCATCAGCGGCACGTGATCGGGCCGCAGGATGCCGCGGAAACCGATCTGCCGGTAGGCCCGCATCGCGGCGGCCATGTCGGTCTGCCCGTCATCGTGAAACGTCTCCGTGAAGGCTTCCGGGGTTCCCCGGAGATCGCGGAAGTGGACGTAATGAATGCGCGAACCGAACCGGCGGATGAGCGCGGGGATTTCCGCTCCCATGGCGGAAAAGGTCCCCTGGCAGAAACAGACCCCCAGCGCCGGGCTTTCGCTCAGGTTGAGCAGGCGCTCAAAGGCTTCCGGGCAATAAAGGATCTGGTCGCCGCCGCCGAGCGTCGGCAGGGGAGGATCGTCCGGGTGCATCGCCAGCCGCACGCCGCAGCTTTCCGCCACCGGGAGCACGCGTTCGAGAAAGTAGGCCAGATTTTCCCAGAGCGCCGCGGCGGTGCGCCGGTCCTCCCGGGGAACCTCCGGGCCCTCCCCGAGCCGGAACCCGTTGGTGAGTGCGCCGCCGCGGGTGGGCAGGTCAAAGGCGGTGCGGGTCCAGTCCGAGAGCATGAAATTGGCACAGAGGATTTCCACGCCGTGCTTTCCCATGGTTTCGAGCAGGCGGCGAATCTCCCCGATCGCTTCGTCCCGCGCCGGTTCGCCCAGAATGACCGGGCGCATCGGCAGATACCCTTCCACCACGGAAAGCCGCAGGCCCGCCGCCGCGATCCGCTCGTGCTCCCGGGCAAACCGCTCCGCGGTATTCACCGGCCCGTAACGGGTCACGTATTCGCTCACCCCCGCCTGCCGGGCCAGCGCCAGATGGTGGGCGTCGGGAGGGGTCAGGACCATTCCAAGCCGCGGATCGGAGGGAGCGTTCATCTTGGGCGGAAGCGGAGCAGATTCGGCGGCGGGTGACAATCCTATTGTTCCCGCATATTCCCCATTTTCCCCGAAAACCGGCATTTTCAGTTTCCTGTCAGCCGGTTGGGAATGATTCTCAATAACTCCGGATAACCGGGCCCGGCCCGGGGTTGTTTGCGGTTACGGAGAATCCGCCCCGGGGTTATCCACGGGCTGAAATCGCCGTGGAACCGGCTTCTTTCCTATGTGGAACCCGAAAATGGCGAGATATTCACACGATGATGATGATGATAAAGGGATTCGAAAATTTCTCCTTCTTCATCACGCTGTCGATAACCGGAGCGCACCGCCCGGGCAGGGAGGCGCCCTGCCGACATCGAATGAAATTGCCCGCCGGTGCGTCTTATTTTCCGGACCCGTTCCCTTTTTTATGAAACCGTTCTTCCTGATCGTTCTCTCCTGGCTGATGCTGTTGGCGGCTCCCGCCCGCGCGGATGTCTCCTTTGACTATTTTTACGAAAGCCTCTCCCCCTACGGCATCTGGATTGATACGCCGGAGTACGGCTATTGCTGGCAGCCTGCCGGAGTTTCGGAAGAATGGGCCCCGTACACGGATGGCTACTGGGTCTACACGGACGCCGGGTGGACCTGGGTTTCCTACGAACCGTTCGGCGCGCTCACCTACCACTACGGGCGCTGGGTGCGGCTGGCGGGGATCGGCTGGGTCTGGCGGCCGGATTACGAATGGGGCCCGGCGTGGGTGTCGTGGCGTTCGAGCGACGACTACATCGGCTGGGCTCCCCTCCCCCCGGAGGCGGTGTTTGAGCCGGAGGTGGGCATCGGCATCTGGGTGGATCGCGATTACGACATCGGCCCGGGGTACTATTCGTTCTGCCGCGTGGCGGATTTCGGCTCGCCGGTGCTCCTCAACGTGATCTATCCGCGCTACGAGAATGTGACGATCATTTATAACACCGTGAACATCACCCATATCACCGTGAACCGGGGGCATCGGGTGATCTACAACCGCGGGCCGGATTATCATCGGATCTCCCGGCATACGCGGCGGCCCATTGAAACGCTCCGGCTGGAGCGGCGTTACGATGTGGGGCGCAAGGGACACCTGGAGCGGTCCCGCCGGGAAGGCAATCATCTGGTGGTGACGGCCCCGCGGATCGAACGGCGGGAGACGGACCGGAAGAAGGCGCCGGCCCGGGTGAGCCGCCGGGTGGAGCGGGTGAATGTCGATCGCGGCTGGGCGTCGGTGAGCAATGGCAACGAACGGCAGCGCCTTGAGGAAAAAATCCGCCGCGAGGCCAGGGACGTTTCGCGTACGAAGACCCCGGTGAAGCCGGTGGAACAGGTCGCCCTGCCGACGCCTCCCAACCGCCGTTCCGGCGAATCGTCCGCCTCCCAAAGCCGGGAACGCGAGTCGCAAAGGGAGCAGCAGCGTCGGCAGACGGAAACAGAGCCACGCCAACGGACGGAGACGCGGCAGCGCGAAGCGCAGGAGCAACGTCAGCAAGTGGAATCACAGCAACGCGAGGCGCAGCGTCAACGTCAGCAGACGGAAACGCAGCAACGCGAAGCGCAGAAGCAGCGTCAGCAGGTGGAAACGCAGCAACGCGAAGCGCAGGAGCAGCGTCAGCGTCAACAGGCAGAGGCCCAGCAACGCGAAGCGCAACGTCAACGCCAGCAGGTGGAATCACAGCAACGCGAAGCGCAACGTCAACGCCAGCAGGCGGAATCGCAGCAACGTGAGGCGCAACGTCAGCGCCAGCAAATGGAATCGCAGCAACGTGAGGCGCAACGTCAGCGCCAGCAAATGGAATCGCAGCAACGCGAAGCGCAGCGTCAACGCCAACAGATGGAATCGCAGCAACGCGAGGCGCAGCGTCAGCGCCAACAGATGGAATCGCAGCAACGCGAAGCGCAGCGTCAACGCCAACAGATGGAATCGCAACAGCGCGAGGCGCAGCGTCAGCAGGCGGAATCCCGGCAGCGCGACTCGGAACGCCAGCGTCAGGAGACGCAGAGGCAACAGCGCGATTCCCAGCGCGATTCGGAACGCCAAAGGCGCTAACGATCTTCGGGCTCATCCCGGTTTTGCCTTTTATCCCGGCGGGCCGGGCATAGAATGCCCGCGTCCTCATGGCCACCATCAAAGAGATCGCCCAGCTTGCCCAGACCTCCACGGCAACCGTCAGTTACGTTCTTTCCAACAAACCGGCGCGCATCAGCGAGAAAACCCGGCAGCGCATTCTCAAGATTGCCGCGGACCTCGACTACCAGCCCAACGCGCTCGTTCACGCTCTGCGTTCAAAGATCAGCTATGCGATTGCCGTGCTTGTCCCCAGCCTCAAAAGCGGGTTCTTTCCGGAAATTATCGCGGGGATTGATGATGAGGTCAGCGGATCGGGGTTCCAGCTCATGATCTGCCAGCACTCGAACTCCCCCGAAAGGCTGAAAAAGGAGATCCAGCTTTTGCGGTCGCGGCGGGTGGATGGCCTCATCGTCATGCCGAGCGGCGGATTGCAGGGAGAGGCGAAATACTTTTCCGAGCTGCGCCGGAAACGGGTCAAGCTGGTGCTGGTCGAGCAGAACCAGCCCGATATCCCCTTTGTCATCTCCAACAACGATACCGGCGCGAAACAGGTGATTGATCATCTCTTCGAACTCGGTCACCGCGAGATCGGCTATGTCGGTCACCGGGACCGGCGTCTGGAAAGCTATTGCCGGGCGATGCGGGAGCGCGGCATCCCCGTGCGGGAAAGCCATTTTCTCATCTTCGATGAACACGGGCCAGGCGTCGAAGACTACTCCGCCTTTCTTGGCCCGAAGCCGCGTTTTACCGCGCTCGCCGCCACCCGGGATGAATTCCTTTTTCCGCTTTACGACTACTGTCTCGCCGCGAAGCTGGCCATCCCGGACCGGCTCTCCATGGTCGGATACGCGAATTTTCGCGAGGGAAAAATCCTCTCGCCCAAGCTGACTTCCGTGGATCAGAACCCGGGGGAAATCGGGCGCGAAGCGGGCCGGATCGCGCTGGATCTCATCCTGGAGCGGATTCCGCAGAAATCCCACCAGATCACGCTGGACCCGAAGCTCGTCGTGCGCGAATCGACCGGCCCCGCGCCGGGAACGCGATGACCGGTTCGCGATAGCCGGGCGGTCTTGAATTCCCTGTTGACGCCCTTTGCGGCGGCACTGGCTGCCATGCCGCCCTTGACGCCGGGGTTGTATTAACCCATACAGCCATGGCGTGCCAAGGACACCTTGTCCAACCCACGGTGCCCGCAAATCATTGCGTCAACTCAACCCGAAAATGCTCTAAACCTTGAACTCAAGGACGCACTAGCGAATCGACCGGGGATTCCTGCGCGGAGGCCGATTGCTCCACCCGTCTGGCCCATTGGAAAAGGGCCTTGCGATCGCGCTCGGAGATGCGCCCGTCCGGGGCGGGAGGCACGTTGAGGAGAAGGTTGGCATTGCGGCTGCGGGCGATCAACGCCATGCCGAGGAGTTCGTCCTGGCTGCGCGGTTCGTCGTCTTTTCCATAGAACCATTCCCTGCCGAGCGTGTCGCACACTTCCGCCGGAAGATAATGGCGGTTGCCCTCCATTTCAAAGGTGCCTTCGTGCCCGAACGAGGGGGGAAGGTTCCGCTCCAGAGTCACCACGTCCGTTGGCCAGACATGTTGCTTGAAGGCGTCCAGGGCGTGGCTGCTATGGGTGCCGTGGTTGTAGATGGAGCCATTGGCGACATAGACCGCCCGGGGCTGCGCTTCGGTGACCCAGCGGTATTGTTCCTCCCGGATTCCCCGCGGCATGCAAAGGGGAATGTCGATCCAGATTTCCGCCCACGATCCATAGTTCTCCAGAAGCTCCTCAAGCTGACGCCTCTGGAAATCCCAATAGGCGGGGGTTGTATAGGCATAATGAAACGCATCCGGGCGCACCGGGCCGTTCCTCGGGGTGACGGAGCCGAAGGTGTGGTGATTGTCCCACTGGGCATAGTAAAGGCCCGGTTTGACGCCGCGCCTCTCGCATGCGTCGCGGAATTTCTCCACCACGTCGGTGGGATTGGGCGAATTGCCGACATGATACCCGGTGTGCTTTGAGGGCCAGAGACAGAAACCGGAGGTGTGCTTGACCGTGAGCACGGCGTAACGCATCCCGGCGTCCCGGGCGATGCTCACCCATTGGTCGGGATCAAGGTGCGTCGGGTTGTAGAGCGTGGCGGGAGCGGTTCCCGCGGAGTGTTCGACGCCATCGTAAGTGCTCATGCCGAAATGCAGGAAGAGGCCGAAGCGCCAGCTTTCCCATTCCCGGATCTGTTCGGGGGAGAGCCGTTGGCTGCCTTGCAGGTTTTTCCGGAACGAGGGACGCCCGAGATGAAGCGCCTCTTCAAGTGGATTGGATTTCATGGGCATCTATTTTCGCGACTTGTAGCGTGCCGCCAGAAGGCCCGCGGAAACGCCGAGGCCCATGAGCAGGGCGGTTCCCGGCTCGGGAATGAACACCACGTTGCTTTCCATCAGGTCGAAGGCGGCCTGTCGCGAGGCTCCCACCGCGCCGATCATCAGCACGGCATCCATGGACTGGCCGACTCCCGTGTAGACGCTGTAACCGCTCGGATTCCTTGTCACCGTGGTGACTAGCGACGGATCGCCGGCGCCGGTGCTGCCATAACTCCAGAGGTTCATCTCGATGGTCCACTGACCGTTGCTTTCCTGCGTGAAGAGGCCCTCCATTTTATACCAGGTATCCGCACTGACGGAAAAATCGCCAAAGATGGAGTTGCTGGTCGTGGAGTTGTTGACGGCGAAGGCAAAGCCGTTGCTCACGGGATCGTACCGGATCAGCCTGACGTCGATAAAATCCGTCGGCGCGGAAGCGGTCGTGGTCTGGGCGTCCTTGAGGATTCCCACCGACGCCATCTGGCTCCCGTTGCTGGTGGGCAGGGAGGAAGGCGTCAGGAAATAGTACGAGAGGGAGAATGTCTTGCCGGGTTCGCTGGCGTCGAAAACCCCTCCGGAGTAGCGGTAATTGCCGTAGGTAAATCCGGATTGCGTGAGCACGCCGCCGCCTCCGCCCACACCCGCGGTTCCGCTCCAGGTCAGTTCCGGGTAATTGGTGGAAGCCGGCTTCAATGTTTCCAGGTCGCCCGCGCTGTCGAACTTGAGCAGGACGGCTGCGGACAGGGACGAGGCGGTGCTCAAGATCACGCCGATGACGCCAAGGATTCGAAGGAAGCCCGGCGGACGCACCGGCGCGGGTTGCACGCGGGGAGCGGGAACGGGGCGGTCAATGGACGCCCCGATGGGGAGAGAAGTGGAGGTGTTCATTGAAAGGGAAGTATTTACTTATTTAAGCGGATGTCAATCAACTCCGGAAAAATAATCCGCATTCCGCGCCGCCGTTCGTCCCGACCCGGGCGGGAGCGCAGCGGGCCAGTCGGGATTGACCTGGTCCGGACGGAGATGAATCTCCGGGAATCCGGACCTTCCTTGAAAGCGCACTTCGGTCGTACCGTGTTGATTCGTGGGCGAAGGGCGAAAATCCGCGATGAATATATAATTAACCTTGACGAAGGGGGAAGTCTCTGGAAGGTTGAAGGGGTGATGATCCTGCACCTCCCCTCCTGATCCAATCATGCTCCAAGACCCCCAGACCTTATTGTGTCACCGCCTCCGCCTCCGTCCTGCCCGGGGGTTCACGCTGGTTGAGATCCTCGCGGCCATGGGAATTCTCGCGGTGCTGGTCGCGCTGATTTTTCCGGCGCTTTCCGGGGCGATCGAAAGAGGGAGGGAGACGAAGTGCCTCGCCAATCACCGCGATATCATATCGGCGGTCTTTTCCTTTGCCACGGACAACAACGGATGGCTTCCCGGCAACATGATCGACGAAGGGAGCGGCAAGGCGCAGTTCAGTGCGCAGAAGCTCTCGGCCTACCGCCACATTCCCTGGTTGAAGACTTCCGCGTGGGGGGCCGCCTGGTCTTGTCCGCTCCGGGAGAAGGGACCCAATTTTCCGTTCTCGGACTACGCGTTCACCATGGCGTTCTTCGGCATGGGGCCGGGCTACAACCTGCTTCCCGTGAAGCTTTCGGTGATTGCGAGCCCCTCCAAAAGCGCCGCGTTTGCGTGTGTCACCGGCAATTACGTCATCTTTGAGGCAAACGCCTACACCGGGCGGAATGGCGACGCGGGCCAGCTCAGCGACGCGCACCGCGGCGGCACCATCATCACCTTCATGGACGGGCACAGCATTGTGGGAGAACATTTCAAACAGGGAGACCCGCGCCAGAAGTGGTTCGGGCTGAATCTTCCCGACACCCCGTAAGCTGGTAAACCGATCAACCGATCAACCGACGAGCCCATGCGGGCCGGGCTTTCCCGGGCCGTCTTTCCATCATGAAAATCCGCCACCTCATCCCGTCCCTTCTCCTTCCCGGTCTTCTCTCCGCGGGAGCTTCACAGGAGCCCGCCGCCGCCGGGGGATTGCAAAATCCGTACTGGCCGATGGCCAACAAGGCGGTGGCGGAGGTGGCGCGGCTGCCGGAAAACGGTCTGCTGACCGAAAAGCACGGGGGCCACGCGTTCTGGCTGGCGTGGGGCTCCACTTCGCCGCATTCCACCTTTGCGGACAAGCCGCTGCTGCGTGAAAAGCTGGTCCGCGTCTGGGATGCGGCCGCCGAACGGCTGGAAAAGGCGGACGCCGCCACGGGCAACATGTGGAATCTGCTGCCCGCGCTCGATTCCCTGCTCATGCTGCAAAGGGCGGAGGCGTTTCCGGAGGCGACCCTCGCCGGGTGGAAGGCCGCCCTGCGCCCGCCCGTGGAGAAGATCCGCACGGAGGTCGGCGGCAAGAGCGGGAGCCACTGGGTTTCCACCGCGGCCTTTGAATACCCCAATGCCGACGCCCAGCACGCGGCGATCATGCAGGCCGCGAGCCTGGTTTACGCGGAGCCCGAATTTGCGCAGACCGCCCGGGCGTTCGCCCACGGCATGCGCGATCACCTGTACGCTCCCGGCGAATGGCGCTACTACCGCGACAGCACCCCGGCCCCGGTCTATCACGGCACGGAACTGATGTTTCTGGGCCGTTACTACCAGCTCTCGCGCGATCCCGAAGCGGCGGAACTCATCCGCGCCACGAAAGATTACTATCCGTTCGTCTTCGCCACGGAAAACGCGGCGGAATACACGAGCGCCCCGTGGTGGAAACAGATCTGGAATTCCCTGGGAGCGCAGTACCATGCCACGGAGATCGCCGCGTGGCTCTGCGGGGATGGCATGAACCGCACCATGGCCGACCGGCGCGCCAAACGGAGCCAGCCGTATTACTGGGTTGCCTATGCCGGGGAAGCGTGGGAGGAAGGGGCGGCCCGCCGCGCCACGCCGGAAGCGTTGCCGGAGGCTTTCATCATCGAAGCCCCGGCGATCACGGGAATCCGCGGGCGGTTCGGGAACTTTTCCTTCGTGGGCAGTCGTGGCAAGCAGGCGGCAGGTTTCGGCGGCTGCCTGCTGGTGGATCGCGCCCTGGCTCCGCAACAGGAAGACGGCTACCTGCAATTCGCCCGCATGGGCATCACCATCGCGGGCCGGGAAAACCGCCCCTATGCCCAGCGCCTGCGGTTCCTGCCGGACCCTTCCCGGGCTCCGGTGCCCGGCGGCCACGTGATCGGCGAGGGCTTCGCCGCGCTGGCGGCCCGTTTCCAGCCGGTCCCTCCGACCATCGACCCGAATCCCGCGCAGGCCCGGCGAGCGGACTGGGAAGTGGTGGAGCAGTGGCTCTTTACGCCCAGGGGGATCGTGGGAATCCTGGAAGCCCGGGCGTTGCGGGATCGCCCTTCCGGACTGCCTGAGGGCATCGTCCGCCTCGGGCCGCTTCGCCGTCCGCACGAATGGGACCGGGGCGGAACCTTCCGCGTAGGGAACCTCCATGGCCGCTTTCTCCGGCGGACGGGGTTCGAGCTCGATGCCGCCGAAACCCCGGACCCCAACGGGCAGGATCGACGCCTTGAGTTGCAGTTGCGCCTCGCACGGAAGCCGCCGGAGATCACCGCGGGCCAACGCTGGAGCTACGCCGTTTACCTCGCTCCCGTTTCGGACCCCGCGGCCAGCCTGGTCCGCCATGAGGACGGCAGCCTCTCCATCGCGCTGGATGGATCGGAGTATCGGCTGATGTTTTCCGATGACCGCCTCGCGGCTGAGAAGGTGCGGTGAGCCGAACCATGTCCCCGCCGGGAATCGAACCCGGATTTAAGGTTTAGGAAATCTTGAGTTTTACGATAGTGATGGACTGCGGCGTATAATTGGCGTATCATTTCTCCATGAAGAAAGCCCGGATCGCAAATCTTCCCAGCGGCGTTGGCGTCACCAAAATCGTCAGCGGTCGAGGGAAGGAATACTGGCGGGTACGGTTGGGCAAACGCTTCACGGGCGGGGCGGTGATTCGGAAAGATTTTAGCAAACTTGATGATGCCCGCACATGGATTTTTGGTGAGAAGGCCGAGAAGCTCCAAGCCCCCACAATTCCCGCGATTGAGTTGGAGAAGGCGTTCGGGCAGGCTGGTTTCGAGTTGACACCTTCGCAGTTGGGAGAAGTGCTGACCGGGCTGAAGCAGTTGGATGAAATGGGGATCACCCTTTCTCAAGCGATTGAACTCGCCAGAAAAACCCTCCCTCCATCAGCGGAAAAGATGAGCTTGGAGGAGGCGATCAAGCAGTGTGATGAGGAGATGAAACGGCGAAAGCGTTCCGAGCACACACGGTATGACTTGAAAACCCGCTGCAAACGCCTTTTGGCATTCCTTCCAGCCCACAAGCGAAAGGGGGTTCACCTCATTACGCTCGCCGATGTGGAGCGTTTCATCAAGCAGTGCAAGGTCGGCCCGGTGACCGAGCGGAATATCGTCCGCTCTATTTCTTCTCTCCTGTCGTGGTGCGTTGAGCGAAAGGTCATGATGGCTAATCCGCTCCTGAACTACAGCTTCAAGGAAGCAAAACTTAGCTTGAGTCAGGATCGCCCACCTCGGATTCTGACACTCAATGAAGCGAAAACGCTCCTCCGAATTGCGAGGGACGGGCAGAACGAGCCGATGATGATTTCCAAACAGGAGATCAAACTCACTCCCGGCGAAATGATTCCCTATATCGCCTTGGGGTTGTTTGCCGGATTGCGTCCCTTTGAAGCGAGGCGAATGCGCTGGGAATGGGTCTGGTGGGGAGACGAAAAAGTCGAAAATCATGATCCTCACTTGGACATCCCGCCCAACGCCACCAAAACGGGTCATGGCCGTACGGTGCCGATGGAGCCAACGCTGATCGAATGGCTGCGGCCTCACCGGAAGAAAGTGGGTCCAATCATCCCACCTTCGTTCCCGCGCAAGCTAGCCATGTTCTCGAAGCTCTGCTGGAGCGGTAAAGGTTGGCCGACCGATGTTCTCCGCCATTCCTACGCCAGCTTTCTTCTGGCTCGCGATAAGAACGCTGGAGTCGTCGCGGAAAATCTGGGGCACCAGCAGAATACCTCCACGCTTTTCCGTTATTACCGACAGGCGATCAAGTTCCGTTCGGATATCACGGACTACTGGGGGTTGCTGCCCGGCAATCCGACATTATCGGAAGATTCCTACCCCAGCAGCAAGTAAAGAGCTGTCAGGATCATGGCCACGATCGCCAGAAACTCCAGAGCGATCCAGCCGGTCCCAATTTCGCAGCGAAGCTTGGGAGGGACTTCTCCCGTTTGGAGGCGTTCCCATAATTTCACGACATCCCCGTAATCGAAAAGAGAACGTCTCCCCAGCCCTCCTTGAATGACAGGGATGATCCACCCTGCTGCAAGAGCTCTTTTGAAGATCTTCGGAGAACGAATCAGTGCGATGGCTTCGGTTTGTGTGACGGCTAGCGGAGGAAGTGTTTTGGTTGTCATATCACATGTTAACAGTTGAGAAATCGCGCCGTAACATCTTTTTTCTGAATGTTTTGGAACCTCGAAAATCGCTCGTAACCCGCATCAAATCAGCTTTGATGGCGAAATAGGGCTGCTACGATTCAAAATTTTTTCGACATCTAGCTTTTTCGGTATCCGCGAAAAAAGAGGTCTTTTTCGGCGTTCACCACGAGACATGGATGGGTGACGCGTAGCGCAAAAACGAAACCTCCCCCTTTGCACAGGCCAATCTTCAGCCAACTACGGCTACCAAGAGCAAAATTCGGCTGAAATTAAACTGAATTTTCCCTCCCAAGTACGCTACAATAGGAGGTTATACCCGTTTTTTCCCTTTTCCGGAGCACCGAGCGATCTTCATCTACTCGGACAGTGGCTTCTATTGGCCACGCCCCAAAAAACAGGAGACAGCCCACAAGAAGACTTGCTCCTGCTCCCATGATCTGTCGTCACCTTCGCGCCTCAGGTCGTAAACATCTCGTGGCGCGATTTGTCAGAATGATGACTTCAGATCACGGAGTGCCGGGAGTTCCTCCATGAACTCCGTTTACGCGGCACATAGCTCTGTCCCTTGGCCTCTCGTCTAAATGGAACCGGAAGATCCGGTCACCGTTCGACGATCAGGAGTTGGTGGGCAAACGGGGGCTTACGCTGCAAACTTGCCCCACTCTTTAGCTCCCCATCTGGGCTTTGGTGTTCCTGGGGTTGGCCATGTGGGGAGTAGATGTTTCCTGACGGGCCGGAACTTCCGCATTCGGATGCAGGGTCGCTCAGGGCGTCGGGTTCTGTGGAGCTTGGGTTGCAGGTTACGTTTGGGTGAATGTGATTTGATCTGATGCATAGGTTGTCCTTTCATCAATTTGTTTACGGGGTTTGAGCCCTACTTCGGCCACTCGCTAACCCGGTTCCACCAGCGGTTTAGCCACCGCTCATGACGATAGGGACTCTGCACGAAGTTGAAGGCTTTCCGGGTGCCCAAGGCCTTATCCGGCCAAAGATGAAGACGCCGGTGCAGATTGAGATCACGGGCGATCCGTTCCACCGTACCAAACGTATCGAGAGCATAGGTCATCCATGCTTCACGGGATTCGAAGTCTTTGACCATCGGCTCCATCCCGTTCAGAGAAGCATTGATGACTATTCGGGAGACATTGTCGGCACGGATATTGACCACCTCGTGGAAGATGGTGTGGGGCCGGATCTCAGCAATCGCGGTCAGGGTTTTACGAATGTCCAAAGCATGGCACTCTGGATAGGTTGCAGCCATTGCCACGTAGACATTCAGGCCTGCTGCCTTGGCTCTCTTCAAAGTCCTGAGCCGTTTCGAGGGAGCCGGAGAATGCGGTTCATACATTCTCGAAAGGCGGTTGTTGAGCGTGGGCAGGCTCATGCCGAACATCAGCCGTTTCCCAAAGCTTTTGAAGAGGTCGAAGTCTTCCTCAGCCAGAGGGCTACGCGTAAGGATGCGCACTCTCAGCGTGGAGTGATCGCGGATAGTGATCAGTGCCTTACGAACCAACTCCCTGCGAATCGTATTGAGTAATTTCGCCTGACCGGGAAAAGGGTGGCGGATGACCTGATACGGATCCGTGGTGGAACAGAAAAGCACTGCCCGATTTCCATCCCGAGAGAGGTTCTTCTTGTTTTCCGCACGTCGCAGTGAGGCGAGGAATTTCTCTTCATCCCACGGACGAAGGAAAACATAGTCTCCCCACTCCAGATCAGGATCTTCAACGCCTCGCTTCTGAAGAGCAGGTGTCATCTTGATCGTGGAGACGCTGGGCACGAAACAAATGGAGCATTGGTGGCCGCACCCCACCGCGATGTTACAAGCCCAAACCACATCACGCGATTGAAAAGCTGTGGAGTTCCCTGGGTGTCATACTCCACCACGCACACGAAATTTCCCAACCCGGCATCGACGGGGAAACCCATGCGCACCTCCACAAGCCGGTTTACCGCGACCGCCGCAAGCCGCGCCTCCGAAAATGCCGTCCGGACCTCGTGGCCGGCTTGCGAAATCTGAAACGCACCCTGAACCCCCACGATGGAGGGGCCGGCCAAGGCAAGCAGAAGCGACATGATCGCGATGACGGCCAGAATTTCGATCAGGCTCAGCCCGGCCTGCTCGTTGCAAGGTTTCATCCGTTCCATTTCGAGTTGGGGAGCGCGATGCGATTCCGCAGCACGCGGTATCCGATATGGTTTGCCACCAGAAACTCTTCGAGCCTTGACAGGTGTTCCTCAAACTGCGCGTTGGTTAAAAACCGGCCGACCGTTGGTAGCGTCAGGGAGGAAAGGCGCTCCGCCGAAGAGTCCTCCACCGCGACAAGCGTGATCTCGACCACCGGAGGCAGTTGGTTGGCCGTTGCCAACTGAGGCTGACTCGTCGCTCCCAGGGTCGAGTCATACGCGATCTGCGTGCCGATCGGCTGCATGGTGCCGTCCGCGGTGCTCTCCATCGGTCGCACGACCAGCAGAATGATGTTCTCGGCAATCGGCCTCGCCGATTCAACGGCGTCCGTCACCCACTGGCCCCCGGAGCCATAGGCGGTCATCTTCTCGGCGGGCGACCGGGCTTCCATCAAACGGTAGCGGTCCGAACCCGCGGCCGCATTGACCACGGGGGCATCCACCGTGCCGCGCTCCACATAGAAGCCGCATGTATTCAGCATTCCGGTGAGACTCCGGTTCGAGGAATTCGTTGTGGCTCCCAACATAGCCTGAAAGAACACCGCACTGCCGGGACCGGCATCGTCGCCGACCCGTTCCCCGGCGGGTTCGATGAGGAAATGCAGATCGCTGTGCCTCAAATACCGTGTCGGCCGGACCGGGTCGTCGTAAGTCCAGTGAGGGTTGAGCGTCGCCTGGGCCATGCGCCGGGAAATGAGTTCAAGAGCCGAACGCGCTTCCTGCCATGTCTGGGCCTGGCCGCCGACATGCCGCCATACTCTCATGATCTGGTCGCTCATGGAAACGAGGAGCACGAGAAGCATGGCAAGGACCGCCACGGCAACCAGCAGTTCGATGAGCGAGAAGCCACCGAAGGGGCGGGATTTTCGCTTTGGGCAATCGGGAGGCATAGGCAGGGAGGGACTACAGTCGATCCTTGCGCGTGATCATCACGGGGGCGGAAAAAACCTTCAGTGAATCGCTGAGTCCGGTCCCACTCGGCGCATGGAACACATCGACGCGGTAAATAACCGCATAAGTTGAGTCGAAGGATTCTCCGGCAAATGTGGCATCCGTCCGTGGCACGAGCCGCGCCCGATAGATCACCTCGCCCGGCTTGTCTGTGGGAAACCCGGTCGAATCATAGTCATCGACCTGCTCCCCATCCGGCAAATCGATATAGTCCATGTTTGCGAGTGCTCCCGAAACTGACTGGAAAATGGTTCGTCCAATCTCCTCGTTTCGGGTGTCCGAAAGCGCACGGAACGACACCACGCTCAATCCGATCATCGCCAGACACGCGAAACCCGCGATCCCGATGGCAAGCGTCACTTCAACCAGTGAAAACCCCGACTGCCGCGTGAAATCGCAAGTCTGGTGGGATTTCATCCTCATCTCAAACTCCGTTGAAAACAGGTCTTTCCAAGAGACGGGCGGCAAGACGGCGGGGAGGTGCTGTCTTCCTTCCAATCGTCCGCGAATGAACTATGGGCATCAGAAAGCACGTCCAAATGGCAATCATTTTTTAGTTCATCCCCGAAAGACGGCGGGATTTTCTTCTGAAAACCCAGACGGAAACTCCGGACAGGAGAATGAGCCATGCGGTGGAGGGTTCGGGAATGGCCTGGATCCGGACCCGATAATGGTTGAATCCGCCGATATCCACGGTCTGGAACAAGGCCGACTCACCCGCCAGAAGGTTGCTCACCGTAAAGTGATATTCCGGCGCGGTACTGATGCTTTCGAACAAAGTGTACCAAGTGCCATGTTCAAAGCCGTCCAGACGGTTCAACTCAAGCAAGGCTCCGTTTTGAATCACGAGGTTTCCTCCACCGCCAAGGAGATCGCTTGTGACACTGTCAAGAAACCGCACCTTGTCTCCGCTGGCCCCGATATCCATGACCAGCGTCGCTCCGGTGTTGATGGTCAAGGTGGGGGCTGTCAGCGGGGTTGCGCTGCTCCTGCCGTAATAGAGTATATCATTTGCGGTACCCGGATTGAAGGCGAAAGTTCCCTCTTCAATGGTCAGCGAGAGTCTGCGTGGTCCGGCGCCACTCCGCCCGATTTGGGTTGCATTATAGTTCCAGGTGCCTGCACCGGTTTTGACGACTTCCCTGGTGCTGCCATCGACGGCATGCTCAAGCCGTGGGGTCGTGGTAAGCGTGGCTCCAGCATCGATTTGCCAGATCACCGAAGGGGTGGTTTCATACGAGATCAGAAGACGGCTGAACGCCGTAAAGCTGACATTCTTTCCGGCTGCGATCTCCACCACGGGTGTTCCTGCACTGATAGCCCGGCCAAGAACCGAGGCATCAGCAAAAGCAATGGTCAGATTTGCCGCAGCCTCGGAAGTCACTTGGATACGGCTCATTGTCACCGTGGTACTGTCCGGTGTTTGATTAACGGTCAAAGGGGCATCTCCGAAATACCCAAAAATCGCCGTCCCATTGATGTCGCCGCTTACGGTAGGAAAGCTCTCCGGAGAAGCATCACCACTGGGAGTCCAGTTGTTCGGATTTTTCCAGAGATTGTTCTCGGCGTCCTCATTCCATGTCCAGACGAGGGGAGCACTGTGCAGATTCATGGCACTCACAATGAGAACCATCAGGGAGGAGCATAGTATTTTTTTCATGGGTCCTTTTTTCGGGGGGATTGGTCTGGGTTGCGTGATGATCAAGTTGCTTCAACGTCCTAAGTTATTGAATAACTTTATGCGGATGTCAATGAGAAGAACAAAAAAATGCCTTGCAATCTTGGTGAAAATGGAAAAGTTTTTGAAGAACTTTGAGATTCATGCAGCAAATCGATGAAAAACCACTGAAATCGGAAGGGATTGGCCGGGAGTTGCAGCGGAGGATTTTCCGCCAATATGCCATCGGCGAGAGCCTGCCTTCGGAGAAGGAAATGGCGGAGGAATTTGGTGTGGCGGTGCACACGGTCCGGGAGGCGATTTTGCCGCTGGTGCGGAGCCGGGTGCTTGCCCGCAGGCGCGGAAGTGGGATCACGGTGCAGGATTGGAGCCGCACTCTGCCGACGGCGATCTTCACGCGCCATGATCTTTTTTCCAACCCGATGCAGCAGCCGTTTCTACTCACCTGCGCAGGGGCGGTCCGCGATGCCTGCCTGAAGGCGGGGTTGTTTCCACATATTTTCTGCGGTGCCGGTCCGATCGATTCGCCGACCAATGGCCTTGGTTTTCGGGATTTCGTGCGGCTTGCTTCGGAGGGGCGTCTGGCCGCGGTGATTCATCTCGCGGGATATACGGACCCGGAGTGGCTGGAACAGGTGAATGATGTTGGCATCCCGATGGTTTCCCCCTCGCAAAGCAACGTGGAATTTGACTATTCGGATATGATCTTCAAATCCGTGGGCCACCTCCGCGCCCAGGGAGCCCGCCGCATTGCGTTCATCTATGGAGAGCGCAGGCGCGACCGGAGTGATGCATGGGAAAAATTGTTTCTGGATGCGGTGGGAATGATGGGGCTAAGCACACGTCCCGAATGGATACAGGGCGGGGAGCCACCGTGGCATCGGGGGACGGGAAAGCACCATTTTAAGCGAATCTGGAACGCGTCGGAAGAACGTCCGGACGGGCTGGTAATCAACGACGACCGGCTGTTTCAGGACCTTGCACCCGCGATGGCTAGTGGGGGGATTCGGGTGCCGGATGAACTGAAAATCGTCACTCACGCCAACGACAGCTACCCGCTATATGCAGGTTTTCCTTATACAGCCTGTACGTTCGGAATCAAGCGTTATGCGGAAATCCAAGTCGAGATATTGCTCGGGATGATCCGAAAGGAACCGGTTCATCGGCAGCGAATGCTGATCGCCGGAGACATGATTTCCGTAAGTCCGGAACCTCTTCTTTCCTAGGTCGTGTCGTCATGAGTTTCGCATCGCATCCACTTCGGCTTTTTGCGCCATTTCTCGCCAATTTTGGAGTCAATATTCACCAATATTGCCTCCAAAATCGGCAAAAAATGGCATCAAAAATCCATTGTGGCTGCCATACGTCTCTCATGACGACACTCCCTAACAGCAATCTTCCATCACTTAAATTCCTTCCATGAAAATACCCATCCTTCCCATTCTGGCACTCACATTCACCTTTGCCTTCACAAACCCTTCCCAGGCCCTTCTTGAAAACTCCCGGGAGCAGGATTCCGCTCGCAGGGCATTCCAGTTCGCCTATTATCCCGCCACGTCGGAACTGCTGGTCACCGCCGATTTCGCTCGCCGCAATGTGCGGTTCAAGCAGATCGAAGAGCTTGGAAAAAAGCTCTCGGCGTTTTCCGTCGAGGTCCGCTCGGCGGATGGCAAAGTCGTTCTTGCGCCGCAGGAAGTAAAGCTGACGGACGGAAAGTCCGATGCCCGCCAGTTTTCTCTTCCGAAGCTTGAGGGAACGTACAAGGTTCTCTTCACGCTGGCGGATGGAGAGGAATCGGTGACGCTGGACTTTCCCCTGGAAAGGAAAGTTTATGAATGGGAGGGAAACCGGCTGGGGGTGACCGACCGGGTGTTTGCGCCCTTTGAGCCGGTGAAGGTCGAAGGCAATGCCGTTGCGGTGGTTGGACGCACGTATCAACTTGATGATATCGGGCTTTGGTCGAGTGTTGTGTCGGATGGCAAGGAATTGCTGGCGCGCGGAATGACGCTGAATTTTATCAGGCAGGGCTCTTCCTCGGTTCATTCCGAATGGAAGGCGCAGGAGCGGAAGCTTCTTGAATCCACCGCCCAGCAAGCGGTGTTTGAATCGGTCGCGGTCAATGCCGGCGTGCGGGTGAAGTCGCGCTCCACGATCGAGTTTGATGGAATGATGCGCGTGGATATGGATATTGAGGTGGTCGATGAGCCGGTACTGGTCGAAAAACTCTGGCTTGATATTCCGCTCAAGAAACATGAAGGAATGCTCTTCCACCAATACAAGAGTGGCACCCGCGTCAACGAGGCGGGGTATTTGCCTGCGGCTAATGAGAAAGGAATTGCCTGGGATAGCCGTCAGGCTCGCAGTCATTCCACGGCGTGGCTGAACAGTTTTTGTGCCTACATCTGGATGGGAACGCCGCAGCGGGGTCTGGCCTGGTTTGCCGAGACGGATAAAAACTGGTCCACGGCCAAGGATGGCGGAGAAACGGCCATTCAGGAAATTCTGCGTGAAGGGGATGAGGTGATTCTAAGGGTCCATTTCTTTAATCAGCCGAAAGAGCTTGGGACGACCGGCACGATCACCTTCGGCATGCAGGCTTCGCCCACCAAGCCCCTGCCAAAAGACTGGCGCAAACAATCCTTCGCCAAACATCCGCACTCCGGGCCGGTGGCGGCGTGGGGGGGCTTGTGCTGCGCCCATAAAGGTCCGGTCAATGATGACTGGGAAATCGTGGATAAAATGATGGAATCGCGCTCCACCGGGAAAGTCCCTGTGGAGTGGCTGAAGGAATATCGGGAGAAGCACAATGTGCCCGCTCCGTGGGGAACGGCCGACTGGGTAAAGATGAACACGGTGTTCAGCGAACGCTACCGCAACCGTGAGGGTACGCCCATTCTTGTTTACCATGAGGAAATGGCGGCGTCCACAGACCTGCCTGAATGGCAAACCTTTCAGGATGAATGGGGCGTGTACGATTTCACCCAGCGGCACTGGCCGGACAGTAGCATTTTTGCCAAAGGCGTGAAGGTCTACACGAGCGCGGGGGTGACTTTTCCGAAATCGTATCAGGATTATGGTCTCCACTATGCCAACGAATGGCTCAAGCGCGGCATCGGGCTTTACTGGGACAATACGCATCCGCGTTTGCAGGTGAAACATCATGGACCGGGCAGCGGATACAGGACGGAAGACGGCAGGATACAGCCCGCGCTGACCCTGTGGAACCAACGCGAGTATCAAAAGCGGACCTGGAATCTGCTCCAGGAGTGGAAAGAGAAACACGGGGATGAAGTCCCGCTCGAATGGTCGATCCATATCACCAACAGCCTGATTTTGCCGTTACACTCATTTGCAACGACGATTCTCGATCTGGAATGGAGCCGTTTCGACAGCGCATTTCCACCGGATATGCTTCTCACAGAGACGCTCGGCAGCCATACCGGAAACTATTCCTTTGCCCTGAACCCTCTCTACGGCAAGAATAACCTCCGCGTTAAGGATCTGGATGAAGGCACGCTGGCCAAAATCAACTGGGGGATGAATCGCGTGCATGAATTCATTCCATTCCCCGCGTATCGATACCTTCAGCCCGATTCGCTCCCGCCCTACGAACACCGGTTTCGGGATTTCGGCTACGGAGAGCCGCATGTGGCGGTGATGCGCTACTGGGATGAAACTCCCGCGCTGAAATGCTCCGACCCCGGCGTGAAATGGCTGCTCCTGGCCGATCAGAAGGAAGGCCGCGGTCTTCTGCTCCTCGTCAACTACGGCCTCGAATCCTCCGATGCCACCCTCCGTCTGGACCCGAAGGTCATCGGCTCCGGTTTCAGCAAAGCCACGACCGACAAAGAAACATGGACCATTGGGCCGGACAATCAATTCACCGTCCCTCTCGGCGACCATTACGATGTTAAAATGATCGAACTCCTCAAATGAAACCCCCGATTCAAATGAAAATCCTCACCCTCCTCGTTCCGCTGGTTTTCGCGCTGTCAGCCGTGCGCGGAGAACCCCTGTTGCATGAAACCTTCGCCAATGGATCGTTCACTGCGGACTGGACACAAAAACCGAAGGAATACGAAATCATCGCGGATGACACCGCGAAGAACGGATACGCCCTGCGGCTCCATCAGTCGCGCAGGACTCTCGCCATGCTTCCGAATGATGGACGGCCGGTCTCCACCTGGACGGAAGACCAAATCCAAAAATGGAAAAACTATCAATACACCATTCGCTACCGGTTGGAAAAACGGCCCGAGCCCCCCGCCGAAGGCAGCCGCAATCATGCGATTTTTGCCCTGCTTTGGCGCTGTCATCCAACGGAAGAGAGTTCACGCGAGGCACTGCTGATAACGGCCATGATTGACCAGAATGCCAAGGGTTACTCCGGGGTTTTCTGGTTCCATCAACCCAGAGTCAACTGGTTCGGGAAGCAGGAAATTTTTGCGGAAACCGATATCATGAATCAGCAATTCATCCGAGGGATTGGAAAGGGGGTTCCGATGGACACGGCATGGCACGAGCTGGAGGTGTCGGTGGTGGGAGATCGTTCGACGATCCTCTTTGACGGAGAAAAAATCTACTCCGGACAGGATAAGCGCGCTCCCGCCGGGGGCATCGGCGTAACGCCGTATCTCGACGACACAGGCAAAGGCTCCGGCGTGCGCGCAATTCTCATCGACGAAATCAAAGTTGAACCTCTGCCGAACAATGAATAAGTTCATTTCATCCATTTCCATTGTGTTCGCGATGTCTTTGCCTCTTCATGCTGAAGACGGCACTCTTGAACTCCGGGTTCCCAAAACGCAGGAGCCGGTGAAGATCGACGCGAAGTTTGATGATGCCGCCTGGCAACGGGCCGCAACCACAAAAAAGGGGCTGGTGACCGGAACGCGGGAAATCCAGAGCGGCGCATGGGTGAAGCAACAGCGGCTCGCCGCCGTCTCTTACGATGCGGAGAATCTGTATCTGATCGTCCAGTGTTATACATCCGACGTGTTGAAGCTTCTTGGCCAGCATAACAGCCCTTTCCAGAACGACTGTGTCGAAATTCATATCAGGACCTCTGCCGGGAAGTATTTCCACATCGGCGTGGATATCAATGGGGATATCGCTTCCGGCGCACTGACCACACCTCCGCTGGAGATGGAGTCGATTCAGCGTGAGGTCTCCATTGAAAGCAGTTACTGGGTGGCCGAACTGAGGATTCCCTGGAAGACGCTTGCCATCAAGCCTTTGCCGGGAACCCGCATCGGATTCAATCTCGCTTCCAACCTCGCCCATCAGGAAGGCGACCTCCATGCCAAAGTGACCTGGGGCCCTGCGTTCGTGTTGGGGGAACCCTCGGAGTCGGTCATCATCCTTGAATGAACTTATTAATTAAGATGAAATTCCCAATGCTAGCGGTTGCCGGCGTCGCATTTTGCGTGGCGTTTTCCGGTGTTTGTGCTTCGGAGGATTCAAAAACGGTGATTCCGCGCGTCTCGCAGTTGTTTGAGATCGACGGAAGTCTGGACAAGGAACCGTGGGTCTCCACTCCGGTGAAAATCACAAAGTGGTTTCTCGTCGATAAGGAAAAGGCGGAGGCGCCGGTCACCCGGGAGGTGGCTTTCGTTTACGACGAGAAATATCTCTATGTGGCGGTAAAAGTGAAGGCGGACCCCGAACTTCTAGTCACCCGCGATGACCAGCGGGAACTGGGTGATTGTATCCGATTTGATTTTAAGAAGCACGCGGCCGCGACCGCCGGGGCTGCCACCGGCTTTGATTTCAAAGGAAACCTGCTCGAGATACTTCAGCCTTATCTCATTCCAATCACGGTCAGGATACAGACCACCGAAACCGGCTGGCAGGGAAAAGCCGCCATTCCGTGGCACGACATCGGCGGATTTCCCGGTGCCGGAAACTCTATCATGATTCAGGTTTCCGGTTATGATTCCGAGTATGGCGGGATCAGCGATACCGGGCTCCCCGCTCATCATCGGGAAGGATTCCGGCGCTATGAACTCGGACCCGCCGGAGGAAAGAAATGATGGACCTGATTACTCCGGAACTTTCCTCGGTTCTTCCGGTCAAAAATGAACCGGGGTGCTCCGGCAAAACGCGTTGCGTGCTTTCCGGCGCGGGCAACCGCGCCCATAGCTGGCTGCAAAAAATGACGGACACCTATACCGACGAGGTAGAAATCGTCGGTCTCTGCGATGTCCGGATCGAACGGGCGCGCGACATGATTCGGACCTATGGCCTTCAGGCGGCGCGGGCATTCGATGACTTTGATGAAATGCTCAAGCACACTTCGCCGGATCGGGTCATCGTGATCGTGCCGGAACGCTACCACGCCGGACAGATCATTCGCGCCCTGGACCAAGGCTGCGAGGTGGCCACGGAGAAACCGCTGTGCGTAAACCTCAAGCAATGCGAAGACATCCTCGCCGCCGAACGCAGGAGCGGAAAGCCCATTTTCATGGGTTTCAACTACCGCCTTATCCCCCTGTGCTCGAAGGTGCGGGAGATTGTCCTGAGTGGGGAAATCGGGCGGCCGGTTTCCGCGGACCTCACCTGGTATCTTGATTACCACGGTCATGGTGCTTCCTACTTTCGACGATGGCATCGGCTGATGGCCGAATCGGGCGGATTATTGCTGACAAAAGCGACCCACCACTTCGACCTGGCCAACTGGTGGATGAATGACCATCCCTCCAGGGTCTTTGCGCTGGGCCGCCGCCATTTTTTCGGAGCCGGGCACAATCCCTATCAGGGAGAACGATGCAGCACCTGCGAGCACCAGAAGGTTTGCGACTGGTTCACGCCGGCAAACGTGAAGGAACCCGACTACGAGATGCTTTCCCAGGAACTAGGCTATCGGGTGCGGGGAGTGGTTGGCTATCCTCAGAAATATGCGTGCATCGAAGAGGTGCCCGCACCGAGGCAGGTGCCGGTTTCCATTGGCGACGACTTTGCCTGGTATGCGGATTGGTGCGGATTCAAGACATGGGCGATGTCGAAATATATCGGCATCATTCGTGAAATGCATGAAGCCAACGGGGTCAGGGATGTGACGTTCATGACGAATTTCAACCCGCATCGACCGGAAGGGGTCCCAACCCGCATGCCGGACTTTGAGAAAGCCACCGGGCCGCGCGGTATTGCGGGCTATGATTTTTATCGCGGTGCCTTCATGAGCTATTCCGGCTACCAGTCGATGGCCCGTGTGCTCAAGTTGATGAATGCGACGCTGCGTTACACCTGGTCGGCCGAGTTCATGGCCGGGGGCTGGAGGAAGGTGCTCGACGCGCGCGTATCTGACGATCACATGCGCTTTATGGCGTTGTGCGCTCTGGCGCAAGGCTGCAAGGCCCTCTCATGGTTTATGTTTCACGACCGGGATTGCTGGAACGACGCCCCGGTCAGCTCTCACGGTCACGAAAGGCCCAGCCTGGCTGTGTTGAAAACGGTGAAAAAGCTGGCCTGCGAAACCATCAACGGCTGGGACGGATTGGTGCCCGCCACTGATCTGGCCGTCATTTATGATTTAACCAGCCATCAGCATTCCTATCTGGGCGACCCTTCCCCATGCAATGATAATGCCCTCTATGTTGGCAAGCCGATGGTGGACTGCATTCCTTGCGGTCGGGCTTCGCTGGAGTACGAAGGCTTGTTTCGGATGGTCGAGCATGCGGGACGGCAGGCGGCGGTGATTGATCCCGTGCATTCCTCCGAAAAGCTGACATCGGCGGCGACTCCGCTCGCCATCCTGCCCGGGTCGCCGGTCATTCACGGCGTCACGGCTCAGGCTCTGGAAAAATATGTCCGGGAAGGTGGAAAGCTCGTGGTTTCGGGAACATGGCCGGGGAGATGCCACACCGGAGGCTCTCTCGAATTCCTCGGCGGAAAGCCGAAGGAATCAGGAGAGCCCCTATCCGTAGGAAAGGGAACCCTCTGGTGGGTGGGGGAAGGCCTCGGCGGCGGGCAACCGGAAGAAGATTCCTTGGAATCCATCACATGGTTGACGGCCTTGCTGGACAAGGAAACACCCGCAGCAAAGGTGCGGGTGACCGCGATTGGGGAAGTCACGTGGATCGATTGGAATACCGGCAAGGACATGAAGTCCGAAGGCGGGCACCGGGTTTACAGACAGCCGCGCAATCTTTTCACCGCCGTGCTCCATGAAGGACCGCACGACCACATTCTGTTCGTGCTCAATCACTATCCCGAAGCGGCCCGTGCAAAAGTAGCCTTGGCCGATGCGTCGCTCTCGCAACTTGTGAACCTAGACTCCGGAGAAACCCTGCAACTGCAAAGTGGTGCCGTCGAACTTGATCTCGACCGAAAGTCAGCCAGCGTCTACCGCGTTCTTTAAATCGGCAAAATGAAAGCCTTTCCCGCCAATCTGGTGTTGAATGTCAATTTGCTCCCCTTAGTGAGTCCGCTCGCGCCCGCCAACCTGCGAACGTGCCCGACGCCCACCACAAGATGTGTGGCCAGTCACTTCAAAGTAAACCACTTTTGGGATGAGGGCACTTTCAGTACGTTGGACATGCTCCATTCTCCCCCCTCTCAGGCGATCTTCAGAAACTGCTTTTCATCCCTGCAAAGCGGTGCATTTCGGGTGACCGCTGACGGTGAAGGTGATTCAAGCACCCCGCGCCTTCAAACTCTGCTCCATCCTTTCATAATCCCCCAGGTGTGCACGCATGAGCATTTTCCAAAGCTTGCCGTGGTTTGGTACGGAGAAGTGGAGCAGTTCGTGGACGATAACGTAATCACCCAGATTCGTATCCATGCCGAGCAGTTCATCGTTGAAGCTCAGCGTGCCAGCGGTGGAGCAGGAGGCCCATTTTCGGCGCATCGGGCGGACGTAAATAGAGTACACTGTCACATTGAGCTTTGCAGCCCATTCGAGGACGCGTGCTTTGAACTCCTCCCTGCCGCGCCAGCACCTCATGCCCTGTAGGTCCTTTGCAGCAGCGTGAACAACGCATCCACGGAGGCGGTCACTTTGTTCAGATCATCCTCTTCGGAGAAGATGGCAAAGGTTACCTGCTTACGGGTTTCCCGCAGTTCGGCTTCACTGGTCTTCCAGTTCGGGTGCTTCTCAAAGGCTTCCCTCACCTTCCCCGCCACCTTTTCGGGGTTCGGGATGCCCTCCTCTCTGAACTTGGACACCATGAAGTAGGCGAAGCTGTCCAGACCTTTGGCCGCCTGTTCCTTTTTCCGTTCTTCGTTCTTGTTGATCGCTGAGAGGAGATCCTCCAGCGCCTTCTCGGTGCTGTCCTGCCGCGCTTCGAAGGCGTCCTGTACGGCACGTGCCCGGTCGGCCATGGCGAGCAGGAAGGGATCATCACTTTTCTCCTCGGCTTCTTTCTGGATGGCCTTGATCAGGTTGATCACCTTCGTGGCCTTGCCTTCGTCCTTGGCCTTGATCGTCTCGATGGTGCTGGAATCGATCACGATTTCCCCGGACGCGAAATCGGCCATGGATGCCCCTATGTGCTTCTGCACCAGCGCGTTCGTCTTTTTCTGGAAATCACGATCCACATACACCCGTCTCGTGTAGGCATTGCGCACCACCAGATAGATGTTTGACAGCGTGGTATAGTCGTTGATGAACGGTCGCAGGAATGCATCCGGGGAGATGATCTCGTAGAGCATCTCGATCTCCTTGTATTCCTTGAAGAACTCCTTCCGCCGCTCGGGATCGCGGAAGTGTTCGATGAGCGTATCGACGTCCTTGTCGTTGAAGTGCCGCTCGATGAGCCCAAGATACTCCGAGGCTTTGGACTCCATCTTGTTTTTAAAGAGCACCTTCAGAAGCTTCAGGTCCTTGACGATGGCGTTGATCTCGTCGCTGTCAAAGGCCAGTGCCTTTTCGAGTTTGTCGAAGATGCCGACGAAATCGAGCACGAAGCCGTGGGGCTTTACCATCTCCTGCGCCTCGTTCTCGTATGGGCGATTTACCCGGGCTATCGCCTGTAGTAGAGTGTGATCACGCATCGGTTTGTCGAGATACATGGCGTAGAGCACGGGCGCATCGAAGCCGGTGAGCAGTTTCTCGGTGACGATGAGGATCTTCGGTTGCTGGTCGAGCTTGCCGAAGCTCTTGCGGATCTGCCGCTCCTTCTTCGGGTCGAGATGGAATTCCTTGAGTAGCGCGGAGTCGTTGTTGTTGCCGGTGTAAACGACCTCGGAATACTCGGGCGGGAGAAACTGATCCAGCGCGTGTTTGTAGCGGGCGCAGGCTTCGCGGTCCACGCCCACGAGAAAGGCCTTGTAGCCAAGCGGCTCCACGTTCTCGCGATAATGGTCGGCGACAAACTTCGCCACCTTCTGGATGCGTTCCTTACCCTTGAGGAAGTTCTTCAGGTTTACCGCCCGTTCGAGGATCTTGTTCAGCTCCTCAATGTCGGCCACTCCCTCGGCTTCGGCGAGGGAGAGGAATTCCTTGTCCAGCGTCTCGTGCGGCACGAGCATTTCATTCGGCGCAAGCTGGTAGTAGAGCGGCAGCGTGGTGCCGTCCTCAATGCTGTCGGCGATGGAATACTTGTGCAGGTAACCCTGGTCGTCCTCGCAGCCAAAGGTCTTGAAGGTGCCTTTGCCGTAGGCGGTCTTGTCCACCGGAGTCCCGGTGAAGCCGATAAAGGTCGCGCTCGGCAGGCCGGCCATGAGGAAGTTGCCGAGGTCGCCGCCGGTGGTGCGGTGCGCTTCGTCGATGAGTACGTAGATATTCTTCCGCAGGTTCAAGTTCGCCGGCATATCGCGGAACTTGTGGATCATCGTCACGATGATGCCCCGGTAGTCGTCGCGCAGGAGTTGGTTGAGCCGAGCGATGCTGCTGGCGTGCTCCAGGTTGCCCAGGCCGAGTGCGGCGAGGTTCTTGAGCATCTGATCTTCCAGTTCGTTGCGGTCAATCATCAGCAGGACGGTCGGCTTGTCCGCCTGCGGTGCGCGGAAGAGCATCTCCGCCGCCTTGATCATGGTGAAGGTCTTGCCGCTGCCCTGAGTGTGCCAGACGAGGCCGCGCGTGCGCCGGGGATCAAGCGCGCGGCTCACCGTCGCCTCCACCGCACCGGTCTGATGCTGGCGCAGGATGTATTTGTTCAGTTCCTCATCCTTCTCGGCAAAGACGATGTAGTCCTTCAGGAAAGCGAGCACCTGCGGGATAGCGCAGAAGCTCTTCACCTTGGTTTCCAGTTTGCCGACCTCGGCGTCCTTCCAGTTAAAAATATTCCGCCGCACCGTGTTCCAAGTCACCCCGTACGAGAATCCGATGGCGTCGGTAGCGGTAAAAAGCTGCTGCGTGACGAACAGTTCGGGCGTCTCGCGGTGGTAGCGGCGGATCTGGTCTACCCCGAGGGCGATCGCCTCGTCCTTGTTGGCGTTCTTGCACTCGATCACCAGCACGGGGATGCCGTTGATCAGAAAGACGACATCCTCCCGCGTTCCGTGGTGGCCGTTGTGAAAGGCGAACTCCTCGGTGACTTCGTAAACGTTCCGCGCCGAGTCGTCATAATCGATCAGGATCAGGTCGCGCTCGCGCTTCTCCTCATGGTCGAAGAACTTGCCCCGGTTGCGCAGATGCTCGACGAACTCCCGGTTGCCGTAGATGTCGGTGTGAAGATGGCGAAACTGTCCGAGCAACGCACCCTCCGCCTCGGCGTAGCGCGGGTTGAACTCCCGCACCTTGGCATTGAGCAGATCGTCGAAGAAGAGCGAACGGTTCCTGGCCCGGTCGCCGGGAGGCGCGTTCGGATCAAACCTGCGCCGCCGCTCGGCTTCCTCCCGCGACACAAATGTCCACCCGGTGGCCTCGGCGTATTCGAGGATTCGGGCTTGGACGGTCTTGTGTTCGGTAAGGGCGGGCATATTTACTTCTTTGATGCTTGGATTGCCTGTTTCCTCCAACTCGCAACAGCATCAGGAAGCTTCGCCACTTCCTTGTCCTCGCCCCACTTATCCCAAAAGGGAACGGTTCCGCTGTTCGGCTTATTCTCCGGCGGTCGAATCCGGATTCGCGTGGGCAGCAGGCTCGCGTCTCCAACTACCAATGCCTCTCCGGTGTCAAGGACAGGCAAGAGGTCACTAAATCCGCCGAGACTGTCCGGCAATAAGCGCCGGACGACATTTTGGTCGTCTCCGTTTGTGAGTCGCATCGCGACCAGATTGTTGCACTGGCTCAAAACTGTGCGGTTCACCTCGGACGGACGCTGGCTAATCACCACAAGTCCGACGCCGTATTTGCGCCCCTCTTTGGCGATGCGTTCGAATGCTGCTACAGCAAAGGCTTCACCGCCGCTGGATGACTGGCGCTCGGGAATGTAGAGGTGTGCCTCATCGCAGAACAACGCAACAGGGTGCCGGTTTTCCGTCGGAGTCCATTGCTGAATGGAAAAGACTAGCTTTGCGACCAGGCTGATAATGAGTGGGAGCATATCGGAGGGCACCTCTGAAAAATCCACGATCTTCACGCCCCCCTTCATATCTGATTGGTCTTTAGTTCCCGCTAGCAGAGCCGTGACGAGCTTGTCGAGCCAATCGAACTCCATAGTCTCTCTCGGCGCTTGGAATAGGAACCCGAGTCGCCGATCTGTTTGCTTGTTTTTGAGCCGCTCAATAAGGCGAGAAAGCTTTCCGTTGAACGGACCCGCCTTCTCTGTGCCTGCTTTGGCACCGGGAACCATTTCGGTATCTAATTCCTCCAATTTCGCTATGACATTGCCAATTGAAAACGGGATCGGGCTATCAATTGTGAAATTCTCGAGAACCTCCATGTGCTTACCGTCCTCCAGATACTTTCGCTTCGCCTCAATAATCGTCCGCGACATGAGCATCGCCTGATTCGGAGCGTTCTGGTCACTGCGGTCGACGAACATTGAGACCATTGCCTCGTAAGCCAGAAGCCAATAAGGCAGGTGGATCACGCCGTCTGCCAGGGTGCTCTTCGCGTCGAGGTCCTTTGGGCCGGCAATCCGAAGGTGCCGGATTCCTTTGGCGTTTAGGGGGCGGTATTCGCCGTGAATATCGAAAACAATCCCGTTCGCATTGGGCAAATCGGCCATGCATTCGAGCATACGGGCCGTGGTCCAGGATTTGCCCGAACCAGTGCTTCCGACAATGACCGCGTGGCGTTGAAAGAACTTGTTCCCATTCAGGATCGCCTCGGCCTTGTCGTCCAGAGTGTAGTGGCCAAGCGAAAGCCGCTCTCCATCGCCCGAGATATTGGCGATGACTCTCATAAAGTTTGTCAGCGTTTCCCCTTCAACGGCAAAACAGTTGGCGTCGATTTCCGGAACCGTTTCCAAGGTGCGGAGGAAGACGTTGGAGTCAGCGCCGAGTTTGTCGATCATTGTTCCAATAAGGGTGATTCGGACGAGGTTGAGCTCCGTTTCCGGTTTTAGGCTCTCCTCGTCTCCCTCTACTTCACCATTCTCCTTCGCTGCTACCGCATTGCGGGTGATTTTCTGAATGATCCCGATCAGGTGTTGTCCCGGTCGGCTGCTTTGGAGAACTGCAAGTCGGTTGACCTGCAGCTTTCGCAAGCGCTCTACATCTGCTACTTGGACAATGACTATTGCTGTATCGACTGACTTCACCCAACCGAGCGCATCGGTGTCGCTGTATTTGAAGATGCTCATGAGATTACTAGTTTTAAGAATTCACTAAGTTGCCAAATCGGTTCCCCTGCGATCACTGCACCACTCGGAAAATCCCGACTATAGACTCGCGCACCGGAAGGTGCTTCTTCGATGGCGAGGTATTTCCCGCACTTTCCACTTGCGAGGAACGCCTTCGCCGTTGCAGAAACCTCTTTGGTTAGTAGGACCAAGGGCACATCCTCTCCGCTGCACCTCTCGACGAGAGTCGTTTGGAGGTGAGTGTCGTTGAAGCCGTAGCCAACGCAGAAATATGAATTGGCATTTTGCAGGGCTTTGTCCGCCTCGGTTTTGATGGAATGGAAAGGCTCACCATGAGTGAGGCGATACTTCTCGATTCCTGGCGTGACGATTACCGGAGACATATTCTTGGGGCGCGTATTGGAGATGGGCAGACCGACGACCACTCCGTGGTTGTCTTGAAACCAGTCAAATGAGCCATGCACCTTCCAAATGTTCACAGTACGCGCAGCTGTATTTCCGACATGTATCCTTGGCCGCCCATTCACAGACCGAGTCCTGATATGACCGTAGTGGAAGCCCGTGTAATGCGTTAGCTTCCCGGCATCGGCTGCATATTCCGCTATTCGATCGTAGTTGGGGGTTACCACGTGAATCTCTCTTTGTGTGCTCTGGAACAAATGAGTGAACAGCCTTGTGAGCGGAAACAGATTTGGGTCGATAATCGCCCGATCTAAGACCGCGAGGTCGTAAGGCGCGAGATAGTCCCACGTCGACTCCACGACGAGTGCTGTCAGATTTTCCGGAAGGCGGACATCGTCGAGTGCGGACTCGAGATCGGTGGTCTTGAGCTTGGTTTGAAACTCAGTCCATTTTTCAGCGTTTGCCGGTATGACGGTCGCGGGGCACGCGATGCTAAGCAGATGGCTCTTCAACTGAGGCATACCCGGAATCTTGTATGCAGCTGATGCGCCACTTCCGAGAATGATCACCGGCGATCTGCTGACGCATTCTTGGGCAAGTTCGAGCAGTGATTTCTTTGGATCTGCACTCATGCTAAGATCTCGATTTTGTGAACGCGGGTCTTTGCGGCCATCAATTCGTGAAGGAGGGTGCGGAAGAGGTCTTGCAGGGCGGCTTGCTTTCGGGCGGCACCATCCTGCTTGTCTTCGAGCGTCTGGAATATGGTGGCGATCTCCTCCTGCTCAGCGCGTAATGGGACAGGTATGGAAAGGGTCTTCAGGAAGCCGCATGTCAGCGCTCCCTTGGTGCTTCCGCCACCGTGCGCGATGGAACGGAGGTAATCGTAACGCGTCTGCATGAACCAGAGTACGAAATCAGGAATGATCTTCTTCGAGTGAAACAGGGCGTAGGCGAGATGCTGGTTGATACAGGTTTCGATCCGGGTGATCGCTGAGTTGCCGAGCGTCTTTCCTTGGCCTGTAATCGCGATGAGCAGGCTATTGGGTGCGATCTTCGGCAGGTGGCATTCCTTGACGGCTTGCGGCGTTACGAATTGATCGGCCTCGGTGATAAAGCGGTCGTGAATTTTGGTGCTGTTCAGCCACGGGATCGTTCCGCCTTCCCAATACGCCCTGTTTGCGCGTCTCGGAGTGGAGCCGTTCCCAACCTTGGCGAGGGCGCCCAACTCCACTACTTCCCAGCTTTGAGGGACGGGGCCAATTTCGGTTTGTTTTTGGGGTTCGCCTCGCAGCCCTTCGGTGAAGAGCTTGTGCATGAGGGCCTTTTTCAGCTCGGTGGTGGTCTGAATGATCCGCTCCTGCTCTTCGATCGCCTGCTGCACCGTCGAAAGGATTTGCGCGATTTTCTTCTGCTCTGGAAGTGGCGGGAGCGGAAGTTTAATCGCTCTGATCTGCCCCGATGAAATGTGCTTCACCGTCGTGAACGGCGTGAAATCCTCAATCTGCTTCAAAGGTCGCCCAATGGAATAGTAGAGGAAGTCAGCGATCATCGGCTTATCATTCGGAATGAGGCGGCAGACTCGTTGATTCAGGAGCCCCTTGCCTGAACGCCACTTCCTAACGCGGAATTCGCCGTCCATCCCGATAAGCAGATCGCCGTCCGATACGACATACTTCTCGTCGAAGGGGCCTGAGTAGAACGTGTCACTTCGTCCGGAATGAACGTCGCGAATTCGAATAAGCGGAAGACCTTCGCTCTTTTCGTTGAAGAACTCCGATTTGAATGCGTAGCCGTTTTGGACCTCGCAAACCTCGCCGGTCTTAACAATTCCCCAATCGGCTGGGACTTTTGGCAAAGGTGCGGAGACGCTCATAGACAAAGTTTCTCCAGAATCGCCTTCAAGGCCTTGTCCGTCTCCCGTACCTCGGTTTCGATCGCCTTCAGTTCCTCAACGATCTCCGCGATGGGCCGATAAGTTTCGGCGTCGCTGGTGTGGATATAGCGGCTGGGGGAGGTGTTGTAGTCGTTCTTCTTCAGCTCCGTGTGATCGACGATGCGGCTGAGTTTTTCATCCTCCTTCCAGCAAATGAGGGTATCGGCAATGCGCTGGATGCCGACTTCGGAGATGTAGTTCTTGGGATCGCCCTTTTCGAAAATCTGGCTGGCATTGACGAGCAGCACTCGACCCTGTCGGGTCTTGGGCTTGGCCTTATTCAGAAAGAGCACAATGCCGGGGGCTGTGGTGTTGTAGAAGAGGTTTTCGGGCAGGTAGAGGACGCTCTCAACGAGGTCTTGTTCCACGAACCATTGGCGGACGGCTTTTTCCTTGTTGGTACCGGCATTGCCCGATCCGCGGGAAGCAGCGCCGGTGTCAAGCACAACGGCCGCGCGACCTCTTTCGTTAAGGCTGGCGTGCATATGTTGCACCCATCCCCAGTCGGCGGAGGATTTGCCGGGGAAGCCCGCCCCAGTGGGAAATCGGTCAAGTTCGTCGTTGTCGTAATCGGCCTCGGTAAACCAGTCCTGGTTCCACATGGGATTCGCAACAACGCGGTCGAAAGTGCGAAGTTTGCCGCGCTTGTTGCGGAACTTTGGGTTCTTGAACGTGTCGCCGATTTCTATCTGACCTTCCATATCATGGATGATCATGTTCATGTTCGCCATGGCCCAGGTCTCTGCGACGTATTCCTGACCGTAGAGCTTGAGCGGCGCGAAGGTGCGGGCCTTGCCCTTCATCTTCGCCTCCATGGCAATCTCGCACTTGATGAGCAAGCCGCCTGATCCACAGGTGGGATCGTAGATCTCCATGCCTGGATCGGGTTCGAGCACGCGGGCCATGATTTCTCCGACCTCGCCAGGGGTGTAGAATTCGCCAGCGCTCTGACCGCCACCCTCCGCAAACTTTCGAATGAGATATTCGTAGCTCTTCCCGATGATGTCGGGTTCAACATCATCAAGTCCGAGGCGCTTGGTGCTGATCGCCTCGATGAGGTTGGAGAGGCGGTCGTCGTCGAGGTCGCGTTGCCCGTGTGTGGTGGCGTTGAAGTCCACGCGGTCGATGATACCCTGCAGGAGTGGGTTTTCCTGGGCGATGGCCCGCATATGGGTGGTAACGCCTTCGCCGATCTGGTCGGAGAGCTTCCGAATGACAGACCAAACGGGCTGGTCGGGATCGCCGGGCACGAGCGGGAGGTAGAAGCGGACGAGCTTCGGGTCGGCCTTGACGAGTTGGAAGGCCTTTTTGCGTGAGCCGACCTCCTTGGCGATGCGGTTCAGTTCGTCATCGAACACGTCGCAGAGGCGCTTGGTGAAAATGAGCGGGAGGATGTAGTCCTTGTATTTCGGCGCGTCCTTGGCCCCACGGATGGAGCAGGCGGCATCCCAGATCCAGGATTCGAGGGATTTTGATTTTTCGGGGGCCTTGGAACGGTCGGATTTTTTGCGTGGCATGTTGGGAGTCTCAAGGAGAAGCGCACAAAAGAGATATGCTGTCAAATTAAGTGCAACTTGGCGAGAAAAACCCCGAAATGAACTTCCAGAGAACTCACCAGATTCGCCCGGCATCCTTCGCTCCATCAACATCATTGGCGGGGAGTTCCGACCTGTAAAACTCCGATCCGTGCCCCCATCCATTCCCTCCTGATTCCTCGCGTTTTACGCTTTTAATATTCGCAAAATGCGTTACTTATAAGTTGATGAACCCAATAAATTCAGCAACTCTTGATCAGGCTCTTTTCGCATTGTCAGCCTTTTTAGACGATGCCGGTGCGGATCGAGAAGATTTGGTGATCGTTGGCGGTTCAGCACTTCTTGCACTTGGACTGGTGAGCCGGACAACCCGGGATGTCGACATCCTTGCAGGCGTAGATCCGGCAAAAGGTCTCATTGATCCCCGCCCGATGTCAGATGCCTTGAAACAAGCGGCACAGAAAGTGGCCAAAGAGCTTCTTCTTCCGGCTGACTGGCTCAATACCGGACCTGCCGATCAAATTCAGGCAGGGTTGCCCGCTGGATTTGTCGAACGACTCACTCAGAGGAAATATGGAGATAAGCTGAACGTCTACTTCCCCGAGCGGTTTGATTTAATCCATCTCAAGCTTTTTGCGGTTGTCGATCAGGGAGCTGGCAGGCACTCGCGGGATTTGCTTGCCTTAAAACCCTCGGAGGCCGAGATGCTGGAAGCAGCCAAATGGGTGCTCTCGCAGGATGTAGGCGAGGTGTTTCCGAAGATTGTGCAAACCACATTGGAGGCCCTTGGGTATGAAGGAGTTGCTACGAAACTTTAGAGAAGAGACTCAGGAAGCTCTCCTCGATCTGCTCTGGCGGCAGTGGTGCAGTCTGGGCGTTGCCGGAAATGCAAAACCCGCCAACCCCGATTACCTCATCGACCCTGAAGCACTCATTCTCGCGACATCCTCTATCGGCGTTCTTGATCCTCGTTTGTTTGACGAGGCTCTGGACTGGCTGGCGAGTTATGGAGCCCTGATCAATCTTCAACGGCTGAAAAATATCCAGAAGGCCTCACCCTTTGGTGATGAGCAGGTGATCTCCGCAATGGCCGATTGGCTTAGCACGCATGCTACTCAACCCCGTTGGAAAGCATTGGTATCAAGGAAGGCTGCCGGTCAATCTCCGCGGGTGCTTTTTGTAGAGGCGGGGAATATTTCACCCCGGTTTACTGACGAGACTTTCTCCAAATTTGGTCTGATACGGGGGTGCTTCGAAATACGCGGCATGGGGCGTCCCCCCGATCCGTCTTTGCTTCCGAATCTTCTCCTGTCAATGCGTGCGTTGATTGGAGTTAGTGCTCGTGCGGAGGTCATTCTCTATCTTGCCGGAGGAACCCCAACTCATGCGTCAGAGTTGGCTCGTGCCACTCAGTATGCCCCCCGCACGATGCAGACGCTGCTTCAGGAAATGTCCCTTTCCGGGCACCTGTTTGCCCAACAGTCGCCCGCCGCTGGCAAAATACGCAAGGGTGCTAACCGGCGTTTTTCTGTCCAAAGCCGGAACTGGAGTTTTCTAACGGATGGGGCTCCGTTTCCGACGTGGTTTCTCTGGCCTAATCTTTTCAACTTGGGCAAGTGTATCCTCGACACACCACCCGCCGATCTCGGCAGGGAGGTCCACTCTGCTGTGATCGCCTCAAAACTTCGTGATGCAGTCTCTGGCTACCAGGAAAGCATGCATTACTTGAAACCGGATAGCCGTTGGATCCCTCAGAATCACCTTTCAGGAGAAGATCTGATACGGTCTCTGGCAGCGTGGTTTCCTTCCTCGGTTAAGGAGCTCTAGCGCCTTCTGCACGGGCGAAAACCAGCAGTGCGAGGCGGCGGTTTTCATCCTCCTTGAGCCGCTGGAACTCCCTGATGAGGTAGGGCTTGAATTCCAGGCTGAGCCAGGAGCCGAACTCGAAGGCGATGTCCCAATGGGCAAAGGTGCCGCCATAACGCCCTGCTTTGGCGATCAGCCCCCTGGCGTCAGTGGCATCCGCCCATTTCTTTGCTGAGAGATAGAAGCTGTTCAGGCCTGTCTCGTTTTTAATTCCTCGAATTCGAGGGAATTAAAGTTTTACCCCACCGACATACGGAAAAATGCCCAAATCCGGCGTATAACTGGCGTACAAATTCAGACCGGTTCAGACGTGTGCGACAGGGTTCAAAAGGAAAACCCGAATTTTTGCAAAATCCCCGCAATTCATTGCGAATCAACCATTTACCAGAACTTCAAAGCCATGTCCCCGCCGGGAATCGAACCCGGATTTAAGGTTTAGGAAACCCTTGTTCTATCCGTTGAACTACGGGGACAAAAAATGCGGATCGCCGGGACTCCCCCCGGGGAAAGTTCGCCCGAACCCTCCACCGGACCGGCTCCGGCATTTACTATCTCCCGATGAAACGCGGAGGCAAGCAGTTTCGCAGTCCCCGGCAAGGCGCGCCCAGGCGGAACTCACGGAAGGATACCGGCGGGAAGCGCGGTATGATCCTCGATCCTCTTTTGGGTCCGATCGTCGGGACCGTCCACGGAGATCGCGCCGTCGGTGATATTCCCTTTGAGAACAAAGACGCTCCGGCCCTTCCCGCTGGCGTTCTCCATCGTGATCGCTTTCTTCCAGCCGGTAATCACGTTGCCTTGCACGACGGAGAGGCCGGGGGTGATCGGCATGATGCCAATCGCGGTGGCTGGTTGGGAGTTCGTGTACTCGCGTTTTTCGGGATGATCCTGCACGTAAAGCATGTAGCGCGGCAGGGCCTTCTCCAACTCGCGCTGGGCCTCGGTGAACCGGAGATGGCTCTTCTCCTTGCGGAAGACGTTATCCTTGACGATGGCGCTGGAAACCGAGCCGTCGATGAGCACCATCGGTTTGTCGCCCGGTTGTCGGGAGATGAATTCGTTTCCGGTGATGGTGACGCGGCTGACATCCGCGCCGATCAGCCGCCGCATGACGAGCGTCTCGCCGCTTGCGCTCTGCATCAGCTGCTGGGAGGCGAATTCATCCACATCCGTCTTGCCCTCGGGCGGCTTGGCCCGGACTTCCTCGGCTTTCCGGATCACCCCGTTGATCATCTTGTTATGGGTGAAGAGAACGTCGCGACCGGCCTCAATGGAGATGCCCGAGGGGCGATCGGCGAGTTCGTTGACGAAGAGATTGCCCGAGATGACCATGCTGCCAAGGCCGTATTTATCCTCGGGATTGGGCGGGCCATGATGAATGCGGATGAACTGTCCCATGTAGGTGGATTCGGCATGGCGCGTCAGCCCGGGCTGGAAAGGCTCATGCCGGACGATCACGGCATTGCCGGTGATGAGGACTTTTTCCCCCCAATAGAGGCAGGTGAAACCGCCCACGGCGCTGTTGACGGAAATATTGTTTGAAAAGATCGTGTTCTCATCCCCTTCGCTTCCATAGGCATAGTCCCACATAAAGCGGGCGATATTGCCGTCCACCACGATCTGGCGGCCCTTGTTGCCCCAGCAGAGGACCGTGCCGTACTCGGCGTAGTTGTTCTGCACCAGGACATCGAAAGCGCCGTGGGTGTGGGGAACGTAGCCCGGATCGCCCGGTTTGATCAGGCGATGGACGACATTCGCGGTGCCGTGGGGAACCCGGGGAGCTTTGCGGGAAGGATCGGGCGAACCCCCGCGCCAGACGCATTGGTAACCGACATTGCGGGACCAGTTGTCGTGGTGGCGAAGGTTTTCGCTGCCGTTGGCGAAGGTGGTCATCGCCGCGCCGCCGATCATCGTGTTTCCGCGCACGGTGACATTGGCGCTTTCATTGGTCCAGATCATGTGCGCCACGCGATGGGCCTCGCTGTTTTCCAGCACGATCTGGCGGCACTTGTCGGTGAACAAAAGGTAGGTCTTGGGAAGGCGCTTGCGTTTCTCCCCCTCCCCGGGAGGCTCCGGCGTCACCGATTTTTCGACATGGAAGCCGCTGACCACGAGGTTCGCCGCCTCTTCGGCATAGACGAGGATTTCAACGGGAGTCGGATCTTCGGGGGTCGCCGCCGCGCAGAAGTCGAAGCGAAGGCCGGAGAGCTTCACACGGTCCCCGGCGATGGTGAAAAGGGGATGCTTTCCGGCCACCGTGCGGGTCTTGCCGTCGTCGCCGACGATCTCCTTCCGGTGCGCGAGTTTCTCCCGGATCGGCGTGATCCGTGCACGGGGATCGAAGCTCAGGTTCGAGTCCGCCGGAATCGTGATCGCGCCGAAGCGGAATTCGCCCGCGGGAAATTCCAGGGTGGTTTTGCCTGAATCCAGGGCCGCCTGAATCGCCGCCGTGTCATCGGCCTTTCCGTCTCCGATCACGCCGAGGGAGCGGACGTCGATGCCATGGGCCCGGAAAGGGGCGGCAAAAAGGGAGGAAACCACCACGAAAACGCGGAGGGCGCCAAGAAGATGGGGGAGGGGGAAGTGCATGGGAAGGATCAGCCTGAGTGAGATTTCACTCCCTCGCCCGGAAGAAAAAAAGACAGGCTCTCTGGAGAAGATCGCTGACCAGAGAAGCCGGACCGGCGCGCCCCCTTCCGTCCGTCTTCCGTCCCTCCCCCTCCCCAACTCACGAATCGAGAACCGTCCGCAGGTCCGTCAGCCGCCGGGCGTGCGCCTCGTCGCTGATCACCGGCGTCATCTCCGGCGGCGCGGGCCGTTCCGGGAGTTGAAGCCAGGAGCGGCAGCCGCCGTAACGGGGGCTCTCGGGAAAGGTCCACGGAGCGGCAAGCCGGTAGAGGCGGAGCGCGGCGACGTGAAGACCCGGAGGATCGCCGTAATGAAACCGTTCGCGGACCACCTCGTCGCGCCAGAGGTGAAACGGGGCGAGCGCCCCGGCCTTCGCCGGGTCGTCCACCCACCGGGTCCACTCCACCCGGGCAAAAAGATTCACGCTCACCCGGCCTTCCTCGCGTTCCGGCAGGCCGGGAGCCTCCGGGTGGCGTGTGCGGACAAGCTGTTCGTGAAAAAACGTCGGAAAGAGGAAGAACGCCTCGTGCTTGAAGCGAAACCCGTCCCGCCCCTCGGCAATGCCCCCCTTGCGAAGGATGATGCTCTGACGACCGGCCCCGAGCGCATCGCAAATCAGGGCCCATTCCTTAAAGGCGATGTTCATGCGTGCCCTCATCAAAGCAGACCGCCGCCACCGGGGAAAGGGGCGATTTTTCCATTTCGAAGGGTGGAAAGACGCTTGAAGTAGCCGCACTACGGCCTCACAGTGTGGAGGCAAACCCCGAACACCGCCTTGGAATGTCCCTGAAGATAGACCTGCACACCCACTCGTATTTCTCCGGCGATGGGGTCAGCAGTCTGGAGGAATTGATTGCCAGCGCCCGGCGGCGGGGGCTGCACGGCTTTGCGCTCACCGATCACAACACCTGCGAGGGGATCGACTACCTGCTTGATCGCGGCCTGATTCGCCCGGACGGGTTGCCCGTGGACGGGTTTCTCATCATCCCGGGCGTGGAAGTCTCCACGGCGGAGGGGCATCTGCTCTGTATCGGCGCGATCCTCCCCGGGGCCGGGGAACTCAAGGGGGTGCCCGCCCGGCGGGTGTGCGAGCGGATTCACGAAGCCGGGGGCCTGGCGATCCCCCCCCACGCCTACGACTATTTCCGGGCGGGAATCCGCGAATCGGTGCTGGAGACGCTCCCCCTGGATGCCATGGAGGTCTTCAACGCGGCCACCACCTTCCGCCGGTGCAACGAAAAGGCGCTCACCTACGCCCGCCGCCGCCGTCTCCCGATGACGGCGGGGAGCGATGCCCACCATGAAGCCGCCGTCGGAACCGCTTACACGGTACTGGAGACCGATGACTTCAGCGTCGCCGGAGTGCTCCGGCAGATCGTGGAGCCCGCGCATGAAGCGAATTCCCGCAACGAAACGTATCTGACGCTCGGCGACACCCTGCGTAAAACGTGGAACAACTGGCTGCGCCTGAGGCGGCGGCGTCCGCCGGGCTGGCGGCCCCGCGTGTGATCGGGGATCGCGGGTGAAAAAAAGACTCTGTTGGGACGCCGTTTTTGCTACGGCTTCAGGGTAATCCACCGGAAACCCTGATCAATATTGGTGCTCGGGGGGGGACTTGAACCCCCACGCCTTGCGGCATACGCCCCTCAAACGTACGTGTCTGCCATTTCACCACCCGAGCTTTCGAGCCATCAACCCTGCACTCTTTCGGGGGCCGGAGCAAGGAGGAAAATCGGTAATTTTAAGGTCCTTTAAGGTCCCGTTTTCGCTCCCCGGTTCGCGACCGGTCCCCGTCATGTCGTTCATGAATCGCGGCCCGGGATTTCTAGGCGCGCGACCGGGGTGATGCAAGCTTTTTCCGGGGCTTCCGGATCGATTTTCCGAAAAACCGGCATCAATTTTTTCTCCTTTTGGGCTTCGGTATCCGGCGCCTTTCCTCTAAAAACCTGTTTACTATGAGACATTGTAAATGGAATCGTCAGGAAGACGGAGGGATATCCCTTTGGGATCTTTTCATTGTCACTCTTGTCCTTCTTCTCGCGGCGTTGCTCTACCAGCGCGGCCATGCGGACCCGTACCTGCCCGCGCAATGGACCTCCGCCGTCGTGCTCGGCGAACCCGGGGCGGAGGCCGCGCCGGACGCCCCCGCCACGGAGCGCGATCGCCTCAGGGAAGCGCTGGCCAACGCCACCCCGACCCCTTTCGAGCGCGAAGCTCCGGCGATCACGGCAGTTCCCCCGGCGGGCGGGGATTCCGCGGACGAACCGGCCACCCAGGCGCCCGCCCCCGCTCCCGTGCAGGCCGCCCCGCCCCGGGCGACCCCGCCGCCGCCGCTCACCCTCGGCACGCTGGAGCGCCGCTTCTGGCCGCGGCAGGTGAAGCTGCTCAAAAACACCGAATTCCCGATCATCTTCAACGGAAAAGTGGCCGGAAAGGCGTCGTTCCCGCCGGGGACGGTGGTCGCGCTCACCTCCGTGGAAGGCGAGATGATCACGGTGAAAAACGGCGAGGCTTCCCAGCGCATCCCCGCCTCCGATACGGACCTGCTCCAGCAGGCGGAAGCCGTCCGGGCCGGAAAAACTCCCGCGGCTATCCGTTAGGTTGTGTTTACGAATTGAGAAAGATGGATGAAAAGATGCGTTTTGAGACCAAAATCGGGCTTCTGAGGAAGGCCGAATCGAGATTCGGACGCCTGAAGAAAC
>Ga0206106_100198_pt1 | contig 90789 bp, 65 predicted proteins | sample 1B1ome_FD_148677 | JGI IMG/M metagenome (GOLD analysis project Ga0206106, IMG submission 148677) | Enriched microbial communities from leaf-cutter ant dump, University of Wisconsin, Madison, United States - 1B110A | ecosystem: Environmental > Terrestrial > Nest > Insects nest > Nest dump | place...
CGGAAGCCCAAGCTGCTATCCAAAGATAACAGCTTCGGGCTGACAACGCAGCCCTGGGCCAAAAGGACAAGCTCAATACGCAATTTAACGTGGTACAAGGCACTAGCCGAGGAGTTCTTCGTGAACGGCGCGGATGGCTTCCGCGATGTAGTCGGCGTCCTCTTCCGTGTGCCGCATCCCGATGGGAAGGGCCACGAACCGGGTCACCAGCTCTTCGGTGACCGGGAAATCCTCCGGCCGGTAACCCTCGGCGGGCCACGTCCCGAACCGGGCAAAGGGGGAGGCGCTCTCGGCATGGGCCTTGCGGTGAACGCAGTACGGCTGCCGGTAGTGGCAGTAGGTGCCGGTCATTTTGTTCGCCCAGATCCCGCGCTGCTTGATCCGCTCGGCAAAGGCCTGCGCGAGTTCCACCGTTTCCAGAAAGAGATAGAGCTCGAACCCGATGTCTCCCTCCGGATCGGGAATCTTCCGGAAACCGATCCCGGGGAGATCGCTGATCTGCGCCAGAATCCGTTGGTTGAGCCCCCGGCAATGGGTGCGGATGAGATCGAGCTTGCGGCTCTGGGCCAGCGCCACCGCGGCGGTCAGTTCGGACATCCGGAACTGGCTGCCGCAGAAATCGGTCTCCGCCGGGGCGACCCATTGGGTGAAGTAGGGGCGCACTTTCCCGAGATCGTGCATCCGGATCGCCCGTTCATAAAGGAGCGGATCGCGGGTGGCGACCAGGCCGCCTTCCCCGCTGGTGATCATTTTCTGGAACTGGAAGCTGAAGATGGCGATATCCCCGAGCGAGCCGACCTGCCCGCCGTGGTAAAGGGCCCCGGCGGATTCCGCGCAATCTTCGAGCACCCGGATGCCCGCCGCTTTCGCCTCGGCGAGGATCGGCTCCATCTCCGCCGCCACCCCCTGATAATGAACGACGATCACCGCCTTGGTCCGGGAGGTGGCCAGCCGGGCGATCTCCCCCGGCTTGAGGCAGAAGGTATCGTCCACCTCCGCCAGCACCGGCAGGGCGCCCAGCCGGACCACGGAGGTAAAACACGAAACCCAGCTCCAGGCGGGGAGGATCACCTCGTCCCCCGGGCCCACCCCCAGCGCGCCGAGGGCGGTTTCGAGCGCCGCCGTGCCGCTGGTGACGGCGAGGGCGAAGGGGACGCCGAGCCGCTGGCGAAACTCGTTTTCAAGCCGGGTGGTCATGGTTCCCTGCTCGGGCAGCGCGCTCCGGTAGTCGAACCGGAAGAGCTTGCCGCTGCGCAGGACTTCGAGCACGAGTTCCTCCTCTTCCTTGCCGATGAGGAAGCTGCCCAGCCCGGGATAGGGGAGGGTGCGGACGGGAGACGCGGGATCAGGGGATAGTCGGGTTTGCATGGATGGATGGGTTGGAAAAGGCGTCGAGTTCGGCGGGGCGCATCGTTTCCCCGGGGCTGAGGTCGCACGGGAGGACAAGCCCCGGCACCGGCGCGTTGTCCTCGTGGATGCGCCGGATGAGCTGGCCCATGGCGGCTTCGCCGATCGCTTCCATCGGCTGGAGGATGGAGCAGAGCCGCGGTGTCACCCCCTCCGCCGGGGTGAGGCCCGTGCCACCGACGAGGCTCATCGCTTCGGGAATGGCGACCCCGGCCTCCCGGAAAACGGCGAGGCACCCCTCGGCCAGCAGATCGCCGAAGCAGAAGATGGCGTCCGGCAGCGGTTCCGGCCCGGCGAGAAGCCGCCGCGCCGCCGCCACGCCGCTTTCATGCCCGGTGGTGGGCATGGTGAGCACCCGGAAGGAAACCGAGGGGTCTTCATCCCGCCGCACGCCGCAACTGAGCCCCGCGAGGTAGAGCCGGGCGGAGACGCTGTTGGAAAACCAGTGGTGGACGAGAAAGAGAATCCGCCGCCGCCCGCCATCGTGCCACGCCTGCCCGATCCGGAAGGCGGCGTCAAAGAACCCGGCGGAGACGAAGTTGGCCGTGGCGTGCAGGCTCGGCGGATTGATGTGGATCACCCCCTTGCCCTCGCGCTCGAAGGCTTCCTCCACCCGGGCCAGGTCACCGGCCGGGATGTTCCGGGGGAAAAGCAGCAGCAGGTCGACCCATGAAGCCGCCTGGATGAGGGTTTCGACAATCCCTTCCCCGGAGCCGGGGCCGGGATTGGACGGCATCACCGGAAGAAGGGAAACCGGCTGCCCGGTGAGCGCCGCCTTCCGGCTGGCCCCGAGGTAAATCCGCTCCTGCCAGTCGAGGCGATGGGGACGGTGGGGACGGCCGGTCCCCAGCGGGAGCAGGTTCACGCCGATCGTCAGCGGCCTGCCCCGGGCGTTCCGGCGGAGGATCGTCCCGTGGCCCTTGCGCGTCTCCAGCACGCCCTTGCGCCGGTACTGGCGCACGACGCCCCGGACAGTCGATGCGCTTACACCGAGATGCCCGGCGATCTGGTCGATCGTCGGCAGACGCCCGCCCTCTTCGCTCCGGCCCATCATCTCTTCGAGATAACGGCGGACCTTCTCCCCGGGGCGGGGAGGGGGAAGGAGTTCCGGTGCCGATGCCATCGTACCGGGGATTTTGCGGTGGTTTCACCCGGGATGCAACGATTTTTTACCGGTAAATCAGGATATGGGTAATCTATAGGTAAAATGGAGATGCCTGCCGGAGACGGAATCCGCCTTCGCGGCAGAATATGCTTTCGGATCGGGCTTCTCTCTGATTCTCTTGCTCGCCTCATGAATGCCGATTTTGATGTGCGATACACCGCAGGGCTCGCCCGGCTCAACCTGAGCGATGAAGAGATCGCCCGGTTCCAGGCGCAGCTCGATCAGGTGCTGGAGTATGTGGACAAGCTCAAGCAGGTCGATGTCTCCGGCGTGGAGCCGACCGCGCATGCCAACCCGGTCTTTGACGTGATGCGCGGGGATGAACCGGCGCCCGGTTTCACCCGGGAGGAAGCCCTCGCCAACGCGCCGCGCCAGGCCAACGGCCTCTTTATCGTGCCCAAGGTGATCGAATAACCCGCCATGTCCCTTCATTCCCTTTCCGTTTCCGAACTCCAGACGCGGCTTCGCGCCCGCGAACTCTCCCCGCTCGACGCGCTCGACGCGCTTGAGGCCCGGATCGCCGCCGTGGACGGCACGATCAACGGCTACCTTTCCCGTGATCTCGAAACCGCCCGGGCCGCCGCGCAAGACGCGGATGTCTCCCTGCCGCTGGGCGGGGTGCCGATCGCCATCAAGGATGTGATCAACGTGCAGGGGCAGCCGGTCCGGTGCGCTTCCCGCATTCTGGAAGGCTACACGGCCCCCTACGACGCCACCGTGATCTCCCGGCTCAAGGCCGCCGGGGCGATCCCCTTTGGCCGCACGAACATGGATGAATTCGCCATGGGTTCCTCCACGGAGAACTCCGCCTTCGGCCCGACGCGCAATCCGTGGGATACGGGGCGCATTCCCGGCGGCTCCAGCGGCGGTTCGGCGGCGGTGGTCGCCGCGGACGAAGCGTTTGCCTCGCTCGGCTCCGACACGGGCGGCTCCATCCGGCAGCCCGCCGCGCTCTGCGGTTGTGTCGGCCTGAAGCCGAGCTACGGGCGCGTTTCCCGCTACGGGCTCGTCGCCTTCGCCTCATCGCTCGACCAGATCGGTCCCTTTACCAAGACCGTGCGGGATGCCGGGCTGCTCCTCAATGTGCTTTCCGGGCGCGATCCGCGCGATTCCACCAGCCTGGACGAAGCGGTGCCCGACTACACCGCCCGCCTCGGTGAAGACCTGCGCGGCGTCCGGCTCGGGATGCCGAAGGAATATTTCGTGGAGGGGACCGACCCGGCCACCGACAAGGCGGTGCGCGACGCCATCGCGCATTACCGGTCCCTCGGTGCCGAGATTGTCGAAATCTCCCTTCCCCATACGGAACACGCCGTGGGGGTCTACTACATCATCGCCACCGCGGAAGCCTCCGCGAACCTCGCCCGCTTCGACGGCATCCGCTACGGCCACCGGGCGGAGGGGACCACTTCCCTCCTGGAGCATTACGGCAAGACCCGGGAGGAAGGGTTCGGGCCGGAGGTGAAGCGCCGGATCATTCTCGGCACTTATGTGCTCAGTTCGGGGTATTACGACGCCTACTATCTCCACGCCCAGAAGGTCCGCACGCTGATCCGCCAGGATTTCACCCGCGCCTTTGAGAAGGTGGACGCCATCATCTGCCCGACCACGGCGGAACCGGCCTTCCGGCTGGGCGAGCGCTCGGACGACCCTCTCAAGATGTATCTGGCCGATATTTTCACGATCGCGGTGAACCTCGCCGGGGTGTGCGGCATCAGCCTGCCGTGCGGTTTTGCCGGGCGGGAGGGGAAGCGGCTTCCGATCGGGCTCCAGCTCATCGGCAAACCGTTTGGCGAAGTGGAGCTACTCAAAATTGCGCATGCCTATGAGGCCAGCACGCCATGGCACCGGGAGCGACCGGAGCTTTGAGAAATCCGCCCGCCGGTTGTGCATTGCCCGGGAAGGCGGAAGCGCCGGCCCGGGTGGGGGACAACCCGGGAGGCGGAATCATCCGTTTTCATGAAGGAAAAAAATAATCCTGATCTGACCGGGAAACCCGGTCCGGCTCAATCCCGGACTGGACAGGGGAGGATTTTACCGGATAATTTTTTCCCTCAAACCAGCTTATGAGTTCCCTTCTCTTCAAGCGATTCCTGGCCCGTCCCCTCCAGGTCGCCTATATTTTTCCGAGTTCCAAGGCGCTCATCCGTCGCGTAGCCAGCAAGGTCGATTTCTCCCAACCCCGCGTCATCGTGGAGTTTGGCCCCGGCGAAGGGTGCCATACGCGTGAAATCATCCGGCGGATGCATCCGGACTCCCGGCTCCTGCTCTTCGAACTGGACCCGGAACTGGCCGCCCACCTGCGCGACCAGTTCGCGGGCGACGCCCGTGTGGAAGTGCTCAACACCGATGCCGCCCGCCTGCGCGAGGAACTGGAGGCCCGGGGCGTCCGGCATTGTGATTACGTGATCTCGGGCATCCCCTTTTCCATTCTGGAACTGGGGAAAAAGAGGAGCATCCTGCGCGCCGTCTACGATTCCCTGGCCCCGGGCGCGACCTCCGCTTTCATCATTTACCAGTGTACCAACGAACTCAAGCAGCACGCCACGATGTTCCCGCGGATCGTCTCGGAGTATTTTCTCCCGAACTTCCCGCCGATGGTGGTCACGGTCTACTACAAGGAGGAGGCTCCCCTCAACGGCAGTCATCACCGCAACGGGACGGGGCACTCCAACGGCGCCCGATAGCCCGCTTCCGGCGGGCGGGCCTTCTGAAGCGGGCGGCGGTGGCGCTTCTGGTGGCGGTGGTCGCCTGGGGCGCGTCGCTCCGGGCGGAGCCGTTTGCCCGGGAGCGGCATCCCCGCTATTACACGACGCCGGAGGGGATGGAACTGGCCCGCCGCAACGTGGCGCGGGAGCCGTGGGCCGCGACGTTTCTCGAAACCGCCCGGCAGATCAGCGCCCGGTTCGTGGCGATGGAGCCCGAGGCCCTGCTCGCGCTGGTGCCGCCCCCGGGAAGCGCGTTTATCGTCGGCACCGGGCTGGTGAGCGATCCGGCCACGGGCAAGCCGCTCCTGTGGGGCGGGTGGGATGCTCCGGGGGTTCTCCTCAACGAAGCGCGCGAATCGTTCCCGAACGACGCCTTTCCCGATGAGGGCCCGGGCTTCCGGGAGCCGAAAACCGGGCGGCTCTTTTATTTCCGGGCGGCGGCGAACTCCGAAGTGGTCCGGCGGCTGGAGCAGGAGGTGCTCCCCGCGCTGGCCGATGTCTATGCGATGAGCGGCTCGCAGCCGCACGCCGCCGCCGCCGCGCTTCTTCTCGACGCGCTGGCCGCCACCTCCGCTGCCAGCCACGCCAGCCCGATCGACGCTCCCCAGGGGGCGGCCTACAAGGGGCGGCTGGGCCGCATGAACCGCCCGACGGTGCAGGTGGGGCGGGCGCTGGAAAGCTACGGCTACGTGATCGACGTGATCGCCCCGAGCGGCGAACTCGCACACCCCTCCCGGTTTGCGCGCGGCGGGACGATCGCCGCGCATCTGGCGGAGAATCTCCTCCTGGATGGAGCCCGCTACGCCCTTTTCGCCGCGACGCTGGAGCCGCCTCCCGGGACGGGGCGCATCGAGGCGTTGCGCGGGGCCGCCGTCGCGGGGATTCTGCTGGAGCGGCGGGAACTGGCCGAGCCGTTGATGACCCAGCCGGGAAACCTCTACGAGTACGCCGCCGGAATGATCGACCGGAACGGTTTTTTCCTGGAGAACGCGCAGGCGTATGAGGCAAACGGCATGGACCTCTTTCTCCAGAGCGCCGATCTGGTGGAGTCGCTCCGCCGCCACTGGCCGGAACTGGGCCCCTCCCTCTATTCCGTACCGAAGGTGCTCCGCCTCTTTACCAATTTCTTTGATCGGAGGCAGGTCGGCGGGCATTTCCCGGCCACGGGCCAGAGCCTCGTGGACCTGAGCGTGCTCGACCCGGCGCGGCGGGTGCCCCGGGCCGCGTTCCGGGACCGGCAGGAGGCGATGATGGCCCAGCAGCTTCATTGCGCCTGGCGGCGGCTGCTTTACGCCCCGGATGAGGGCGACCGGCACGCCGCCGCGGACGATCTTAAACGCTTTTATGGAAACCGCGAGGGCGGACCGGCCCCGTTGCCGGAACGCTGGCCCGTTTTCCATCTGGACCCGGCGGTGCGGGCCCTTGCCGCGGAGCGCGAGCCGGAGCCGGAGCCGCCGGTCTCCGTTTTCTATGGCGGCAAGGGGCTCGCCCTGCTGCGCAGCCGCGACCCCGCCCAGGGGGCCCAGCTTTTTTTCGGCCCGCAACGGATGCGCGGCCAGCGTGAGGCGCTCACCTGGCTTTTCTACGCGGAGGGGGCGGAGTGGAGCTTCGACCCGGGGCGGCACAACGCCCATTTCCGCTACGGCTGGAGCGATCAATCGGTGGCGCACCAGAGTGTGACGGTGGATCAGCATTCCGTTCCCGTCGGCACCGGAGGGGGGTGGCTGGAGGCGTTTCTGGATGAAACGGGCGTTCAGTGGGCGCTGGCCCGCGATCTCAATGCCTATGCGGACCGCCGGGTGGGCGATTTTTTCCGGTGGATCGCGCAGCGCGAGAGCGGCTACTGGCTGGATGTCGCGTTGGTGGAAGGGGGGAAATCGCGCGATGACAGTTTCCACGCCGCGATGCGCGAGGCGCGGACGCCGCCGCTTCATTCCTGGTATCTCGACGCCCTTTCCGGCGACCGCTTTCTGGGCAACGCCGTGCGCGGGGATTACCGGATCACCGGGTTCAAGGGCGGCTTCTACGATATGCCGCCGGGCGAAGGGTACAGTTTTCTGGGAGCCCCGCGCAGCACGCGGATCGGCCGGGCGGTGAATGTGACCCTGCGCAACCCGCTTTTCCCCCGGATGGAAGACCGGCTCCTGCATCTCTGGCTCGACGGTGCGCCGGAGCGCGAGCTTATCCTCTGCGACGGCCCGACGGCCCGCAATCACCCGTCGCTGCCGTACCTGATCCGGCGCGATACCGGGGAAGCTCCGAGCTGGTTCGCGAAAGTCGTCACCCTCCGGCGGGGAGCCTCGCCGGTCACCCGTTTCGAGCGGCTGCCGATCCGCAAGGGCGACGGGATGGCTTGGCGGGTGACGCTCGAAGACGGTTCCGCGGACCTCTGGTTCGCCCGCCGGGGAGCGGAGCCGTTGCAGGTCGCCTACGGCGAAGGCAAGACGTGGGAAACCGACGCGCTCTGCGGGCTGGTGAGCCTCGACGCGGAGGGGAGGTTGCGGCAGGTTCGTGTTTCCCGGGGAAACCGGTTCCGGGCCGAGGGCGTGGATGCCCGTTTCCAGGCCAGCCTTTCGGGGACTCTTGAAGCGATCGAACGCCGGGGCGACGGGGTGCGGCTGCGGGTGGCGAACTTTGCCACCGGTTCCGTTCCCTTTCCGCACGACCTGCCCGTGCGCGTGATCCCGCAGCAGGGGAGCGCCTCCACCTGGACGCTGATCGGCGGCGAAGGGGAAAGCCTCCGGCTTCGCGATCAGGATGACCTGCTGGGGAGCACGACGCTCACCCCGGAGAAGGACGACTGGTTTGCCATCGCGGAAATCCCCGTGGGCCTGCTCCTCTCCAACCGGCAATGGAACCGGCAGCTTGCGCTCGGCAAGCCGGTCTACGCCGGGGAGCGCCTGATCGGGAGGATCGGCGGGATCGCCCCGGATGGCCGCCGCATCCGGGTCACCGGGTTCAAGGGAGAGGCCGCCTCGCCCATCGCCGTGACCGTGCGCGAGCTGGAGGCGGGGCAACGGTTTGAAATCCCCCTCAACGGAGCCTGGGATGCGCCCTGAGCGCCACCGCCGCCGGGCCGGGGAGGCGGAGGCGTCCGGGGTCGCCGCCGCGCTCGCGGAAGTCCGCGCCATTTACGCGGAGCTTGATCGCCGCCCGGTGGATCGGGGCTGCCGCCTTTCGGGCGGGTGCTGCCGCTTCCGTCTCACGGGGCGGACCCCTTACCTGACCCGCGGGGAGGCGCTTCTGGCCGCCAAGGGGGTCCGGGCGTCGGGGCGCAAGACCCTGCCCGAAGCCGTGGAAGGGGCCTGCCCGCTGCTTCACCCGCGCACGGGCAGATGCACCATCTACGCGGAGCGCCCCTTCGGCTGCCGCACCCATTTCTGCGACGCCGCGGGCGGCCCCTACCCGCGCGCGAGCGTCATCGACCTGATCCGGCGGCTGGAAACCCTCGACGCCGCCCTTGGCGGGGACGGCGCGCGAACGCTGCCCGGGGCGGTGGCGGATGCGCTGGAGAGGCTCTGATAGTCAGGATGAGCTGATCGATATTGATGTTGAAGCGATGTAAGATTGATGGATGACGAGGACCCGGATTCAGTTGCCTGACCCGCTTTACAAGCGATTGAAGCGGATTGCAGAGGAGCAGGACTGGTCGCTGGCCGCTGGCCGAAGTCATCAGGCGGGCGGGGGAGCTTTATGCCCAGCATTTTCCGGAAAGGTCGGCAACCGCAACGGGATGGAAACTTCCGGCTCCGGTTGACCTCGGCAAAGTGAAGGTCGATGTGGACAACCTGCGAATGGAGGCAGACGCCAGCATGGAACGCGCCACGAACCGATGATCGCCGCCGACACAAATATCCTGATTCACGCCGCAGATGCGGGTTCGGGATTAGGTGGGCAGGCAACCCGCCGGACCCGGTTGCCCCGTACCTTACCGTCAGGTTATCGTTTAGGCTTGTCTTTTCACCGTTCCATGGGAGAAGCTTTCCCTTTCCGAAACCGATGATTGAAGACTATCTCCCTATCCTGATCCAGATCGTGGTCGCCGGTGGTTTTGCCGCTTCGGCCCTGATTTTCAGCGTGATCCTCGGTCGCGCCGCGCGGCGCAATGCCACCAAGGACAGCCCGTACGAGTGCGGGATGCTGCCCGAAACCGGTTCGCAGCCCCGGTTTGCGGTGAAGTTTTACCTCATCGCCATGCTTTTCATCCTCTTTGATGTGGAGGTGGTCTTCATGTACCCGTGGGCCGTCGTCTTCAAGGAATTCGTCGCCACGCAGGGGACCACGATCCTCTGGAGCATGTTCAGCTTCGTCGGCATCCTGACGGTGGGCTACATCTACGCACTCAAAAAGGACGTGCTCAACTGGAAGCACTGATCCGAGGGAGGGCCCGCCCTTTGCGGTCTTTTTTGAACGGATCGCCCCCCGCGGCTGTCTATCCGCCTGTCCCTGCGTTTCCTGATGCGGAAACGGCGGGCCTTGATGATTGCCGTGAGTTTCAATGCAGCCAGTATCAATGGGATTGCCGGACCGTGGGCGAACCTGATAGCAACCTCTCCGATGACCGAGGAAGCGCCTCTTACCGATGACGCCCGGCTGGTGGCCCGCGCCCAGGCGGGAGACCCCTCGGCGTATGACGAACTCGTCATCAAGTATTCCCCCCGCCTCTACGGTCTGCTCTATCACATGACCTCCAATCATGAGGATACGAACGACCTGCTTCAGGAGGTGTTCGCGAAGGCGTACCGTTCCATCGCCGGGTTCCGGGGGAAATCGAGTTTCTATACCTGGATCCACTCCATCGCCGTGAACATGGCGATCAATTTTCTCAAGAAACGGGGCAAACGCTATCACCTGAGCCTCGATGACGTCGATTCCGGCGTCCGCAACGACAAGGATTTCATCGAACTGACGGCCAACTCCACCCCGGTGCGTGAGGCCGATCTGGCCGAACTCCAGCAGAGATTGAACGAAGCGATGCAGAAACTGTCTCATGATCATCGGGCCGTGGTGACCATGTTCGATATTCAGGGAATGCCTCACGCGGAGATCGCCAGGATCCTCGGGATCTCGGAAGGCACCGTCCGCTCCCGCCTCTTTTACGCACACCGCCAATTGCAGAACTACCTTGAAGAATTCCACTAGGACCCAGAGCCATGCCAGATGAAGATGACCAGATTTCAAGACTGCTGCGCCTCAAGCGGTACGAGCAGCCGCCACCCGGGTATTTCGAAGACTTTCTCAAGGAATTCCAGAGACGCCAGCGGGCGGAACTCCTCAGGCGTCCGCTCTGGCGCGTGGCGCTGGACCGGCTGAGCGCCTTCCGGGAGACGTTTTCCGCCTCCCAGCTTTCCTACGGGGCGGCCAGCGTGGCCGTGCTCATGATCGCCACGGTCTTCACCGTGGAGATGCTCCGCGCGCCGATGCCGATGCAGACCGGCGGCCCCGCTCTCGCCGCCGCGCCTTCGGCGCCCGCCCGCCCGGCGCCCGCCGCCGTGGCTTCGGCGCCTGCGGGCCCCGCTTCTCCCAACCGGCTTGTTTCGGCCCCGACGACGACCCGGAGGATTCTCTCCCTGGAGTCTCCCGGCCTTCAGGAACCGGAGCTTTCCATCCGCCCCCGGGTCGATTCCGCCGTGCTGCACCAGCCGCGGTATATCCTCGATTCCCGGCCTGCCAGCTATGACGCGCCGTTCGACTTTTAGACGGTTTTTCGGGGCGACGACGACGGCGCTGATCGCCACCGGCCTCGCCTCCCTCTCCCCCGCGCTGGCGGCGGAGCAGGAGACCGAAAGCGTGGCCGCCGCGCTCTCCAAGGAGGTCCGGCAGATTTACGAAAAGACCCGCGACGGTGTGGCGCGGATCGAGGCGCAGGATACGAACGGCCCCCTGATCGGCACCGGTTTTTTCATTGATCCCAACGGCACGCTGATCACCTCTTACTCCGTGGGCGGGGAGAGCTTTGACATCGTCGCCTCCTACGGGGAATCGAAGTATCCCGTCAAACGGCTCACGGCGGACGCCCGCAGCGGCATCGCCATCCTGCAACTCGAAAAGGCGACCGCCGCCACCCCTTTCCTGCCGCTGGGGAGTTCGAAGGAACTGGAGGTCGCCTCGCCGGTGGTGATGGTCGCCTATCCGCTGGATCTGCCGCTGGCTCCGCATTTCGGGATGATCGCCGGATTTGACGGTAAGTACCTCGACCGCTATTTCGCCACCACCCACATCCGCGCCAACGTGCCGGTGAAGCGGGGGCAGGGCGGCGCGCCCCTCCTCAACATGAAGGGGGAGGTGGTCGGCGTGGTGATCAGCGGCGTGGACGAAGGGGCGGCCTGCTACGCGCTCCCGATCGAGGCGGTCAGCAAGCTGCATCAGGATTACGTCCGCTTTGGGGCGTCGCGCCCGGGGAGGCTCGGGCTGCGGGTTCAGCCGACGCAGACGGCCAGCCCCGCCGGTTCCACGGCGGAAGTCCGGCAGGTGGAGGCGGGGGGGCCCGCCGAGCAGGCGGGAGTCCGCACCGGGGACGTGATCGAGCAGGTCGGTTCCCGGCCGATCCGGACGCCGGAGGATCTGCTCAATGTCTGTTTTTACCTCACCGTCGGCGAAACGCTGGAACTCACCCTCTGGCGCGACGGCAAGGCGGTGACGGCGAACCTGAAAGTCGCCGAACGGGAGCGGACGACGAAAAAACGCCCGAAAACCTCCCAGGGACTTTTCGACATCACGCTTCGCCCGGAGGCTCCGTAGCGGGCGCTTCCGGCGCGGGTTCTTCTTCCAGCTTCCGGCGGAATGCCGCTTCATCGAGCACGGGGATGCCGAGCTTCCGCGCCTTCTCCAGCTTGCTGCCCGCTTCCTCCCCGGCGAGCACGAAATCGGTCTTTTTGCTCACGGAGGCGGTGGTCTTGCCTCCGTGATCGCGGATCAGCGCGGCCATCACTTCCCTCGGTTGGGAGAGGGTGCCGGTGATGACCCACGTGCCCGCGAGCCGGTTGCCCGCCGGGCGCTTGCGCGGCTCGTCCTTCTCCCCGAAGTTCACCCCCGCCGCCCTCAGCCGTTCGATCACCTCCCGCGTGCCGGGGTGGGCGAAGGCTTCCACGATCGCCGGAGCGACCACGGGGCCGACATCGGGAATCTCCATCAACGTTTCCACGGAGGCTTCCATGAGCCGGTCGAGCGTCTGGAAATGATCCGCCAGCGCCCGGGCCGAGGCGACGCCGACATGGAGAATCCCGAGCCCGAAGATCAGCCGCCGGAGCGGGCGGCCCTTGCTGGCCTCGATCGCCTTGAGCAGGTTGGCGATGCTCTTTTCGCCCGTGCGCGGGATGGTGGCGAGCTGCTCCGCGCTCAGGGAATAGATAGCCGCGATGTCGGCCACCAGGGCGCGTTCCACCAGTTGCTCCACCATCACTTCGCCCAGCCCCTCGATATCCATCGCGCCCCGGGAGGCGAAATGTTCCAGCCGCCGCTTGAACTGGGCGGGGCAGCCGGGATTGCGGCAGCGCACGGCCACCTGCCCCGGCTCGCGGCTCACCGGATGATCGCACGAGGGGCAGCGCTCCGGCATCACGAAGGCCCGTTCCTCCCCCGTGCGCCGTTCCTTGCGCACTTCCACGACGGCGGGGATGACCTCGCCCGCTTTTTCCACGACCACCCAATCGCCCGCGCGGATGTCCTTGCGCTCGATCTCCTCCTCGTTGTGGAGCGTGGCGCGGGCCACGGTGCTGCCGCTCACGAAAACGGGGTCGAGTTCCGCCACGGGGGTGAGCACTCCCGTGCGCCCGACCTGCACGGTGATCTCCCGCAGGCGGGTTTCCGCCTGTTCGGGGCGGTATTTGTAGGCGAAGGCCCAGCGGGGGGACTTTGCGGTGCTGCCGACGGAGGCGCGAAGGGCGAAGGAATCGACCTTCACCACCGCGCCATCGACCTCGAAGGGGAGGTCGTGCCGCACGCGGTCGATCGCTTCGAGCGCGGCGAAGACTTCCTCGATGTCCCGGGCCACATGAAGGGTTTCGGGCGTGTGGGTCGGCAGGCCCAGGGAGCGCAGATGCCCGAAAAGCGTTTCCTGGCTCTGCCACTCCGTCCCTTCCAGCACCCCGGTGCCGTAAAAAACCGCTTCCAGCCCCCGGGTGGCGACGATGCGGGGGTCGAGCTGCTTGAGTGAACCCGCCGCCGCGTTGCGCGGATTGGCAAAGGGAGGCTCCCCGGCGTTCTCGCGTTCTTCGTTGATCTCCGCGAAGCGGGCCTTGGGCAGGTAAATCTCTCCGCGGATTTCCACGAGCCGGGGCGGCGCGTCCTCGCCCTTGAGCCGGGCGGGGATGGAGCGGATCGTCCGGATGTTCTGGGTCACGTCATCGCCGCGCACGCCGTCGCCCCGGGTGGCGGCGTAGCGGAGCACGCCTTCCTCGTAGAGCAGCGAGATGGCCACGCCATCCACCTTCGGCTCCACGATCGTGCGGATCTCCCGGTTCGGGAGCAGCCGCCGCAGCCGCGTGAAGGCCGCCGCGAGTTCGTCCCGGGAGTAGGTGTTGTCCAGGCTGAGCATCGGCGAGCGGTGGATGATCGTTCCGAACGCCTCCAGCGCACGGCCTCCCACCCGTTGCGTCGGGGAGTCGGGCAGGGCCAGGTCCGGGTAGGCGGCTTCGAGGTCCGCCAGTTCGCGGTAAAGCCGGTCGTACTCGAAATCGGAAACCGTGGGGGCCGCCTCTTCGTAGTAACGGCGGTTGTGCTCCTCAATTTCCCGGCAGAGGTGTCGGATTCGTTCGGCGGCTTCGAGGGGTAAGAGTTCGGACATAACCTTGGTACAAAATCGGCGGGGCGAGCAGGGCTCCCGTGAGGGCTCCGGCGAAATCGGCCAGCCAGTCATAAACATCCGCCCCGGAACGCCCCGGAGTGTAGAGCTGGTGCCATTCGTCCGCCGCGCCATAGAGGGAGACAAGGAGGATGCCCAGCAACACCGCCCACCGCAAACGCATCGGCCAGCGGCAGAAGGCCCAGGTGACCAGCGCGCCGCCGACGGCGAAGACGCCGAAGTGGAGCACTTTGTCCATGTGCGCAAAGGCGAAGACGGGAAGCTCGTGCCCGGCCCGGCTGGAGGCGTAAAAGACCACCGCCGCCCATGCCGCCACCAGCGTCCAGACCGCCCGCGCGGGCCATTGGGAGAGGCGATGCAACCACCGGCCCTGCCATTTCATCCCGCTTTGACCTGTTCCCACAGCGCCTCCATTTCCATCAGGGAATAATCGCCAAGGGAACGCCCGGCGGCTCCGGCCAGCGCTTCCATGGCCCGGAAGCGGGCGGCGAACTTTCCGGTGGCCCGCCGGAGGGCCACCTCGGGCTCCACGCCGGTCTGCCGGGTGAGATTGGTGACGGCGAAGAGGAGGTCGCCGAGTTCCTCTTCGAGCCGTTGCGCGCGGTTCTCCCCGTCCTCCCCCGGTTCGCCCGCCAGCACGGCTTCCACCTCCGCCGTTTCCTCACGGATTTTATCGAGGATCGGGCGCGGTTCCGGCCAGTCGAAGCCGACCCGCGCGGCCCGTTTGCCGATTTTTTCCGCGTAGAGGAGCGCGGGGAGGGCGGTGGAGACGCCATCGAGGGCGGAACGCTCCTGCGGGCCTCCCTTGCGGTGGCGTTCCTCGCGTTTGATCGCCTCCCATTGCCTGATGACGGCGTCGCTGTCGGCGGCGTCCGCGCCGCCGAAGACATGCGGGTGGCGGCGGATCAGCTTTTCATTCACCTCCGCGGCGACGGCGTCGAAGTCGAACCCGCCGCTTTCCGAGGCGATCTCCGCGTGCATGACGACCTGCAGGAGCAGATCGCCGAGTTCCTCGCGCAGGAGGGCCGGGTTTCCGGTGTTGATCGCCTCCACGGTCTCGTGCGCTTCCTCCAGCAGCGAGCCGCGCAGGGAGGCGTGGGTCTGTTCGCGGTCCCACGGGCAGCCGCCCGGGGCGCGCAAACGCGCCACCGTCCGGCGGAGTTCTTCGATTGCGGAATCAGGCGGTTCGGGTGTCATGATCAGATGCGCCAGGCGGAACGGTGGCCGCCGAATTCGCTCACTTCGCCGGAGGTCTTCCGGGCCATGTAGATGATGATGCTGATGACGGTGCCGTAGGTGAGCACGAGGAGCGCGGCCACGGCCCAGCTCGGAAGGCTGTCCACCGCCAGCGCGTGGTAAAACCGCTCGAAACTGGTGATCCGCACGGGCGAGTGAAGAAAAATCTTCGTAATCCACGCCACCAGGATGATCCCGAAGATAAAGACGTAGTTGCGCTTGAGCCGCCGCCCGACGGCTTCGAGCATCGAGAGCTTGTAGGAGGGGAGCAGCAGGTCTTCGCACACCAGCTTTTCCCATTCGCCGTGGAGCATCCGGGTGTTCTGCGAAACCACCGGAACGAGGAAATGCGCCTCCAGCATCCGGACCCGCGCCCGGAAGGCGTCGTAGATCCGGTAGCGGCGCGCCTCGATCCAGAGCATGATGCCGACGATGCAGACGTTGAAGAAGAAGATGACGTGGGGCACGTCCCGGAACGAGAAGGCGATGGTGAAGATGGTGGTGGTGGAGGTGATCGCCCAGGTGGTGGTGGTATCAAGCCGCGTGCGCCAGACCATGATCCGTCCCATTTCGCCCCGGTAGAAATGGGCGAGGGTGGTCACGTAGGAACTGTTGGTGAGAGGGCGGTCACGTTCGGGGCGCTGGGAGGGGTCGGGCGGGGGCGGAGGGGTGGCGTTCATCGGCTGGCGCAGAGCATACGGCTTAAGGGCCGTTGGCGGAAAGCGATTTTCCTGCCGCCCTCGAACGCTCCAGAAGCGCGATGCGCGCCTCTTCGAGCCGGGCCACTTCCTGCGGCGTGAGGCTTTCGAGGCCGTGTTCGGCGATCTTGTCGAGCAGCGGGTCGATGGCCGCCACGGGGTCTGTCTCCATCGGTGGCGTGGCCGCCGGCGGGCGGCGGGGCGGGATCGGGGGCCGGGCCGCCGGTTCCCACGGGCGGGAAAAGGAGGTGAACCAGCCCCGGAGATCCCCCCGCATCCATTGCACAAAAAGCCAGGCGCCCAGCGAATCCGCCCCGATGGCGCAGAGCCGGGGAACGTCGCCCACGGAAAGATAGTAGAGGGCGAAGATGCCGAGGAACCCCCACGCCAGCCACCGCGCCTGGATGCGCAGGAAAAATTCCACCCCGGGGTAGAGCACCGCGAAGGTGATGAAGATGGCGAAATGAATCTCGTGCGATCCCGCGAGCGCCGTCGGGTAGAGCCAGCCCAGCGGCGTGAGCAGCAGCGTCGGCACCAGCACCAGAAGGAGGTAAAGGCTCACAAAGCGGCGGCGGCCGATGTAGCGCTCCACCTCCCGCCCGAAGAGGTAGAGGAACAACATCTCCAGGGCGAAGAAAAGCGGGTTGAAGGGAACCTGCACCAGAGGGTAACTTGCCAGCCGCCAGAGCTCCCCATGTTCAAGAACCTTGCCGCTATCAAAAACCAGGGCCGCCCGCAACGCCGGGTGGCCCATCATCCCGGCGAACGAAAGCCCGATCAACATCAGCACGTGCAGGATCACGAGCAGCGTCGTTACATGAATGGGTATCCCCCTTACCCAAGCCACCGGTTCGTAGTCGTCGTCTTTGCGAAAGAGAATCATGTCGGGCGATTTCGCTCCACCAAATTGCCAAGGGTCGCCCGTTTTAGCAAGGGCCTCCCTTCCTGAGTGAACGCGATGGGCGTTCTTTCTGGCTGCCCTCCAATCATCACCGCCAACCTTTCACCGCTTTTACCGCCTTGAAAACCATTATGGAAACACTCGGAAATACCCCGCCCTCCAATCCGGCCCTCCTTGAATTCGTCCGCACGACCGCGGAACTGTGCCGCCCCGATCGCGTTTTCTGGGTGGATGGATCGGAGGCGGAGAAGGAGGCGCTCTACGAGGAGGCCGTCGCCACCGGGGTGCTCATCCGGCTCAATCAGGAAAAGCTGCCCGGGTGTTACTACCACCGCTCCAACCCGAACGACGTGGCGCGGGTGGAGCAGTGCACCTACATCTGCACGGCGACCGAGGATGATGCCGGGCCGACGAACAACTGGGCTCCCCCGGCGGAGATGGAAGCGAAGCTGCGCGGAATGCTCGAAGGGGCGATGGAGGGGCGGACGATGTACGTGATCCCGTACCTGATGGGCCCTCCCGGCTCGCCGATGACGAAGATTGGCGTGGAGATCACCGATTCGATCTACGTGGTCCTCAACATGCGGATCATGAGCCGCATGGGGAAGGTGGCGTATGATGAACTGGGAGAGAGCGACGACTTCAACCGCGGCATTCACTCCACGCTCGACTGCAACCCGGAGCGCCGCTACATCGCCCATTTCCCGCAGGATAACCTGATCATCTCGGTCGGCTCCGGCTACGGGGGGAACGTCCTGCTCGGCAAGAAATGCCTGGCGCTGCGCATCGGCTCGTACCTGGGGCGGGACGAAGGATGGATGGCCGAGCACATGCTCCTGCTCTGCGTGGAATCGCCCCAGGGGCGGAAGAACTACGTGGCCGCCGCCTTCCCGAGCGCCTGCGGCAAGACGAACTTCGCCATGCTCATTCCCCCGGAGCGGTTCAAGGGGTGGAAGATCACCACCATCGGCGACGACATCGCCTGGATGCGCCCGGGGGCGGACGGGCGGCTCTACGCGATCAACCCGGAGGCCGGTTACTTCGGCGTGGTTCCGGGGACGAACTATCATTCGAACCCGAACGCGATGGAAACCATCGCGCGGGACACCATTTACACCAACGTGGCGCTGACCGAAGACCTTGACGTCTGGTGGGAAGGCAAGGACGGCCCCGTCCCCGAAAAGCTGACCGACTGGAAGGGGAACCCGTGGACCCCGGATTCCGGCGAAAAGGCGGCCCACCCCAACAGCCGGTTCACCGCCCCCGCCATCAATAACCCGGTGCTCGCTTCCGAGTACGACCGGCCCGAAGGGGTGCCGGTGAGCGCGATCATTTTCGGCGGGCGCCGGGCGACGACGATCCCGCTCGTCGTGCAGGCCTTCAACTGGAGCCAGGGGGTTTACCTCGGCGCCAGCATGGGTTCGGAAATGACCGCCGCCGCCGCGGGAGGGATGGGGCAGGTGCGCCGCGACCCGATGGCGATGCTCCCCTTCGTCGGCTACAACATGGGGAGCTACCTGCGCCACTGGCTGAACATGGGCAAGGAGATCAAGTACCCCCCGCTCATCTTCAACGTCAACTGGTTCCGCAAGGACAAGGAGGGGAACTACCTCTGGCCCGGCTTCGGCGAGAACATGCGGGTGCTCAAATGGATCGTGGACCGGTGCAACGGCACGGCGGCCGGGTACGAATGCCCGATCGGCTGGATGCCCTATCCCGAACAGTTTGATCTTCAGGACCTCGAAGGCTTCTGCCGCGGTCGGTTCGAGGAACTCCAGCGCATCGACAAGCAGGAGTGGACCCGCGAACTGCTCCTTCAGGACGAGCTTTTCATCAAGCTCTACGAACGGCTGCCCAAGGAGATGGTGTTTCAGCGCGAGCTGCTCATCTCCCGGCTCTGATTATTCCGTCCGGACGGCGGGACCGGTTTCCGCGTGGGGAAGCCGGTCCGGCAGCGTGAAGAAGAAAACGCTTCCCTCGCCCTCGCGGGATTCCACCCAGATGCGTCCGCCGTGGCGTTCCACGATCCGCTTGCAGATCGGCAGGCCGATGCCGGTGCCCGGGTATTCCTGCCGGGAGTGGAGCCGGGCGAACATGACGAAAATGCGCCCGATATCCTTCTCCGGGATGCCGATGCCGTGATCCCGGACGCAGAAACGGGTCTCCTCCTCGCCGCGCTCGGCTTCGATGAGAATCCGGGGCGGGTTTTCACCGCGGAAGCGGAGGGCGTTGCTCACCAGATTGGCGAAGACCTGGTAGAGCTGCACCGGGTCCGCGATCACCTCGGGCAGCGGCCCGACCGTGACCTGCGCTCCGCTTTCGTGGATGGCGAGTTGCTGGTCCCCGAGTACCCGCGTGACGATCTCCGCGGAGGAGACCGGGCTGAAGGGACGCCCGCGGGTGGAGACGCGGGAGTATTCGAGGAGATTCTCGATGAGCTGGCGCATCCGCTGGGCCCCGTCGATGGCGTAGTCGATGTAGTCCCGGGCGTTACGGTCGAGCTGATCGCGGTAGCGCCGGGCGAGCAGTTGCGTGTAGCTGGCGACCATCCGCAACGGTTCCTGAAGATCGTGCGAGGCGACGGAGGCGAACCGCTCGAGTTCCTCGTTGGAGCGGCGAAGCTCCATGGCGGTCTGTTCCAGCGCGCGGCGGGTTTCCACCCGGCTCGTGACATCCGTGCAGATGGAGACGGTGCCACCGTCGCGCATCCGGAACTCGCTCATGGCGATCCAGCGGTCGCCGAATTTCTGTTCGAGCACCCGCCCGTCCGCCGCCCGCAGCGTGGCGATCCGCTGGGTGAGCCACCGCTCCATGTCGTCCTCGAACCCGAGCACCACGCCGCCGCCGCTCACGAAGTCGCGCAGGATTTTCTCGCCCGGGGTGCCTGGGCGGATCTGTTCGGGCGGGAGGTTGAACATGGTGAGGAGCTTCTGGTTGAAGACAACGAGCCGCCCTTCGGGATCAAGCATCGCGAAACCGGCGTCCATGGCCTCGATGGCGTCGATGAGCCGCTCCTGCGCCTGCCGGAGCTGGGCGGTGCGGTGTTCCACGCGTTCTTCGAGTTCCCCCTGCGTCTCTTCGAGCGTGGTGCGGACGCTCCGGAGTTCCTCGATCCGCTGCATGAGCGTGTCGGCCATCTGGTTGAAGGCGGCGCCGATCTCGCGGAACTCGCCGATGACCAGCCGGGGGGAACTCCGGACGTGGAGATCGCCCCGGCTCACGGCGCGGGCGACGTTGACGAGGTGTTGCGCCGGGCGCACGATCCACCAGGAGCCGAGCATCCAGGTGGCCAGAAGGGCAAGCGCGGCGCTCGCGCTCATCACCGCGAGTTGCCACCAGAGCTGCCGGCGGAACGGGGCGTAGATCGAGCGGCGGGCGATCCCGGTGGCCACATAGAGCGGTTCCACCCCGGTGATCGAAACCCGTTCCATGTAGTAGATGCGTTCCACGCCGTCGGGATCGCGGCGCGCCGTCTCCACAAAGGCGGCGGGCCCGGGGGGCAGCGAGGCGATCAGCGCCTGGAACCCGGCCTTGCGCCCCATGCTGGAGGAGGGGCCCGGATCGGGGTAGCGCAGGAGGTAAAGATCATCGTGCCGCAGCATCATCAGAAGCGAATCCGCCGGGAGAAGGTAGCGCCCCCGAAAGAGATGATCCGTCTGGAAATCGATCGCCACCAGCGCGAGCCGCTCCGGTCCCACCGGATAGGAGACGACCAGCGCCGGGCGGGAAAGCAGGTGGCCCGGATCAATATCGACGGAGAACCCGCCGCTGTGGAAGGCCCGGTGCAGGAAAGGGGCGTCCACCGTGGGCGAGGCGGGGGGAAGGGCGCTGCACCGGACCCTGCCGCTCCGGTCGAGAACGACGATGTTGGCATAGAACGGGTTGACCTTCAGAAGCTCCCCGAGCAGGGCGCGGCTCTGTTCGGGCCGGGCGTCGCGGATGGCGTCCACCCGGGAGAGCGTCATGAGGAGTTGCTGGGCGGACTCCAGCAGCGCGTGCTGTTTGCTGGCGAGGACGCGGTTCATCCGGAAGGCGACCTCGTAGGCTTCCCGCTCGGCCATTTCGCGGGTTCTCCCCGCGGTATAGAATTCCAGCAGGATCACCGGCAGCAGCGCCAGGACGATGAGCACCATCACCTTGGCGCGCAGGCTGCAATTGCGCACCGATTCCGGGAGTGCCGAGCCTTTTTCCACATTCTGGGATCGGATGTCGGCGCGGTCGTGCTCCTTTTCCCCAAATCGCCTTGTCCCCGGGACGCTTTAAGGTGAAATTCCCCGCAGGATGTTCAAGAAAAGACGAGTCGGCATTATCGGCCTGGGGATCATCGGTTCCCAGGTGGCGGGACATTTGCGCCGGGCGGGGTACACCGTCCCGGTCTGGAACCGGACGCCGAAGCCGGAGCCGGGGTTTCTCGGCACCCCGGCGGAAGTGGCCGGGGCGGCGGAAGTGCTTCAGCTCTTCGTGGCGGACCCGGAGGCGGTCTTTTCCGTGCTCGACGCCATCGGCGAGGCGCTCACCCCGGAGCATCTGGTGATTTGCAGCCCGACGCTGGGGCGCGACGCCACGCTGGAGGCGGCCCGGCGGGTGGTCAGCCGGGGGGCGCGTTTTCTCGACGCCCCCTTTACCGGGAGCAGGGAGGCGGCGGCCCGGGCGCAGTTGCTCTACTTCGTGGGCGGGGACGAGACGGTGATCGCGGAGGCGCTTCCCGTCCTGAAGGTCAGCGGCGGCAAGGGGGTGGTGCCGCTCGGAAGGGTGGGGGATGCGGCGGTGATCAAAGTGGCGACGAACGTTCTCTCCGCCGCCACGGTGGAGGTGCTTGCGGAGATGCTGGCCGTGGTGAAGGCGGCGGGGATCGCGCCGGAGATGCTGCAAAAGGCGCTCGAAGGGCATGGCATCCGCTCCGGGCTGGTCGATATGAAGCTGCCCAGGCTCATGGACGAGGATTACCAGACGCATTTCGCCCTGCGGCACATGCTCAAGGATGTCCGCTTCGGGCTCGATCTTGCGCGGGAAACGGGGCTCTCCCTGCCGGTGACGGACGCGGCCCGCAAGGCGCTGGAGGAGGGGACGGAGAAAGGGTGGGGCGACCTCGATTTCGCCGCGCTCATGAAACGCTACACCTCATGAATACCCGGATTTTGCGCGAAGGGCTGGCGGCGGGGCGGCCCGCGGTGTTTGAACTCGGCGACCGCATCCGGTTTCGCCTGAGCGGTTCGGATCGCATCCGTTACCTCAACGGGCAGGTGAGCAATGACGTGAAGCGGCTCGCGGCGCGGCCCGACGCCTTCGCGGGGTGCCTGCTCACGGCCAAGGGGAAGATGAACGCGCTTCTCTGGATCAGCGCCGGGGCGGAGGCGCTGCGGATCGACACGGAGCCCGGGGACGACGAACGGCGCGAGGAACTGCTCACCCGGCTGGAGCGTTACATTATTTCCGACGATGCCGAGGTGACCGACGCGACGGAGAGCGCCGGGTTGCGCCATGTGATCGGCAGCGATCTCCCCGCCCTCGCGGCTCATTTTGGCGCGCTGCCCGAGGGGGTGGAGGCCGTTCCGGCGCGGCGTTACGGCGTGCCCGGGGTGGACCTGCATGGCCCGCGCGAGGCGGTGGCCGCGGTGGCGATGCCGGAGGGGACGCTCGCCGTGGACGCGGAGACGGCGGAGGCGTTCCGCATCGAGGCGGGGATTCCCCGCTGGGGCGCGGAGCTGGATGAATCGACCATCCCCACCGAAGCGCGGCTGGATGAAGGGGCGATTGATTTCCACAAGGGGTGTTACATCGGGCAGGAGGTGATCTCGCGCGTCCGGAGTGTGGGCCGTGTCAACCGGCTCCTGTATGGGTTCGTTTCCGACCGGCGGCTGGAGCCGGGGATGACCCCGGAAGCGGCCCAGCCGGCGGGGGGCGGGCGGGAGGCGGCCCGGATTACCAGCGCGTGCTGGAGTTTTGTCTTGGAGAAATGGGTCGCTCTCGGGTATCTCAGACGGGGGATCGACACCGGGGTGCTCCACGTGGGAGCGCAGGAGGTGGCGGTCCGAGAATTGCCCATCATCGCATGAAAACCCGTTTTCTCCTTGGTCTGATCCTCCTTGCCCTGAGCGCCTTGCTCGGGGGAAACGCTCTGGCGGATGAAGTCGCCGTGCTTGATATCCGCATCGGCAGGGAGAAGCCGCTTCAACGGGTGATCATCGAGTTTTACGAAGACGCCGCGCCGGTGACCGTGGCGAATTTCAAGAAGCTCGTTCGCGAAAAATTTTACAACGGGACGGCGTTTCACCGCGTTTTCCCCGGTCAGATGGTGCAGGGGGGCGATCCCCTGAGCGAGAGCAAGGACCGGACGAACGTCGGCACCGGCGGCCCGGGATACACGCTTCCGGCGGAGATCAACCGCCACAAGCACACCCCCGGCGCGGTGGCGATGGCCCGGCTCGGCGACAAGGTGAACCCGGCCCTGGTCTCCAACGGCAGCCAGTTTTACATCGCGCTGGAGGCGATGCCGGATCTGGATGGGAAGTACACGGTTTTCGGCAACGTGATCGCGGGGCAGGAGGTGCTCGATGTCATCAGCCGCAAGGCCGCGGACACGAACGACAATCCCGTGGAGCGGATCGTGATCCGCCGGGCGCGGATTGTGGATCGCTCGGTGGCTCCGCAGCTCAAGTAAGACCGGCGGAGAGTGCGGCGGGCGGGTGGCCCGCGAGGTCGCCGGGGGGAGGCTTAGCCTCAGCTCGATTTGAGCACTTCGATGAACGCTTCCTGCGGGATGTTGATGCGCCCGATCGATTTCATCCGCTTTTTCCCCTCTTTCTGCTTTTCGAGCAGTTTGCGTTTGCGGCTGATGTCGCCGCCGTAGCACTTGGCGGTCACGTCCTTGCGGTTGGCGGAGACGTTTTCCCGGGCGACGACTTTCCCGCCCACCGCCGCCTGGATGGCCACCTGGTAGAGCTGGGTCGGGATCACCTCCTTGAGCTTGGCGGCAAGCTGGCGCCCGCGGGCGGCGGCTTTGTCCCGGTGAACGATGCTTGAGAAGGCATCCACCGGTTCGCTGTTGACGAGGATGTCGAGCTTCACGAGCTTGGCGGCGCGGTAGCCCGCCGGTTCGTAATCCATGGAGCCGTAGCCGCGGGTGATGCTCTTGAGCTTGTCGTTGAAGTCCACGAGGATTTCGTTGAGCGGCAGGTCGCAGGTGAGCATGACGCGCCGGGTATCGAGCGATTCGGTGTTTTCCACCACCCCGCGCTTCTCCAGGATGAGCTGCATGAGGTCGCCGATGAATTCGTTGGGGACGAGGATGAACGCCTTGACGACCGGCTCGCGGATTTCCTCGATCACGCTGAAATCCGGGAGGTACGCCGGGTTATCGACGAGGATTTCCTCCCCGTTGGTCTTGCGCACCTCGTAGATGACGCCCGGGTAGGTGGAGATGATGTCCATCTCGTACTCCCGGCGCAGCCGTTCCACGATGATCTCCATGTGAAGGAGCCCGAGGAACCCGCACCGGAAGCCGAAGCCGAGCGCCATGGAGCTTTCCGACTGGTAGACGAACGCGGCGTCGTTGATCTGCAATTTCCCCATCGCCACCTTGAGGTGTTCGAAATCCGCCGTGTTGATCGGGTAGATGCCGCTGAAGACCATCGGGTGAATCTCCTGAAACCCCGGGAGCGGTTCGTCGGCGGGGCGGTGCTGCTCGGTGAGCGTGTCGCCGATCTTGATCTCCGCCGTGGTCTTGATATTGGCGATGAAGTAGCCGACATCCCCGGCGGAAAGGGTTGTCCGCGCTTCCATTTTCGGGGTGAAGACGCCGACTTCCTTGATCTCGTAGTTCTTCCCCGTACTCATGAGCTTGACACCGAACCCGGCCTGCAACGTCCCGGAGGCGACGCGGATGTAGGCGATCACGCCCCGGTAGGTGTCGAAAACGGAGTCGAAGACGAGCCCGCGCACCCGGTCGTCCTTCATGACGGCGGGCGGGGGGATGCGGGTGACGATCGCTTCGAGGATTGCGTCGATCCCGATCCCGGCTTTCGCGCTGGCGGCGATCGCTTCATCCCCGGGGATGGCCAGAATATCCTCCAACTGCTTCTGGCAGGAGGGGACGTCCGCGTTGGGGAGGTCGATCTTGTTGATCACCGGGATGATGGCAAGCCCCTGTTTGTGGGCGAGGTGCACGTTGGCCACCGTCTGCGCTTCCACGCCCTGCGCGGCGTCGATGATCAGCAGCGCCCCCTCGCACGCGGCGAGTGAACGGCTCACTTCGTAGGCGAAATCGACATGGCCGGGGGTGTCCATCAGGTTGAGCAGGTAGGTCTGCCCGTCCTTCGCCTGGTACTTCATGGTGACCGGATGCGCCTTGATCGTGATGCCGCGCTCCCGCTCCAGGTCCATGGAATCGAGATGCTGGTCCTGCGATTCCCGCTTGGAAATGGTGTTGGTAAACTCCAGCAGCCGATCGGAAAGCGTGGTCTTCCCGTGGTCGATGTGGGCGATGATGCAGAAATTGCGGGTCTTCTCGATGGACATGCGAACCGCACACTATGGGTGGGGAGGGGGGTGGCGTCAATGGTTTCCCGATGACCTGAAAAAAACCCCGCACCCGGGGTACGGGTGCGGGGCTTCCAGTCATGGAAATGAAGCGGCTAGAACGCGATGCGGAACCCGCCGTTGACGCTATGCGAGTCGTAGTTCTTCCGGCCGAGTTCACCCGTGTACCAGGCAAACACGGAAACCGTGCTGTTGAACTCCACGGCGGCACCGGCGTCGAGCACCAGGCTGTCGCGGCCCATGTCCGGAGCATCCACGGTGAAGACATAATCCCCGCCGCGGAAGCGCGAGGAGATGCCCGGGGTGGAATCCATGTACTCGTGCTTCCACTGGGCGCGGATTTCCGGGCGGATCACCACGCTGCCCGCGTTGAAGGCCCCGGCGATCTTCGCCCCGACGAGGGTGCGCAGGGAGTCCGCGTGCTGCGAGGAGAAGTCGAGCGGCGCGTCCGAGCCGTTTTCGGTGAAGCCGTTCAACCCGGTGTAGGTGTACTGCACGGAAGCGACCGGCCCGATGGTGAAGCTGCCGCCCACCGGGAAATCGTAACCGGCCCCGAGCAGGGCGTTGAACTCGCCCCCGTCGCTGTCCCCGTGGGCGAACCCGCCGAGCGTGTTGCGCTTGGTGCGGTAGGAGTTGTAACCCCCGCCGACGGCGGCGTTGAGGTAGGCTCCGTTTCCGAACCAGCTTGCATAGACGCCTCCGCGCCCGCCGTCCACTTCGAGGTGACCGCTCCGCAGCAGGTCAGACTGGGTGTTGGTGTAGCCGCCCTGAATGCCGACGACGAAGTTTTCGCTCACGCGGTAGTCCGCGCCAATCGTGAACCCGGCGGAGGTGAACTCCTGCCCGGCGGCGTTGCCGGTGCCCTTGATGTTCGCCCATTCCCCGTGGCCGGTGGCGAAGAAGCCCCAGCGGCTCTGGGTGATGACGGGGGCGATCACGTCCTTGCCCACGATGCTGCCACCGTCCCACCCGGCCAGCGTGAGCCCGTCCGCCGTGTTGGCGATGGGGGCGCCGTCGTAGCGGATGCTGCCGTTCCGGTTGCTCAGGGCCAGCCCGTTGGCGCTGAAGCCGGTGGAGCCGTTGCGGACGTCATCGAGACGACGCTCGATGTTCACATTCTGGATCTGCGAGGTCGCCACGCTGATCGTGAAGATGGAGGTCAACTGTTCGGGCGAGATTTCGCTCAGGAGGCCCGGGACGTTGGAAACATCCGTGTAGTTGAGGTGATCGAACGCTTTGTCGATCTGGTTGCGGAGCGCGGCGTGGTCGAGCGCCTTGGCGACCTGATGCTGATTGTGCGTCAACCCCTTGAGGTCGGCAAACTTGCGCTGGCTGACGACGACCCAGGCGGATTTCGCCCTGTAGTCGAGGACCGGCACCAACATCGTGTTGCCGAAGTTGTCGAAGACCCGGTCAAACCGGCCATCGCGCCCGCCCTCCGCACGCACGATGCGGAAACGGTCGTTGCGATACGGCTTGTAGGCGGCGTCCTTGCGCACCACGAGGTTCCCGCCCAGGAAGGCCTGCCCGCCGACGAGGAGGCGGTCATGCGCCCTGTTGGCGTCGATCTCCACCAGATACGAACCCAGGGGCGACTGGACATAATCCCCGCTGATCACGATCGTCCCGGGGGAGTTGCCCGGAGAGACAATCCCGTCGTTCCGGACATTGCCGCCGATCCAGCCGTTGCCGGTCAACGCACCGTCGAAACCGACGTAAACGTTTCCGATGACGTTCTTGCCATTGTTGGCGATGAGGTGGATGTCCCCGTCGAGGATTTCCGTCGGCCCGCTGATGTCGATCACGCCGTCGAGGAAGAGGGTTCCGTCGCCGACCTTGGAGAGTTCGCCGCTGCCGATCACCGCGCCGCTGAAGCGGGAGGTGGCGTCGTTGTGGCCGACTTCAAGCTCCCCGTACTCGGAGAGAACCGCCGCGCCAAGGTCCACAAAACCGCCATTGACGTCGTAGGTGCCATCGGGCAGCACGCCGTTGTGCAGCCCGCCGATCTTCTGGCTCGTGCCATTGAGGTTCACGCGGCCGTCGAAATCGACTTCGAGGTCGGTTCCCGTCGGCAGGGCGTTGTCGGCAAAAAGGTTGAGGACACCGTCGTTGACGGTGGTGGCCCCGGTGTAGCTGTTGGCGGTGTTGAGGGCGACCGTGCCGGCCGAATCCTTGCGCAGTCCTCCGTTACCGGTGAGTTCCACGCTCACATCCCCGTCACGGAGATGGAAGGTGTAGCCGTCTGCGTCCGCAACCCCGGCGAGCGAGCCGCCCCCGGCGGAATCGTTGAGGAAGCCGCCGTTGTCGAGTTCGATGATCCCGTTGATGGCAACATCGTTCCCGTTCACGTCAAATTCCGCCGCCTCGTTGGCGGCTGTGGGGGTAAGGTTGTATACGTCCCCTTCCGTGCTGACATAGAGCCCTGAACTGGAACCGATGGCATTGCCCACCCCGGTGCCGATCCGGAGGGTGCCACCGAGAACGTGGGTCGGCCCCGTGTAGGTATTGATGGCATTGAGCACCACATCGTCATTCGCCGTGCCCGATTTGGTGAGCTTGACATCCCCGGCGAACTCGGCGCTGAGAACGCCGTTCACCACCTGGGAGTCGAAAATGGAAAAGACGCGGCCCCCGCCCGCCGTGTCGTTAATGAGGCCACCGGCAAAGAGGTGCAGACCCCCGATGGTCTGCGAGGTTCCCGCAACATCAAGAGCCCTGTAAGCCGGATTGGGGCCGCCAATCACGAGTTGCCCGCCGCCCAACTGATCGTTGGCCGTCGTGACGAGCGTACCGGATAAAATCAATGTTTGAGAGTAGGTATTGGCCCCGGCAGCACTGGTGAGCGTGGTCACGCTGTCATCGGACCCTTCAATGCGCAAGTCCCCCCCGGAAAGCGTCGAAGCGATTTCCGCCGTTCCGGAGTGAAGCATTGAGACATTCCCCGGACCGTCGATGGTCGCCGCACTCAAAACAAAATGGTGATTGGCCTCGGTCTCGATTTGCAACCGCGCGCCCGAAGCGATATGAATCGCGTTGGAAGAGGTGTAAAGCGCCTGCTCGTCGAAAATGAGCAGCCCTTCATTGATATGGAGATCTCCGCTCAAATCAAACGTACCACTGATCCAAAAGCTATCCGCAGTGGTTTTGGTAAAGTCCGCCGTGCCGAAGATGCGATTATAACTGACACCGTAGGCCGCGTTGAAGGCCACCACCACCTCATAGGCATCCCCGTAAAGACCGACGCCCGGGCTGATCCAGCCGTTATTGATGACATTGACCACGTTATGGCTTTCATGGCGGGTCGGGTTCGGGTCAGGGTCACCGGTGGGACGATAGATCTCCGCCGAGACATCAAGGGTGTCCGAGTCTGCCGCGGAAGCTCCGCCCGCCATCAGGAGAGAGGCCAGCACGGCGGCTGAAAGAGCCTGGCCGACACGGCGGGAAGTGGACGAAGGAGGAGGCATGGCGCGTTTTAAAGATTTCATAAAAAGTTAATTTTCAGGGTTGTGTTGATTTACGCGGTTTTGCTTATTTCCCTTGGGGCATCGGTGTCAATACGCAAAGCAACCATCAGGTTCGAAATAAAAAACTTCCCCGCAACAGCGGGAAGAGAGGGGCGGGAATTTCGCCATTTTTCTGCCTTGGTTTGCCCGAGGGGGGTGGCGTAACATTCGCCACTTTCTATGAAAATCGTCGTCGCATACTCGGGAGGGCTCGATACCTCCGTCCTTCTTCAGTGGCTCAAGCAGACCTATTCCGCCGAGGTGATCGCCTTCTGCGCGGATGTCGGGCAGGAAGAGGAACTCGACGGGCTGGAGGAAAAAGCGCTCCGTACGGGAGCCACGAAGTGCTACATCGACGACCTTCGCGAAGAATTCGCCCGCGACTTCATCTTCCCGATGATCCGCGCCGGAGCGATCTACGAAGGGCAGTATTTTCTGGGTACGAGCATCGCCCGCCCGCTCATCGCCAAGCGGATGGTGGAGATCGCCCGGGCCGAAGGGGCGCAGGCCGTGGCCCACGGCGCGACGGGGAAGGGGAACGACCAGGTCCGCTTTGAACTGACCGCCGCCGCGCTCGCGCCCGATCTCCAGGTGATCGCCCCGTGGCGGCAGGAACGCTTCCGCGAACAGTTCCCGGGCCGCGCGGAGATGATCGCCTTCGCCGAGGCGAACGGGATTCCCGTGGCGGCATCGGCCAAAAAATCATACTCGATGGACCGGAACCTCCTCCATATCAGCTTCGAGAGCGGCATTCTCGAAGATCCGTGGTTTGACGCCACGACCCCGGAGGTGCGCGACATGTACGTCCTCTCCGTTTCGCCGGAGGACGCTCCGGACCGGCCCGAATACGTGGAGCTTGCCTTTGAAAAGGGCGACTGTGTGGCCGTGGGGGTGGAGGGGATCGGCGACCGGCTCGCGAAGCTCGGCTACGGCGGCGACGCCACGCCCGATGGCGAAGGGCACGTGCGTCTCTCCCCCTTCTGGGTGATGAAACTCCTCAACCAGCTTGGCGGGGAGAACGGCATCGGCCGCGTCGATCTGGTGGAAAACCGTTTCGTCGGCATGAAGAGCCGGGGCGTTTACGAGACCCCGGGCGGCGCGATCCTCCACTACGCGCACCGGCAGATTGAGTCGCTCACGATGGATCGCGAGGTAATGCACCTGCGCGATTCGCTCATCCCGAAATATTCCGAGCTGGTTTACTACGGGTTCTGGTTCTCGCCGGAGCGCGACGCGCTTCAGGCGCTCGTCACCGAATCGCAGAAAAACGTGACCGGCGTGGTTCGCCTCAAACTCTACAAGGGGAACCTCATGACGGCGGGCCGCCGCAGCCCCGTGAGCCTCTACAACCCGCACATCGCCACCATGGAGGCGGACCCGACGCAGGCTTACAACCAGTCCGACGCGACCGGCTTCATCAACCTCAACGCCCTGCGGCTCAAGGTGGCCGCCCGGGTTCACGACGGCGGCGAGCGGTAACGGCGGGAAGTTTCCGGCAGCCGGACCTTTCGCGATCCCTCAAAACGGCGTATATTTTTATCAACCGATGCATTCGTTTCAGTACCAGAACGGAAAGCTTTTCTGTGAGGGGGTGGACCTCGCGGCCATCGCGGCCGAGGCCGGGACGCCCACTTATGTTTATTCCTCGAATACAATTCTCGACCATTACCGGCGGCTGGATCAGGCGTTTGCGGAGATTCCGCACCTGATCTGCTACGCCGTGAAGGCGAATTCCAACATCGCCATCCTCAACCTGCTCGCCGGGCAGCAGTCCGGCTTTGACATCGTTTCGGGCGGGGAACTCTACCGGGTGCTCAAGGCCGGGGGAAAGCCCGAGCAATGCACCTTCGCCGGGGTCGGCAAGACGGAGGCGGAAATCCGCTACGCGCTCGGGCGCGGCATCCTCGCCTTCAATGTGGAGAGCGAGAGCGAACTCGCCTACCTCAACGAGGTGGCGAAATCGGCCAACCACCGCGCGCCGATCTCCCTGCGGGTGAACCCGGATGTGGACGCCGACACGCACAAGTACATCTCCACGGGCAAGAGCGAGAACAAGTTTGGCATCGCCTTCGACCGGATCGCCGCCGTTTATGAAGCGGCCTCGAAGTACCCGCATATCGCGATCCGTGGGGTGCAGATGCACATCGGCTCGCAGATCACGAAGGCGGGGCCGTTCGCCGAGGCGGTGAAAAAGATGGTGCCGCTGGTCGAGGAACTCAAGTGCCGCTACGGGATCGAGTATTTCTCCATCGGCGGCGGCATCGGTATCGTGTACGATCCCTCGCTCGCTTCCGGCACGCCCGACTGGTGGGCCCGGCAGGAGGCGGAAGGGCGGCTGACGATCGACGCGTATGCCCGGGCGGTGATCCCGATGCTCAAGCGGCTTGGCCTGCGGATTCTTTTCGAGCCGGGGCGCTTCATGGTCGGCAACGCCGGGGTGCTCCTCACGCGCGTGCTTTATCTCAAGAAAGGCGGGCGCAAGAAGTTTGTGATCGTGGATGCCGGGATGAATGACCTCATCCGCCCCGCGCTCTATGAAGGGTATCACGAGATTGCCCCGCTCAACGAGCCGGAGGGAACGCACCGGGAGAAGGTCGATATCGTCGGCCCCGTCTGCGAGAGCGGCGATTTTCTGGCGCAGGACCGTGAGATGGCTCCGTTGCGGGAGGGCGATCTCATCGCCGTCATGAGCGCCGGGGCCTACGGGTTCACCATGGCCAGCAATTACAATTCCCGCCCGCTTCCGGCGGAAATCCTCGTCTCCGGCAGCCGCGCGGAAGTGATCCGCGAACGGCAGGAATGGCACGACCTGATCGCGGGTGAATGCATCCCGCATCAGGCGGCGACCGCGCCGGAAGGTTGACCCTCTGCCCGAATCTTATCTTATCGCGCCCATGAAAACCTCCCTCTTCTTCCTTGTCGCCCTCGGTCTGTTTTTCGGGATTCCCCGGGCTCATGCCCAGGCGGACTACGAATACATCATCGTCTGCGGCGGGCCGACGCTGATGAAGTGGGAGAAATGGAAACCGCCGGTCTATCAGCGCGATCTCTGGTGGATGAACTTCATCCGGGCGGCGCGCATCCGCATTCAGCAACTTGAAGAGCAGGGGGTGCCGCCTTCAAAGATCACCTGGCTCGTCTACCAGCCTTCCTACCGGACCCGCGCCAGCGAGGAAGGGAAGGATCTGATGTCGATCATCACCTCCGTGCGGGATGCCTACCAGGTGGACCTGAAATTCTTCAGCCGCACCCAGCAGCTTCTCGATCATCTCAACCACGGCAAACCGCGCGACCGGGTGAAGATTGCCAATCTTGAGTACTTCGGGCATTCGAACAAGGTCTGCTTCCTTTTCGACTACTCCAACAACATCGACGGGGCCTCCAAGGTCTGGCTGCACGAGAACGAACTCGCCAAGCTCAGCCCGGGCATCTTCGCCCGCAACGCCTTTGTGAAAAGCTGGGGCTGCCACACGGGCGAGAGCATGAGCCAGAAGTTCCGGCGCGTCACCGGCGTCCCGATGTGGGGGGCGGTCGGCAAATCGCAGTACCAGACGCACGAACTGCCGACGCTGGCGAGCCCCACGGGGCGGTGGCGGTATTGAGGGGCGTCGGGCGCACCCCTTAGCGCAGGGCCGGTTCCAGCACGCGGACTTCCGTTACCCCGAGGTTGAGCGCCTTGGCCGCGACGGGGAGAAAACCGTCCGCGGCGTCCGTGAGGGCGATGTCGAGGCAGCCGGCGGCTTCCTGCGGGGCGGCGATCCCGCATTCCTCCAGCAACGCCCGGACCGCCAGGGCGCAGTTCTGCGCGGAATCGACCAGCCGCACGCTCCCGCCCACGTGCCGGGCCACGGCGGCCTTGAGCAGCGGGTAATGGGTGCAGCCGAGGACCAGGGTGTCGATCCCGTCGGCCAGCAGGCCGTCGAGGTAACGGGCGATCATCGTGTCGGTGATCGGGTCGTCGAGCCATCCCTCCTCAATGGCCGGAACGAGCATCGGGCAGGCCCGGCTGGAGACGCGGATCGCCGGGTTGAGCGCGTGGATCGCCTCTTCATAGGCGCCGCTGCGGATGGTGCCCCGCGTGCCGATCACGCCGACGTGGCCGTTGCGGGTCGCTTCCACGGCGGCTTTCGCCCCCGGGAGGATCACGCCGGTGACGGGGACCGGCACCGTCCGGCTCAGGAGCGGGATCGCCAGCGCGGAGGCGGTGTTGCACGCCACGACGATCATTTTCGCCCCCGCTTCGAGAAGCTGCGTGCTGATTTCCTGCGAATAACGCTCGATCGTGCTCCGGCTCTTTCCCCCGTACGGGACGCGGGCGGTGTCCCCGATGTAAAAGATCGCTTCGCCGGGAAGAAGCTCGCGAAGCCCGGCGGCAACGGTCAGCCCGCCGATGCCGGAGTCAAAGACGCCGATCGGGCGGTGTTCGGAACACAGCGGCATGAAGATGGAAGAACGGGGTTACTGTTTGGTCGTCGGGACGATGACTCTCGGGCCCGATGAACGGTTCCCCTGATGTTCGTTGGTCGCCACGGGAATGGACGGGCGCGACGATTGTCCCACGGCCCGGCGGTAGTTCTGGACCGCCTGAAGGATGGAGCCCGCCATCTGCTGGCGGAACGCCACGGAAGCGATCCGCTGGGAGTCCGACGCATTGCTCAGGAACCCCCCCTCGATCAGCACGCCCGGGATGGTGACGTCCCGGATGACCACGAACCGCGCCCGTTTGATGCCGCGGTCAAACATCTTCGAGTTGTACACCAGGGCCGCGTGCGTGGCGCAGGCAAGCGCGATGTTCTCCGCATCCCGGGCGTTGCCGGGGCAGGGGACGAAATCCGAGAGGCGCGGGCCGTCGCTCGCCATGGAGGGGACGCCGCGCGGGGCGAGCGTGTAGGTCTCCAGCCCGGTGGCCGCGGTGCGCGCGGAGTTGAAATGAATGGAGATGAAGATCGCGTTCCGGTGCTGGTTGGCGAAACGGGCGCGCTGCTCCAGGGGGATGAACTTGTCCGTGGAGCGGGTCATCACGACCTTGTAACCCGCCTTGAGCAGAAGCTGTCGGGCGCGCAGGGCGACATCCAGCGTGAAGGTTTTCTCATTGCCGTAGCGGGATTTCGCGCCGTTGTCATGCCCGCCGTGCCCGGCGTCGAGCACCACGGTGTCGATCCGCGAGGCGTGGGCGATCCGGCTCGGGCGCAGGATCGGCTCGATCAGCTTGGTGAGGTCCATCCGCGAGATGATCGGCTTGCCGCCGGATTCCGCGATCGGGAAGCTCAGGATGAACTTCAGGTTGTTGATGTAAAATTCCTTCGATCCGACGCTGCCGCGCAGGCTCCGGACGTTGGTGCGCAGGGCGAGCTGGTTGCCGACTTTCTGCACCCCGCCCAACTGGTAGAACGCGCCGACGTTATCCAGGCTCACGTAATCGCGGTTTTCATGCCGGATGATCTTCCACTCCGCGGCAGCGCAGAACGGCCCCCAGAGGAGAAGCAGGAAGAGGATGGAAAGGGGGCCGCACAGCATTCGCGCGAAAGCGTGCCTCTCCTTGCCCCCCGGTGCAAGCGGTTTCTCTCCCCGGACAGGATTTACTTTGCCGGGGTGAGTTCCAGGTACGTCGGCGGGAGATCCTTGCCGTTCTCCCCGATCCGGTGAATCCGCATGGATTTGAGGATGTACCCCTTCCCCGTGGGCGAACGCTGGACGCCGCGGACTTCGAAGCGCCGCACCCGTTTGCCCTGCCGGTAGCATTCCGCCTTCAGGAGCGCGCCGCTTTTTTCGATCCAGAGACGCACGAGGTCGTACTGCGAACTGCCCCGGGGAGGCGCGGCCTGAACGACCCAGCAACTGCGCGAGCCGACGAGTTCCTCCCCGAGTGTCCGGGCGTTCGTCCAGTAAAGGAATTTCAGGGCGATGTCCTCGAAGGTGACGTCCGTGCCGCGCACGGGGGTGTCGAGGGCGGTCTCCCCCTTGCCCCCGCCGCTCGTCTCGATGCGTGAGTCGTTCTCCCCGAGGCGGACGCGGATGGTCTGCGCCGGATCGCTGAACTGGTAGGTGATGGCGGGGCCCGCCATCGTCAGCCGGAAGGGGACGATGATCCGTTCCCGGCTGCCGGAGGTGCGCAGCCGCCCCGTGAACACCTGCTCCTGAGCCGCCTGGTTTGCCCGGACGAGCGCCATCAGTTCCCGGGCTTCCGGCCGTTCGTCGGCGCGGCTCCCCGGCGCGAACGCCAGGAGCAGCACGGCGCAAAGCGCGGGCAATCGTGTCTTTACATGGTGGATGCGCTTCATAGAGTATGGAACTTCGCGATCATTCCCGAAACCCGGATATGGATCAAAAGCTTTTTTATCTCGTCAACCAGCAGTGGGCCGGTCCCTGGCTCGACCTGCCGATGGTGCTGCTTTCCAGTTTCGACTTCTGGATTCCCTTCTTTGGCCTGCTCATCGGCTGGTATCTGGTTCGGGGCGGGTTCCATGGCCGGATGTTTGTGATCAGTGTGGGAATCGCCGTCGGCCTGACGGACGGGCTGGTCTGCAATCCGCTCAAGAAGATCGTTGACCGGCCCCGGCCCCGGCAGGCGGAGGCGGTGCGGGTGGTCGATTTCGCCAAGCGCAAGCCCCGGTTCCTCGCCATTGCCGAGCCGCTCGTCGTCAAGACCTCCAAGCCGGAGAAACCGCCGATCGAAGGGCGCTCGTTCCCCTCCTCGCACACGGCGAACTGTTTTGCCGTGGCGACGGTGAGTTTTCTGTTTTTCCGGCGCTGGGGCGGGCTGGTTTATCTGCTGGCGCTCGGGGTCGGCGTCTCGCGTCTTTATGTCGGGGCGCACTGGCCGAGCGATGTTCTCGCTTCCAGCGTGCTCGGCTGTGCCACCGGGGCGCTGGCCGTCTGGCTCACGGGGGCGGTGTGGCGACGCTGGGGCGGGCGGTATCTGCCCAGGGTCCATGCCCGGCACCCCCGGATGCTCTCGGCTCCCGTTCCTGAAACCCGTACCGAGCCGATTCTTTCATGAACCGCTGGCTGGTCCTCTTTCTCCTGCTCCTGACCGGGTTGCGGCTCTATGTCGGCAATCAGGGGGAACTCGCGCCGGACGAGGTTTATTACTTCCAGTGGGCGCAGCGGCTCGACTGGTCGTACTACTCCAAGGGGCCCGGGGTGGCGGCGGTCATCCGGGCGGGCACGGAGCTTTTCGGTCCCACGGCGCAGGGCATCCGCTTTTTCAGCCCGCTCTTCGGGCTCGGGACCTGCCTGATCCTCTATTTCATGACGCGGCGGCTCTACGATGAGGCGACGGCCATCTGGGTCGTCCTGCTCCTGAGTGTGACGCCGATCGTGCAGGCCGGTTCGGTGGTGATGACCATCGACGCCATTTTCATTTTTTTCTGGAGCGCCGCGCTCTGGACCTTCTGGCTCGCGCTGGAGCGCAGCCCCCGTTTTTCCCTCTGGTGGCCGGTCACGGGGGCGTTGATCGGCCTCGGGTTTCTCGCCAAGTACACGCAGGCGATGCAGTTGCTCTCTATCGTGCTGGTGCTCGGCCTCACCCGGAAGTTTCACGGGGAGTTCCGGCGGCCCGGTTTTTGGTCGCTGCTCGCGGTCTTTTCCCTCGCGCTCATTCCGCCGATCCTCTGGAACGCCGGGCACGCGTGGATCACCCTCCAGCATTTGCAGGAACGGGGTTCGCTTGAGGACGGGTTCGGGGTCAACCCGGGGGAATGGTTCGAGTTTCTCGGCATCCAGTTCGGGGTCTATTCCCCGTTGATCTACGGGGCGATGCTCGCAGCCCTTTACTGGGGTTGCCGGGAGGCGCGGGTGCATTTCAAGCCGCGGTTCCTGATCCTCTTTGCCCTGCCGATCCTCGTCCTCTACTACGGGCTCTCCATCAAGCGCGCCGGGCAGCCGAACTGGACCGGCCCGGCCTTCATCAGCCTCGGCATCCTGACGGTGGCGCTCTGGCTGCGGCTCGCGCAACAGCGGCGGTGGGCCCGATGGTTTGCCGGGGCGGCGCTGGCGCTCGGGCTGATGATGAGCCTGCTGGTGATCAACATGGATGCCATCCGCGAAGCCGGTTACCCGCTCTCCTACGAAAAAGACCCGGGCGCGCGTCTCCGGGGGTGGAAGACGACGGCAATTGAGTTGGAAAGCCTGCGTGAGCGTCTGGAAAAAGAGACGGGGCGGCGGCTTTTCCTCATCGGCAACAAGTACCAGACCGTCTCCTGCCTCTCCTTTTACCTGCCGGGCCGCCGGGTGGAGGCCCCGGGGCATCCGCCCGTTTACATCCCGGAATCCCAGGCGATTGAGAACCAGTATTCCTTCTGGCCCCGGTATGACGAAATGATCCAGCCGCTGGTCCTGGCAGAGGCGATCCTCCCGGAAATCACCGATCCGGAGAAAAAGGCGGCGCTGGAGGCGAGTGTGAAGGAGGTTCGCCAATGGGTGGAGGCGGAACGGGAAAAGCGGGCGCTTGATCGCGGCTGGTGGCAACGGCTCACCGGCGATTTCAGCACGCAGGACCACGAACTGCTCCCCGCGCCGGAGGACGAGGCGGCGATCCTCAAGCACCGGACCCTGATCCGCGCGCTGGTGGAGGCCCGACCGGAAACGCCGATCGACGAATACGCCGGGCGCGAAAGCGGCATTGCCCTTTTCGCCGGGCGGGATGCCCTCTACATCAGCGACGGCAAGGGGCCGCCGGATTCCGTGCTCAAGGGGTTTGAGGAGGTCGAAAGCATCGCTTCCTGGGAACTGGAGCGCCGGGGGTTGCCTTTGCGGACCATTCGGGTATTTATCTGTCGCAACTACCGAGGCTTGTCGCTATGACCAGATCCGATCCGGCGGTATCCGTGGTGATTCCGCTCTATAACGAAGAAGAGAACATGGAAACGCTCCAGCGGGAGCTTCACGCCGCCCTGCAACGGCTCGAAGGCGGGGCGCTCGCCTACGAGATTCTTTTCGTGGACGATGGCTCGAAGGACGCCACGATCGCCCGCGTGGAGGATCGCCCGGAGGTCCGCCTGCTGGCGTTCGAGAAAAACGCCGGACAGAGCGCCGCGATGTACGCGGGGATTCATGCCGCGCGGGGGGAGGTGATCGTCCTTCTTGACGGTGATCTCCAGAACGACCCGGCGGATATCGGCCTGCTGCTGGCGGAAATCCGCGCCGGGGCCGATCTCGTCTGCGGCTACCGGGCCAGACGGCGCGACACGCTGGTGAAGCGGATCACCAGCCGCGTGGCGAATTTCGTGCGCAGCCGCTTCACGCGCGATGGCGTGCGCGATACCGGTTGCACGCTCAAGGCGATGCGGCGGGAGTGCCGTAGCGCGCTCGTCCCCTTCTACGGGATGCACCGCTTCATCCCGGCGCTCGTCAAGGGAGCGGGCCACCGGATCACGGAAATTCCCGTCAACCACCGGCCCCGCACCGCCGGGGTGAGCAAGTACGGGCTCGGCAACCGGGCGATCAAGGCGACGGTCGATATGTTCGGGGTGCGCTGGCTCCTCTCCCGGCAGGTCCGCTACCGGGTCCGGGAGGACCGGCCTGCTTCGTCCGCTGCATTCGCCTCGTCCACTTCCTCCACCCGCACGCCGTGATGGACGCTTCGCTGCACGAGGTCTGCGCGGAGCTGGAGGAGACACTCAACCACGGGGCGGTGGCGGACTGGTCCAACGCGCTCAACGGGCTTCAGGTGGAAAACCGCGGACGCATCACCCGGATCGGCGCGGCGGTCGATGCGTGCGAGGCGACGCTACGGATGGCGGCGGAGCGCGGGGTCGATTTCCTGCTGGTACACCACGGTCTTTTCTGGAGCGGCCTGCAACCGGTTCGCGGCGCGGCGTACCGGAAGCTGCGGATCGCGCTGGAGGCGGACCTCGCCGTCTTCAGCTCTCATCTCCCGCTCGATATTCACCCCGAATTCGGCAACAACGCCCGGCTCGCCGCCGCGCTCGGCTGGAGCGGGTGCGAACCGTTTTTTTCCGAAAAGGGGAGTTTCATCGGGCTCAAGACCCGTCTCGCGGTGGATCGGGAAGCGTTGCTGGCCCGGCTGGAAACGGCGGTGGCCGGGCCGGTGAAGCTGATCCCCGGCGGGGCGCGGGAAACCCGGGTGATCGGGCTCGTTACCGGTGGGGCCGGGGGCGATCTCTTCAAGGCGGCTGCGGAGGGGGTCGATACCTTCATCACCGGCGAAGGGCCGCACTGGACCTACACCGCCGCCGAGGAACTCGGGTTGAACCTCTTCTACGCCGGGCACTACGCCACGGAAACCTTCGGGGTGAAGGCGCTCGCCGCGCACCTTTCCGCCCGTTACGGATTGCCGTGGGAGTTTCTCGACCATCCCACCGGGCTATGAACCGGCTGCCGCGTGCCTTCTTTGAGCGCGATGTGGTGGTGGCCGCGCGCGAACTGGTCGGGTGCGAACTTTTCTGGGGGGAATGCCGCGGTGTCATTGTGGAGACGGAAGCCTACAGCGCCGTGGGCGACGAGGCTTCGCACGTCTTTTTCCGCCCGGGAGCGCGGCGCTTTATCGAAGCGCACCCGCCGGGCACCGCCTATGTTTACCTGAACTACGGCGTTCACTGGATGCTCAATGTCCTTGTCCATGGCGATCCCCACCGGGCCGTCGCCCCGGCCAACGGGATGATCCTCATCCGCGCTGTGGAGCCGACGCTCGGCCTCGCCCTCATGCACGAGCGCCGGGGGGTGCCCCCGCTCAAGGGCGGGTGCAACGGCCCGGGGAAACTGACCCGGGCCTTCGGGATCACCGGCGAGCATCACGGGATCAACCTTTGCGGAGCAGGGGCGGGGGAGGGGAGCGGAGGGCCTGGCTTCGGCCCCCGGCCGGCGGGGCTGGAAGGGTGCCGGGTGGAGAGCGACCGGCGGGTCGGCATCACGCGATCGGTGGAACTGCCGTGGCGGTTTCTGCTGGAGGGGAGCCCGTATGTCAGCATCCGGCCCGGGAGAGTCCGCGTGCCGGTGCGGCGTGCGCGGCGTCGTAAGCCGGAGTCGTCAGTGCCGTCGGTGCCGCGGCCCGGGGAAAAACCCAAAAAGGGCCAGACCGGAACCGGCTGACCCTTTCTGAAATTACTTTACCGGGAAAAAACCGCCCGGAACGGTCGGAACCGGTTACTTGCCGTAGGTTACGGAAGTCGTCGGCTGGGTCGGGGCGGAAACCGGCTTGGAAGCGCAGGCTCCGAGACCGATCAGCGTGGCTCCAACTGCGAGGATAGCAATGGCTTTAAGCATATCGTTTGGTCTGTGGATTTGAATTGGACCCCGTGTTTCATCCCCCTTGGTGAAAGCTTCCGGGGCCACAGGGAATTCAAACAGCCAATGATGCCAAAAGGCAATGCAAAACTTCAGGCGATGAAAACCGGCGTTCCGACGGGAGCCCGGTCGAAGAGGGCGATCACGTCGGGATTGCGCATCCGCACGCACCCGTGGCTGCATGGGGTGCCGATGGTTTCCTCGTGGTTGGTGCCGTGGATGTAAATGTAGCGGGCCAGCGTGTTGGCGTTGTGCGGTTCGAGCCCGGTGAGCCAGAGGATGCGGGTGACCACGAGATCGCGCGGATCTCCCGGGGAAGCAAACGGGGTGACTTCCCCGGTCGGCATCCGGCTGGAGAAGACCGTACCGGGGGCCGCCCCCTCGCCGATCCTTTCCGCCACGGCGAACGCGCCGAGCGGCGTCCGGTTGCTCCCCTCCTCCGAACCGAGGCCGAAGCCCGAGGTGGAGACGGGATAGCGGGCGAGCACCTCGGGTTCCCCCCCGGGGGGGCGCCCCAGGAGCGTCAGTTGCTGCGAGGCGACATCGACCCGGATTTCCACCGGGATTTTACTCTGTGCATCTTCCTTCATTCTCTGGTATGTTTGGCTTTCCGGAATCGCTCATGAAAGCATGCCCGAAGGCAACCCGGCAACCCGGCATTTCCATCGGGGCGCCATTCAATCAGCGATTCCATCCGCTTAACAGGAGCAATCACAACATGAGTCAAAACTACACCGTCGCGATCGTCGGCGCCAGTGGCGCTGTCGGCGTGGAAATGATCAAGGTTCTCGAACGCCGCCGTTTTCCGGTCGGCACCCTCAGGCTGCTTGCCTCGGCCCGTTCCGCCGGGAAAACGCAGACGTTCCGGGGGGAGACGATTACCATTGAGGAACTGCGCGACGACTCGTTTGCCGGGGTGGACATCGCCCTTTTCAGCGCCGGGGGCGATATTTCCCGCCGGTACGCTCCGCTCGCCGTGGCCGCCGGGGCGGTCGTGGTGGATAATTCCTCGGCTTTCCGCATGGACGAAACCGTGCCGCTGGTGATCCCCGAGATCAACGGGGAGGATGCCCGCACCCATCGCGGCATCATCGCGAACCCGAACTGCACCACCGCCGTCACCCTGATGGCCCTGCACCCGCTGCACAAGGCGTTCGGGGTGCGCCGGGTGGTGGCGTCGAGTTATCAGGCGGTTTCCGGCACGGGGGCCCAGGCGATCGAGGAACTCCGCTCCCAGGTGAACGCCATCGTGGCCGGTGAGCCGGTGGAGAAGAGCGTCTACCCGCACCAGATCGCCTTCAACGTCCTCCCGCATGTCGATTCCTTTCTGGAGAGCGGCTACACGAAAGAGGAGATGAAGATGCAGAACGAAGCCCGCCGCATCATGCACCACCCGGACCTCCGCGCCTCGGTGACGTGCGTGCGCGTGCCGGTCTACCGGGCGCATTCCGTGGCGGTGAACGTGGAGTTTGAGCGTCCGGTGACGCTGGAGGAAGCGCGCGCCGTGCTCGGCGGGGCTCCGGGGCTCAAGCTCGTCGATGCCCCGGCGGAGAATGCGTACCCGCTGCCACTGGATGTGGCCGGGCAGGATGACTGCCAGGTGGGGCGCCTGCGGCTCGACTGCGCGCTCGATAACGGGCTCGCCTTCTGGGTCGTGGGGGATCAACTCCTCAAGGGGGCGGCGCTCAACGCCGTCCAGATCGCCGAACTGATCGCGCGCCAGGAGCCGGCATCCGAACCGGCGGCGGCGGAGGTTGCCGGAGATTGATTTACCGGGCGGCGGGTGATAAGGTGAGACGATGCAAACCCTTGAGTTCAGCGTGACGGCGGAAGAGGACGGCGGGTATATGGCCCGCTGGGACGATTCTGCCGGCGGCGGGATCGTAACCCAGGGGGATTCCCTGACTGAACTGGTGGAGATGATCAGGGATGCGGTATCGGGGTACTTTGATCCCCCGGCGCGGCGGGTTCGGGTGGAGTTGAACTTTACCGAAAAACCGGCCTTTCTTGTTCCTGCGTGAAGATTCCCCGGGATGTTTCCGGCAGGGATGCGGCCAAGGCGTTGGGGCGGGCCGGGTTCGTCCACCTGCGGACAACGGGTTCTCATTACGTCGCCCGCAAGGGCGTCGTTACCTTGGTGATTCCCCTGCACCGGGAGTTGCGGATGGGAACGCTCAAGGCCTTGATTGAGCAATCCGGTCTGACGATTGAGGAATTTTGCGATTTGTTGTGAAGCTCATACGCATTCTGATTCTTTAAAAAAGGCGGGGTTGCCATGGGCGCAACCCTTGCCTTATGATGGGAGAAGCTTATGGCGAGCGTAAAAATCGACCCCGCACTGCATCAGGCGCGCAAGCCGGACTGGATCAAGGTCCGGCTCCCGTCCAACCCCGTCTTTTTCTCCACCAAGGCGCTGATCTCCGATCTCAAGCTGGTCACCGTCTGCGAGGAAGCGCAGTGTCCCAACCGGTGGGAGTGCTGGAGTTCCGGCACGGCCACCTTCATGATCGCCGGGGAACGGTGCACGCGCGCCTGCGGCTTTTGCGCCGTGGCGACGGCCAAGCCGTTCGCACTCGACCCGGACGAGCCGCGGCGCGTGGCGGAAGCCGTCTGCCGCATGAAACTGCGCCACGCGGTGATCACCGCCGTGGCCCGCGACGATATGCCCGACGGGGGCGCGGCGCATTTTGCCCGGACCATCGAGGCGGTGCGCGAGGCGGACCCGAAGATCGTCGTCGAGGTGCTGACCCCGGACTTCCGGGGGCGCGAGGAATCGCTCCGGATCGTGGCGGAGGCGCGCCCGAACGTTTTCAACCACAATCTCGAAACCGTGGAGCGGCTCACCCCGCTGGTCCGCTCCCGGGCGAAGTACCGGCTTTCCCTCGACGTCCTGCGCCGGATGAAGGAACTCGCTCCGGAAATGCCGACCAAGAGCGGCCTCATGCTCGGCCTCGGCGAGCGCGAGGAGGAGATCCTCGAAGCGATGGATGACCTGCGGGAAGCCGGGGTGACGGTTCTCACGCTCGGCCAGTACCTGCGCCCGAGCCCGCAGCATCTCCCGGTGGTCGCCTACATCGAACCGGCCAAGTTCGACGAATACCGCGACATCGCCTACGCCAAGGGGTTTGAGCATTGTTCGAGCGGCCCGCTCGTGCGGAGTTCCTACCACGCGGCGGATTTCAGCCCGGGGCACGCGAACCCGGCGGCGACGGCTCCCAAGGCCACCTCTCCCACTTCTCCGGCCCAACCGCCCCAGCCGGCACGACCGGCCTGAGATCGCGGGCGGCCGCCTTCCTCCCTTGCGATGGAGAACCCCTCCCGGACGCCGGAGCCGAGCCCTCCCCTGAACCCGGACCGGGTGGCGGTGCTCATTCCCGCCTATCAGGAGGAACGGCATATCCGCGAGGTGGCGGCGCGCGCCCGCGCCGTGATCCCGGCGGTGCTGGTGATCGACGACGGTTCCGGGGACGCCACGGCCCGGGAGGCGGCGGAAGCCGGGGCGGAGGTGATCCGCCACCCGCGCAATCAGGGGAAAGGGGCGGCGATCAAGACCGGGTTTCGTACCCTGCTCGCGCGCGGGTTCGAATACGTCATCATTCTCGATGGGGACGGGCAGCATCTTCCCGAGGAGATCGGGCGATTTCTGGAAACCGCCGCCGCCTGCCCGGGCCTGCCGTTCCTGATCGGCAGTCGGATGCGGGAAAGCGCCCGGATGCCGCTGTTGCGCCGGTGGACGAACCGGCTTCTCTCCCGCGGGATCAGCCGCCTGTGCGGGGTGCCCGTGCCCGATACCCAGTGCGGGTTTCGCATGGTGCACCGTTCGCTGATCCCGGCGCTCTTTTGCGAGAGCAACGCCTTTGAGTACGAAACGGAGATGATCCTGATCGCTGGGCGGCGGGGGTGCCCGATCCGTAGCGTCGCCATTTCAACGATCTATGCCGATGAGGTGAGCCGAATCCGCCCGTTGCGCGACGGGTGGCGCATTCTCCGGTTGCTGGCCCGTTACCGGAAAAGCCCGCTCCGCTGATCCGCCCCTTCTTTCGCGGGGAAAACAGAAATCCCCGGAGTCTCTTCAGGCGAGAGGCGCCGGGGATTTCTGAAAGGTTTTGCGCTCCGCGGTGCGGAGAAAGCCGCGACGACCCGCTTGCGGGCGGAATCGCGACTACCGCTTGCGGGCCGCGCGGGTGCCGGCGGTGCGGCCCTGGCGCGCCTTGAAGCGCGGTTTCGTCTTGTTGATGACGTAAAGGGTTCCCTTGCGGCGGACGACCTGGCAGTCGGCATGGCGCTGCTTGGCGGACTTGAGCGAGCTTAAAACTTTCATGGATTTTTCTTTGGGATAAAGGGTGGAGGCGAAAAAGAAGGCGACGCGGGGGTTGCTTCCCCCTCTTACCCCTGCTTCTTGGCGGGGCGGCGAAGCTGGGTGGCCCCGAAGCGCTTCTTGAACTTGTCGATGCGGCCCTCGGCGTCAACGAAGGTGTTCTCACCCGTAAAGAAGGGGTGGGAACTGGCCGAGACGCTCAGGGGGAGGATGTAATGCTCCACGCCGTTGATGATTTCCGTCTCTCCGGACTTCTTCGTGGAGCGGGAGATGTACCGGTCGCCGTTGGTCGAGTCGACGAAGACCACGGGATAATACGGAGGATGAATATCTTTTTTCATAAAATTTCGGGCTGATGCGGACCGCCTGGCTCGAACCAGTCCCCGGAAATCCCGGGCTCCGACCGATGGCGGGTCACTCCTGTAGCATAAGAAAACGATGATTCAAGCGCATTCCACGGAAAAAGGCATCCTTTTTAAGTGGAAACAGGCGCGGCGAACCACGATCGAGTCTGATGCGGGCGGACAGCAAACATGCTTTGCTCTCCGGTTTCAATCTTTTTACCGGAAAAATATCGCTCCGTTTGCCGGAAATGCCAGTTTTTGTCTTCCGGAGGGGGTTTCCGGGGCGGGGTTGATTTGCGAATCCCCCGTTTGTGTGCGATGGGTAAGGCACACAAAGCGTAAGGCTTTTGGAGCCCGGCTCCGATCCGCCGATGGCGGGGGAACGGAGTCCGGGTTGAAGCTTGAACCGGCGGGAGGGTCCGGAGGTGGAAGGGTTCACGGAGGAAGTGGCATGGGTTGCCGGAAAAGCGGGAGCCTTCGCGACACGGAGGCGCAGCCATGCAGATCGACACCCGATTGCTGAGATCCCACCCGCTCCTCTCGCTGATCCCGGCGCACACGCTCCGGCGGCTGGTGACCGAAGCCGCGCTGGACGAATACCCGAAGGGGACGCAGGTCTACCGCGCCGGGGAACCGTGCGAGGCGGTATATCTCGTGATCAGCGGCCGGTGCCAGTCCCGCTTTCCCGAGGGGGAGGTGGAGGCGATCCATGGCCCCGGGGATACTCCCGGCGTGCGCGAGCTTCTCAACAACGAACCGTACCGGACCAGCCTCACGGTGCTCACCCACAGCGTGCTGCTGCGCATTCCCTCGGAGGAACTGGTGCGCCTCTTCGCCGCGCGCCCGAGCATCGCGGGGCGCTTTTCCGCCTCGGTCGCCGGGCGGCGTTCGTACCGGGAGGCGCGCCGGTTTCCCTGGTCGCCCAGGCTCTCCAGACTCTCCGGGCTCCCCGATCGCCTCGCCCCGCAGGCTCCCCGGCGGCGGGTGCGCCGGATTCTTTCGCTCATGGCGCTCAACGCGGGGACGGACCCGCACGCGCGCGCCCTGGCCTCCGCGGTACGGCGGGTGACGGGCGGGCGGGTGCTGCTGGCGAGCTTCGGCGCGGAAGGCTACGGGTTGCTGCGGTGGAAGCAGGCGCGGTGCGACGGTTTCAACGGCGAATTCTGTCTGGAGAGGGAACTCCACCGGGGGGAGGACGGTGTGGCGCTGTTGCGGATGAACACCCGGGGGAGCGAGGAGGAGGCGCGGCTGGTGCCCTCGCTACTGAGCCACCTCGGCATGCATTTTGATTTCGTTCTGCTGCACCTCGATGGCGAACTCCCCTCCGCCGTGGCGCTGGAGTGCCTGATCCAGTCCGATCTCTGCTACCTCTTCCTGCGGCCCAACGCGGCGGACCTCCACCAATACCGGTTGCTGGAGGAGCGGATCGCCGCGGCGCCCAACGTCGCGATCCGCCCGATCGTTTATCTGGAACCGTCCCTGCCCCGGGAGAACCTGATCGTCCTGCCGGGGCCGGGCGGGCGGCCCGTTCATGCGTTTGCCCGGGATATTCCGCAGCATCCGGGTGAGACGCCGAGCCCCGCCTTTGCCCTGCACCTCAACCGGCTGGCGCGGGAGATCGGGCAATGCCGCGTGGGGCTGGCGCTCTCCTCCGGCGGGGCGCGCGGGCTGGCCCATATCGGGGTGATCCAGGTGCTTGAGGAACTCGGGGTGGAGGTGGATGTCGTCGTCGGCTCCAGCATGGGGGCGTATGTCGGCTCGATCTGGGCCCACGGCTACAACGGGGAGGCGATGGAGGCGATCGCCCGCGAACTGGAAGGGCGCTGGGGGCATTTCGCGCTGCTCGACCCGGTGCTGCCCCCGCGGCAGGGGTTCATCCGTACGGGGCGGGTGGCGCGGCGGCTGCGCCGGTCGCTGGGCGAGGCGCATTTTTGCGATCTGTTGCGCCCGCTGCGGGTGGTGGCCACGCGGTTTGAGACGATGGAGGAGGTCGTCTTTTCCTCTGGCGAAGTGGTGCCCGCCGTCACCGCGAGCATTGCCATCCCGGGGATCTGCGTGCCGGTGGTGATCGACGGGGAGACGTATATCGACGGCGGGATCGCCAATCCGCTCCCGGTGGATGTGCTCGCGCAGTCGGGCGTCGAGAAAATCATCGCCGTCAACACCATCCCCACCCCCGAACAGCTTCGCCGATCCGTTGAAGAGACGGGGGAGGAACCGCTCGGATGGTGGAAGCGGCTTGGCCGGCATGTGAACTATTTCGCCCGCGGCAACATTCTCGACATCATGTCACGCAGCACCCACGGCATGCAGATGCAGGTGGCGGAACGGGCTTCCCGGCGGGCCGATGTGGTCCTTCACGCGGTCGGGCCTGACGCCCGCTGGCACGATTTCAACCATCCGGGAAAGTACATCGCCCTCGGCAGGACGGTGGCCGAGGCTCAACGGCACGAAATTCTCAACCTTGTGAAAGGAGAAGCGCATGACAACCAACCGGCATTCCACCCCTGAAACCGCGATCCGCAGGGAGCAGTTCCACCGGCTGCGGGTTTACCTGCGGGACGTCGTGGCCCCGTTTTCCCCGTATTACCGGGAGAAATTCGCCCGGATCGGGTTTCACCCGGAGCAACTCCGGAGCTTCGATGACCTGCGCCGCATCCCGTTTTCCCACAAGCGGGATCTGACGGCGGATGCCGACGCGGTACGCCGTTTCGTCATCACCCCGGACCGCGCCATCCTTTCCCGGAGGCTTTCCACCCTCTGGCAGGCGCTGCGGCAGGGGCGGGCGGCGGTGGAGGCGCGGTTTGAGCGGGAATTCCGCCCGATCCTTCTCACCAGCACCACCGGGCGTTCGGCGGACCCGGTCCCTTTCCTCTACACGGCGCACGATATCGACCGGCTGGGCCGGGCCGGGGCGTGGGTGATGGAGGTGTGCGGCGCGCGCCGGGAGGAGCGGATGCTCAACCTCTTTCCCTTTGCCCCGCATCTGGCCTTCTGGATCACGCATTACGCGGGAACCGCCTTCGGGGTGTTCGTGGTCGGCACCGGCGGCGGCAAGACGATGGGGACGGACGGGAATCTCCGACTCATCCGAAAACTCAAGCCGGACGTACTTATTGGGATGCCGACGTTTCTTTATCATGTGCTCTGCCAGGCGGTGAGCGAGGGGGCGGCGTTGCCGAACCTGCGCAAGATCGTGCTCGGCGGCGAAAAGGTGCCCGCCGGGATGCGGCGGCGGCTCCGCGCGCTGGCCCGGGAGCTTGGGGCGGAGCGGATCGACGTTTTGAGCACCTACGGCTTTACCGAGGCGAGGATGGCCTGGGCGGAATGCCCGTACCCGGAAGGGGAAACCCCGGGCGGCTATCATCTGCGCCCGGAGATGGGGCTCATGGAGATCGTGGACCCGGAGAGCGGTGAGCCGCTGCCCCCGGGGTCGCCCGGGGAGATCGTTTTCACGCCGATCGACGCGCGCGGAAGCGTGGTGCTGCGCTATCGCACGGGGGATGTGACCGATGGCGGCCTCTTTTACACCGCCTGCCCCCATTGCGGGCGGACGGTGCCCCGGCTCGTCGGCAATATCTCGCGCAAATCGGAGATTCGCGAGATGCGGCTCGACAAGGTGAAGGGGAAGCTGGTCGATTTCAACGCGCTCGAACACATCCTCGACGATTACCGCGGCGTCGGGACGTGGCAACTGGAGCTGCGCAAACGCAATGACGATCCGCTGGAGGTGGATGAACTGATCCTTCACGCCGAGCGCCGGGACGGGGTGGCCGACGCCGAGGCGGAACGCGCGCTGGCGGCCCTTTTTTCCGCCCGGGCGGAGATCCGCCCCAACCGGATTTTTTTCCACAACCGCGAAGCGATGCGGCAGCTTCAGGGGGTGGGCCGGGAACTCAAGGAGAGCCGGGTGGTCGATCACCGGCCCCGGGGAGGACCGCCCCCGCCCGTTGCCGCCGAGATGAACCCGCCACAGGAGAAAGGAGAGGTGCTCTCATGAATTCCCCGGCCCCGGTTCGTGAACGGCTTGCCATCATCCATGGCCTGCGCACCCCCTTCTGCAAGGCGGGAACGGGACTTGCTTCCCTTTCTGCCGTGGAGCTGGGGCGTCAGGCTGTGAACGCGTTGCTGACCAGAACGGGAGTGGAGCCCACACTTATCGACGAAGTGATCTTCGGCTGTGTGGCGCAGCCGATGGACGCCGCGAACATTGCCCGGGTGATCGCGTTGCGGGCCGGGATTGCGCAGGAGGTGCCGGCGATGACGGTGCAGCGCAACTGCGCTTCCGGCTTCGAGGCGCTCCTTCAGGCGGACCTCCGGCTCCAGGCCGGGCGCGGCGCGCTCTTTGTCGTCGGCGGGACCGAGAGCATGTCGCAGGTGCCCCTCTTGCTGAGCCGGGAGATGGGTGAAAAGCTCGCCGCCCTTTCCAAAGCCCGCACGACGATGAAGCGGGTCGCGGCGATGGCGAATTTCCGGCCGGGCGATTTTCACCCGATCGCCGGCCTGCAACTCGGGCTCACCGACCCGGTGAGCGGCCTGAACATGGGGGAGACGGCGGAACGGCTGGCGCGCGAACGGGATATTTCCCGGGAGGCGCAGGATGCGTTTGCGCTCCGTTCCCATCAGCGGGCGGTGGCCGCGCGCGGCAAACACGCGGAGGAGATCACCCCGGTGTTCCTGCCGGACGGGACGATGGTGGTGCGCGACAACGGCCCGCGCGAGGACACCTCCGCGCAGAAGCTTGCCGCGCTCAAGCCGATGTTTGACCGCCTCACCGGCACCGTGACGGCGGGAAATTCCTCGCAGATCACCGATGGAGCCGTGGCGTTGCTGGTGATGGGGGAAACGCGGGCGCGGGAACTCGGGCTCCCCCCGCTCGGTTATCTGGTGGACTGGGCCGTGACCGGGTGCGACCCGGGCCGGATGGGGCTCGGCCCCATTTCCGCCACGCGCCGCCTGCTCGAACGCGGCTACGATCCGGCGCGCGCCGATCTGATCGAGATCAACGAAGCCTTTGCGGCGCAGGTTCTCGCCGTGATCCCGGAAATCCCCGGGCTGGCGGGAGCGGACGATCCGCGCCTCAACCCGAACGGAGGGAGCATCGCGCTCGGTCATCCGGTCGGGGCCACCGGCGCGCGGCTGGTCCTCACGGCGCTGCGCGAACTCGAGCGCACCGGCAAACGGTCCGCGCTGCTCACCCTTTGTGTCGGAGGAGGGCAGGGAAGCGCCCTCTGGATTGAACGCCCTGATTTCCCATGACTACCACGCCCAACATCGAAAGGATTCTGATCGAAGGAGCCGATCACCTCTGCCTGCTCCGCTTTGACAAGCCGGGCTCCCGCGCCAACACGCTCGACGTGGCGACGCTGGAGGAGTTGCAGGCGCATCTCGACGCGATTGCCTCGGACCCCGGAATCCACGGCCTGATCATCGCGAGCGCCAAACCGGCGATCTTTATCGCCGGGGCCGATCTCGCCCTCTTCCGCAAGCCGGACGCGGCGCTGCTGGAGACTTATCTGGAACTGGGGCAGCGGGTATTCAATCAGCTCGCGGAGCTGAAGATTCCGACCATCGCGGCGATCGCCGGGGCCTGTGTGGGCGGGGGATATGAGTTGGCGCTGGCGTGCGACTACCGGATCGCCACGGATGAACACGCGACGCGGATCGGCCTGCCGGAGACGACGCTCGGGATTGTCCCCGGCTGGGGCGGCTGCACGCGGCTGCCGCGGCTGGTGGGAGTGCCGACCGCGCTGGAGGTGATTCTCGGCGGAAAGACGTACCGGGCGCATCAGGCGCTGCGGCTCGGGCTGGTGGACCAGCTCTCCTGCCGCGAACGGCTTCTGAAGGCGGCGCTGAACGTCCTCAACGGGCAGATGGACGGCAAACGGCTGGAAAAAAGCCACCCGGGGCTCTTTCAGCGCCCGCTCAACAAGGCGATGGCCACGGCGATCGGCGGGCGCACCCGCGCGGATGTGATGCGGCGCACCCGGGGGCATTACCCGGCGGTGCTGCGCGCGCTGGAGGTGATCACCGAAGGGGCGGGGGAGAGCGATCCCGCCCCGTCGCTGGCGCGCGAGCGCAAGGCGATCGCGGACCTGGCTCCCGGGCCGGTGGCGCGCAATCTCTACCATGTGATGACGCTTCAGGAGAACACCCGCCGGTGGTTGCGGCGCGAGGGCGAAGGGGTGACGCCGATCCGCGAGGTCGCCGTGATCGGCGCGGGCGTGATGGGTGCGGGAATCGCCCAGTGGTTGAGCGCCCGGGGGCTTCGCGTGACGCTTTGCGACCTGGACAACGAACGGGTGGGGGCGGGAATGGCCCGCATTTTCAAGACGTATAACGACGCGGTCAAAGGTCATCGGCTCACCTCCATGGAGGCGCGCGACGGGATCGACCGGATTTCCCCGGCTCCCGGAACGGTGCCGCTGGGCCGGGTGCAACTGGTGATCGAGGCGATCGTGGAGCGGCTGGGCGCGAAAGAGGCGCTCTTTGCGGACCTGGACCGGCGGACGCCGCCGGAGGCGCTTCTGGCCTCGAATACTTCCGCGCTTCCCATTCATGCGATGGCGGCGGCCACGAACCGGCCTTCGCGGGTGATCGGGATGCATTTTTTCAACCCCGTGGCGCGGATGAAGCTCGTGGAACTGGTGCTGCCCGATGGGGTGGAGCCCGAGGCGCGGCGGCAGGCTCTGGGGCTTCTCTCGGCGATCGGCAAGCTTCCGGTGGTGGTGCGGGACACGCCCGGTTTTCTGGTGAACCGGGTGCTGCTCCCGTATCTCCTGGAGGCCGCGCGGACCTTTGACAGCGGGATCGCCGCAAGCGTGATCGACGAAACGATGCTCGATTTCGGGATGCCGATGGGGCCGTTGCGGCTGGTGGACGAGGTGGGGCTTGATGTGGCGCTGGAAGTGGCGCGGACGCTGGAAGCGGCGTTCCCCGGGCGGTTTGCCGTGCCGCCGGTGCTGCCGCGCATGGTGGAGGCGGGGCTGCTCGGGCGCAAGGCGAAGGCGGGCTTCTACACTTACCGGAACGCGCATCCGGCGGCTGCCAACCCCGCTGCGCAAGCGTGCGCGGCGGGGGGGCTGGCCCATGGGGACGCGGCCACGGCGCGGTTGCGGATGCTTTACCGGATGCTCGATGAAGCGGCCCGGTGTCTGGATGAAAAGGTGGTGGAAACGCCGGAGGCGGTGGATCTCGCCATGATCCTCGGCGCGGGGTTCCCGCCATTCCGCGGCGGTCTGCTCCGGTATGCGGATTCCATCGGGCTGGAGCCGATCCTGCACGAGATGGAGATTCTTGAAATTCAACCCGGCGAACCGCTCCTGGCGAGGGCGGCCCGGAAAAGGAGCTTTTATGAAGACGACGAGTGAACCGCATGAGGTGATCGACACTTCCGCGATGTCTCCCGAGCAGCGCGCCGCCCTTGAGATGACGGAGGCGGCCCGGGAAGCCACCGGCGCGACGACCGGGGTGGCGGGGGCGTTTTTCATGGGAGGGTGGAATCCCTCGCTGCCGTTCCCGCTCCAGAGCGCCACGGACCGGGACCAGGGCGACGCGTTTCTCCGGCGGCTCGAAACGTTCCTGCGCGAAGAGGTGGACCCGGATGCCATTGACGCAAGCGGGGAAATTCCCGAACCGGTGCTCCGGGGGCTGGCGGAGATGGGGGCCTTCGGGATCAAGATTCCGACACGGTACGGCGGCCTCGGCCTTTCCCAGACGAACTATTGCCGCGCGGCGATGCTGCTGGCGGGAACGTGCGGGAACCTGACGGCGCTCCTCTCCGCCCATCAATCCATCGGCGTGCCGCAGCCGCTGCTTCTTTTCGGAACGCAGGAGCAGAAGGAGCGGTTCCTGCCCCGGGTGGCGGCGGGGGAGATTTCCGCCTTTGCGCTCACGGAGCCGGGAGTCGGCTCCGACCCGGCGCGGATGGAGACCCGCGCGGAGCCGACGCCCGATGGCGAGGCGTTCATCCTCAACGGGGAGAAGCTCTGGTGCACCAATGGAACGCGGGCGGGGGTGATCGTCGTGATGGCCAAGACGCCACCGAAGCAGATCGGCGGGCGGGAGCGCGAGCAGGTGACCGCCTTCATCCTGGAGATGGAGACGCCGGGGGTGGAGGTGGTGGGGCGCTGCCGGTTCATGGGATTGCGCGCGCTTTACAACGCGGTGATCCGGTTTCGCGATGTCCGCATCCCGAGGGAAAACATTCTGCTGGCCGAAGGAAAGGGGCTGCGGGTGGCCCTCAGCACGCTCAATACCGGGCGGCTCACGCTTCCGGCGGCGTGCACGGGGCTGGCCAAACGGTGCCTGGAGATCAGCCGCCGCTGGGCCGCCGGGCGGGTGCAGTGGGGCAGCCCGATCGGGCATCACGCCGCCGTGGCGGACAAGATCGCGCGGATGGCGGCGGACACGTTTGCCATGGAGTCCATGACACTCTATACGGCGAGCCTGATTGATCGGGACAAGCACGCGGATATCCGGCTGGAAGCGGCGATGTGCAAGCTCTGGGCTTCCGAGCATTCGTGGGAAGCGGTGGACGACGCGATGCAGATTCGCGGCGGGCGCGGATACGAGACGGCGGCGTCGCTTGCCGCGCGCGGGGAGCCGGCCATTCCCGTGGAGCGCTTCTTCCGGGACAGCCGCATCAATACCATTTTTGAGGGTTCCAGCGAGATCATGCGCCTTTTTATCGCCCGCGAGGCGCTCGACCCCCATCTCAAGATCGGCGGCCCGATGCTCAACCGCCGCGTTCCGCTCAAGGATCGGGCGCGGGCCGGGGTGCGCGCCACCGGATTCTATGCCGGATGGTATCCGCGCCTCTTCTTTCCCTCATGGAAACCGGAGCAATGGCAACCGGCGCTGCGGCCGCAGATGCGCTGGGCGGAACGGGCCTCCCGTCGTCTGGGGCGGGCGCTCTTTCATGCCATGGCCCGATACGGACCGGGGCTGGAGCGGCGGCAGCTTTTACTGGGGCGCTTCGTCAATATCGGCACGGAGCTTTTTGCCATGGTGACGACCTGTGCCCGCGCACAGGCGATGGCCGATGAGGGGTTCGCGGCGGAGCGGCCCGGGCCGGTCAGCCTCGCCCAATGCTTTTGCGCGGATGCGCGGCTGCGGATTGAGGGCTGGATGCGGGAACTCCATCACCACAACGACGAAGGCCGCACCCGGCTTGCCCGGCAGGTGCTGGAGGGCGGGGCGGAGTGGCTCGAAGAGGGAATCCTGCGCGCCTGATTGCGCCGCCGGACCCCCGTGACCGTGCGCGGACCGCGGATGCCGGAAGGCGTGGGACGGGGGGATCCATCGTGGACGCGCCGCTTTGCCGGATCAGGTTTATAAATTAAGTAATAAATATAGACAAAGCCGGAGAACTGACCTATCCCGGAGAGGCGCCATCGTTCCGATCAAAAAAACGCGAAATGGAGCCAATCATGACCAACCTCGACTCCGGCGGGCACCTTGCTCCGTTTCTGGCTCTCAATGGCGATCTTGAACCGGACGGGCTGCGGCGGCGGGTCCGCGAATGCGCCGCGGCGGGGTTTGACGCGGTGATCCTTCATCCGCGCCCGGGACTGCGGACTCCCTATCTCTCCAAAGCCTGGTTCGAGGCGATCGGCTGTTGTGTCCGGGCAGCGCGGGAAGAGGGGATCAAGGTCTGGCTTTATGATGAGTATCCCTACCCGAGCGGCGCGGCGGGCGGGCGGGTCATCCGGAGAAACCCGGATTTGATGGAAAAGCACCTTCTCATCCGGAGTTATCCGCTGGCGGGCGGCGGAAGGGTGAGCCAGCCGCTCGGTTCCGATCCGGTACTGGAGGCGTTTCTGGTTCCGGAAGATGCCGGGGATTCGGAGCCGGAGGCGCGGGCGCAGGTGGTGACCGATTCGATCGGGATGCGCAACACGACCTGGATTTCCCGGGAATGGGACAGCCGCTTTTATTACCCCCCGGCGTACAGCCTCCGTTACGAATGTCCCCGGGCGATGGAATACCTTCCCGAGCAGGTCTTCGAGGCGGAACTGCCGGAGGGAGGCTGGAAGCTGATCACCTTCACGGTCGCCAGCGGCAGTGATTTTCTCGAACCTTTCGGAAACTACGTGGATCTGAGTAATCCGATGGCCGCCGAAGTCTTTCTGGAAGAGACGCACGAGCGTTATCGGCGGTATTTCGGCGACGTTTTCGGAACGGAAATTCTGGGGGTGTTCACCGATGAACCGAAATATCGCAACGCGCTGCCGTGGAGCGCCGGGATCGCCGCCTGGCCGGACTACCAGCGCGATCCCCGCGCGTTGCTCGCGCTCCTGCCGGAATCCGGGGCGGGCGAACTGCGCAGGCGCTTCCGTGAGTGGAGCGCCGGGCTTTTCACCGGAAACTGGGTGCGGCCGATCCGTGACTGGTGCCGACGGGCAAGGCTTGGCCTGATCGGGCATATCAGCCCGGAGGAAGACTGGTGGCTGGAGGTTCGTCTTGTCGGCAGCATTTTACGGAACCTCCGGGAGTTTTCCGTTCCCGGGTGCGACCTGATTATCCCCGCGGTGGGGGATCGCGCGCACCCCGTGTTGAACCTGACCCCGGCGCTGGCCGTCTCCGCCGCGGCGCAAACCGGCGCGTCGCATGCCTTGTGCGAAGCGTTCGGGGCGAGCGGCTACCGGCTCGATTTGCAGACGCTCAAGCGGGTGGGGGACTGGCTGATGGTTTCGGGCATCAACTTCATCGTTCCCCATGGCTGTTTTTACAGTCTGGAAGGGCCCCGCCGGTTCGATGCGCCGCCGACGTTCCTCCCGCCCGGCACGCTTCATCCCTTCCTGGGGGAATGGAGCGCCTGGCTTCATGCGACGATGGAGGCGCTCGGACCCGGTCCGGCCCGCGCGGCGGATGTCGCGATCGTCCGGCCGATGACGCACCTTTGCTCCCTTTCCGAAATGCGGCGGCCCGAAGCCGAGCGCCTTTTCGGGCAGGCCGTCGAAATCGCGGAACGCCTGCTGGAGCGGGGGCTGGTGTTTCATCTGGTGGACGACGCCGATCTTGAAGACGCGCCGGTCCGGGACGGCGGGATTGCCATTGGCTGCGCGAAGTACCACCGGTTGATCGGGTGGCCGGAACTGCTTTCGCCCGCGGTGGCGCGGCGGCTGGAGGGGGTTCCCTTTCTCACGCCGGAGGAGGCGCTTCGCCTTCCCGGTCCGCTGGAGTGCCCGGATGGCGACGTGCGTGCGGTCCGCGGTGCGGCGGGCCGATGGTTTTGCGTCAACCTTTCCCCCGCGCCACGGGAGTTCCGGATCGAAGGGCGGCGCGTCTGCCTGGAGGGTTACGAGAGCCGGTGGGCGGAAACACCCGGGTGGCCGCGGGAACCGCTTTACCGCAGGGCGCTCGGCCCGCGGTGGCAGATGCGCCCGGGCGATGAAAACACGTTTCGGCTGATGGAATGGACCTGCAATGGCGTTTCGCGCCCGGTCGGTCCTTGTTACGAGATGCTGGTGAGCGGATCGGCGGCGGCTCCGACGGTTTATGGCCCCGTCCCGTTGCGGGCAAGGCTGCCGGAACCGCGGCGACTGGTTTTCGAAGCTTCGCTGAACTGGCAAGGCCGCCCTGCACCCGTTGCGCTGAATCTGGAGGAGGGCACGGTGGAGGGACGTTGGCAGGCGTGGTTCAACGACACGCCGCTGGAGCAATGGCAGCCGTGCGCCGCCGCGTTTGGAGGGCTCCGGCACGACCTCGGAGGAGCGCTGCGGGAAGGGATCAACCGGCTCCGGGTGGAAGTGCTGGCGGAGGATGCCCGGCATGGCCTCTGGCTGGAACCGGTCGTCCGGGGCGGGTTTGTGGTGGACGGTTCCGGTTGTCTCCGCGCCGGGCCGGATGCCCTTGCGGGCGGGGAGTGGAGCGGGGCCGGTTATCCGCACTTCAGCGGAGCGATGGATTTCGAGCGGGAGTTTCTCTGGGAACCCGCTCCGGAGGGAGGGGAAGCGTGGCTGGTCTTTGCCACGCCACCGGCGGGGATGGTGGAGATTTTTGTCAACGAGGTCGCGCTCGGCAAGCTGCTCTGGTCGCCGTGGCGGCGGCGGATCGCGGAGGCGCTGAGGCCGGGAATGAATCGGCTGCGCCTGCGGGTGACCAACACCTTGCAGAATTATCTGAGGGCTCAACCGCACCCGTCGGGGCCGTTGGCGGGGGCGGAAATCCAGGTCATCCCCGCCTGATCAGGCACCGGCCAGAACCCACGGCATCCGCTCCGCGTAACGCAAGAGCCACACCAGCGCCCAGTCCTGGTCGTTTGCCAGCGGATCAAAGTGATGCGCGGGCTCTCCATCCACACAGGAAGGGTAGATAAAGGCGCACGAGGCAAATCCATTCTCCTGAAAATGAACGAGATTGGCCCGGAAAATCCGTTCCCCGGCCTCTTCCAGACCGGATTTCAGCTCAGGGAGAAACTCCGCGGCCTCCAGATACGCGGCTCCGCTCAGGACGCTCCAGTAATGGGGAAAAATATCGCCCCACTGGCGATACCGGCCAAACCAGAAACCGTCCCAGTGGCGGATCGGAATGTCCGCCAGCCGCGCGTCGGGTTGTTTGCCTCCGAAGGCTTTCAGCCATGCGAGCACGTCGCGAATCGCCGGGGTCCAGTCTTCATCCGGGAGCAGTCGCTGGGCGCTCAGCAGCAGGAGCGCCAGCGGCGCAACCATCGACTGTTCGTAGTTCACCTCATGTTTGGGCAGGTGGCTCCCGAGTGCCCGGAAGTTCCTGGCCTGCGCGATCACGTTGCCGCGCAAGGCTTCGGCGCGATCTTCTTCCCCCGCCTTTCGCAGCCATGCGATCAGATCGTGCACTCCCCAGAGGAAGCCGAGGAAGGCGGTGCCGTCATTTTTATAGTACGCCGCAAGAATATCGGCTGATCGCCTCAGCGCCCCGGGGTCTCCCGTGCGCAGGTATTCCCCCCGCAGGAACTCCGAGGCCCACGGGTAGTTGTAGAGCCGCTTGACGGAGGTTTCGTCACTGCCGCCGCGAACCTCGTTCTCCGGAGTGATGAGGTGGGTTTCCAGATAACGCCGGTATCGGCAAAGCGCTTCGGCGGCTCCGGCCGGAGCCCACCCCCTGAGGGCGGCGGCCTGCACCAGGAGAGCCATGGCGGTCCGTTCACGGCCATCAGACCAGTCGCCCCAGGCCCCGCCGATTTCGGTCAACCCGGTTTGCCGGTCATAGGGGAGAAACGCGCCATCCCGCGTCGGCTCGCAAGGCCCCGCCTGCTGATGCTCCAGAATGAAGGAGACGCGTCGGCTGACGATCTCCCTTGCCCGGCGGTGAAAGAGCAGCGCGGCGCGGCTGCGGCGAGCGCCATGCACCCGTTCCAGCCATTCGATTCCCGGGCGCGTCCCCTTTATCCTGCACTCTCCCGGGGTCTCCCGCGTGATCGTGGCGTGTCCGTCTGCGATGCGGCAGCGGGCACCTTCGGGAATCCGGATCGGAATGCTTTCCCCCAGTTCCGCCGCCAGGCAGCGGGGAGAAAAATCGCGATCGGAACGCCCTGCCGCAAAGGCGTCGAAACTTGCGTGCCACGCCAGGCGCCAGCGCCATTCAAGGCTCTCACCCGCGGCAAGCCGGTAGAGCGGCTGGCCGCCAAACGCCCCCGGATTGCGGGCGTGATCGGTAAGGTGAAGGTAGAGATGCCCCCTCACGTTGGAGCTTCTCCAGTGCTCGCGGTTTTCCACCGAGTAGCTCCAGAGTTCCCCTTCCAGCAAGTCCAGGCCCCAGCCGGTGCCGTCTCCATTCATCCGTGCGGCCCAGACCCATGAGTTCGCGCCGCCCGTCCAGAGATGGGCGTGAAAGGCGCTCTGGTGGCACTCGGACGCGGAAGGGTAGACATCGCGAAAAGGGATGCTGAGCGCGACGCTGCCGATTTCCGCGGTGTCGCCGCCGACGTTCGTCAGATGGTAGTGTTCCTCCAGTCCGGATGTGGTGCAACGCCGCCTTACCTCAAGCCGCAGCCCGATGCGATCGAGCGGAAACACGAGGTGCGCGGGGTCGCGCGCCGTTTCGGGCCGATGCCAGCGGGCGCTCCCGCGGTTGCTGATCACGAATCCTTTTCCCCAGAAGCGCGGCGGATGGTGCCACGATTTCTCGCCTTCCCCCATGAGCGGCGAAATCCCGGGTGCGGAGGTCGATGCCAGCCGGACCAACGCGCCGTCCTCCGCGGAAAACTCAAACTCCGCGGCATCGGTTTTCCAGAGGGTATTCATGCACACGTCATCTCATTCCCGTGACAGCGCAAGGCGCAGGGTCTTGATTTCATACGGACGGAAGGGGAAGCGGATCGATCCATTGGCGATTTCCGCCGGTTCGATCATCCGTTCCAGAAGATCGCACCATGCGGCTTCCTTCACCGCGAAACCGGGAGTGAGCGCCGCCTCGCCGCGTGCGCCGTGGCCTTCCACCAGCCGGACCACGATCTCATCGCCCTCTTCGGCCCGCTTGAAGGCTTCGATCCGAATCCCTTCCGTGTCGCATTGCAACAGGGAAGAGGCGGGGGGAAGCGTTCCGGTCCGGGGTTCCAGCCTCTGAAAGCAGAGCGGCTGATTGAGCGCGGCGGCTTCCTGCGCCACCCGTGCCGTGCGGAAATCGCCGCCATGGGGCAGCAGCGAATAGGTAAAGGCATGGTGCCCGCGATCGGCGACGGGGTCGGGCATGGTCGATGAACGCAGGAGGCTCAGCCCGAGGGTGTTTCCCCGCGCATCATAACCGTATTTGCCGTTGTTGAGCAGCGCCACCCCGAACCCGGGTTCGGAGAGGTCCGCCCATTGATGGGCGCAGACTTCGAACCGGGCGTGATCCCAGCTTGTGTTCGCGCGGGTGGGCCGCTCGATCACTCCGTAGGAGATGTCGTAGGTCGCCCGCCCGGAGTGCACGTTCACCGGGAAGAGCACCCGCAGAAACTGGTGTTCCTCGTGCCATTCCACCTCGGTTTCAAAGTCAATCCTCGGGCTTCCCGCGCGGAGCTTCACCCGCTGGACGATCCGCGAAGCGCCAAAGCGCCACGCCAGCCGGAGGCCCGCGCCGTACCGGCCCGCACCGTCAAATTCCAGTTGAGCCTCTCCATCCCGCTCGTCGATCACCCGCCGCGTGCGGCGATAGTAGGGTTCGATCTCCCAGGCATCGTGGCGGGCGGGGTCGTCGTGATAGAGGCAGAGCAGATTCCCGATCGCCCCGGCGGCAAGAAGATCGCGCCCGTGGCGGAGGTCGAAAATGCGCACCAGTTCGCCTTTGTCATTCCATGTCAGCCGCACGCATTCGTTTTCCAGTGTATGGCCATCCCGGTTTTTCGACGCGCGCACCGGCGGGCAAGGCACCTCCGGGAGCGAAGCCGCGTCCACCACGCGATATCCGCACGCGGGCACCTCCACCCATGCCGGACGGCCATCGGGAAACGTCGTCACGCCGCGGCGCTCAAAGCCGAGGGAGTTCCAGACGAGCCATGGCTCGCTCATTTCCGCCGTGGGAAGACAAGCGGCGATGGCGTCCGCTCCCGATTTTTTCACCGAATCGGCAAGCAGGCCGATGGTTTGGTAATCCCTGGCGCTATCCTCATAGACCCAGTGAATCGAGGAGCCGGGAAGGATGTCGTGAAACTGGTTGAGCAGCACGAGCTTCCACGCCCGTTCCAGAGCCGCACGGTGGGACGCGCCGCGCCACCGCTCCGGGGGTTCGTCAAGACCCGTCACGTCGTAGACTGCCCGGGGAGGGTCCGCCGCCCTTTCTTCGCGCCCGGGGTTGAGCAGCCAGCTTGCCACATCCGCCCACTCCGCATCCCTCAGTTGCGCCTCCGCGCGGCGATTGCCGAGTTTCGTGGCGGCCTGCGAGGTGAACGTCCCGCGATGAAGCTCAAGATAAAGCTCTCCGAACCACTCGGGGAGTTCTCCCGCCTCGCGTTCGGCCTTCCTGAAAAACTCGGCCGAGGGTTCGGGATCGAGCTTCGGGAGTCCCTCGAAATCGCGGAGGCGGCGCGCCTTCTCCAGCATGGCAATGCTGGGGCCCCCGCCGCCGTCTCCGTAGCCGTAGAGGAGCAGGGAACGCCCTGATGCCGCATGCCCGGTGAAGTTCCGCGCCGTTTTGCAAAGATCCGCCGCGCCGGTATCCGCGCTGTAATTCCCGGCTGGCGGAAAGTGGGTAAAGAGGCGGGAGCCGTCGATCCCCTCCCAGTGGAAGGTGTGGTAGGGAAAGCGGTTGTACTGGTTCCATGAGAGCTTCTGCGTCATGAAATAGGCGACCCCCGCGTGCCTGAAAATCTGGGGGAGCGTGCCGGGGTAGCCAAAGACATCGGGCAGCCAGACATCCTTTGTCTCAATGCCGAATTCCCGGAGGAAAAACCGCTTTCCATAGAGCAACTGCCGCGCGAGCGATTCGCCGGAGGGGAGGTTGCAGTCCGCCTCGATCCACATCGACCCGACCACCTCCCATTGACCCCGCCGGACGGCTTCGCGGATTCCCTCCCAGATGGCCGGGTAGTGAACTTTCATCCAGAGGTATTGCTGGGGTTGGGAACAGGCGAAAACGTATTCCGGATACCGGGCCATGTAATCAAGCGCGGTGGAGAAGGTCCGCGCGCATTTGCGGATGGCTTCGCGCAAGGGCCATAGCCAGGCGGTGTCGATGTGTCCATGCCCGACGGCGGAAATGGTGTGGACGGTGGCGCTGTTGCGCCTGGCCATCACGTCGCAGAGGGCCTCGCGCCCCGCTTCCACGCAGCCGGTTTTCAACCATTGGTCCACGGAGCGGTTGAGCGCTTCCCGCAAGGCCGCCCGGCGCGGGGAAGATTCCGGGAAGGTTTCCATCGCCTCCGATACGGTGAGGAGATCGTAATAATACGCCGCCAGCGGCCGGTTGAAGAGGCAGAGGTCTGCCTGCGCAAGGCGGTAACGCGGTTTGCCCAGATAATCAGGGGCGCACATTCCCGCAAGGAAGCCGTTCCTGTCGCAACCTCCGTTTGCGGCGGCTTCCACATGAAAGAGAAAGCGTTCTCCGCCGACCGCCTCCGTGGCGATTCCGATATCGCAGCGGTTCGCGTTCAAGGCCCGGAGGATCTTTCCTTCCTGATAGATCAACCCTTCCGCCGTGAATCCCTCGTAGTCAAAATCGGTGAGCCGGACCAGCGCGACGACTTCCCGCCCCGCCCATTCCCGGGGAATCCCGCCCTGAAAACGAAACCAGGTGGTGTCCCACAAGCCGCCCCACGCGTCGCCCACGGCGAAGGGAGCATACTCCCCTTCCATGGCAACGCTGACCGGCACCGGCTCGCCTTTCACATGCCATGCCGCGATCTCCAGCGGACGCGCCCCGCTATAAATTCCCTCCGCGAGCCGCTTGATGGCATGCCGTACCCGGCCTTCCAGAATCTGATGATGTTTTTGGAGCATACTCGATGAGATCGCTATCCTTCCCGCGCATCGGCAAAGCGCGCATCGAGGGGGCGGTATCGGATGCCGAGGGTTTTCATCCCTTCAAGATGATGTCGGAGCCGGAGGATGAAATGATCCAGGCAACGGTGTTCCCTTGCCGACCAGGCCACTTCGGCGAGCGCGGCGGCGCGGGGCCATGTCATGAAGTCGAGGTGGGCGGCATCGCGGATGTATTCGGTCCAGAGATTGCCCTGCACGCCCATCACTCCGGCTTCGGCCCCGGGGTTCAGGCCGTCGGGGATCGGCTCCAGTTCGTAGACGTTCTCCAGCCGCAGTTCTCCGCAGATCGCTTCCGGCTCGGTTTCGACCGGTCCTTGCGAATAATCCAGGTAGCAATGGGAGGCGGGGGTCATGATCACCTGATTCCCGCTGTTGAGCGCCGCCCTCGCCCATTTCCAGTCGCGCCAGAGCATCATGATGGCTCCCGGCGAAAGCCCGCCTTCCTGAATCTCGTCCCAGCCGATCAGGCGTCGGCCATGGGAGAGGAGAAAATCCTCGATGTGACGCAGGAACCAGCTCTGGAGCTCTTCCCCGCTGGCGATTCCCTCGCGCGACATCACTCCCCGCGCGAAGGCCGACGCCTTCCACTGTTCCTTGGGCGCCTCGTCTCCCCCGATATGAATGTAGGGCGAGGGAAAGAGTTCCATCACCTCCAGCAACACGTTTCGCAGGAATTCGAAGACGGTTTCGGAAGGCGCGTACAGGTAGGGATTCACACCCCAGCGGGTCCGGACTTCGGGCTGGTAGCCGGGGATGTCGAAATTTCCCAGCTCCGGGTAGGCGGCGATCGCGGCTCCCGAATGACCGGGCATTTCAATCTCGGGGACCACGGTGATCTGCCGCTGTGCGGCGTAGCGAACGATCTCCCGCACCTCTTCCTGGGTATAGTAATCTCCGTAAGGCACGCCGTCCCCCTCATTCCGGTTTCCGGCACGCGGCGTCTCCGCACGCACGGAGCCGATCTCCACGAGCCGGGGATAACGCCTGATGTCCAGCCGCCAGCCCTGATCGTCCACCAGGTGCCAGTGGAAAACGTTGTACTTGTAGAGCGCCATGTGATCGAGGAAGCGCTTGATCTCCTCCTCCGGGAAGAAATGACGCGCGCAGTCGAGCATGAGCCCGCGCCATGCGAATCGCGGGCGGTCTTCCACCGTGCAACACGGCACTTTCCATTCCACGGCGGTCTGCGGCGTCTGCGCGAAAATGGCGGCGGGGAGGAGCTGGCGGAGGCTCTGGATGGCGTAGAACCATCCCGCCGGGCCGCTTGCCGCCAATGTTATCGTCCCGGTGTTCACCTCGATGCGGTAGCCCTCGGTGCCGTGGCCCTCCTCTTCGATCAACGCGATCGCCGCTCCCTGCCGGTGTTCCGTTTCGGGGAGGGGAAATCCCGTGGCCGGTTCCAGCGCTTCGCGCAAGGGGGAGAGGGCGGGCCGGGCGGAGGGATCGGCGTAAACGGCCATGGCGGGAGTCAACCGGAAATGGCCCTCGCGGCGTTCCTCTTTGAGTGGCTGCGGGATGATCATGATGAAGTCTCGGAAAAGCGGGCTGTGGATTCGGTGAGATAGGCCGCGATGAGGCGCTCCGCCTCCTCAAGGTCGCGAAGCGGGACGTCGAAGAGATTCGCCAGCCACTCATGCAGCGCCGTGCCGGTGTAGCGCTTTTCGAGATGCCGCGCTACCCGCCGGCGCAGTTCGGGGTAGCGCCTCCGCATCTCACGGCATCGGTCCAGCCGACAGCCCCACTCCACGCGGGTCATCCGATTCGCGTAGCGGCTTTTTCGCGCTTCGGCCACGAGCGATTCCACCCGGGCGCGTGCGGCAAGGGTCTCGACGATCAGCCGCCAGGTTTCCCATTCCTCGCGATGAGACTCAACCAGGGGCGAAAGCTCTTCCAGCCGCTGCTGAAGCTGCGCCGCGCTGCACCCCCCCTCGGCGCACCGCCCGGCTTCCACCAGAAGGGCGTGGAGTTCCTCGCGCGGAATGCCCCTGAAGGCCGCCACATTTTCCCCGCCCGCCGCATATTCCCAGAGCGGCAGGAGGAGGTCGGGGATCAGCGTGGGGGGGTGGAACGTTCCCCCACGCGCCCAGGCGGTTGTGATCAGGCCGTCGAGTTGCCATCCGGTGCGGCATTGCTTCCAGCGCTCAATGTTGGCCATGCGGCGATGGGCCGCCGGGAGGAGCGCTCCCTCCGCCATGATGCAAATCGCCGAAGCGCCGAGGACACGGAAGCCGAGCTGTTTCCAGACGGCCGCCTGAAAAAGCGATTCCATGAAGTGATCCCCCGCGCGGTACGGTCGCGCCAGCGCGGCGATCTCCGGCGCCCAGTCTTCCATCCAGAGATGGTGGGGTTTGAGATGATCGGCTCCGTCCTCCCGCATCGCCGCGGCCCGGTGCCTGCTGGTCCGCCAGCCCGCAAAACGGACCACGGCGGCGGGCCTTTCCGAAGCAAGGTAATCCCACACCACCAGCACCACTTTTTCCCTCAATGCCCGCAACCGTTCCAGAATGCCCGGCTCCAGATGATCCTCCAGCATGTCGCTCCAGATGAGCGGCGTGCGCCCCATCCCGTGGCAAAAGGCGCACAGTTCTTCGAGCCAGTCCAGAAAAAGCGCCAGCGGAGCCACCCCGCCGCCCCGGGCGTAGACGCCGAGCGACCACGATTCGTCCATGCCGAGGTGAATATAGGGCGAATCGGGGTGTGCCTCCATGATCTCCCTCAATAGCGACTTCATCCACCGGCGCGATTGCTCGCGGCCAAGGTGCAGCGTGGTGCTCTCGATCTGGTCGTGGCTGAGGGGATCGGTGATCCCGTGCTCGCGGTATCGCTCCCAGCGCAAGGCGTACTCCAGATGGGCCAGGCTTTGCTGAAGGGGAATCACCGCAAGGCCGCAGGCCGCCGCATGATCGAGGAATTCGCGGTGAAATTCCCGCGTCCAGACTTCATCCGGTGCGATCGCGAATCGCGCCGTATGAAAGGGAAAGCGATCTTCGTATTCCACCAGAATGGCGTCGTAGCCGAGGTCGCCAAGCCATTCGAGGTGCCGGAGAAGCTCATCGGGACGGCGCTGGATGCCCTTGAGGTCAAGGTGAGCGATCTTTTGCGGCAGCATGAGGGAGGGGAAAAATCGCGGATGAAGGCTCCGGCGCTTGCTTTGGGGAGCGCTGCGAAAGCCGTGTTCCTCTTCTTCCGGTTAACGGCGCGCGGGCAGGGCGGCGGGGGAATCGAGAGTCGCCACGGAGTTTCTCTCGATGATGTTTGGCGATATATAGATCTTCTGGAATCGCTTGTCCGGGTTCGCGATCCGCTCCACCAGCATCGCGACCGCCGTTTCGGAGACCTCCCGCTGGCAGACGTCGATGGAGGTGATGGCGGGGTTGTAGAGCGCGCCTGCGGAAAGGTTGTCGATCCCCACGATACTGACATCACCCGGGATGCTCAGCCCGCGCTGTTGCACCTCCTTGGCCAGCACCAGGGCAAACGGGTCGCCGAGGACAAAAACCGTGGGGCGCTCTTCCTTCGGCAGCTCCAGCAGGCGCAGGCAATGGGTGACGATCTCCTGACTGGAAGAGGGCATCCCCTCGCCCAGAAACAGTTCGTAGAGCGGCAGCCCCTTCGCGTTGGCCGCATCCCGGAAGGCTTCGGCGCGTATTTTGGCCACCTTTCCCCAACCCGGGCCGGGGACAAAGCAGATGCGACGATGCCCCCGGGCGTAAAGATAACGAAGCGCCACCAGCGGGATCTCCTCCTGGCTCGCCGTAACGATATCCGTGGCCGCCGTGATGGGCCCGAGATGAAGCTGTGCGGTGGGATAACGCTCGGCGATCCACTCCAGGAGCTTTTCATCGGAGGCATGCCAGAGCACGCCGTCCACATCCCATTCCGTAAGCCAGTGGGTCAGCTCCGTGGGGTGTTCGTAAAAGCGGACCATGAGCGAATATCCCTTCCGGTAGGCCGCCTCGGCGACATAGCTCTGGGTGCGGGCGTAAAAATCGTCGATGGCGGCGTAGATCGAGTTCCCCAGTTGCTCCGCCCGGCTTACGACGGGAAGGATCAGCGCGAAGGCCTTCTGTCTCCCCCCGCCGCTACGGGTGGCGTAGCCAAGCCGCTGGGCGACTTCGATGATCCGCCTGCGCGTCTCCTCGGCGACGCGTTCCGGGGAGGCGGCGCTGCTCAAGACGAGGGAAACCAGCGTCTGGGAAACCCCGGCTTCCCGGGCGATCATGGCCTGGGTGACTTTTCGTGAAGATGCTTTCGGCGGCTTTGCCATAATTATTTTATAATTTTATAACCCCTCGGGATGATCACAAGGAAAAACTTCCCCTTTCGCAACATCCCTGGGCGTCCGTTCCCGGGCGGCGGCGCGGAAGAGTTTGCCGACGATTTCGACCGCGGCTTTCGGGCGGCGGTATTCGTCGAAGGAACCTTTGTTGTTGAATGTCCGCGGGCGGCTCAGGGAGCGGGAGCCGCTCCAGGTGCGGACGTCGGAGAATTGCCAGAGGCAGACGCCGTTGCACCTGGGATGGGAGAGGAGTTCCTCGCAGACCCGCTCAAGCAGGGCGGCCTGATACGCTTCGGTGAAGTAGTCGTGATGAGCGTCGCGCCAGCCGTAGAGCGCTTCGGCTCCCACCTCCGAGATGATGAGCGGCTTCCCGCGCCATTCAGGCGTTGAATAGGTATCGAGATGCCCGCGAAGGACGGGGGAGACGGTGGTGAGCGGCTCCTCGATGGCGTCGCAATGATACCAGCCGGGGTAAAGGTTGAGCGAGATGACGTCAACGAGGTCGAGGTGCAGGTCTTTCCCGGCCTTGTTGGAAGCGTAGGTGATCAGCCGCGACGGGTCCATCTCCCGGAGCATTCCGGTGATCTCCTCATAGAGCGGGCGCGTGAACGCCTGATCGGAAGCGGCTTCGTTCAGGAAGCCCCAGAGGATCACGCTCGGGTGGTTGTAACTTGCGCGCACCATCGCCCGAAGGGAGCGGCGGTGATCGGCCAGAAATTTCGGGGTGATGTAATTGGGCTTCGGCACGCCTCCGTTCATCTCTTCCCAGACGAGGATGCCGAGTTCGTCGCAGAGATCGAGGAAGGTCTGGTCCTGCGGATAATGCGCGCCGCGAATGAAGTTGCATCCCATTCCCTTGAGGATTTGCAGGTCTGCGGCCATTTGCAGTACGGGGGTGCTGGGGCCGAAGTTCGGATGCCATTCGTGCCGGTTGTATCCCCGCAGGAAAACCGGCTCTCCGTTGAGGAGCAACGCGCCGTCGCGGGCTTCGATCCTTCGCAGCCCGAAGCGCACCTCCACGCTGTCCACCAGACATCCCCCGCGATCCAGGGCATCAACCCTCACGGTGTGGAGATTCGGCGTTTCGGGTGACCAGAGGCGCGGTTTGGCCACGGTGGCCGCGTATCGCGTCCCGGTTCCGGACCCGGCCGGGCGGGATGCGGAGGCGGCCTCGCCTTCGAACCGCCAGCGAATCTGTGCGATCACGCCGGGCACGCCTCCCAGCTCCACGCCCAGCGTGACGCCTCCCCCGGGATCGTTCCCGGCGTCGGGAGTCACCTGGACCCGATCAATCCAGCTTCCCTGCGGGGGGAAGATTTCCAGCGCCACGTCGCGGATGATTCCGCCGTACTGGTAGTAGTCAACGTAATCGAGGTTGAGCGGGGCCCGTTCGAAATCGAACCGGTTGTCGGCAAAGACGACCACCTCCCGTTCTTCGGACGCGGCGGGCGGCAGCGCTACTTCAAACGGCGCATAGCCGCAGGCGTGTTCGCAGAGGAAGACGCCGTCCACCCAGACCCGGCATTGTCCGGAGACCGCGCCGAAAACAAGCCGGGCGTGTCGCCCCGCGGGCACCCGCACGCTTTTCCGGTACGCCCCGACCCCCAGTTTGCCCGCATGGGCGGGGAGCGCGTCGTAAGCTCCAGGCACCGGCATCTTCTCCGCGAAACAGACCGCCGCCGGGTTGAGCGCGTCAATATCCACCTTGCCGGGGAAGGCAAAGTCCCAGAGCCCGGCGCACGATTGGGAGGAGGAGCCTGTAATCCGTTTCATCGGTCAATGAGAAGAGGCTTTGGCGCGGAGAATCTCCAGCTTTATCCCGGAAAAGGTGACGTGAGAAAATCCGCCCCGGTCGGTCGCTCCGTTGATGGTGAGCCCGAGGGTGTCGAAGATGGTGGTGATGGAGCCGTCCGTCCCGCTGGTTTCATGAGTCAGCGAGTGATCGCCCGTAAAGGCGCCTCCTTCCACGGTTGCCGAAATCCGCAATCCGGATTCGCTCACGCGCTCGATGCTGAATTCAACCCGGTAAGTTTCCAGCGCTTCATACGGGACGGTGCCGGTGGGGCCGGCCGTGGCGATCCGCTTGTAGCCGGAGTGGGTGGTCAGCATGGGGCGGCGATGTTCCGTGTCGTTGCGTTCGTCAAAAGCCATGACGGTAAAGGGTTGCCCGCTCCGGGTGTGCCGGGAGTTTCCGAGCTGAAGCCGGTAGCCCGAGCACATCAGCGTGGGCTCGCTCTCCTCTCCGCCGATCATGCCCTGGGTGGAAAGCAGCGAGATCATCACGCCGGAGTTGACCAGCCCGACCTCTTTTTCCGACCGCAGGTGACAGGAAAAGACGAGCCGATCGCCCACCTCCAGCGACACGGGCGGAAACCCGGCCCAGATCGCCTGCATTTTCTCCCCGCCCTTGGTCAACGCGATGGCGCGGTCGCTCACCACGGTTCCGGCCGCATCGGTGGCATACCACTGGAGCGACGCGGGGGGAGCCCCGGTGGTACGCGTGTGATCGGGGAATTCTTCCGCCACAATGATTTCCGCATCGAGGCGGCAGAACCCCGGCAGCATGAAAATGACGATGGCGAGAAGCGTGAACCGTCTCTTCGTTTTCATAAGGATGGGTTGCCTTGATCCCCGGTTCCCTGAAGTTCCACGATGGCATCCGCCACCCGCCCGCGTGCCTTCATCACCTCTTCGTACGGGGGATCGTAGTGATTGAGGCTTGGATAAAGCTCTTTCCAGATGGAATCCAGCACCGCCCCGCCCCGGGCCGCTTCGTCTGCCCGCCCTGCGGCGCGCGCTTCGCCGATCAACCGACGGAGCTCGCGCACATAATCGGCGTCTTCGAGACCGTCGCGAATCAGCTCCAGGCGGATACTATCGAGCGGGGCCACGTCCTGCCATCCCTTGCCTTTTTCGTTATAGCCCGGCTTTTCCGGATGCTCGGGATAGAGGAGGGAATGGTGATGGCTGTAGCGGAAGGTCCAGACATTTTCCGGAGTGGTTCCTTCGCTTCCCCAGCACTGCACGCCCCAGCGGGAGACAAAATCGAGATTGTATTTCGCCGCCTGCCAATAGTACGAGCGCAACTCGGAAGCGGAGGCTCCGACGCTCGAACGCGGGGGTGGCCCGCAGTTGTACCAGCCGACTTCGTGCCCCGCTGCCTGCGCTTTCCTGGCGAACTGCGGGTCGAACTGCTGGTAGAGCGGCTTGTACCGCTTGAGCCCGCTGCCGTGGAGCGATTTCTCCGCCTGTTTCCAGTCGATGGAGTTGAAGGCGGTGCCGAAGCGGATGCCGGAATGAACGGCGGCCTGCGCGTGGTTTTCCCACCAGAAGTCGAACCCCGGCGGCTCGTCGCCGACCTTGACTTCCACGCGGTCCCGGAGTCCCCGCCGCTCCAGATGGGTGCGGAACATCTCCAGCATCTCCTGGCTCCAGTAGCTCTGCATGACGTGCCCCCCGCGCGCGGGCCGGTCCGCGTAGCGTTCCGGCATCAGCTTGCGGAATGCGCCGAGATCCTCCGGCCAGCCAATCACGTCGAGCAACGCCACGATATACTCCAGTTCATACGGCTTGGCGGCGTGTTCGCAACGTGCCTGAAGCCAGTCGAAGCGGGAGGTGTCCATCAGCACCGTCCCGTCTTCATTGCTGCTGAGGAAATCGGTTTGGATTCCCTTGAATTTTCCTTCGGGGCTGAAATGCCAGCGGATCATCCCCGGTTCCTTGATCGAGATCACGCGGAAGCGATGCTCCACCAGCGTGGTGACCAGACGGGTGATCTCCGGGTCGCGAAGCCGCCGGCGGGGGGAGAGGAGGTCCATGCTCATGTAGGCTTCGCCTTTGAGGCCGGTCTTCGGCAGGGTAAAGGGATCGACCTGAAGCTCGATCGGGATGGTCTGCGTCCTGCCGCCCGCCTTCACGTGAAGGGCGCTCTTGTAAAGCCCGGGCCTCGCATCGGGAGCCACCAGCGAAGTGAGCCAGAGCACCTGCGATTTTCCGGCGGGCAGCGAGGTGACGGGGCGGCTCAACAGGGCGTCCGGCGTTCCCGGCCACCCTTCCGGGGCATGGAGGGGATAATTCTCCGCCCAGCGGACCCTGAGCGGCCCATGGTTCTTTCGGAAGCCGGTGAACTTCTCCGAGATCGGCTCGCCGGAGGAGGCGTGAATGAGCGGGTCCACGGTCACTTCAAGATCGGTGAGCGCCTGGTAAGGGGTAATGATCACCTGCGCGCTGTCATACTCGTTCCGCGCGGAGCGGATCGCGATTTTATCCAGCGGCCTCCCGGTTTGCGGGCGGCTCCAGACCATGCCCGGATCGGAAACCGGCGACGCCCATGCCCTGAAGCCTTCGGCTTGAGGTTCCGCCTCCACATACTTCGCCTCAAAGGCCCGGGCGGCGGCGAGCGCCCCCGCGTCGTCGCTTCCGGCGACGAGGATGAGAGGGCGCGTGGTGCTCTCAAAGTTGTCATAGGCAAGAATGGCTCCCTTTCCGGCCCCGGGCCAGTTGGCATCCACCGATTGCTTGAGCAGCCCGGCGTTGCGCACCGTGGCGCTGCGTGTCGCGCTGCCAAAGGCGATCATCTTGCCGGAATAGCGGGGCGTCCACGCCAGCCCGACTCCGAGCCTGAGCGCCATCTTCTCCGCCAGCGCCCGGACGGCTTCGGATTCGTTCCAGTCGCACTGGATGACAAAATCCCGCGCCTTGAGCGCGGCGCGGATTTTCCCTTCCCCCGCCGGATCTTCATGGACGGCGGAGGTCACCTTCGGGCGTTCCCTGCGCTCGCGCTCCAGCACCGGTTCCGCCATCGTCACCTTGCCCCCCGGGTCGATCCGGCCAATCTCCGCGCCCTGACGGTCGAGCGCCACAAGCTCCCATTGCTCCGGGGCATCGGCGTTGAGGGCAAGGGTGCAAAGCGGCTTCGCCTGGTACTCCGCCCCTCCCTTTTCGCCGCCGCGCGGTCTCACCGCGAGCGTGCCTTCAAACAACGGGCTGATCACGCCCTTGAGCTTGCCATCCTTGCGGACAAGCGCCTCCAGCGCCACATAAAGCGGCGTGGCGTCCTCAATGCCCGCTCCCTTCGCTCCGCTGAATGCCCCGTAGAAGAGCCGGGCTTCCCAGCTTTCCCCCTTCTGGAGCGCCACCCCCTTGAGCAGCGGTTCGACGGTCGTCGCCGGGTGATTGTAAAAGCCCAGAAAGGCGTTTTCATCGACCACCACCGCCATGCCGTCGCCGTTCTCCGGATTCACCTGGACCAGCCAGTTGCCTTTCAGCCGTGGAACCCCCTCCTTGACGCGGCCTGACCACATCGACTCCGGGAAATCCGCATAGTCCGGGCGAATCGCAAAACCGGCCTTCATCGCCTTGAATTCATCGAGCGGCAGCCCCTGCGGCCAGCTCAGAATCCCTTTCTCGCCGGGAAGCAGCACGAGATCGTTGGCTGATTGATACTGCCCCCGCGCCCCGGGGCTCATGACGGAATGGAGCCGGAGCGCAAACCCGGTCGGCGTGGCCTCCAGGTTTTCCAGCTTGAGGCGAAGCTCCACGGCGGAATAATCCCTGCGCAGAATGAGCGTCCGCGTGAGCCGGTATTCCCCCTGCGTCCGCTGCTCGACCACGACGGCGCGTTCGTCCTTCGTCACGCCCGCCGCCACGGGGACGAACAACGCCCCGACATCCGGCGCACGGGAGGGGAGGGAGCCGACCGTGGCCGAATCCCAAAGCAGCCCGGCGAGGTGTCCCCCGTTGGCGTCGAGATTCCGGTAAAGGACATCGACCATCTCGTACCCGGTCGGTTTGTATTTCCATCCTTTGATCCCGTCGAAGCGGGAGGTGAGGTGATTGAGGCTCACCTCCACCAGATGATTTTCAGCGATGGCGCTTCCGTCCGGAAGGAACTTCAGGCTTACTTCTGCGGCGTTGAGCGAAGCGCCAAATGCGAGAAGCAGGGCGGCGCGCGCCATCGGGATGAAGCGGGAGGGGTTCAAGAGCGTGGATTTCATTGGCGGGATGAGGGTGGGAGCGCGGCCGGTGGCGGGAGATCGCCCATGATCCGGTCGCGGAGGAGAATCCGCTTGAGGGCGCATCCCTCCATGGCGTGAACGTCGCCTCCGAGGGAAAGGCTTTCGCCGGCGGCGACTCCGGCGGCTTCCCCGATGGCGGAGGTTGTCGCCATGATCCGGAGGCTGGCATGCGCCTCGTGGGTCGCGCTGACGGCCCGGCAGGCGACGAGAACATTCCGGGGCCCCGCCTGCGGAAGCAGGCAACGGTAGGGGACTTCGTAAAAAGTGCCGCGCCGGAGGGCGATGTTGACGGTGCGCCCCTTGTCGGGATCATGAACGTCGATCTCGTAGGAACAGCGGGCGATGCCGTCGGGGAAATGGCGGGCATGGAGCACGTCCTCCTCCGTAAGCGTGTAGACGCCTTCGAGATGCCGTGTTTCCCGCACGCCGACTTTGGTTCCCGTCTTCACCAGCCATGCGGATTCGAAGCCGGGGATGAGACGGCGCAGGTCGCGCACAATGGCGCGGATCTGACGCCGCCCGATCACCTCGGCCTGCGAAAGTTCGCGCACGTCCGTACCGGAAAGGCCGTAAATATGGGAGGTGTTGAAAAGGTACACCCCTTCCCGCGGCGTGGGAAACATGCCGACGCCGGTGATGTCGCTTTCCAGTTCCCCCCGTTCCCTGGCTTCGCGGATGATCCCGTGCCGCCGGTCGGCTGCCGGAAGGCGCGCGGAATCGATTCCGGCCATCTGGAACGTGGCGGTCATCGGCTGGGTGCGGCCATCCCCGCTTCTGCCGATGCGGAAACCGGCACCGGCGGCATGCGCGAGATCCGCGTCTCCCGTGGAGTCGATGAAAACGGCGGCGGAGACTTCACGGAGGCCCGATTTGCTGGCAAAGTGCATCGCAACGACCCGGTCTCCCTCCACCCGCACGCCGGTCATGAGGCTGTGGAAAAAGAGGTCGACGCCCGCCCCGGTGGCGAGATCGTCGAGGACGCCGCGCAGGATGAGATCATCGAAGCGGAATCCGTCGCGGGTGCCGCCTTCGGCCCGCAGGCGTTCATTCATCTCCTCGAAAAGACCCCGCACCAGCGGGACATGCTCTTCGCCCGCCTCGCCATCCCGGGCGACGTGGTAGCCCATGAAGACGGTGACGAGCGCCGCCGTGGCGACCCCGCCCAGAAAGCCCTGCGGCTCAAAGAGCGCCACCCGGGCCCCGCGCCGGGCGGCGGCGACCGCCGCGAAAACCCCCGCCAGCCCGCCGCCTGCCACCACGATATCGTATTGGTAATCACTCATTTCAGTTCGCTTGCTTCGGTTGCGATTTCATAGAGACGCTCGCGGGCCTTCAGCCACGGGGCCGCCGTGGTGGGATAGCCGCGGATGCCGACGACCACGCTGGAGATCGTCTCATCCAGCGCGGTCTCCAGACGGGCGGCTGTGTCGGCCTGGCCGGCGCTCCGGAGGCGTGCGATCGCGTCGCGGATGCACTCGATGAGCATGTAGTCGCGAATCCCTTCGGCCTCCAGTTCCCGCCGGGGCGTGTCGATGAGCCGCCCGTCTGGCAGGAAGTTCATGCGGAAGCCCATGCCGTGATCGTAGCGGTACGGGATGGATGAGCCTTCGGGGCCGCTTTCCTTCGCGCCGAGCGCCGCGTAGTTCGCCACGCCGTCGAGATGCCATTTCGCCGTGAGCCAATAGATCGGGAGATTGTCCACCGGCTTGCCGGTGAGGCGGGTGGCGGGCACTCCGCATTGATACCACCAGACCTTGTCGCCCGCCTTCTGGCGCTGGCGGATCACGGCGTCCGAAAGATCGTGTTCGTAGTTCGGGCACCACGGGTTCATGATCCCGACCGCGTCCTTCACATCCGGGCGGCCCGAGTAGTGGGCCGTCATGACCCGCAGGCCGCCCTCCTTGTAGGGACGGGCCGCTTCGGCCCATTGCGTGAGCGTTTTCGGTTCATCGGAGACCTTCAGGATCGTGCGTTCGTCGCGCCCGGCAGTCTTGAGCTGCTCCTTGAACTGGGCGACAAAATCGGTGGCGATGCCGCCCCCGCCATAATGCCAGTGCCCCACGCCGAAAACGGGCCCCGTGATCATCTGCGCCAGCACGGAGCTGACGTGAAGCCGGAAGGAAGGCAGGCTCAGGCCGGCATCCCGGTAAGCCGCTTCGAAAAGGTCCATCTGCCGCAGCGTTCTGGTGAAGTCGAACTTCACAAGGGGCTGGCTCCGGTCGGTGAACGCGCGAATCCGCCCCGCCGTGAACGGGCCGCCGGATTCACTCCGGATCACGGCGCCTTTCATCGGCTGGCCTGAAGCGGGAATCCGCACCAGCGTCCATTCCTTCTCCGAAAGGGGCGGGCCGGAGACGCCGCCCCCGGCGGCCTTCGGGAAGGGTGTCAACCGCAGCGGTGCGGATGAGATGAACCCGCCGCTGATTTCGGAGGGGGAGATGCCCTGCGCGAATTCGATGAAAAGCGCTTCGCCCGCCTTCGCTTCCTTGGGCTCGGCGTCGTAGCGTTTCCACTGGAGCGCCTGGGCCGCCGTGTCCGGCGGGGCGATGGCGTAGCGGACCGGAGTGATGTTGTCGGCGATTTTCCAGTCGAAACGGAGCAGCGGGGCCACGACGCTGACGCGCTTGGCGGCTTCGTTCCCGGCCAGTTCGCGGGTGGCGCGGTCAAACTCGGGGGTTCCCTCCGTGTACCACCACGGGACGCTGGCGTAGCTATAGGTGTCGATGCGCGCGAAATCGTTCAACGCGAACGGGTCCACCCGGACGGTCAGCGGAATCTCCCGGGTGAATCCTTCGGCGGTGACTTTCAGCGTGCCCCGGTAGAGCCCCGGGCGGGTTTTCGCGGTGCTCTTCGCGGTAATCCAGTAGCCGACCGACGTGCGCGCCGGAACGGGGAGGAGCGGCTCGGGGATGAGGAAGTTCGGCAGGCGCAGGTCGCCGAAGAAGGGAATCCACTCGTAACCCCCCACGGTTCGCACTTCCGGAGCCGGAAGGGTGCCGCCGTCCCGGCCGGTCAGCACGCCGGTTTCCACCTTGAGATCGGCCAGGGGGCGATTGGCGTGGAGCCCAAACTGGCCGCTGCGCCGGTCATTCACCCCGAGGCGGATGGCGAATTCCTCCAGCCCGGGCGCCTCCATCCCGGAGCGCCATGGATAGACGACTTCCAGCGTGTTGGAGGTGAAGAGGCGGAACGGTTCCCGGGTCTCGGTCTTGGGGGGAAGCGCTGCCAGAAGGCGTTTTCCCGCGTTGCGCACCGCTTCCGGTGTGTCGCCGGTCACGAAGTAGTAGAGGTTTCCGTCCACGTCCGGCACCTTCGCGACCCGTCCCTCGACGCTGTTGAGAAAGGCGGGATCGTCCCAGACGCCCGCCATGGCGAGAAGCTGCCGGGCGAAGCGATGGGTGCGCGGGGTGCCGACGGAAATCACCGGGCCGTAGTAGTCGTTGTTGAGGTTCAGGCCGACGTCGTCGGAGATGAGATGCGCCTGCGCCTCCCCGGCGATGCTGCGGGCCAGTTCGTACTCCGCCCGGGTGCCCGCTTTCGGGTAGACCACGGTCATCCGGAATTTCCTCAGGTCGTCGGCCACCTCGGCGAGATTCTCCGGCAGGAAGGTGACATCAAGGGGCGCGGCTACGGGGGCGGCCGCCACCCCGGACGCGGAAGGGGTCAAGGTCAATTTATCCAGAACGGGCGTTGCGTCCGCCTGCACGGGCCGGGCGTCGAGAACGATCCGCGCCTGCACTTCGCCGGCACCGTCGGGAAGCGGAAGCTCCACTTCGCTGAAGTAAGGCCCCTGCCATTGCCCCCAGTTCCCGCCGCGGCGGGTGCGGATTTCCACCCCGGCCAACGCCTTTCCCTTGACGCGAAGCGCTTCAAAGGTGGTGACGGCCCTTCCGGAAACCCACTCCCTGGAGAGCCGCAGGCGTTGCCGTGCCCCGGGGTGATGGATTTTGAGCGGGATTTCTTTCCCGGCTTTGCGCCCCACGTTTTCCGGCTGCTCGTAGCGGCTCTCCTCGCCATCAAGGCTCCAGCGCATGCCGCCGGGGCCGCCGCTCAGGACGAGGGTGGCCTCCTCGCCGCGAAACTCCACGCCGAGATTGTCGCGCATCGTTTTCCGCGTCCAGGGACGATACCAGCGAACGATCGGGTAGGGGAGGGCATGGGGGCTTGCGATTTCCACGCTGGTCTCGCGCCCGGGCAGCTCCGCGTTCCATGATACTTTGAGCGACTTTGCGTCTGCGGGAAGGGATTGGGGGCGCAGCGGGAGCCTGCCCTCCGCCGCGAAGGAGGTCACCTCGGCCTCCATGCCGCGCAGCGCGGGGCGATCGCTCATGGCGTCGTAGAGATCCACCCGTACGTAGCGCACTGCCGCCACGGGGGGCCATTCCAGCGTTTCGTCCGGACCGGGCCAGACGATTTGCAGATCGTGGGAATCCCAGAAGGGCCAATCCCTTGCCTGCCGGGACAGCACCTTTCCGGCGCCGTCAAGCAGCGACACGGTGAATTTCGCGGGAGCCGAAAAGCGGAGTTTCAGCCGCTTGAGCGTGCTTGCCTGCTCCAATGGCACCAGAAGGCTTGCGGGAAGCCGTTCGGGCTCCCATTCCTCGCGGGAACGGCTGGTGGAGCCGAAGCGCCGTTCCCATTGAAGAGGGTCGGTTTCCGTCGCCTGGGGCTTGAGCGAATAGGTTCCCTCCTTTTCCACCACGGCTCCGGCATCGTTTTGAGCCGTCTCCTTTGGAAGTTCAATTTTGGGCGGCTCGCTCCCTTCGCCGGGGATTCGGCTCCGGGCGGTGAGCGGCGCGATGACATGGAGTTTGCCCTCCAGCAAGGCGACGAGCCAGGCGGCGTTCACGGAGGCTTCGGAGCCGGGAGCCAGCGTGGCGGCCTCGCGCAGCATGGCGCTTCCCGCCGTGCGATCGGAGATGACGACCCGCTTTCCGGCTTCGAAAAGGAAGCCCGCTGCGGCGTCGTCCATTTTGAGTTTCCGGGCGATGACGGCGGCGCGCCGGTGGGCTTTCAGGCTCTCGGCAGGGTCGGCCAGGACGGAACGCATGGCCCCGAGCCGCGAGTGGAGGACGGCTCCATGGCGCTGGATGTCATCGGCATGGCGCTCGATGGCTCCGAGCAGAAGGGAGACTCCGGCTGGATCGGCGTAAAATTCCTTTCTTCGAAGAAGAGCGGAGGTCAGTTCATCTCCCGTGACACCCGGGGGCACCACCTTGACGATTTCTTCCAGAAGCGGAATCGGGAACCGGTCGCCGGATTGAAGGACGATCTTCCCCCACCAGGGCGACTCCAGCGCCCAGAGGGGTTGCGCGCCCAAGGCGGAGATGGCCGCTTCCAGCCCGGCGGCGTCCCCGGCCTCTGCCGCCGCCTCGGCCCCGGCCTGAAGGCGTTTGACCTCCGCGCGCACCTGCTGGCTTTCCCTCCGCAGTTCCTTGAGTTCGTCGCCGACGGCTTCGGGCTCCTCCGCCTTTCGAGCTTCCAGCAGTTGTTCCCTTGCCTCCCGCGCCGCCATGCTTCCTTCCGGGAAGCGCTTCAGGAAGGCTTCGAGCAGCGGGCGCGCCTCCGCGGGGCTTTCCCCGGCGAAGGCGCTCAGGAACCGCCATTCGAAGTCGCGGGAACGGGCGGAGGCTCCGGCGATCGCGGCTCCCTTCGCGGCGAGAGCGTATTTCTCCGCACGGCTCAATGCGGCATTTCCGTTGAGATAGTTCCCCGTCATGGCCAGCATGGCGGGGGCGTTCGCCGCGCGCTCAAGCAACGCATCGAAACAGGCGCGCCGGGCTTCTTCGGGGGCGTCCGCCCGGTTCACCACCCGCACGAGCAGGTAGAGAATCCGCGCGCGGATCAGGGCGAAGTGCGGGTAGCGGTCGATCACCTCGGCCGCGGCTTCGGCGAAATGATCCCATTGGCCCGCGTCGAAGAGTTCCGTGATCCGGTCGGCATCCACCCTGGCGGCGATGTCTGTCCCGGGGTGACGCGCGATAAACCATCTTCGCCGGGCGTCAAAATCCTCCGGCGCGATCCCGCCTTCCTTCAGGGTGCTGCGCCGTTTCATCATCGTATCGCTCAGGTTCTTGTTGAGCGCGGCGTTGTAGCCGCTCAGGGCGGACTGGTAGGCGGCGAGGGTCTCTTCGGCGTCGGGGGCCGGTTCCTCCGCGGCATGGCCATGCCAGAGGAGGGAGAACGAGAGGAGAAGCCAAAGGGCGGAATGCCTGGACATAAATGGTCGGTGAATGGCGGCGACTGCCGCTCCATGGATGATGAAAGGAAAGGGGAAGGAGGGGGCGGGTGCCGGATCGGACGGAACTCCCGGTGGCCGGAGGGGTCAGCCGCGAACGCCACGCCGGGAGCGAATCCGCCAGCCCGCCAGCAGCGCCGCGCCAAGCCAGAGGCAGGTGGTGCCCGGTTCCGGGATGGTTGTCACGGTGAACTCCAGCACCTGATCCGTGCTGTTCAGGGTGAAGTAACCATTGAACCCCGGGCCGCCGCCGGAGTAGGTGAAGCTGAAGTCGCCCTCATCCCAGGCGGGGTCCAGGGAGCCGTAGCCGATCAACCCGTAGGTCACCCCGAGTTGGGGCCCGTCGTCAATGTCGCCGAAGTCAAAAAGATAAGCTCCGGCGGTCCCTTTCGTGAGGGTGCCGTTGAGTTCGATCCGGTCGGCCACCAGTTCCGTTCCTCCGAGCCGCAGGCTGATGGTGCCGCCGCCGTTCCAGACGAGGTCGCTCGCGCTGAGTTCGCCCTGGGCGCTCTCGCCCGCGCCGAGAATGCCGGAGGCGTTCAGGATGATGGCGCCCGCGATGGTCCCGCTTCCGCGGAGCGTGGCCCCGGCGTGGATGCCGACATCCCCGGAGCCCGTGGCGCTGCCGCTGGTGTTGCCGGCCACCAGTGTTCCGCCGTAGAGCTGCGTTCCGCCTGTATAGGTGCTGGCGGCGGTGAGAAAGGTCGTACCGGCGTAGTGGTTGAGAACCACATTGCCCTCGATGACGATTCCCGTTCCCGCGGTATTCTCGAAACGGTAATCGTCATTGGTGTGGTTGAAATTGAGCTGTGGCGTGGTGACTGCGGTCGTACGCCCGTTGATGATGGCGGCATTGAGCCGACCCGCGCTTTCCGGGCTCTCCGGAGTGCCGCCCGTGACGGCCCCGCCGATGTTGAGGGCCCCTTGTGCGTTGTTGTGGCTTTGAGCGAGGTACACCGTGCCCGCCCCGCCATCGACATTGACGAGGCCGCCTCCTCCGATCGTCAATACTCCCTTCCCCCCATAAGCCACGGCGACGTTACCGCCCGCGATCGTCCAGGTGCCGCGGACGTGGACGTCTCCCTCCCCGGTGCCTGTGCTGAAGCCGATGGTGGCGTCTCCCGCGCTGCTGACACCGCCGCCGTTTTCGACCAGGAGAGCGCCTTTGCCGGTGGTCCCGATGCGGAGGAAGCCGCTGTTCTGCCAGACGCCCCCGCTCTCGATAACGACGGAGCCATCGCCCGTGGCCGCCCGCCCGACATAGCCGTAGCGGTTCTTGACCAGGCCGCCGTCGCCGATCCGGAGGGTTCCGGCGGCGTTGTTGCCGATCGTAAGGTCGTTGCTTGAGCCCGCGATGTCCCATTCCCCATCAATCACGGCGGAGCCGTTGCTTCCCGCGGACTCGCCGATGCTGCCTGAAGTGCTGGTGACCTTTCCGCCCTCTTCGATATTCAATGTCCCTTTGGCAAACACCCCGACCTGAAGACTGGTGACTTCCCAGGTGCCTCCGTCCTCCACCGTCACGGTGCCTTCCCCGACGGTGCTCCCGTTGCCGCCGCCGATATAGGCCGCCGTACCGGTCGCGCTTCCACCGGTCTTGATCGTGAGCGTTCCCTTGCCGCTCGCGCCGCTTGAGCGCGACCCGACGTAAAACTGGCCGCCGCTGGTCCATTTCCCATACACCGTCGCAGTTCCCTCCGATCCGGAAACCACGCCGATGTTTGCCACGGTGGAGGAGACTTCTCCGCCGCTTTCGATCAGGAGTGTGCCGTTGCCGTTGTTGCCAACGTTGAAGGCTCCGTTGGTGGAGGTGAGTTTCCCGCCGTTGCTCACCGTCACCTGACCGGTGGAACCGCTGGAGTTGCCGATATTGACAATATTGCCCCCTTTGACTTCGCCGCCGCTTTCGATCAGGAGTGTCCCGCTGCCACCGTTCCCTCCCCCCACCGTCAGGTTCGCACCGGTGTAGGTCCACAGGCCGGAAACCGTCGCGATCCCGGTTCCGGTATTGCCGATGGTCGCTCCCGAACTGGTGATCGAGCCTCCGGAATAGAGCGTCAGGTTGCCATTGCCGGATGAACCGACGGTGACGACTCCGCTGGTGGTTACGCCGCCGCTGATATACACCGTGCCGCTGCTCCCGGCGTTCTGGCCGATGCCGAGACCGGTGGACGAGGTGCTCCCGTTGGCGCCAACCGTCAGCGTGCCCGATCCCACATGGCCGATGTAGATCAGTCCGCCTGCGTCTATCTGCCCATTGACGAGCAGCGTGCCTTCGGAACCCGACGGCGAACCGGCGACGATGTTCCCCGTGGTGGAAAGCTCCACGTCCGCGTTGATCGTGAGGCGATTGCCGGAAGTGGCGACCTGCCCGAGCGTCACCGTTTTTACCGCCGCGTCCTCAACCAGCGTCGCGAGGCCGCCATTGTTGATCCGGACATCGTCCCCGCTGCCCGGCACCGCGGTGGATGGGTCCCATACGGAAGTGGTCGTGGCATCCCATTCGCCCTCGGCGCTGTTCCAAAGGATGACGTCGGCCCGCGCCGGGAACGACGCCAGGCTCAACAATGCAACAGAAAGGGTAATGGAACCGGCTTTGCGGGCAATTGATTGGATCATGGTGCAGGGGGATGGTCGGAGGGTGAGAGGAAGCGTGAGGGACGATGGCGATGGACGGCTCCGTATCGGGCCTTTCGAACGGGAGGGAGCCGCGCGTCGGGTGTTAAGATTATTACGTGAATAATATTCATCCGACCCGGGACGTCAAAACTTTTTTCACCGGGACCCGGTATTTCAGGCGGCGCGGCCCCTGTTATTTATTGAAAGGAGAGGAAGGAGCGGCGCTTGGCTTGGCAGGGAAGGGCTGCCTTGGCGCCTGAAATCAGGGGAATCACCGTTCGGCAGGCGAAAATGGGGAAAGCCGGGCAAATTTGGTTGACTTGATTTTTGTTCGTAATATTATTGATCTAATAAATTTCACCTCCTTGTCGGCGAAGACGCCACGGCCTCTTTCCGATCGGGATTTCCCTCCCCGCCTCCGGTGACCACTCCACCCGTCCATTCCCGCAACGAAGCCTTCTCCCTGGTGGAGGTGGTGCTCGCGCTCGGGATCCTGACCTTTGGGGTTGTCCCGCTGATGGGCCTGCTCTCCATCGGTCTCCAGCAAAAGCGCGAGAATATCGATCGCACGGTGGAGGCTCAGATCTTAAGCTGGGCCCAGGGGAGCATCCGCCTTCGCACACAAGGCGGCCCGGCCAATTACAGCGGGACTTTTGATGAGAACGGCATCGCGGCGGCAGGTACGGAGGCGGTTTTTTCCGCCGAGATGGTGCCGCGGGCCGCCGCCTCCCTGCCGGGAGGGAGCGCGACGCTCAAGAGCTGGAAGCTAGAAATCAGAAGCTCGAAGCGGGAAGAGGTTCTCCTTGGGCAGTACGTGGTTTGGGAAGCACAGTAGCGACCAGAGCAGACCCCGATGCGCTTCCCCTCTCCATCCCGCCACCGGCGCTTTTGCGCTTTCACGCTCGTGGAGTTGCTGGCGGCGATCGGCACCCTCGTCCTTCTGCTCCTTTTTACGCTCTCGATCACCTCCAATGTCAGCCGGGTGATGAGCGGCAACGGGTCGTCGTTTCAGGAAGCGAGGACGGCGTTTGAAACCATGACGCGGATGCTCTCGCAGGCGGTGCTCAACCCGTACTGGGACTACGATAACCCGGCCACCCCCAGCCGCTACATCCGCGCTTCGGAGCTTCATTTCGTCGCCGGGGCCGCCGCCACCCTCACGGGCCTCTCCGATGCGGTCGGGAGCGCGGTCTTCTTTCAGGCCCCGCTCGGCCATACGCGGGCCCCGGAACTCAAGAAGATGCCGCGCCTGCTTAACAGCCTCGGCTTCTACGTCCGCTTTTCGACTTCCGCCCACCTTCCCCCTTATCTCGACGCTCCCGCCATCCGGGACGCCACCGCGGCTTATCGTCTCTGGATGTTCATGGAACCGGCGGAGGAGATGACGGTGTACCAGATTTACAGCGGGTCTCCGCAGGCGGCTTCGAGCTTTTCGTGGTTCCGGACCGGGCTGACTGTCCCGGCCAAAAATCATGTCCTGGCCAATCACGTCATCCTCCTGCTCATCCGCTGCCGCTATCGGGACGCGGACGGCAATGTCGTGGAAACGTACCTGTACGATTCACGACCCGGGATGGGCAGCGGGGTGCAGCCGGTTGAGATGCATCAGATTCCCGAAACCCTTGAGGTGACGCTCGTGGCGATCGACGATTCCTCCGCCGCGCGTCTGCTCGCGGCATCCGGAGGCCGTTACGTGCTGGTGGACCCGCTGTTGTTCGGCACGGCCGGCGACTATGCGGATGATCTCGCCAGGCTTCAGGATGACCTCAACCGCCACCCGGTGCCGGTGCACTACCGGGTCTTTGAATCCACCGTTAACGTCAGCGCATCGAAATGGAGCCGCTAGAGCATGTTCGATTTAATTAGACGCATGCTTCGCGGCGGCGCGGGCCGCTGCGCGTCATTTCGAGCTTGGGCAGTATCTGAAGATACAGCCGCTGCGCTCAAAAAGCCACGCATCAACCCACGGCGCTCGCGAATCATTGCGTCAACTCAACCCGAAAATGCTCTAGTATCGCATCCTGATCCCGCGCGCCTTTTGGGTGTTCCGGCGTCGCCCGCAAGGCCGGTCGCTTCGGCGGTGGCCCCCGCCCGCAGGTTTGGAGGGCCCGGAAATCTTCCCGGAAGGGAGAGTTCGCCCCCCAACCCGGCGCCGGAAAAAGCCGCTCTCCGGTCCGCGAACGGCTTTACGCTCGTGGAATTGCTGGCGGTGATGGCCATCGCGCTTGTCCTGCTGGGGCTCACCCTGCCCGCCCTTCAGAACCTGAACCGCAACCTCGGGATCACCGACGCGGGCAACCGATTGGCGGCTCTCATGGAACGGGCACGTAACCACGCAACCACAACCCAGACCGTGGTGGCCGTCCGTTTCTTCGAAGCCGGGAGCGATGCGGAATACAACACGGTGGCGTTATTCGCGTTGAATGCGCTCGAATCCGATCCCCTGACTCACACCAGTGAGCCGATCTCTTCCCCGCTGCGTCTGCCCGAACCGCTCATTGTCAGCCGATCGCTTTCCTCCGCGATGGATGGCGGCGCGATGGGGAGCGGCACCGGAGCGCCCCCCGGAGGCGCTGCGTCAGGCTACCGTGAGTTTCTCATCTTCCCCAATGGCGCGACATCGCTCCCTTCCACCGAGGTCAATCCCTACCTCTGTATCGCCGCCCGCCATGACGCGGAGGCGAATGCCGGGGTCAAAAACCCCTGTGTCCTCAGTATCGATCCCGTGACATCGCGGGTCACCATTTACCGGAAATGATTGCTTTGCCCCCTCTGGCGTTTTCAAAAGGCCCGCGCCACACCGGCGCCGCCCTCATCGTCGTCCTTTGCCTGCTGATCCTGCTCACCGGGCTGGTGGTCGCCTTCTTCAGCAGCGTGACGACGGAGACGGAGAGCGCCGCGACGACGCGCCAACAGGTCGAGCTTCATCATCTCAAGGATCTGCCGGTGGAGATGGTCAAGGCGCAGATCCGGAGCGCCACAACGCTCAATCAGGTCGGGGAAGCCGATGAGGTGACGCACACCTGGGCCAGCCAGCCGGGCCTCCTGCGTGTGTTCGACCGGGAAGGCGACCTCGCCCGGGCCTTCAAGCTTTATTCCTCTTCCCGGATGGAGGAGACCGACACCCAATTCATCGCCACGGATATTCCCGCGGACTGGAACACCCTGCCCAACCGCTACGTGGATCTCAACCAGCCGTTTCCCTCCCTCACGGTTGAGGACGAAACCGTCTACCCGATTCTGGACCCCGCCGCGGCGGGTTGGGCGGAGGGGGTTGCCATTTCGCCCGATCCCGCGGGGATCGGGCACGCCACCATGCCGGTGGAATGGCTTTACGTTCTGGAAGACGGCTCGCTTGTTTCCTACGACGATCTGGGGGATGCCGGGAACCCTCCCGTGGCCCGCATTGCATTCTGGGCGGATGACGAGAGTTGCAAGGTGAACATCAATACCGCCGGGGAGCGGACTTTCTGGGACCGCCCCCGCACCGGGCATCACCTTAACTACCAGTTCCGCTACAATCAGCCTTCCACCGGCGAGTACAATGCCTATCCCGGCCATCCGGCCACCGTTTCGCTAAGCGCCGTCTTCGGAAACCGGCTGGAGGTGGATTCCGACGCCGAACGGGTGGAGACGATGCTCGGCCTCACCCCGAGGTACGCGTGGGGAGGTTCCAAAAACGGTTCCATTGCGACCTACGAGCCGAGGGTGGAGCTGGATCGCACCAAGCCGAACGCGGAAATCAGGAACGATCGCCTTTTCGCCTCGGACTCGGAGTTCATCCTCAAGGCGGACCGGACCCTTTCCCGGGAGGATCTCCTCGAACCGATTGAGAAATCGGGCTTTCTGCTGACGGAATCGAGCCGCGCGCCGGAGCTGAACCTTTTCGGGATGCCCCGCGTCGGTCTCTGGCCCATTGATCAGGGCAGCGGGAAGCGGACGGTTTACGACCAGCTCATCGCGCGGGCCACCACGATCGGCTCGCAACCGTTTTATTTCCAGCGCTCCGATCCGTTCTCCACTGCGGAAGCCACCGGCATCAGCCGGAATTTCGATCTTTTGCAGTATCTCGACACGATCACCCAACTCCCCGTTCCGGGCTTTGGGGGAAGCTTCGCAACGAAGTACACCCGGGCGGGGAATCGCCAGATTCTCACGGAGATGTTCGACTACATCCGCGCGGGCACGAATCTGAGCGACACCAGCCGCCCGGAATCGGAATTCCACCTTCAATTCACCCCGGCGGCGACGGCTCACAGCGGCTATGTGCTCCCTTCGCGGATTCCGGCATGGGGCGCGCGGGGCTTCGGGCGCGTCCCGGTCATCACGAACATCGGCGTGGTGCTCTATGCCTATGCGCAGCGCGGGTATCTCGGGGCGGCGCCGGCGGAACTGCCGCCAACGGCGGAAACCGATGTGCACCTGATGCTATGGTTCAACTTCATCAGTCCGATGCTGGGGGTGGCCCCGTTTTCCACCACCTACAAGATCGTGCTCAAGCAGTACACCCTGGGGGTCAGCGAAGTGGTCGCTCCGGAGCAGGAGCCCAATCTGGCGATGTTCACAATGCGCAGCGATACCAGCAACCGCTTCGTCTTTACCGATCAGGGCAAGGACTGGGGCGGCTACGAAACGATGCTCGGGCAGGGCTCCGGGCAGGTGCGGCCCAGCGGTCCGCCGCTCCTCAACGGCTACGAGTTTCATTCCGCGGCTCCGGTGACGCTGAAGGGGAATCTTTTCAACTTTCATGGCGGCACTCTGGAACTGGAGGTTTACGACGAGAGCACCGATACGCTGCTCCAGACCTACACGCTCACGGTTCCCAGCTCCAGCGTTCCCTGGCCGATGCCGATCGCGTGGCAGGCGACGGATGCCGTGCCCGACCAGCCACCGCCCGCGGTTTTATTCTGGAACCGCAATCCGCAGACCACCCAGGACCTGGTCCCCAGCCCGACCGCCAATTACGTCCTGGGCACGCGGCGGATGGATGGGGCAAACGCGCGGGAGCTTGATGTGATCCGCGGGATCGAACTGGCCCACGGGGACGCGCGCCTCGTCGCTTGCATGGATCATGTCCCGGCCTCCCTGTTCCAGCCTTCCAAAGGTTATTACGATGGCTCGCGGAGGATCGCGTGCAGCCTCCTCTTTACCCGGACCATCAGCAGCATCAACCGCGTCTTCCACGCGGAATTCGGCAAGTTCGTCAACGCCCGTTTCCACGATGAAACGCAGGTATCCTCCAATCCGAATTATTCGGGGATGCTGAGCCGGCCGCCCCTTCCCGCGGAGGTGAACGGAACGCCGCTCACCTCCCTGCGCGACATGGGCTGGAGCGGCGATATTGACGGCGGCATGCTTGGCGAGCCCGACGGGCCCTTTCTGAACAAACCCGATGAAGGTTTCATCGCGACCCTGGACCCCGCCACCGGGACGCAGGGCACCCAGGACCCGTATTATCGCTCGATGTCCGTTGATGTCAACGGGAGGAGAATCCGCTCATGGGACCCGCGGACGAACGGCTTTTTCTCGCCGACACGCCAGATGCCCTCGGCGGTGCAACTGGGATCGCTTCCCACCGGCGTGGCCGCCAACGCCCCCTGGCGCACCTTGCTCTTCTCCCCGAATTCGCAGGCGGCGATGGTGCCCGACGGGGATGGAAACACGGGGCACCCCGGCGCGGAGTCGCCGCACGATCACCTTTACCTTGATCTTTTCACCATGCCGGTTGTGGAGCCGTACGCCATTTCGGAACCCTTCTCAACGGCGGGGAAGATCAATCTCAACCAGCGCGTGATCCCCTTTACCCATATCCGGCGGGAAACCGGCCTTTATGCGCTGCTCAAGAATCTTTCCATCGGCGCGGTGGATAGCGACGACAACGCCATCGCCCCGTGGTACAAGAGCCCGAACACGAGCGACACCCGCTGGCACTTGTTGCGCGGCGTCGATGTTCCGGCCACGGTCGCGGAGGTCGCCCGCGTTCTCGATCCGTCCGGGCGGGTGGCGCAGGGGGCATTCCGCTCCGCCTCGGAGATATGCAATCTTTTCCTCATCCCCTCCGATCTTGGCGGCGAGACCCTCGCCGGTTACTGGAGCCGTCATCAGCTCACGGCGGACAACGTACGCGAGGCTCCTTACAATTACCTTTACCCGCTGCTGACCACCCAGTCGAATACCTACCTGGTCCATTACCGCGTGCAAACCCTTACCGTGATGCGCAGGCGCGCCGGGTTCGATCCCGCGAAAGACTTCGTTGTGAGCGGCGAACATCGGGGGAGCACGCTGCTGGAGCGCTACCTTGATGTTCACGATTCCCGCTTTGGGGGGGCGAATCCCGAGGTGGACGCCACGGAGCACGCGCTCAATGAATATTATCAGTTCCGGGTTCTCCGGCACTCGACCTTCACCCCGGGGCTTTGATCCGCTCGCGATCGGGAACCCGGTGATCCATTCCGGATCATGGCCAGTCGCCAGGTGAAAGAGATTACGCCGGAGACTTTCGCAACACAAGGGCGCCGAGCGCAAACGCGGCGCATGCCACGGCGACGAAAAAGACCAGGCCATGCGTGGTCGCATGCATGGAGAGCCCCGCGAGAGGAGGGCCGAAAAGCGCACCGGCTCCCCAGAAGACTCCCATTCCGGCATAAATGCCGACAATATTGGCTCCCGAAAAGCGGCTGCCGATGATCGCCAGCATCATGGTGTAAATGCCGACGAAAAGACCGCCCCATACGAACAGCAGGGCGTAAGTCATCCATTGGGAGACCAGGGCGAGGGGCCAGGCCAGGGCTCCGAGCGCGGAAAGGGTCGCCAGTGCGATAATGAGTTTTTTCCGGTCCACCTTGTCCCCGAGCCAGCCCAGCGGCAGTTGCAGGACGATCGCGCCAAGCATCATGCAGGTCATCAGCCTCGTTGCGTCCGCTTCCTGCCAGCCTGCCGACATGGCATAGAGGGTGAGAAAGGTGAGGCCCGAAGTCTCGACCGCCGCGTTGAGCGCCGTTGCGGCCATGGCGATGGGAGCCAGGCGCATGTAACGCAGCGGGTTGGAGTGTTCGGGCGCGGGAAAGTGGACTTTGATGATGAAGGGCAGCATCAGGAGCACCCCGGCGGCGGCGGCGAGGGCGGCCCCAAGCCCGTAGGCGATGAAACCGTCGGAGCCGACGATCGAAAGGATCAGGGGCCCCAGCGCGAACCCGACCGAAAGGGCGGCGGTGTAGGCCGCCATCATCCGGGCCCTCGTCGCATCCGGGATGATGGCGTTCAGCCACGTTTCGGAAAGCACGAAGAGCGTCTCCGAGGCCGCGCCGAGCAGCGCGCGCAGGACGAACCAGGCCCATAGGAAAGGCAGCAACGGGAAGAGGATGAGCAGGACCGCGGCGATCAGGAGCGCCCCGACGATCGAGTTCCTCAACCCGAGGAACGCGGCGATCCGGGGCAGGAGAAACGCCATGGCAAGGACTCCGACGGCATGCATGGCGGCGTTTGCGCCGATGACCGCCTCGCTCAATCCGCGCTCGGCCAGATCGAGGGCAATCAGCGCGGAGGTCAGGCTGTAGGTCATCCCGAAGATCATCGCGACCCCGATGATGGCGAGCCGCGTCATGACCGGGCGAAGCGGGAGGGGGGCGGGGGCGGTCTCCGCCGGTTGCGGGGATGGAGTCATGGCTGGCGCGGAGGACTGGACGAACCCCGCAATCCAAGGACGGCGGAAAGGGCCCGGGAATAGTCGAGCACGATACCCGGGGTCCATGCCATGGCCATGGCACGATAACGCAGCCAGCCCGCCGTCCAGAGTTCGGGTTGAAAGAGGAGCCGGACCAGCACGCGGGGAGACCGGGATGCGGAAGCGAACGTCCCCTCCACCGCGATGTCCAGCGCTTTGGCGACCGCGCTCGAACAGTTCCGGTTGGTCAGGTTATAGGTCGGGTTCAGCCGGTAGGAACTCCAGAAGCGGCGAAGCGCTTCGAGATTGATGTCGGTCAATTCGATTCGAAAGGAGGAGGCGCACCACTCTCCGCTTTCGATCGCGTAGCTCGGTTGCCAGCGGCCCGGCTGGTCGTTCTCCCGGGTTGCCCGCAAGGCTTTCGCGAAGTCGCCCGGGGTGGCGTCGATTTCCTGAGCGGGATAATGGCTGATGTAGATATCCGGCGAGGCTTCCAGCGCGGCGTGCCCGGTCGAGATCACCCCGTTCCGGTCCGTCGCCGCAATATAGCGTTCCACGCCGCGGGTGAGGGGGGCCAGGGCGCCTGTGGGGGTCCAGACATGCACCGTCAGGTTTCCCCGGGCAGGCGGCCCGGCGGGAGTGTCCATTTTCTCCGGGCATGATTCTTCCGGCCAGCCCTCGCTCAAGATCCGGGAGATCGGCACCCGGGATGGGAGGCGGCGCAGCCGGAGGGCGAGCCCGACAAGACTGGTGCCGGTAATGGCAATGAGTGTCCCCACGTCCATGCCGACTTCGCCATGCCAGTGAGTCGGCCAGGGAACGAAGGCCCAGAGACCAAGGGCGAACTCAAACACCGCGAGGGCGATGGAACGACGCCATCGGGCGAATCGAACGACGAGCGCGCTGGATACCCGCCAGCACGCGTCCAGGATGAGAATGATTCCGACGAGAATCCCGATCGCGATGTCGGACCCGCCCGGTTTCAGGACGATCAGCAGGGAAATGATGACGAAGAGCCCGCATTTTCCAAGCCGAAGCATCCGGCGGGTTCCAACGCTCCCGAAAGCGGCGGTTAAGGTGAGCGCGGCATCGAGAAGGAGGGGAATGACAAAGAAAATCGTCGGAATCCGGAGTTCATCATTAAGCGCGTTGACGAAGAAAAACGCTCCAAGCGCAGTCCACAGAAGACCCAAAGCCATCAGGGCCGGCCATCTTTTCCGGACGACCGGTTCCCCAATCAGGATTAATAGCAGATGAATCATCTCCCGCGAAAAGGGGGGAATTATTTTGGAGGTGTGGCTGAGTGTCGATTTTTTTCTGCAAATTGACCCAAGCCACGAATTGACTCAAATGAAATGACACCGGGGGAGAGTCATTTTGGAAGGAGGGATTGAAACGTTGCCTCATAACGGATGACACCGGAAGAAATGTCATCAGAGATGAGTCAGAGGAGCAAAAGAGAAGTCCTTTTACGGATGCGAGAGCGGTATCAAGGTCGGGGGCGCGAAGGGCGCGGCCGACTCATTGATGAACTCTGTGAGCTATGCGGCTAACAGCCTGTTGAAAAACCCCGACGGTCGCCTTTGGGCATCTTTCGGCCTTGGGCTACGTTGCTCGCTTGGCCTGTATTCATCGAATACAGGCGCTGCGCTCGACGCCTTGTCCAA
>Ga0206106_100200_pt1 | contig 89585 bp, 94 predicted proteins | sample 1B1ome_FD_148677 | JGI IMG/M metagenome (GOLD analysis project Ga0206106, IMG submission 148677) | Enriched microbial communities from leaf-cutter ant dump, University of Wisconsin, Madison, United States - 1B110A | ecosystem: Environmental > Terrestrial > Nest > Insects nest > Nest dump | place...
TGAGCCAGGATCAAACTCTCCGTTGTATAAAACTTTGAATTTTTCTTGACATGACTCTCTAATTCTTTTTAATACTACCGTATTCTTACGCTGTTTCTTCCTTTCCTAATCTTTTCAAAGAACTTTTTCTGTTCAAACTCTGGTCTCACCCTTTTGTTTAATCCTCAAAACCGTTGTCCTGAGCTGTTGTTGTTATTGCGATTAGCGGGTGCAAAGATAGGTGCATTTTTTGTTTCTGCAAGCAAAAAAGTGATTTTTTTTATTTTTTTTATCCTCTACTTAAAATAAACATCTGTAATCAGCTCTTTTCCAGAAACTTCATTTATTCTCTGAATTATAACTTTTTTCCCAAACATCAGCTCTTCGCGCATTACGGAAGAATCTATCTCTAAAATCAGGACTTTGTCTTTTATGTAAATATTACGTGTCCGCAATGCTACCGCTTTCCCCATCATCTCTTCCCATTTAGACAAAACGTCTATTTCCGCGAGCTTATCGTCCAGCTGATAGGCCTTCATTAAGCGATCTACTAAATCTCCCAATGGCTTAAATTCTGATGAGCGTTTATTTTCTTCCATTATTCTACAGTTTCTATAAAATTAATCGGAATCTCCACATTTTTAAATATATCTTCCAGTCGGTTTTTATCTGTGTCGCTGATAAATACTTGTCCAAAATGATTATCGGAGATCAACCGTATCAATTTTTCCACACGGGAATTATCCAGCTTATCGAAGATATCATCCAGCAGAAAGATCGGTTTCACCTGCATCTGTTGATTCAGCCATTCAAATTGTGCAAGGCGAAGTGCTATCAGAAATGTTTTCTGCTGTCCCTGTGATCCGATCTTCTTCACGTGGTTATCATTCATTATAAATGACAAGTCGTCTTTATGAACTCCTCCGTTGGTATATTGAGTTATTGTGTCCTTTCTTAAATTCCTTTCCAGTAATTGAGAGAATGTTTCATCGCTCAGGTGTGACTTATATTCTATCAGCACCTGCTCTCTTGTTTCTCCTATCTGGTGATAATATTTCTGAAAGAGTGGGACAAACTGCTCAATAAATGATTTTCTTTTTTGATAAACCGGTGTCCCGTACAGCTCAAGTTGAAAATTCCATACTTCTAAATTCTCTCTGTCAAAAAAGCCATTCTCGAATTGCTGCTTTAATAATGAGTTTCTCTGTTCGATTACTTTGTTGTACTTAATCAATGTTTCCAGGTAAGTACGATCTATCTGTGACAGGATCGCGTCCATCCATTTTCTGCGGATCTCACTTCCTTCTGAGATTAAATCTCTGTCATAAGGAGAAATAACCACTGAAGGAAATACGCCAATATGATCCGACAACTTCTCATAATCTGATTTGTTTTTTCTGAAAATCTTTTTTGCTCCTGTTTTGACGCCGCAATAAACATTGTGTTCCATGTCCTCTTTCCGGAAGTTTCCCTGAACTACAAAAAAATTTTCTCCAAATGTTATGTTTTGCTTGTCAATCGTACTGATATAGGACTTACACATGCTCAGATAGTGGATGGCATCCAAGGCATTTGATTTTCCTGTCCCGTTTTTCCCCACAAAGCAATTGATCCCGTCAATAAAATGAAATTCGGATTGCCGGTGATTTTTAAAATTTACTAATGTGAGATCTTTCAGGTACATCAGATTTCCTCGCGTTGTACAGCGTTTTTAACGGTATCAATAACTGTCGAGCCGGTAATGCAGGTGAACAGCTCATCAAATTTCTCCCTGAAGATTTCAGGCCATTGTTCCTCGTCCTCCGTAACGCTCACAAATTCTACCTGCATAATTTTTTTGAACAGTCCCTCAATTACCTTATCTTCCTCCATGAATTCCTCTTCAATAAGATAAACAGATGGTTCTAACTCTCCCTCCTTGTATTCTACTTCATTAAACTGATTTGCCCAGCTCAAGAACTCCTGCCGGTACATAATCAATAGGTATCCCCTGTTTACAATATTCATTTTTCTTCTGTAAAATCTTCTAATTTCATCCAGTCTATCCGCTTTTTACCATTCTGATATAACGCGAAATCTATATTTTTAATTTTTTTCTCTTCGAGCAGATAATTCACGGTTTTTTTAAAAACTTCTTTCTTTATCCCACTAAAATAATACAGTTCATTTCCTGACAAAAGTATTGCCATCTTTTCACCAGAAATGCCCACAGAATCTCCGACGGCCAATGCATTGCATTTTGTCCCGAAACACTGGATCCAGTTCATAAACGCATTTTTTGCCGCTGCGGGATTTGCAAATTTCCATTCTGCAATAAACATTTTTGAACTGTCGTTTTGGTATTTATAGGATGATTTTGTATCAAATCTGTCCACAAACATGAGTGAATCAATTACGCGGGTTTGCTCAATACTTTCTCCCAATTCAGCAGCAAATGCTGCATAGGTTTCATCCAGAGTAACCTTCTCTTCCGACAGTAGTTCTTTTGATGAATCTGTATAAGATCCATCGCTGCCTTCTATTACATCGTCTAACGAAAGCGGATCTTCTGATCTCCCGTCATTCTTACATGCAAACAGGCCAAATGTGCAAAACAATAAAAAAATGCAGTGCTTTAATTTCATAATTTCCTCGCAATCATAATTCCATCCCGTACAGGCATCAGCATGTTCTCTACCCTGATATCTTCCTGAATCATCCGGTTAAAACCATCTATGATTTTTGTGTCTTTGTCAAATTTATCATTTTCTCCCACCACTTTTCCCGACCACAATACATTATCCGAGAGAATAAATCCTCCTTTCCGGACTTTCGGAAGCACCATTTCATAATAGGCCGGATAGTTTCTTTTATCTGCATCAATAAAAACCAGATCAAACTCTTCCTCAAGATCCGGAATAATTTCCATCGCATTTCCGAGAAGGAACCGAATTTTATCTTTATAATCTGATCTTTCAAAAAACGAAGTTGTAAATTCTTCCAGCTCTTCGTTGACATCAATGGTTATGAGCAAGCCGTCTTCCGTAAGGCCTTCCGCCAAACAAAGAGCTGCATAGCCCGTGTAAGTCCCGATTTCTAAAATTCGCCGGGGACGGATCATATTGGAAAGCATGCTCAGCCATCTTCCCTGAAAATGACCACTCAGCATTCTGGGATTCACCATTTTTATATGTGTCTGCCGGTTCAGCTCATATAAAAGCGGTGTTTCCGGCGAACTGACCTCAGAACAATAGCTGTCAATCAAAGGGTGAACAATATCCATTTTTATATTTTGTTCAAAGATACGACAAACTTTGCTCATATAAATTTTCACCGGATGCAATTTTGACGGAATACAATCACTTGTTTATTTTTGCAAAAAAGATAAAATGCAGACAAAAAACTCAGAAGGATATTACGCTATCGGTGTTTATAAGCACAAGACGGATCATAATATCGGTACATTATGGCGGACAGCGTATATTCTCGGGGCAAGCTATATTTTCACTGTCGGAAACAAATACAAAAAGCAAAGCTCAGACGTTGTCCGGGCATGGAGCCGTATTCCTCTCTTTCATTATGATACTCCTGACGAGCTGTTCAATAACATTCCGCACGATTGTAGGGTAATCGGAGTAGAGATAGATGATTCGGCAATTGATTTAAAGGAATTTCAGCATCCGAAAAGGGCTATTTATCTGTTAGGTTCGGAAAATTTCGGATTACCGGAGGAAGTAAAAGAACGTTGTCACTTTCTGATCAAGCTTCCGGGAAATTCTTCGTTAAATGTCGCTGTCACCGGAAGTATCGTGTGTTATGAACGGGTACAGCAGCAGCAAACAAGCTTTCCTCCGCACCATAAAGGTGAATCTTTATGATAATTTAAAAAAAATCACTAATATTAACGTGAAATTAGTTAGAGAAATATGAGGTTTTTTATTCTGTTGACAGTTGCTTTCTTGTTCTTTTCCTGTAATAAAGAAAAACAATTGCTTACAGGAAGAGTATTGATTGAATCCCTGGAATCCGGAGAACAAAAAGCAGTAAAAGGTGCTTCCGTTGATATTTATAACAAACAAAATGAATCTTTCTACACCACTTCCTACAAAGATACTCCGGCGCTGTTTAACAGCATCACAAATTCCAAAGGTAAATACCGTATAGAAGGAATTGTAGCGGGAGAATATACTGTTGTCATCTCTGCCACTTATAACGGAGAGGTTTTAACGCAGATACAGGAAATAACGCTTGACAGAGATTCACGATATGAATGTGATTTTATTCTGAAAAAGTAAACGATTTTAATTATCATTGTGAAATATTTAAAAGCTTATGAAAAAAATTGGATTTATACTGTTTTTAGCTGTTTTAACGGGAACAGTGATTTCCTGTCGTAAAGACAGTAATAGTTTAACCGGAACTATTCAATATATTCATCCTGCAACAGGAGCACATTATTATGCTACCTTAGGAACCATTTCTCTGTATAAAGATGATGGATTGGAAAAGGGCTTGCTGGCAAATTATTCCACAAAAATAGATGAGAAAGGTTATTACAATTTCCCAAGAATAAATAAAGGAGATTACAAAGCCTATGTGTATTATACCTACGACAATATCTATTTTTATGATACCATCATTAATTTGTCTTTTAAAGTGAATGACAGAAAAATACAAGATGTGCTTCTTATTCCGTAAAAGAGATAATTTCTTAAAACAATAAAAGCCCCGGTTCGGGGCTTTCTTTTTATTCAGTCATTTTTAATTCATCAGGCAATATTTGTAAAAACCTGCTGAACATCATCATCTTCTTCAATTCTGTCCAACAACTTCTCAACATCCACCAACTGTTCTTCTGTAAGTTCTATTGGTGTTGTCGGGATACGGTTGAGGCCCGCTTTCTCCACTTCTATTCCCAAACCATCCAGTGCTGTCTGCAGAGTTCCGAACGCAGTATAATCTCCGTAAACAATGATATGTTCATCTGTGGTTTCAATTTCCTCCAGTCCGGCATCAATTAATTCCAGCTCCAGATTTTCCAGATCAATCGCATCTGATTTTACAATCTGAAAAACAGATTTCCTGTTGAACATAAATTCCAGCTGACCGTTAGGTACAATGGAACCTCCTACTTTATTGAAATAGGATTTTACATTTGCTACTGTCCGTGTAGGGTTATCTGTCGCACATTCCACATATACCAAAACACCGTGAGGGCCTTTTCCTTCGTAAAGAATTTCCGAGAAATTGGCCATATCTTTTTGATTTGCCCGTTTAATCGCATTCTCGATGTTGTCTTTCGGCATGTTTTGTGCTTTCGCATTCTGAATAGCCGTACGCAATCTTGAATTCGTCTCAGGATCAGGGCCTCCTTCTTTTGCTGCTAAAGTTATTGCCTTTCCCAATCTCGGAAACAATCTGGACATTTTGTCCCAACGTTTTTCTTTCGCTGCTCTGCGGTATTCAAATGCTCTTCCCATGTTTTATTTTTTTGCAAAAATAAAGGATTTGGAAAAAAATCAAAAAAAGATTGCAGAATAGAATTAACTTCTCTCCTGATAAGTATTAAGATATTTTAATAACATTTCTTTCTTTTTTTCGTATATTCTCACAAAATTGGCAATCTATAAAGCTCGTTATGGATCAGAATGAAAAATCATTTGAGGAATTGACCGACAATTTAAAAGAATATATAAGCACCCGGTTTGAAATATTACAGTTAGAAGCGATCGATAAGGTTTCACTGATAGGAGCTGTCGGTAGCTTTGGCTTTATCGTCAGTATGATAGCCGTACTTTTCTTCCTGTTCGGCAGCATCGCCCTTGGATTTTACATCGGGGAATTATTTAACAGCAATAGTATTGGGTTTGCTATTTTAAGCGGAACCTATCTGCTTATTCTCATTATATTATTTACATTAAAGAAAAAGCTGTTCAATGTCAGGCTCCGCAATATTATTATAAAAGCTATTCTGAATGACTGATTTAGACGTAATAGAAACCCACGAGGATCTGAGAAAAAAAATTGGCGCTTTACATCAAAAGCGTGAAATGCAGGAAGAAGTTTTGTCCGGAAATTTAAAATGGCTGTATGAATCCCTGAAGCCGAACGCTTTGCTGGAAACAGCTATTGAAAATCTGAAAGACGAAGAGGAATCTGTTAATGAAGCGACTCATTTGTCAATTGATTACTTGACAAAAAAATACCTCGGTACTTCCAAAACATTTCGCGGGAGCATTGGAGTAATGGTGATGAATGAAGCGCTCCATTTCGCTTATAACCGTTATCAAAAGCAGGTAAGAGGATTCTTCAGGAATTCAGCAAGAAATCTCGCGGAAATTCTCACCCCGAAACGCCGCCGCAAATCTTAACTGCTATTATTTAAATAGAAGAAAGGGTATTCTTCAGATTGTTGATTACATTAATTTCAATCGGATCTACTTTTTTCGCTTCAGATAAATACCAGGATGACCAATCAACAATATTGATAAAGTAAAGGGATTTTTCAATAATATTCTTTCCCTTGGTCTTTAACAAATAGATTTTATCGGTTTTTGTGCTCAGTACATCCAAGGTAAACTCTCTACGGATATTATTTCTTTCTCCCCAGTCTCCCGAATCAAAAACTACTACGCCGAAGGCATCCGAGCCACCGCCCCATCCAACCAATTCATTGTGATTCATTTCGGGGATCACATGATGCCAGCAAAGCACTTTACTGTTTTCATTGAACTGTTGTCTCGCTCTTATCACTACACCTTCATACTGAGGCGACGAATAAAAAACAGGAATACATATATTTAAAAAGTCCGCTAATCTCTTTGCTTCCGCATGAATCAGCTCCTTATCTCTGTCTATCAGTTCTTTTGCATCCCTGACCGGGTTTTTCCAGTCAATTTCCGCCAACCCAAGCTGTGTAAAGATGTTCAGCAGCTGGATAATAGAAAATGCCAGAGCCGTTCTCGGTGGATTTCCACCCGGAACAACTGTACAGTCGTAGTAGTTCTCATTACAAAAATCCAGCAGCTTTCCTCCGGAACAAATTCCGATAATAACGCTCTTTCTTCGCTTTGCTTCCTGAAGCGCAATTAACGTTTCCTCCGTATTCCCGGAATAAGAAGAGCCGATAACCAACGTGTGCTCACCCACAAATCCGGGCAGCTCATAGTCTTTAACCAAGGTAACCGGAACGGTCAGAGCGTTATACAACCACTGAGAAACCAACAAGCCGCCAATACCTGATCCTCCCATTCCAACGATTACCACATTAGAAATTTTTTGCAGCGGTTTTTTATATATTGCTGTTTCAGATATGGTTAACCCTTGCGTTAAATTATTCGGAAAATCCTTGATCAGCTCGTACATCTCCATGATTAAGTTGTTTATCATGCGAAAATAATAAATAATTCATAATTATACCTTACAGAACAATAAACAGTATAGATAATTTATTAATTTCGACATCAAAAAATGGAACCGAAAAAAGCTTCAGAAACTCTTACAATTACGACCAAAATCGTTCTTCCGAATGAGACAAACACAATGGGAAATCTTTTCGGAGGACAGCTTCTTGCCTGGATGGACGTAAGCGCCAGCGTAGCTGCTCATCGCCTGTGCCGGCAAACAGTTGTAACAGCTTCCGTTAATAATGTATCCTTCGATCATTCCATCCCGCATGCTGCAATTGTAACGCTTCAGGCAAAAGTTTCCAGATCATTCAAGAGCTCCATGGAAGTTTTTATTGATGTTTATATCGAGCATCCGAAAAGCGGCGAACAAACAAAATGTAATGAAGCTATTTATACTTTCGTCGCCATCGGAGAAGATGGAAAGCCGGTTCCGGTTCCTGAAGTAATTCCTGAAACGAAAGAAGAAATAGCAAGATATAACGGAGCATTAAGACGCAAACAGTTAAGTCTCATTCTTGCAGGAAAAATGAAACCAAGTGAAGCAACTGAATTAAAGGCATTATTCTTCGGAGAATGATTCGATCGCCGAGGCAATGGCTGTTGTATCCTGCTTCAACATGCAATTAAAATGCTTTTTGGGACAGGAATGAAAACCGATCTTTGAGCAGGGCCGGCATTTTAATCCCTGTACTTCGTGCATCGTATAAGATGTCTCGTTCTGTGGCATATATGGATACATTCCCAATTCCGGAACGGTGTTACCCCAGACACTGACTATTCGGGTCGAGAAACAGGCAGCAATATGCATTAGCCCGGTATCATTTGTCAACAGTACCGCTGCATGCTTTACTATATAGGCGGAACTGTTCAGACTCAGCTTTCCGGTAAAATCCAGGCACGGGATCTCTTCTGAAATCTGAGCCGCTTTTTCCTCATCCTGTTTTCCGCCCAGCAACAGCACCGGAAGCTCTTGATTTCTCAATACCTCTATCGTTTTGGAAACCGGGAATTGTTTTGTCTCGAACTGCGCACCAATAGCTACAGCAATGTATTTTTTTGGTTCCAGGCCGTAAAACCGTAAATCGATTTCATCCTGTTCCGGAATGAAATAATCGCAGGGTTGTCCGTCATTTTTCACTCCAAGCGGCGTTACTGTTTTTAAATACCGGTCAACAATATGCCCCTTGTAGGTCATCGGTATTTTAAAGTTCACCAACTTCCATTTCTGAAAATTCAGCTTTTCAAATGAAAATGACTTGACTCCTAGTTTCCATTTCAGGCCTAAAGTCCGGATATTGTGATGCAGGTCGATTATGTAGTCGAATTTCTCCTTTTTCAGATCCGGAATCACCTCATCCGTGGATTTGCTGATTGTCCACAATTTATCAATATACGGGTTGTTCCCCAGGATGGACTTAAAAGATAATTTCGTCAGATAATGCACTTCCACATCCGGCAGCTGGTTTTTCAAACAGCGCACCACAGGCGTTGTCAACACAATATCTCCGATAGAACTGAATCTGACTACTAAAATTTTCATTCAGACAAAGGTATAAATTCCGTAAAACAGTATGTTGAAATCATTAAATATTCGCCTTGATTGTTAATTTCAGAATATAAATTTTGTTCGTTCCCGAATAATTTCGTAAATTTGTCGCATGATTTTGAATGAGGGGATGTCATATCCCCTCTTTTGGTATTTTATGATTGATAAAAAAACAGTACAAAAATTAGCGGAGGAACGCATCGAAGAGCTGGGTACAGGCTTATTCATCGTGGATATTAACATCAGCCCTTCCAATTCCATTTCTGTTGAGCTGGATAAGGACAATGGTGGTGTTTCCATTGATGAGTGTGTATCTGTTTCCCGGAACATTGAGCACAACCTTGACCGCGAGCAGGCAGATTTCGAGTTGAATGTATCCTCTGCCGGACTGGACAAGCCATTAAGGCATCCGCGTCAGTTTCAGAAGTACGTCGGAAAACCTGTTGCAGTCAAGTTCAATGACGGAAAAAAACAGGAGGTGACCTTACTGGAGGCTACTGACAATGCGATCAAATTTCAGTACGAAGTAACGGAGAAGCCGGAAGGAAGTAAGAAAAAAATAAAAAAGAATATAGAAGAAACAGTGGAATTGTCTGCTGTGAAAGAAGTAAAAGTTGTTATACAATTTAAATAATTAAGCAATGAATAGCTTAGAATTAGTTGAATCATTTTCAGAATTTAAAGAATTAAAAAGCATTGACAAACAAACGATGCAACGTGTTTTGGAAGACGTTTTTCGTTCAATGCTAAAAAAGAAATTCAATACGGACGAGCACATTGACGTGATCGTTAATATTGATAAAGGTGACGTTCAGATCTTCATTAATAAGGAAATCGTAATGGACGGGGAAGTGGAAGATGAGTTCACTGAAATCGCTTATTCAGACGCTATTAAGATCGAGCCTGATTTTGAAGTCGGAGAGTTGGTATCTGAAGAGTTTAAATTTGAAGACTTCGGTAGAAGAAATATCCTTGCATTGCGTCAAAACCTGATCTCTAAAGTATTGGAGCTGGAAAAAGACAATGTGTACAAAGTATATAAAGACCGTATCGGTGAAATCATGACTGGTGAAGTGTACCAGGTGTGGAAAAAGGAAATCCTTGTGCTGGATGATGACGGAAATGAGCTGGTGCTTCCTAAAAACGAGCAGATCCCTTCTGATTTCTTCAAGAAAGGCGACAGCATCAGGGCGGTTGTTGCAAAAGTGGATATGAGAAATTCTCATCCGGTGATCACCTTATCAAGAACAGCTCCTGAATTCCTGGAGCGACTTTTCGAACTGGAAGTTCCTGAAATTTTTGATGGCCTGATTACTATCAAGAAAATCGTTCGTGAGCCGGGAGAAAGAGCAAAAGTAGCGGTAGAATCCTACGATGACAGAATTGACCCGGTAGGAGCTTGTGTCGGAATGAAAGGTTCCCGTATTCATGGAATCGTTCGTGAACTGAGAAACGAAAACATTGACGTTATCAACTATACAAACAATGTCAACCTGCTAATTCAAAGAGCTTTGGCTCCGGCAAAGATTTCAGATATAGAAATCAATGAAGAGGAAAAAACAGCGAAAGTTTCGTTGAAAGCAGACCAGGTTTCATTAGCAATTGGTAAAGGTGGTAACAACATTAAGTTAGCTGCAAAATTATCAGGATATGAAATTGATGTTTTCAGAGAAATGGATGATGACGATGATGACGTTGACTTAGATGACTTCGTAGATGAAATCGATGAGTGGATCATCGACGAATTGAAGGCAATCGGTTGTGATACTGCTAAATCTGTACTGGAAATGAGCGCGGAAGAGCTTGTGAACCGTACGGACCTAGAAGAAGAAACAATTATCGAAGTACAAAAGATACTTCGTTCAGAATTTGAAAATTAATTTTAATTGCTACCGGTTGGGTAGTGTAAAAAATATATATGGCCGGAAAAACACATAGATTAAGTAGAGTAGCTAGTGAATTGAATGTTTCAATCCCTACGATTGTTGACTTTCTTAGTCGTCAGGGACAGGCTATTGACAGCAATCCAAATACTAAGATTGAAGAAGATCAGTATGAAATTCTTCTGAAACAATTTGCAGATGATCTTTCTCTAAAAGAAAAGGCGAAACAAACTTCTTTAAAAAGAGAACGCCGTGAAACAATCAGCCTGCAGGACAACAAGCCTCAAACGGAGAAAGCTCCTGTTGAAGAGGACGAAGACGATCTGGATATCGAGCGCCTTAAAACAGAGCTGATACAGGAACGATCACGTGTAACTCCTCCGGCCGAAGACAAAAAGGCAGAAGAAGAAAAACCTCAGCCTGCAGACAAGGAAGAGGAATCAACAACCGTTGACGGAGGTGGTTTGCATCTGAATATTGTCGGGAAAATTGATTTGGATAAGCTGAATCAGAAAACCCGTCCTGACAAGAAGAAAAAACCGGAAACGGCAGAAGAAAAACCGGCTGCAAAAAATCCGGAGCCTGCTCAGGAAAAAGAAATTAAAAAAGAAGAGCCTGTACAAGCTCCCAAACACGAAGAGAAAAAAGAAGAAGCACCTCAAACTCCGGCAAAAGAGGCTGCTCCTGAAATTGAAACGATCCGTGTTGAAAGAAAAACAATTACAGGCCCGACAATTCTTGGTAAGATCGAGCTGCCTGTCGAAAAGCAGAAAGTAGCGTCTTCTTCTCATGTTCCGAATAAAAATGACGAACCTAAAAAGAAAAGAAAACGTATTAAAAAAGGTCCTGAAACAGGAAATACGGCACAGACAGCAGGGAATGCTCAAAACAATAATAACAGGCATAAAAATCCGAATCAGAAGCATCCGAACGCAGGTAAACACCAGACTGCGGCACCTAAGCATGCTCCGATCTCGGAAAAAGATATTGAAAAAGAAATCAAGGATACACTTGCACGCCTTTCTACAAAAGGAGCAAAATCCAAAGGTTCTAAATTAAGAAGAGAAAAACGGGCAAATATTGCGCAACGTCGTGAGATGGAGCAGCTGGAAGCTGAAATGGAAGAAAAAATCCTGAAGCTGACGGAATTCGTAACTGTTTCCGAGCTTGCTTCCATGATGAACGTTCAGCCTACACAGGTTATATCAGCATGTATGTCCCTGGGTATTTTCGTTTCCATCAACCAGCGTCTGGACGCTGAAACAATTCAGATTGTGGCAGATGAATTCGGTTACGAGACAAACTTTGTTTCTGCTGAAGTAACAGAAAGTATTCCGTTAGTTGAAGATAATGAAGAAGACCTTCAGCCACGACCACCGATCATTACGGTGATGGGACACGTTGACCACGGTAAAACTTCCTTACTGGACAGAATCCGTAATGCAGATGTTACTTCCGGTGAAGCAGGAGGAATCACCCAGCATATCGGAGCTTATTCCGTTACACTGGAAGATGGTCGTAAAATGACGTTTCTCGATACTCCCGGCCACGAGGCCTTTACGGCAATGCGTGCGCGGGGTGCGCAAGTAACGGACGTTGCAATCATCATTGTTGCCGCTGACGACGACGTGATGCCTCAAACCAAAGAAGCGATCGCTCACGCGCAGGCTGCGAACGTTCCGATGGTTTTCGCTATCAATAAAATTGACAAAGACGGTGCGAATGCCGACAGGATCCGCGAGCAATTATCCGCTATGAATATACTGGTGGAAGAATGGGGAGGCCCCTATCAGTGTCAGGAAATCTCCGCTAAAAAAGGATTGAATATCAAAGAACTTTTAGACAAAGTTCTTCTGGAGGCTGAAATCCTTAACCTGAAAGCCAATCCGAACAAAAATGCCTTAGGAACAGTGATTGAATCTTCTCTGGACAAAGGAAAAGGATATGTAACCAACCTGTTGGTAGAAACCGGAACAATGAAAGTCGGAGATGTCGTTCTTGTCGGTCGTTATTACGGACGCGTAAGAGCAATGCACGATGAAAGAGGCAAAAATCTGAAAGCTGCAACTCCGTCCACACCGGTTTCGATCTTAGGGATCAGTGGTGCGCCGAGTGCCGGTGATAAGTTCTACGTTCTTGAAGATGAAAAAGAAGCGAGAACCATCGCTGCTAAACGAGAGCAATTATACCGTGAACAAGGTTTACGTACCAACAAGCATATTACGCTGGATGAGATCGGTCGCCGTCTGGCAATCGGAGATTTCAAAGAACTGAACTTGATCGTCAAAGGAGACGTGGACGGATCTATCGAAGCATTGTCTGACTCGTTACTGAACCTGTCAACGGAAGAGATCGCTATTAAGATCGTACACAAAGGTGTGGGAGCTATCTCTGAAGCCGATGTCAATCTGGCTTCTGCTTCCGATGCGATCATTATCGGGTTCCAGGTACGTCCGACAGCAGCTTCGAGAAAACTGGCGGAAGAAGAGAAAATCGATATCCGACTATACTCTGTCATCTATAAAGCTATTGAGGAAATCAAAGCAGCAATGGAAGGAATGTTGTCTCCGGATATTCAGGAGCAGATTACCGGTTCGGCAGAAGTACGTGAAATATTCAATATTTCCAAAGTCGGAACAATCGCAGGATGTTTCGTACTGGACGGTGTGATCAAGAGATCCTCTAAAATCCGTGTTATCCGTGACGGAATTGTAGTACACACCGGTGTTTTAGGATCTTTAAAACGTTTCAAAGACGACCAGAAAGAAGTAAAACGCGGATTTGAATGTGGTTTGGATGTGGAAAAATACAACGATATAAAAGTTGGTGACATCATTGAAGCATTTGAGGAAGTGGAAGTAGCAAGAAAATTATAAATCCATAAAACTAAGCCATCTTCGGATGGCTTTTTTAATAATCATTATGAATTACGATCATCTTAAAAAAACAACTCCTGACAAGTGTCAGCTATGTGAAACAACAGAAAATATCAGCATTTATAAAGTTCCTTTTTCCACCGGAAAATTTGCTGATGAAGCATTTTTCTGTTGCGAAAACTGCATCTCTCAATTAGAAAAACGAGCAGAGCTGGATGCAAAACACTTTGAAATCTTAAGCACAACCATGTGGCATGAAGATCCGGCTGTGCAGGTGGTAGCATGGAGGTTGTTAAACCGGCTGAAATCAAATACCTGGGCGGTTGATGCTTTAGATATGCTGTATTTAGACGATGAGGTAAAAGAATGGGCAGAAGCATCCGGAGACCAGCACGCCACAGGAGAAGATGAATTTCACAGGGATTGTAATGGAATTATTCTTCAAAACGGCGACACCGTCACACTTACTAAGGATCTGGATGTAAAAGGATCTTCTCTGAACGCAAAAATCGGAACAGCAGTCCGTCAGATCAGATTAGTTCATGACAACAGCGAACAAATAGAAGGAAAAATTGAAGGTCAATCGATCATTATTTTAACGAAATATGTCAAAAAACAAGCTTAGATTTTGATATTTTTGCAACGTAAAAAGACAGTCGGAACCAGCATGGCTGTCTTTTTTTCTATATAAAATTGATATGGCTTTAAAACAATACCTCGGTCAGAAGTTAGAACAACGCCTGAGCCCTCAGCAGATTCAGCTGATGAAACTGTTGCAGGTCCCTACAATGGAGCTTGACCAGAGAATCAAACAGGAAATAGAGGAAAATCCTGCTCTGGAAGAAGGCAAGGAACTGGAAGAAGATTTCGAAAATGAACGTGAAGAAGATTTCGACGATTCGAACCTCGAAAATGAACGGGAAGATTTTGACCTCTCCGACTATATGGATGATGATACTCCTGACTATAAAACACAGGTAAATAACCGCAGTAAGGATGATGAAGAACGTGTGATTCCATACAGTGGTGAACAAACTTTCCAGGACCGTCTGCTGGAGCAGCTTTATATGCTTGACCTGGATGAAACACAGTTTGTTATCGCAAATACCATCATCGGGAACCTGGATGAATCGGGTTATCTCAACAGAGAAATCGACGCGATTGTTGATGATCTCGCATTTACCCTGAACATCATGGTAACGGAAGAGCAGGTGGAAGAAGTGCTCACACTTGTCCAGGAACTGGATCCTGCCGGCGTCGGAGCAAGAGATTTGAAAGAATGTCTGCTGATTCAAATCAACCGTAAACAAGACGGAGATATTACTAAATTTACCGCTAAAAAAATATTAGAAGATCATTTCGAGGAATTTACAAAAAAACATTACGACAAAATCCAGAAGAAGCTCGAAATAGAAGACGAAGATTTAAAGGAAGCCATCGCGGAAATCATTAAATTAAACCCGAAGCCGGGCGGTTCCGGAAAAGAAGCTGCAAAATCAATGATCCAGATCATCCCGGATTTTTATATCCAGGAATTTGACGGAAAGCTGGAAATTTCACTGAACGGAAGAAACGCACCGGAATTACATGTAAGCAGGGATTATGCAACAATGCTCCGCAATTATGCCGAAGGAGCAAAAACTTCCAAAGCTGACAAAGAAGCGCTGCAATTCGTAAAACAAAAATTAGATAGTGCAAAATGGTTTATTGATGCTATAAAACAGCGGCAAAATACCTTGTTGACCACCATGGAAGCCATTGTTGCTTACCAGAGGGAATTCTTCATATCAGGTGATGAATCAAATCTTAAGCCAATGATCCTGAAAGATATATCAAACATGATCGGCTTAGATATCTCTACTATCTCCCGCGTTGCCAACAGCAAATACGTTCAGACAAATTTCGGTATTTATCCGCTTAAATATTTCTTCTCTGAATCTCTTTCTACCGACAGCGGTGAAGAGGTGTCCACACGGGAAGTCAAAAAAATTCTTTCCGAAGCTATCGAAGCGGAAGAGAAGCGGCGACCGCTTACAGATGACCGGCTGGCGCAGCTGCTGAATGAAAAAGGATACAATATCGCCAGACGAACTATTGCCAAATATCGTGAGCAGCTGAACATTCCGGTTGCAAGATTAAGAAAAGAGCTCTGATGCAATTGATTTACAAAATCATATCGTGGCTCTTTATTCCTTTGATGATGCCTGTTTACACGCTGGCCGTCATGTTTTTCACGGAAACAGTCAGTAGGACATCCATTGACATCAAAGAAAACCCTTTTCTGATGAATCCTTATCTGAAGATGGTAACATTAATCATCTTCTTTATCCTTCTGGTAATAGCTCCCGGACTTTCATTAGTGATCATGCAAAAAAACAAGCAGATCGAATCCATAGAGCTTGATAACCGGAGAGAACGAAGCATTCCGATCCTCATCACGGGGTTTTACTCATTTATTCTCGCAATCATCTTATTCAAACAGCTGAGTATTTTGTATTTTCCGGTCATTATTCATTCAATCGCCGTTCTGGGTGTAGTCAGTTCTTTTGTTGCTTTTATAATCACGCTCCGTGCAAAAATCAGTTTGCATGCTCTCGCATCCGGGCTTTCAGCAGGAACAATGATTTATTATTTTTATTATTTTTACATTCCGGATATCGCCGTTTTATTGGCGGTGATCCTCATCGGCGGGCTTGTTATGACTGCCCGGTACGGACTGAAAAAACACACTATTAACCAGTTGATATTCGGATATTTAATCGGATTATCCCTGTCCTTCACAACTTTAACGATTGTTAAAACATTACTCTGAAAAAATTCATTTATTTTCGCAACTCTAATGAATAAAATAAAAATGAAAAAAATTGCATTATTAGTTATCACAGGTTTAACACTATTTGCCTGCGGACTTGTCGACAAGGCAAAAGAACAAGGTGTCAACATGTACACGGTAAGCCAGGATAAAGAATTAGGAGCGCAGGTTGCCGCAGAAATAGCAAGTAATCCGGCGGAGTATCCTATTGTTGACTCAGCAGCAAACCCTGAACTGTACGCCTATGTATATAAGATCAGAAACAAAATTTTAAATTCCGGCAAGGTGACTCACAAAGACGATTTCAGCTGGCAGGTAAAGATTATCAATAATGACACTGTTCTAAACGCCTTCTGTACTCCCGGCGGATATATCTACATTTATACGGGGATCATGAAATACTTAGATTCAGAAGATGAGCTGGCAGGTGTACTTGGGCATGAAATTGCTCATGCGGACATGCGCCATTCTACCCGTCAGATGACAACCATGTACGGTGTTGATGCTGTTTTAGGCGCTATTGCCGGAGATAAAGAAATGATCAAAAACATTTCCGCAAGTTTAATCGGGCTTAAATTTTCCAGAAATCACGAAACAGAAGCAGACTCTAAATCCGTAGAATACTTATGTCCAACAGATTATAATGCAAACGGAGGTGGAAAATTCTTTGAAAAGATGGTAGCTGCAGGCAGCTCAAGAACAATCGAATTTTTGAGTACTCACCCTAATTCAGAAGGCCGTATTGAAAATTACAACGCGAAAAAAGCGGAATACGGATGTACAGGAAATAAAGATTACAAATCGGAGTACACTAATATGAAGAAACTGCTGAATAATATCAAAACAGCCGGCTCCGGCGGAGGACCAATAATTATCCGAAGATGATCCTGTTTATTGACCAGACTCATTTTATAGATACCGAAAAGTTTTTCGATGTGTCGATCGGTTTAAAAAATAATTCGGAAAATCCACGTGCATGGTACGTGGATTTTCCTGTTATTGAACCTGTCAGAACCGCGACCTTTGTCGGATCTGTCGCTGAAGGAAACTCTGTCAATTTCAGAAATATTACCTTCAATCCGCACGGACACGGCACACACATCGAATGCCTCGGGCATGTTACCGAAACAGTATATTCTGTAAATGAGCTTTTTAAGGATTATTTTTTGAGAGCGCAGCTCATCTCTATCCAGCCAAGCACTGTGTTCAATGAGGAATTCCGGGAGCAGGATCTGGTGATCTTAAAAGAGCAGCTGGAAAAAAGCATTTCCTCGGAAACAGAATGCCTGATGATCCGTACCCTACCAAACTCCGGAGACAAAAAACACCGGAACTACTCCAATACCAATTTCCCCTATCTGCATCAAGATTGCGTTAAAACGCTGGATCAGCTGAATGTAAAGCACCTGATAGTTGATCTCCCTTCTGTGGACCGCGAAGTTGATAACGGAGTTCTGGCGTTCCATAAATCATTTTGGAAAACCGGCACAGATGCGCCAAGATTCGACCGTACAATTACAGAATTTGCTTACTTCGCTGATGAAATACCAGATGGGGAATATTTTCTGAATATGCAGGTAGCTCCAATTGAGAATGACGCTGCACTATGCAGACCTCTTCTATTCCCTGTGCTGAATAAATAAAAACCGCCTGACTCAAATTGTTTGAGGAACAAGCGAACGAAAATGCCACAATAAGAATTCGGATAAAAGAATTTATATCTGAATGCAAAGGGATGCGAAAAACTTTTGTAAATTCGTTTGTCAAACAAATTTTTATGAAATCCATCTTCTTTCTTTGCGTTGCTTCACTGTTTACAGGCAATCTGATTGTTGCTCAGCAGCAAACTATCATCTTTAAAAACGGAACATTCTCCGATCAGATCTCCATTCCTGTAGAACCGGCACCAGCAGGGAATTCCATTAATAAAACAGCATCTCCATCCAAAAAAACAGCAGAAACGAACGCAGAAACGCAAGTCTCCGAAACAGCATACGAGATCTTTTATTATGATTCTCTGTACTTTGAAGAAAACCAGCTTAACAGCTCCATTCGTTTGCTGGAAAAAAATGAAGACGGGACATTTACACAACAGGCAGAAATTACTGATTATTTTTTCAGCCCGGCAGTCAGCGGATTAGGAAAAGGCCAGTATTATCTTTTGTTTATCACGGAAGAAGAGGAATATTATCTCCGCTTAGCAATCTCCTATCTGGACTGAACGACTGCTCATCATGAGAGCTACAGCCTGACATGTAAACAACAAGTTTTGAATTATATGGAAAATAAATCTTACAATCAGCTCACAAAGGAGGAAGCCGATGTAATTCTGAGAAAAGGAACGGAATATCCTTTTACGGGAGAATACAACGATTTTTTCGGAAAAGGCACTTATATCTGCCGGCAGTGTAATGCTCCGCTTTACAGGTCTGAGGATAAGTTCCATTCTGGTTGCGGATGGCCGGCTTTCGATGATGAGATTGAAGGTGCAGTAAAAAAAGTACCTGATGCGGACGGACAAAGAATTGAAATTATATGTGCAAATTGCGGTGGTCATCTCGGTCATGTTTTTCACGGTGAAATGTTTACACCTAAAAACACCCGCCATTGTGTAAATTCCATTTCTATGAAATTTGTAAAAGACTGATTATCTCAACTACTTAATAATCTGTTTTCAGCCGCTTTTTTCGCATTAAGAAAGATGATTCTTCCGTTTTCAAAGAAGAATCATCCCTTGATTCAATAGTTTAAATGAGATCCGAAACTATCTTACAAGCTTAATGCAATCAATATATTTATAACCTTCGCTCTACTATAATTCGGTTACCGCTTCTTCTGTTTTCTTTTTCTTCTTCAGGCCTTTCTCAGAAAAAGAATTCACTGTATTCGAAAGATCATCTGCAGAAAATTTTCCTTTTACACGTATAAAAACACCATCACCGTCTTCGGAACTGACTGTAAGAAGCAACTTTTTGATTGTATTTTTACGCATTTTTGCATTGATATTCACACGGTCTTCACTACTTGAAACAGACATCCATTCCTCATATTTTTTTCTTTTCAGATAACGCTGAAGCTGCGTATTGATTTTAGAAAAATCCTTCTGGTTTTCAATAGTCAGCACACGAACTCCTTTCACTTTTGTGATTAAACGTAAAGCTGCCTCATCTTCTGCATCTTCCTCCTCAAGCAGCGCTTTTTTGACAAATGGTTTCGCCAGAAAGGCAGCCACGCTGATGGAAACTACTTCCGCATCCTGATCGATTTGCCTGTTTTTCACAAAACTCATGTTGGAGTGCCGGGAAATAATACAGGATGAGAAAAACATGAAGCACATCCCTGATAATAAAATAAGTTGTTTCATAATTTCCGTTTTTAATTATCATTACTGATTAATTTTGAGACATCTTCCATGGAAATAATTCCTTCCAGGATCATAAAGATGGTTTCCTCTCCACTGTCAATACACAAAAGAAGATTGCTTAACATATCGGATTTCGTACTTTCCGCTAAAAAACGGATATTGGAATCTTCGCTGTTAATGCTGATCAGCTCTTCATACTTAATCTCCTTCAGCGCAGATTTCAGCTGGTTCTGAATAGACTCATAATTTCTTGCGTTGGAAGAATCCCGTTCCACGATCAGGATTTTCAACGAACTGATCTTATTGATCAACGGTTTTATTTTTGCCATATCGCCGTCTTCAATATCCAGTTGTCCCAGCAGCTGAAACATCGGTTTCGCTATTTTGATGGAAGTCACACCTTCCGTATATTGATACTGGTCAAACAGCTGACTGATTTTCGATACCTGCCCGAAAGTAATGCTGCTACAAACAAAGGCAAGGATAACAAATACTCTTTTCATACTCTTTTCATTTAAAATTTAACAGACAAATGTTTAATGTGTTCCATTTCCGAGACACTTTTCTCTACGTTGGTGGCAAGAAGGGCAAGAGAGTTTTTTGTCAGCTCTTTTGCTTCTTCCAGGTCGTAGACAGGTTTCCCGTTGATCACTACATACTCCGGATAATATGCAGGCGCTTCTTCGGGAAAAGGAAGTTGTTGTTTGTAAGCAGAATACGGTTTAACTTTTTTCACGGGCTGCTCCTTATTTTTTTCAGGTTCTTTCTGCTCTGCCGGCACAATCACCTGTGTTTCTTTTTTTACTTCAGGCAGCTGCTTCGTAGTTTCCTGTTCCGTAGCTTTACCTTGTTTTGCAATTAATGTTTTCTCCTGTTTATTTTTAGTCAGAAGAACGGTACCGAAAACAATCAGAAAAACTGCCGCTGCAGACCAGTACCCTATTTTTCTGAAAGAAGCACCGGAACTTTTCCCGGCTATTTTTTGCGCTCCGGCAACATCCAGAAAATCATCAAACGCCCAGTCCATTTTTTCTCCTTGTTCTTCTTTCAGAACTTTGAAAAACGGATCTTCGGAATGTTCTTTCAGCCATTTTTCTTCTTCTGCGGAAGAAGTTCCCGCAAAATACTTTTCTTTCCTTATATCAATTTTGTCGTTGCTCATATTCAAACAATTTTTCAAGCTGATCTTTAATCTTTTGCCGTGCCCGCATCAGGTTGATACGAACAGCATTTTCTTCTATTTCCATAATCACCGCGATCTCCGGAATATCATATTCCTCAATATCTTTCAGATGCATCACCATCTGCTGCTTCGGAGGCAGCGCATTAATCAGCTCCAGGATAATTTCCTTCGTATTATCCGCACCCGGAAACGATTCCGTTCTTGTTCCGGCAGATACCGACTGCCGGTGGGCTGTCACTACCTCGTCGTGTTTCAACTGGTTAAAACATTCGTTTTTAACACACTGCATCGCAAATGCTTCCAGGTTACTGTAACGATGCAGCTCTGCTCTCATCTGCCACAATTTTACCATAACATCCTGTACAACGTCAAAAGCTTCATCAGAACTTACCAGCAGCCTTTTCGCCAAACGAAACATTTTGTCCTTATGAACAAAAACGGAAGACTGAAAAGCGTGCTGATCCATCATGTTATTTTTCTGCTTTTAAAGAGAAGACAATTTAAGGTTTGATTTTGTTACATCAAAAATGAATTTTTCTGAAAAAATATAGTAAACAAGATTCATTTGTTCAGATAACATGTTAGCTGCGTTAAATTTATCCCAACTTCTGCTACAATTTTTTTATCCCGAACTTACTTTGTACCTTTGTTCCCTGAAAAATTGAAATTAAGGGTAAAAGTATGAGCAATACAACAGAAAAATTAGCTTATAAAGTTAAAGATATCAGCCTTGCTGAATGGGGAAGAAAGGAAATCCGCCTTGCAGAAGCAGAAATGCCGGGATTAATGTCACTCCGTGCTGAATACGGAACATCCAAACCGCTTGCAGGGGCAAGAATCGCAGGATGTTTACACATGACGATCCAGACAGCAGTTTTGATCGAGACATTAGTAGAATTAGGTGCAGAGGTTACCTGGTCTTCCTGTAATATTTTCTCAACGCAGGATCACGCAGCAGCAGCAATCGCAGCGGCAGGAATTCCGGTGTTCGCATGGAAAGGTATGAACGAGCAAGAATTTGACTGGTGTATTGAGCAAACCTTATTCGCTTTTAAAGATGGTAAACCGTTAAACATGATCCTGGACGACGGAGGAGACCTGACAAATATGGTATTTGACCGTTTTCCGGAACTGACAAAAGATATCAAAGGTCTTTCAGAAGAAACAACAACAGGAGTTCACCGTTTGTATGAAAGAAAGAAAAACGGAACACTGGTAATGCCTGCAATCAACGTAAATGACTCCGTAACAAAATCAAAATTTGATAACAAATACGGATGTAAAGAATCTTTGGTAGATTCTATCCGCCGTGCTACAGATGTTATGTTAGCAGGAAAAGTAGCTGTAGTTTGCGGTTACGGAGATGTGGGTAAAGGTTCCGCAGCTTCTCTTAGAGGTGCCGGTGCGCGCGTTATTGTTACGGAAATCGACCCGATCTGTGCATTGCAGGCTGCAATGGACGGTTTTGAAGTGAAAAAGCTGGATACAGTAGTTCACAATGTGGATATCGTTGTAACAACTACCGGAAACAAAGACATCGTTGTAGGTCGTCATTTTGAAAAAATGAAAGATAAAACGATTGTATGTAATATCGGTCACTTTGATAATGAAATCGACATGGCATGGTTGAACAAAACGTATGGCAATACGAAAATTGAAGTAAAACCACAGGTAGATATTTATAATGTAAACGGAAAAGAAGTTATTATTCTGGCAGAAGGCCGTTTGGTAAATTTAGGTTGTGCAACAGGACATCCTTCATTCGTAATGTCTAACTCATTCACCAACCAGACACTGGCTCAGCTTGAATTGTGGACAAACGCAGCTGCGTATGAGAATGACGTATATATGTTACCGAAACATCTGGATGAAAAAGTTGCGAAATTACACCTTGCTAAAATAGGTGTTGAATTGGAAACTTTGACAGAAGACCAGGCGAAATATATCGGTGTGGCAGTTGAAGGGCCTTATAAAGCAGAACATTACAGATACTAGAAACAGTATAATTAAAAAAACCCTGATAATGATGATTGTCAGGGTTTTTTATTTAGAAGATATTTTGACAAATCAAAGTTTTCTCAGATTTTCAAAAAACCAGCATTAATGAGTACTTCCCGATCCTTCATCTGAGAAATTAAGATCTCATCTTAAAAAACACTAAAAAACTCAAAAATTTAAAATACCTTTGCAGTTCATAAATAGTATGCTCGGGATGAACAGACCAAATAAAAAAAATGCTCCTAAATCTTCAACAGGAACTCCTAAAAACAAAAAATCCACTACTACGAACTTCAGGCCACGATCAGGAAGTTCTGCCACAGCAAAAAAATACGCTAAGCTTGTATCGAAAGAACCACTTCCGGATCTGAATAAAGAAGAAATCCGGCTGAACAAATTTTTGTCTAACGCAGGAATTGCCTCCCGCCGGGAAGCAGATGTGCTTATTCAGGCAGGAAATGTGACTGTGAACGGAGAAATAGTTACTGAACTGGGATATAAGATCAAACCAACAGATGTTGTAAAATACGACGGAGCTACTATCAAATCTGAGAAAAAACAATACGTTTTGCTGAATAAGCCGAAGGATTTCATCACTACAATGGACGATCCTTTCGGAAGAAAAACAGTGATGTCTCTGGTGAGGAAAGCATGTAAAGAACGGGTCTATCCCGTTGGCCGCCTGGACCGCGAGACAACAGGAGTCCTGCTGTTTACAAACGACGGAGATTTAGCCAAAAGATTAACGCACCCGAAGCACCAGGTAAGAAAAATTTATCACGTGGAGCTGGAGCGCCCGTTTTTACATACCGATATGGAGAAGCTGAGAACAGGTATCCACCTGGACGACGGGATGATCAAATGTGATCAGGCGGAATATGTTAAAAATGGCAGAAGCAGCGAAGTCGGAGTTGAAATCCATTCCGGAAAGAACAGAATCGTCAGAAGAATTTTTGAAAAGCTGGGCTATACAGTTGTGAAGCTCGACAGGGTACAATTCGCCTGCCTGACGAAAAAAGACCTTTCCAGAGGAATGTACAGGCATCTGACAGAACAGGAAGTTGCCTTTTTAAAGATGATTTAGTATGAAATTATAGTACCCTTTTAACGATATCAACCTAAAGCTATAAACAGATGAAAATAGTATTTCGTGCATTCTTTTTTGTTTTTTTGATCGGTCTCGGAACAACTCATGCTAACGCCCAGCTCAAAAAGAAAGTAAACAAAAACTCCATGGGAAAAGGCGCTTTGTTTCTGTATTGGGGATACAACCATTCGGTTTATACAAAAAGCAACCTTCATTTTATCGGCCCGGGATATGATTTTACCTTGGCAGGAGTTTCTGCTTCGGACAGGCCAAGCTATGACATCTCGACTTACTTTAAGGCTTCCACATTTACTGTACCACAGTTCAATATCAGAGCAGGTTACTTTTTTGCGGACAACTGGGCGATCAATATCGGATATGACCACATGAAATACGTGATGAGAAATAATAACCAGGTATTGCTTTCCGGTCAGATCAATTCAAGTGTTGGCAGCGAATGGGACGGTACACACGTGAACGAACCGGTAGTGACAAAAACAGATAAGTTTCACTATGAAAACACAAACGGGCATAATTACATCCATGCAGAACTAATGTATGGAGTGTATTTGTACAGAACAAGAAATAAACAGTTTGCTATCACCGGGCAGCTTGGAGTCGGAGCAGGCGGAATCCTGTCTTTCAATGATTTTACATTCGCCGGAAAAAAATATATGGAAACCGTTTCCATGTCCGGTTACGGCCTTTCAGCACAGGCAGGAATGCGCCTGGAGTTTTTCAACCATTTGTTTATTCAGGGAGAAATAAGCGGTGGATTCATGCATCAGGTAAAAGTGATAAACCGTCCGGATATCGTAAATGCCTACACAAAGCACGCCTTTGGATACGCAATGGGACAAGTGTGTATCGGGGGAATTATTTATATCCGTTCAAAAAATGACTGTAATACCTGCCCGAAATGGTGATGAAAAATATAAGATTTTAAGATCTAAGAAAAAGATGTCGACAGACTTTAGGACGTTATGATACCAGGATTTTAAGACAATAAGAGCAAAGATAAAAGACATCAGATCCGGACGATCATACCTTTTCCTTTCCGAAAAATTTTCCTTCAGCTATTGCTCTGTAAGAAACATTTCTCATTCATTAAAAATAATTTTTATAGGGATTTTATTTTAAAAATTATACCTTAGGTGCTGAATTTAATTGAAATATCCGATTAAAATCTACTAATTATTATATATCATGGCAACAGTATTTGAAACGCGCCTTATCGGAAACATAGGAAAAGATGCGATTGTAAAGCAGATGGAACGTGGGGTTCTGGCTATAAATTTTCCGGTGGCACATAATAAAAACTGGAAGGATAAAAAAAGCGGAGATTCAAAAACCAAAACAACCTGGGTGAATTGTACCATTTGGAAAAAAGAAGGATCTAATATGAGAATTCTGGATTTCCTGAAAAAAGGAGCATTGGTGGAACTGGTCGGAACACCTTTTGCAAAGGCGTTCGTTCAGGAAGATGGATTTGTCAGAACCGAAATCCGTTTAAATGTATCAAAAACAAATATCCTTCGTCCGGCGAAATCTTCAGATAACGACGATCGTGATGATTATGAAGGAGATGAGTTTTCAGATGAAGATGAGTACGGAGATGCCGGCTTAGATGATTTCACTATTGATGAAGATGATTTCTAATAAGATAGAAAAAATTTCAAAAAAATACGATTGATTTTATTGCAGGAACAGAAAGAATAGTTATATTTGCAACCGCAATCACGATTCTTCCTTAGCTCAGTTGGTTAGAGCATCTGACTGTTAATCAGAGGGTCGCTGGTTCGAGCCCAGCAGGAAGAGCAAAGTCACCCCCAAAGGTGACTTTTTTATTTTCATCCTTTTTTCGCTTTCACCTCTTTATTTACAGTTTACCGAAAAATAGCTACATTTCACCGAAAAGGGATTTCTTTTCAGAGATCACACCCTTAGTTTTGGAGAAAATTAAGATATTATGGATAAGAGAAGACGATTTAAAAAGGAATTTTTTGAGCAGTTTATGGATGAAAACTGGCAAAAGCGCCAACGTACCTCTAAAATAGTTACCGGATTAATTATTATCCTGGCAGGAGCGCTGGTGCTGGTAAAACAAATGGGATTTTTTGTCCCGCACTGGATTCTTTCCTGGAAAATGCTGCTGATTGCCATCGGTTTTGTAACACTGATCAAGCACAATTTTAAAAATACCGGCGGTTACATCATGATACTGATCGGAGCGACCTTTTTACTACATGAGCTGATGCCGTTCTGGATCAATCCTAAATTCTTATGGCCGCTGATCGTTATTGGTATCGGTGTACTGATCATCGCAAAAACACTTGTATTCGATCAAAAGAAAAAGTCAGGATTGAATACTTCTTCGACAATGGATGGCTCACATTCTGAAGATTTTGTTCAGGCGGGAGCTTTCTTTGGAGGAGTGACAAAAAACGTATTCAGCAAGAATTTCAAAGGTGCGTCTGTTTCCTGTGTTTTCGGAGGAACGGAAATCAACCTGATGCAAGCCGATTTTGAAGGAGAAGCGGTCGTGGATATCACATGCGTATTCGGCGGAGCGACGTTAATTATTCCTGCCGACTGGAAGGTGAGATCCGATTTAACCTCCGTTTTTGGTGGTATTGAGGACAAACGGGTATTATTGCCGCAGGACCTGATGAGCGAATCAAAGCTGCTGATTTTAAAAGGAACATGTGTTTTCGGAGGAATTGAGCTTCACGGATACGAATAAAAACAATGACAAAACTCCTCCAACATAGATTCTCATGGATAGCAATAGCTCTTTTGCTGGTTGATATCGGTTATTATTTTTTGCTGCGCCGTTATGGAGTGAGTTACGGTGCAGCACTTTCAGATGCCGTCAGCAGTTATTTCTGGCTGGCATTTTTTTCGTTTATATTACAGCGGATACATTCTTTTTATCATTCCCGTTCGGCTATAAATGTGGTTCACATCAGTATTATCACTGTTTTCAGCTTGCTGATCTCCCTGCTGACACAATGGTACGGCAACTGGATCGGCGAACAGGATGAAACCTATCGGCTGCTGCTTTCCCATTTGTTTTTTGTACGCTGGTTTATCCTGTTCCTGATATTGCTGGCTGTTGTCAATCAGCTGTGGATCGACAAGCATTTACTCGAACAGCGCATGGCATTTAACCATTTGCTGGAAAAAGAACGGCAGCTCGCAAAAGCGGAAATGAACAATCTTCAGCAGCAATTTCAGCCGCATTTCCTGTTTAACAGCCTGAACTCTGTCAGCGCGCTGGTCAAATCCCAACCCGAAAAGGCCCGTGAAATGCTGTTCAACCTGTCTGACTTTCTCCGGCTGACGCTTCAGAAAGGAAAAGAGGATTTCAATTCCGTGGCAGAGGAAATCCACTACCTGAACCTGTATATGTCAATTGAAAAAGTACGCTTCGGAAATCGTCTGAACGTAGAAATTAAAAACTCCGGAGAATGTGAAGATGTACAATTGCCGTCCCTGATCTTACAGCCACTGGTAGAAAATGCGATTAAATACGGATTGAACAGCAGAACAGGAGAAATAACAATTTCCATAACCATCGAATGCAATGATAATCACCTGATTATTTCCATCCGGAATCCATATGATAAAAATTTCGCTAATTCAGGAAGCGGAACAGGCTTCGGCCTTAAATCCATTGACCGTAAGCTAAAATTATTATACAAGCAGGCAGATTTGCTTAAGATTGATAAAACCGATGATGATTTTACGGTAACAATTAAAATTCCCGGACAATGAAAAAAGTAATATTGATTGATGATGAACCGCTGGCACGTTTGCTCCTTCGGGAATACCTGGAAAAATATGAATCCGTGGAAGTTGTAGCGGAATGCAATGACGGTTTCGAAGGTGCAAAAGCCATCGCTCAGCTCCATCCGGATCTGATTTTTCTGGACATACAAATGCCAAAGATTAATGGTTTTGAAATGCTGGAAATTCTTCAGGAATATCCGTCCGTGATCTTTACAACAGCCTACGATGAATTTGCATTAAAAGCCTTTGAAGCCAACGCACTGGATTATTTATTAAAACCGTTTTCACAGCAACGTTTTGATCTGGCGATGCAAAAATGGCTGGCAAACCCGGCCACGTCATCTGAAAAAACAGAAAGCATCCAGGAAATTACCGGAAAGCAGCCGGACGAGCACCTGCGGATCGTGATAAAAGACGGAACGGAAATCCGTATCATCCCGACAGCGGAAGTGGAATATCTGGAGGCGTATGATGACTATGTGAAGATTCATCACAAAGGAAAAGTTCATCTCAAGAAAAAAACCATGAACTACTTTGAAAAAACGCTGGATACCCGCCAGTTTATCCGGGTTCACCGTTCGTACATCATGAATATTAACGAATTAACAAAAATAGAATCTTTTGAAAAAAACAGCTATCTGGCTATTTTACGTTCCGGAGCACGGCTGCCTATCAGCAGATCAGCATACACTCCGCTGAAAGGAATGCTGGGAATATGATGTTATAACAATATTAAATCAATGTGTAAACCTAATTCAGGTTAAATATTTCAACTACTGAATCACTATCATATTTATATTCAGAAGTAATGAGAATAAAATAGAGAGTTGAAAATTTCTTATAAAGAATTATCGTACTTGGTTTGTCAGAATAATGAAGATTTGGAATATAAATTTGTGGTTTATCTTCATCACTAATCATAATCTGCTCAAAATAGCCTGTGATTGTTTTATAATATCTTCCTGATGTTTGTTTAATAACAGAATCCGATTGATCAATTGATACAGTCATATTCTTTTTAAAATCACAACCATATCTTACATTTTTTGCACGTGTTGAATTTGGGCTAAAAATCTCACATTCACTTCTGACGAAATACTTCGGAATCTTTTTGCTAAAGACAAGATCTTGGTTATTAAAATGGGTTTTGTCAATAAATTTCCAGCATGATATATTATAGTTAAAAGTATGTTTATCATTAACTAAGGTATCCTGATGACAAAATTCAAATAATGTGTCCTTTTTGTTATAGAACATACCGGCATATCCCCAAGAATTGGAAAGAAGTTTTTTATCTACGATGAAGAAATCGATTTCAGTTAATTTAATCGGGGTACTTGAGTGACCATAAAAAATGCAGCCCCGAAAGTAAAGCAAGATAAAAGTAATGAAGGCGATAATAAGTATGGTCTTTTTACTTTTTATCATCTTTGAAAAATATATATTAATCAAACAATTATGTTTAATTTATCATTTCAATTTGGATATCACACTTCTTTATAAATCTTGCTTAAGAGCTAAAAAAGTGGTTTGAACGGATCGAAACGATGAATCGTTTCCACTTCTTTCAACATTCCATTCTCAATACGAATCACTCTTCCCGGGAACTTTTCCACGATGGTCATATCATGTGTTGCCATCAGCACTGCAGATTTTTCTTCCCGTGCTACCGCCATGATCAGCCGCATGATTTCCTCTGCTGTTTCCGAATCCAGATTTCCGGTAGGCTCATCCGCCAGAATTAAACGTGGATGATTGACCAAAGCCCGTGCAATTGAAACACGCTGCTGCTCGCCGCCAGAAAGCTTGAAAGGCATTTGGTTCGCCTTATGCCCGATACCTACCATTTCCATTACGTCCATTGCACGTTTTTCCATCAGTGCTTTATTGTTCCAACCGGTGGATTCCATCACAAACAACAGGTTTTTGATTACGGAACGATCCATCAGCAGCTGAAAATCCTGAAAAACGATCCCGATTTTTCTTCTTAAAAACGGAACCTGCTTTCTTTTCAGCGCCTTCAAATCAAAATCCACCACTGTTCCCTGTCCGTCCACAAGAGGTAATTCTCCGTACAACGTTTTCAGCAGGCTGCTTTTACCACTTCCTGTTTTTCCGATAAGATAAACCATTTCGTTTTCTCCCAGCTGGAAATCAACAGATTGTAATACAGCTTCGTTATTCTGATAAATGTTTACGGATTTTAATTCTATGACTTTCATGTCTTTTTTCAAATTCAAGGACAAAGTAAAGTTCACAAATTATCACTTTGTCTTTCGTTAAACCATGAAATAATCTTAACAGAATTACGTTTAAAACTTTTAAAACAATCCTCCCGACCGCTTTACATCCGGTTTATCTTTATCCTTTTATAAATTCAAGACATGTACAGAATTTCAGTTTTGTTCTTCCTTTTTGTTTCTACGCTTGCCTTCGCCCAACCCTCGGAGAAGTTTAACGGCAGGTACAGCAACTTTTATAAGGCAGAGGATTTATATGAAAAAGAGCAATATGGTTCGGCGAGATCGCTGTTTCGTGTATTTATTGACGATAACAACACTCCCAACGACCCTATGTACATCAAAGCATTGTATTATGAAGCCTGCTCTGCACTGGAGCTGTTTCATAACGACGCGATTAAGCTCCTGGAAAATTTCAACAGAAATTACCCGGAAAACATTTACAAATACGACGTTTATTTCCGGATAGGAAAGTACTATTATCAGAAAAAAGACTTTAAGACAACACTGGACTGGTTCAGCAAAATCAAAAAATTCGACCTGGACACTGCCTTCAGAGATGAGTTTAATTTTAAGCTGGCACATTCTTACTTTAACGAAGGAGAATTTGAAAAGGCCAAGCTGGCTTTCGCAGATGTAAAAGACGGCCAGTCACAATATGCAGGACCATCATTGTACTATTTTTCTCATATCTCCTACCAGCAGAGATATTATAAAGTAGCGCTGGAAGGATTCGAAAAATTACTGGAAGATGCCCGCTTCAGCCGGATCGTTCCCTACTATATCACTCAGATTTACTATTTGTTAGGTGATTATAAAAAAGTAACAACCATGGCGAGAGAGCTTTCCGACAGTCTCAAGCCTAATAATGTGAACGACATGAATCAGCTGATCGGTGATGCTTTTTACCGTACTAACCAGTTTGATGAAGCTATTTTTTACCTGGAAAAATACAACAAGACACACGAGACAACCCGTGAAGAGGATTATCAGCTGGGATATGCCTATTTCAAATCAGATAATTACGACAAAGCGATCAAGCAGTTTGATAAGGTGGTCAAAGAACAGGATTCCCTTTCACAGATCACTTATTACAATATCGCGGAATCTTACCTGAAAAAAGGAAACCTGATCGGAGCCCGTAACGCATTCGATCGCGCTTCCCGCCTGGATTTTGATCCGAAAATCAAAGAAGATGCATTGTATAATTTTGCGATTCTTTCTTATAAAGTAGATGTCAATCCTTACAATGAAGCCGTATTAGCACTGCATGAGTATCTTGACAAATACCCGAAATCTGACCGTGTAGAAGAAGTGTATAACTGTTTGATTTCCGTTTATACAACTACTCATCGTTTTCAGGATGCATTGAACTCTCTGGATAAATACGACCTGAAAGATATCCGCCTGAAAAATGCCTATCAGATCGTGGCGTACAATCTTGCGGTGGAGAAATTTCAGAATGGAGATTATAAGGATGCCATTACCACATTTCAGTTGGTAAAAAAATACCCGATCGACCAGCAGCTCGTCAACCAGACATACTATTGGACAGCAGACGGCTATTACCGCCTCGACAATATCGATAAGGCAATAGAATACTACGAATCGTTTGTAAATTATCCGGGAAACGCCTCTTCCGGCTTAAGAAACGAAGCATTCTATAATCTGGGATATTGTTACCTGGACAAAAAACAATACGCAAAAGAGGAACAGGCTTTTCTGAGCTACGTAGAAAGCAATACGCAGAACAAAGAGAAAAAATTTGATGCTTACCTGCGCCTGGGAGATGTGGCGTACATGCTGAAAAGAAACGATGCCGCTATTACGTATTACGAGCAGGCAACGAAATTCAGTAATCCACAGAGAGATCATGCTTATTATTACATGGCACTCACTTACGGGTTAAAAAATAACGGTGCACAGGAAAAGATCAACGCACTGAACAACCTGATCAAAGATTTTCCGAGATCTTCTTATTTAATGACTTCCATTTATGAAATAGGACTCACCTATCGTTCTGTCAATGAGTTTGAAAAAGCGATAACCTATTTCAACCGTATTATCAACGAATATCCCACTTCCAATTACGCACTACCTGCAAAGCTGAACAGAGCAAGTGTTTACCTGGATATGAAAAATTTCAGCAAAGCGGAAAGTGAATATAAAAACCTGCTGAAAGAATACCCGACTGATATGGATATCTGCCAATCCGCAGTAGAAGGCCTGAAGAACGTATATATCGCTCAGCGTGATCTGGATAAAATTTCAACATTAAGTGTCTATCCGTGTGCCAAGGATGTTGAAAATCAGGTGGAAGATACCTACTACGATGCCGCGATCGCCAATTATTTTGTTTCGGATACCAACTATGTGGAAACCATCAAAAATATCAATCTGTATCTGAGTAAATTCCCGGACGGAAAATACGCTGCTGAGCTGACGGGTTATCTGGCAAACAGCTATATGGCAACGAATCAGAAAGAAAAAGGGTTTGAAACCTACGAAAAAGCGCTGGCTTTCCCTAAAAACGGCCATACGGAAACCGCCGCTTCTATCGTCAGCAAACATTACTATAATATCGGAAATTACGAAAAAGCGCTGATCTATTACAAACAGCTGGATGAAGCGGCAGTAAGTGTCAGCGGGAAGTATCAGGCGGCAGTTGGTTTGATGCGTTCCAATTATATTCTGAAAAATTATGCGGATGCCTCCAATGCTTCCCAGCGGGTGATCGCAAATTCCCTGACAACAAAAGAAGTTTTGCTGGAAGCTCAGTATGTAAAAGGAGCTTCGAACTACTTCCTGAAAAATTACCCGGAAGCAGTTACTCCTTTGGAGTACGTTGTAAAGAATGCGAAAAACAGCACAGCCAACGAATCCAAATTTTATCTGGCACAGATCGCTTTTGACGAGAACAAGCCGGATCAGGCCGAAAACCTGGTAAGAGAATTATTGAAGATCAAGCCTGCTTACGATTACTGGATCGCAAAAGGACTGATCTTGCAGACCAAAGTATCCATGAAAAAAGAGGATCTGTTCAACGCTGAGCAAACACTGAGTTCCGTAATTGACAACTACAAATATAAGGATGACGGCATTCTGGAAGAAGCTGATGCTTTATGGGGGGAGCTGATGCAGATAAAGAAAATGCCGAAACAAACAGAAGAAAAACCGGTTAACGTAATAGAATTGGATGAAAGCAATGGAAAATAAGCGCATTTATATATCTTCGGTACTTCTGTGCTTACTGTTCGTAAGTAATTCGCTTGTAGCGCAAAAAGGAAAAAAAGAAGACGTTGAAACGATCACCGCGGAAGCGAATCGTGAAGTTCCACCGGCTTATCGTATTTCCGAAATGCCGAAAATTATCGACACGGTGATCAAGCACCGGGAAACGAGCTATTCTCTGCTGGCGCTGAAATACAACACCACGATTTCTGTTGATACAATCCAGGCGGCAAATATCAAGCTGAAAGACAAGCTGCCTCAGCTGTACAACACTTATGTGCGTCTGGGGATCGGTTACCCGGTAATGCCGCTGGCAGATGTTTACTACAATAACGGGCGTTCCAGGAATTACTTCTATGGTGGAAGCCTGAATCACCTGAGTGGATTCAATAAAATCAAGAACTACGCTTCCGGTAATTTTGACAGAACAAAAATCCGCCTGTACGGAGGCCTGAGAAAAGAGAGCTGGTCCGCGGACGGAGAGTTGTTAGGAAATTTCCGGGGAGTACATTATTACGGTGTACGGGATAAAGAAGTAGCGAAAGACACTATCCGGCAACGTTACAATGAAATGGGTTTTAAAGCCGGCTTTACTTCTCACAAAAAAGATTCTGCAAGTCTTAATTATAAGATTGATTTCACCTATCTGAATTTTTCAGACAGAAAACCGAAAGAAGACAGTCTGAGCAAGTGGCATTCCCGGGAAAATTATGTCGATTTTGCACCAAAGCTCTGGTACAAATGGGGAAAAGAAACGTTTGGCCTGGATTTGGGCGTAAAATACAACGGTTACCGCTACGGAATAGCTGACAGCAGCTTATCCGCAATAGATAGCGGCCTTACCGTCAATAATACCATTGTAAATCTGAAGCCACACGTCACAACGTACGCATTTAACAACAAGCTGAAAGCAACAGTTGGCTTTAACATGGTATATGATGCCGGAATTGTCAATAAATTCAGAATTTACCCGGTTGTAGAAGTGAAATACAACCTGCTGAACGATTTGTTTATTCCGTATTTGAATATCGGCGGAGGATTGAAACAGAATTCTTTCCGTACAATGAGCTACGAAAACGAATTTATTCTTTCCAATCAGCAGCTCCGGAACGAAAGCAATACGATCCGTATTGAAGCGGGGATCCGCGGAACGATTTCCAACAAAATCGGGTTTAATGCAAGCATTGAGTTTGGAAACTATAAAGACAAGCTGCTATTCGTGACTGATACGCTGTATGGTCCTGACCGTAATAAATTCAGGGCGATTTATGATACGGCAAACATCGCGAAAATCGAAGGTTCGATATTTTATCAATTGAACGAAAAAATCAAATTAGACCTGATCGGTCGTTATTACTCATACAGCTTTAAAAATGAGGTTTTTGCCTGGAATCTTCCCACGACGCAGTTTATTTTCAGAGGCTCCTATAATTTGTATGATAAATTCTTACTGGCATTGAATTTCAACCTGGAAGGAGGAAGAAAAGCAAAGGTGTTTGAAGCGGGAGAAAAAACAGTGGAAGAAGAAGGACAATATGCAAAAAGTCTTGGATTCATCTACGACATCGACCTGCATTTTGAATACCGTTATAACACACGGATCTCCGTATTCCTGGATTTGAATAACGTCGCAGCAAACCGCTATAACCGTTGGTTAAACTACCCAGTGTACGGTTTTCAGGTAATGGGAGGATTTACATTCAGGTTCTAAGAATAAAAGACAGTAGACCGTTGCGTTGAAAAACAAGCAGGAAATAAGGCACGGCTTTAATTCTCCTGTCATCGATCCTTTTGTCTTTCCCCTTGTTTTCTGTACCTTTGCTGTAAAATTCTCAATCATGCAAAAAATCATTTTGATAGCAGGACTGGTAGTGTTAACTGCTTGTAAACCGAAGGACGAAAAATTTTGTCAATGTATGCAGGTAAGCAAGCAGTTGAATGAAGCTACACAGGACGGTATTTCCAACGGAGCTGACAAGGAAATGGTTGATAAAATCAAATCGCTGCGGGAAGAAAAAAGCCGGATTTGCGCGGATTACGAAATGATGGGCGGACCGGAATTATTAGAGAAAAAAGCAGCTTGTAATTTAGAGGAATGAGTTATTTCGTTGATACGCATACACATCTGTATTCCGAACAATTTAATGAAGACCGTACAGAGATGATCCGGAGGGCTCTGGATGTCAACGTGAAAAAGCTGCTGCTGCCCAATATTGACCTGGAATCCATTGAAGGAATGTATAAGCTGGAACGGCAGTTCCCGGAAAATTGCCACGCAATGATAGGATTGCATCCTTGTTCCGTAGATGCAAATTACATACAGGTTCTGGACCGGATGTATCAGGAACTGAAAAAACGCCCTTTTCTGGCGATCGGTGAAACCGGCATTGATCTTTACTGGGATAAAACCTTTTTAAAGGAACAGCAGGAAGCATTTAAAATTCAGATCGTCTGGGCTAAAGAATTCAATATCCCGTTTGTAATTCATGCGAGAGATTCGTTTACTGAAATTTATGAAGTGCTGGACGAGGTCTGGGACGATTCCCTTTCAGGTGTTTTTCATTGCTTTACAGGGACGTTAGAAGATGTTCAGAAGATAAAAACCTATAAAAACATGTATTTTGGGATTGGAGGAGTTTCTACGTTTAAAAAATCCGGTTTAGCAGATGTGATTCCACACATTCCAAAAGACCGGCTGCTGCTGGAAACCGATGCTCCGTATCTTGCACCTACACCTCACCGCGGAAAAAGAAATGAAAGCAGCTACATTCCGCTGATAGCAGAAAATATGGCAACTATTCTGCAACAACCCTTTGAAGCAATAATGGAACTGACTACCCGGAATGCTAAACAACTGTTTAAGTTTTAAAATTATGAAAGCCAAAGTACTACTCATCTATACAGGAGGAACCATCGGGATGATCAACGATCCGAAAACAGGTGCGTTGAGCGCGTTTGATTTCCGGTATCTTTTAGATCAGATTCCGGAGCTGAACCGTATGAATGCGGACATTTCCGTCGTTTCTTTTGATAAACCGCTGGATTCCTCTGAAATTTTGCCTGCCGACTGGAAAAAAATGGCAGAAACGGTGATCAGCAATTATGAATTATATGACGGATTCGTAATTCTGCACGGTTCGGATACGATGGCTTATTCCGCGTCGGCTTTGAGCTTTATGCTTCAGGGCATTACGAAGCCGGTAATTTTCACAGGGTCGCAGCTGCCTATCGGAACCATCCGGACAGACGGTAAGGAAAATCTGATCACGGCAGTTGAGATTGCAGCGGCAAAAAATCCGGACGGAAGCGCGGTTATCCAGGAAGTAGCGATCTATTTTGAATATTCTTTGTACCGCGGGAACCGTACCAGCAAAGTTTCCGCAAATCACTTCGAAGCGTTTAAATCACCGAATTATCCCGAATTAGCCGTTGCCGGAGTTCAGATCAGCTACCAGAACAACCAGCCAAGGCCGGAAAGAGAACTGCATTTTTTTACGGATCTGGATAATCATGTTGCCTTGTTGAAAATCTTCCCGGGCATTAACTTTGAACTATATAAAAATCTTTTCAACTATCCGGAAGTAAGAGGAATCGTTATTGAAACGTTCGGAAGCGGAAACGGTCCTTCCAACAGCCGGTTATCACATTATCTGACTGATTTTATCGGAAAAGGAGGTGTGGTAATCAATATCACACAATGTCTATCGGGCAGCGTGGAACAGGGGAAATACGAAGCCAGCAGCATTTTTAAAGAGGCGGGCGTTTTGGGAGGAGCTGATTTAACGGCAGAAGCGGCAGTCACTAAACTGATGTATGCTATCGCCCGTTTTGACGATTCAAAACAAGTGTCTGCATTTATGCAAAAAAATATTTGTGGCGAAATGTCCGTTTAGTTCCCGAAAAATATATATTTTTGTCGCCACTGTGATTTAAAGATGTTCATTCATTATTAAATCAGTATATAAAAGGAGAGGTGTCCGAGTGGTTGAAGGAGCACGCCTGGAAAGTGTGTATACGCCAAAAGTGTATCGAGGGTTCGAATCCCTCTCTCTCCGCTGAGAGGGTCTTCTTGATGAAGACCCTCTTTTTCTCTTTTTTCATATAATAGCAATCTCTTTTCTGCCAATCGCCTGCTGATTTCTGTTTCGATAATATTTTAAAAACAAGGTGTGTTAAGAGGCTAAAATAATTTTTCTAAAGAAGAATAGTTTGTAAAAATCAATATCTTTACACTATATGCGATTTTCATGAGTAAAAAAGCAATTAATAGATTGAAAGTAGTACTTACAGAGAGGGAGAATGTAAGCAGTAAATGGTCAGCTGATCAGTTAGGTAAAAATGAAGCTACTACTTCAATATGGTGTACAAATGAAGTGCAACCTCCTATTAAGATTTTTGTAAGAATTGCTGAATTACTGGACGTCGAGCTTACAAAAATTTTTAATGATTAAAGATGAGTAACAATACTGACATAATACCATTTAAAGTCTCTGCAAGAACTGCAAGACTAATTGGACGTGAAAATGTTGCCAGTTCGAAAGGTGCTATTATTGAGCTCGTCAAAAATAGCTATGATGCGGATAGTAAAGTTTGTATAGTCTATTTTGATAACAAGTATTCAACTTTTTTAAATGAAATTGATGAAGAACATTTTAATGGTTTAATAGAATTAGGTATATCAAAAGAAACTCTTGATGAGATTTATTTGAAAAATGATGTTGGTGATTATATCTTAAATTCAGCAACTAGTGAAGAGAAACGACAATTATTCAAAAGTCTGATTTCAAATTTTTCTACCCTATATATTATTGATTTTGGAGAAGGAATGACTCAAAACATAATTAGAGATCATTGGATGACCATAGGAACTGACAATAAGGCAAATAATATTTTTACTAAACAAGGACGGGTTAAATCAGGAGCTAAAGGTATTGGCAGGTTCGCATTAGATAAATTAGGAAGTAAATGTGAAATGACTACCATTTTCAACCCTGATCCTGATATTCATAATCTTGATACAGATATAAGAGGAAACTTAACAGATTTTACAGGGTATAATTGGGAAGTTAACTGGGAGGATTTTGAAGGTGATTTTAAAACTATAGATAAAGTAGGTGCTAAATTAACAGGACTAAATTCTCAATCTATTAAATATGAACTTATAAAGAGATTACCAAAAATAGATTTGACGAAAATAGAATCAGAAAAGGAATTTAAGTTTGGTACTATTTTAAAAATAACTGATTTAAGAGATGATTGGGAAGATTTTTTTGTTGAGCAAGTTTTCAATGATTTAGAAGTTTTAGTTCCGCCAAAGGAAGCAGGTGGTTTTGAAATTTTTCTTTTTAGCTCACTATTTCCCCGAAAATATGGTGAAGTTTTAGGATCTGTTTGTGACGATTTTGATTATAAGTTAGTTGCTACTGCAGATGATAATCAAAATGTTAAAATCAAAATATATAGAAATGAATATGAGATCGAACTGATACCTAATGATTTCTTCGAAAGAGAAGGAATGCAAAAAGACAATTACAGAAAAAGTGATTTTATTAAGGGATATTGGGAAAAAACAACCACTTTTTCTGAATTATTAAAAGGCTTCAAAGACATTGATGAAGATAATATATTCAAAAATATTGGGGTTTTTAGCTTCTCCTTTTATTTTCTAAAAAGACAGTCAAATTCATTAGACACAAAAAAATTCTTTAATAAGAGTTTTATGTCTAATGATAGACGGGATTGGCTGAATAAATTTGGAGGAATTAAGCTAGTAAGGGACAATTTTCGGGTAAGACCTTATGGAGAAGTAAATAATGTAGCTTTTGACTGGTTAGGACTAGGCAGTAGAAAAACTCAAAGTCCCGCCAGTGTTGCTAAAAAGGAAGGTGGATATAAAGTAGAACCTGATAATGTTGCTGGCGCTGTTAATATCTCAAGATTAACGAACGTAGATTTTGAAGACAAGTCGAGTCGTGAGGGATTACAGGAAAATAAAACATTTAGAATTTTTGTTCAACTTATAACCCAAATAATTGCAGAATTTGAAAAAGATAGATCATACATAGCTAGAGAAATGGCTGACTATGATGACATCAAGTACGGACCAGAAAGAGACAGGGAAAAAGCAGAAAAGCTCAAAAACGAAATATTAGCGAAAAGTAGGGCTAAGAAAGAAGCGTCTGCAAATAATCCGACTGCGGTTAAAGATGATAATGAAAATTCAAAAGAATCTGAAGCGGAGAAAGAAAAAGAAATCCTTGCAGGAGAATTAGATAGGAAAGAAGAAGAAATAGAAAAATTAAAAGAAGAACAGAAAATGCTAAGGGCATTGGCTAGTAGCGGTATTGTTTTAGCTTCATTTAGTCATGACTTAAGTAAGCTGAATGATATGCTAGCCGTTAGAACTGATCGCTTAAAAAATCTTTTAATTTCAAAAATTCAAGAAAATGAATATGATGAAATAGAAGACAGAAAGAACCCATTTAAACTTATTGAACGCATAAAAGTTCAGGATGTAAAAATCCAAAATTGGCTAAATTTTTCTCTTGGAGCAACTCGAAAAGACAAAAGAACAAGAAGACAATTATCATTTAAATCATATTTTACAAATTATAAAAATGATTGGCTTACTGTATTAAATGAAAAAGGTATAAATTATGACTTATCAGAAGTTGAGGATGTCCATATGAGGATATTTGAAATTGATTTGGATAGTATTTTTAACAATTTATTGGTTAATACTATTGATGCATTTATAATCTCAAAAGTTAATAGACCAAGACAAATTAAGCTTAAAATCACACAAAATTCTAAAGGGATAATTATAGATTATCACGATAATGGCCCAGGGTTGTCAAAGGATATTTCCGAACCAGAAAAGATTTTTGAACCATTATTTACCACTAGAAGGAATCAATATACAGGAGAGGAAGAAGGAACGGGATTAGGTATGTGGTTAATTAAATCAATAGTAAATGAAAATGATGGAAAGATTCAGTTATTATATCCTGAAGTTGGATTTGGTCTTAGAATTACATTTCCTGTTAAATATAAACAATAAATAACGTTATGTACAAGTTGCTTTATATAGATGAAGATCAAGAACAGATAGAAAACTTCTTAAATTATATTGACGATACAAACACTAATAATATTTTCGAGGTCATTCCACAATTACCATTGAAAGATATGGAAGAAATGATTGATAAAATACTAAAAGCTAATCCAGATGTAATTGTTAGTGATTTTTTACTAAACGAAAATATCGGTGCTTTAGGGTATAATGTGCCTTATAACGGTGTTGAATTGGTTGAAAAGTTTTTAACAATCAGGTATAAATTCCCTTGTTTTGTTTTAACAGCAAAAGATCAAGATGCTGTTAGCGATAGTGAGGACGTAAATTTGGTTTATACAAAAAGCTTAATGACTACCGAAATAGATGATACAAAAGCCAAAGTAAAGTTTACTGATAGGCTAGTAAAACAAATAGAACATTACCAATCTAGAATTATGGAATCTAGAAAGGAGTTACAAGAATTATTAGAAATTAGAAAAAATGGTAATGCAGATTATAAGGTTGAAAATCGGATTATTGAATTAGATGATTTTTTAGAAAAATCTATTGATGCTAGCCATTCAGTTCCAACCGAATTTAAGACATTTTCAAATACCCAACGTCTTGAAAGTATCTTAAATAAGGTAGATGAATTACTTAAAAAATTAGATAACGATGGCAAGTAATTTTAGATATCAAATACCTGTAAGGACATTCACGAAAACATATAAAAACTATAGAAGTTATAAGGTCTATTTAGCTAAAGATTTTAATTGTCGATGTGGATATACAGATTGTCCTGATTTTTGGTTTGGTGGAAAAAATACTTTTCACATAGATCACTTTAAGCCATTTTCTAAAAATCCAAATCTTGAAACAGAATATTCTAATTTAGTTTATTGTTGCTCCTATGTTAATATTTTAAAATCTAATGATGAGGGCGATTATATAGACCCTTGCGATGTTGATTTTAACACTCATTTTGAGAGAGATAGTGATGGGACAATAATTCCAAAGGCAGAATCAAAAGAAGCAAATTATATGTTCAATAAGCTGCAACTTGGTTTAAGAAGATATAGCTTAATATGGAAGCTGGATGAAATGTATGAAAAGATGATTAAACTCCAAGATCAAATTAATGATCCTAAAAATGAAAAAATCAAAAATGATTTAAAGCTTCTGAATAGTGATTTAGCGGAAGAGTTTATTACATATTTGAAATATTTAAAAACAGAGCAATAGTTGAATAAACAAATATATCAATATTTAAAATCATATTCACCACATCCAAAAGAAGTGGATAAGCTCATAGTGTCTGCTTTTATTGAAATAAATAATCTAAATTTAATTAATAACAAATTCCTTAAGAAATATTCAATCTCAAAACGAAAATCGGCAAAAAGAGAGAAATTATTAAAGTTTATCGATATTGTACAAAACGAAGTTCAAGATTTTGATATTGAAAAATTAATAGAACTCTTTGAATTCGTAATTTCTCCATCAGATAGAATAATCAATGGTGCAATATATACACCTGCAGAAATTAGGGAGTATATCGTCGCTCAAGCATTCAGTAGAGAAAGCAATGTGCTTCAAAATATTAAAATCGCTGATATTGCATGCGGTTGTTCCGGCTTTTTATATACTGCTGCCCAAGAATTAAAACGAAGAACAGATAATAGCTACCAGCATATCTTTCAACATCAGATTTTTGGTTTAGATATACAGGATTATTCCGTTACAAGAAGTAAGCTTTTACTAAGTTTATTAGCGTTGTCTGAAGGTGAAGATGTAGAAAACTTTCATTTTAATATACATCAAGGAGATGCGCTAATTTTTAAGTGGAAAGATTACCATAAGAATTTTGAAGGCTTTGAAATTATAGTTGGGAACCCACCCTATGTGTGTGCGAGAAATCTGGAAGATTCAGTAAAAGAGAACCTGAAACATTGGTCTGTATGTGCTTCAGGAAATCCTGACCTGTATATTCCTTTCTTCCAGATAGGATATGAAAATCTTGCTGAAAATGGTATTCTCGGATTTATCACAATGAATACTTTTTTCAAAAGCTTAAATGGTAGAGCTTTAAGGAAGTATTTTGAAGAAAACAGAGCTACAATAAGAATTGTTGATTTTGGAACACTTCAGATTTTCAAATCGAAAAGTACTTACACCTGTATTTGCTTTTTGGAGAAAGCAGAGCAAAACTATATCGAATACTATAAGTCAGCTGATAAAGAATTACCAACAAATAGAAATCAATACAGCCAGATCAATTATCAAAATCTTGACGCAAAGAAAGGTTGGAATCTGAATAATAATGAAATAATTTCCAGAATCGAAGCTATAGGAACACCATTTGGAGAAAAATATAAAACAAGGCATGGTATTGCTACTTTAAGAAATGACCTTTATATTTTTAAACCAGTAAAGGAAGATGATGATTTTTATTATCTCCAAAATGGAAATTTGTATCCAATAGAAAAAGGTATTTGCAAAGACATACTGAATTCAAATAAATTAAGTAGAGATATTGATTTTGATAGGGTAAAAGAAAAGGTTTTATTTCCATATAATGATGAAATAAAGCCTAAAGCTCTTGAAGAAGAGATCTTAAAAGAAAAATTTCCCTATGCCTATAAATACCTGAAAAAGAAAAAAGAAGAATTAGAAAAACGAGATAAAGGAAACGGGAGATATGAAAAGTGGTTCGCTTTTGGAAGAACACAATCCTTAGAAAAAGTTGGAAATAAATTATTCTTCCCAAAGTTTTCCGATAAGATCCCAAGTTACTTAATCAGTAATGATGATGATTTACTGTTTTATAATGGTCAGGCAATTGTAGGTCATTCAAATGAAGAAATGCAATTAGTTAAGAAAATTTTGGAATCACGTCTGTTTTGGTATTATATCAAAACAACAAGCAAACCGTATTCATCAGAATATTATTCATTAAATGGAACATATATAAAAAACTTTGGGATTCCTGACTTTTCTGAAGATGATATTGATTTTCTGATTAATGAAACTAATCAAGACATTATAAATACCTTTTTAGAGGATTATTATAACGTACAATTAAATGGCTAACTAATTCTTAGTTAGCCCATCATTATGATTCATTTTCATTGTTAAATTAAGGTTGTCACGTATCTTAAACCAATCCCTTATCACAGACATAAAAGTCATCATTGCTTAATCCAATCGTGTCATGACCATCAACGAACAATAATCTGGCATTAATCTTTATCGTCAGTTTTACCTTACATTTCCAATTGTGCACGTACTGCATGCACAATTAAGTTGAGCACAACATAAATTTCTTTTAATCATTAACAGTCAATACAAAAAAGGATTTATATTTCTTCAAAAGCAAACCGGCTGTTTTACAGCTGGTTTTTTTATTTTCCGAAAAAGCCGTTTATGATATTTCCGGATATAATCAGGGCCGGCCAAAACGCTAACAATTTTTTTACAAAAATGAGAAAACAGAACCTACTGTTCCGATACATTTTTAACTCCGGATCTTCATTAAAAAAAGACGCTGAACAAGCATTTAATTTCGCTGGAATTATCCATAAACAGGCGTTTTTATTAAATTTTTAATAAATTCTACGCATTTATTTTTTAAACCTGCTCACTTATTAAGTGGATGTTGAGATTGTGCATTTAGTCTGTAAATTTGCGCACCTCTAATTCACAATTAAGTAAGATGAAATCTGTTATTTTAACATTAATCAGCCTTTTTACAATTACTACTGCAGCAGCCGCTTCGGCAACCACATATAAGACAATTATTCTGGTGGGGAATGATGTGGAGATTACACTGGAAGTATTTGATGTTGTTACGAGTTGCCAGTCATGGGGTTACCATTACGGCACCCGGTTTAATGTAACTTCTAAGTCATTGACAAACAAGCCCTACACCATTACTTTCAACGCCTACTTTTTCTCTGCTTTGGGGACGGGAAGCAACAGCTACGGAGGGTCTTACACTCTTTCCGATACCAATCCGGCTCTTACAAATCTAACCGCATTTAATACAGGTAAAGAGGTTAACTATAATAATCTGGGAGGAAAACAGAATCTACCGCAAAATTTATGGTGTGAAAATCTTACGCTTTCTGATATCGGGTTAAATAACATCCGTATTGATTACTGGGGAACATACGGAGGAAACACAACCGGAAATTTTCAGTCAACGTTACCTGTTCAACTGACAAAGTTTACCGCTGAGCCAAATACGTATTCGGTCGTGCTAAGCTGGACAACCGCCAGTGAAAGAGAAAATGATTATTTTACACTGGAGCGCTCTGCGGACGGAACTTATTTTGAAGTTATCGCAACGGTAAAAGGATCGGGCACTTCTTCCACAGTAAATAACTATTCATATCAGGACGAAAATTTACCTTCCGGAATTTATTACTACCAGTTAAAGCAAACGGATTTTGATGGAAAAAGTGAATTATTCGATATTATCAGCACAATGGTAACATCAAAAGCTACTGCTGAAGTAAACATATATCCAAACCCTTCTTCAGATGGCTATTTTACAATTGAAAATGCAGAAATGCTTTCCGGAGAGCTCTTCGTTTATAACGCGTTGGGACAGAGAATTCTTTCTCAGAGATTAGAGAATGTATTTTCAACAAAAATTTATCTGCCTTCAGAAAACGGAGTTTATTTTGTAGAAATTATCAAAGACGGAACAACGGAGCCCGTTAAGAAAAAGATACTTCTGAAAAGCTAAGACCAGAATACCGGTACCTTTTATCTTCCGATAATTTCCGGTATTAAAACATTTGCCGTAATTTTGTCCCGTGGTAAAGATCAGAGATATAGAATTAGGAGAATTTCCCCTGTTGCTTGCGCCTATGGAAGACGTCAGCGATCCGCCGTTCCGGGCGTTGTGCAAGAAGCACGGAGCAGACCTGATGTACACGGAATTTATCTCTTCCGAAGGGTTGATTCGTGATGCGGCGAAAAGCGTTCAAAAGCTGGATATCTATGAATATGAGCGTCCTGTCGGAATCCAGATTTTCGGCTATGACATCGAAAGTATGAAGCAGGCTGCTCAGATCATCGAAAAAACTAATCCTGATATTATTGATATTAATTACGGCTGTCCCGTTAAAAAAGTGGCCTGCAAAGGTGCCGGAGCAGGAATATTACAGGATATTCCCAAAATGGTAAAAATGACCGAGGAAATCGTGAAAATCACGAACCTGCCGGTGACGGTAAAAACACGTTTGGGATGGGACGACAGCACGAAATATGTTGTGGAAACCGCCGAACGACTGCAGGATGTAGGAATTGAAGCGATTTCTATTCATGGCAGAACACGCAAGCAGATGTACAAAGGAGAGGCGGACTGGACATTGATCGGAGAAGTAAAGAACAATCCCAGAATGCGGATTCCTGTTTTCGGGAACGGCGATATCGATTCTCCGGAAAAAGCAAAAGAATATAAAAACAGATACGGTGTTGACGGCATTATGATCGGCCGTGCATCTATCGGTTATCCGTGGATTTTCCGTGAAATAAAACACTTTCTGGCAACAGGCGAACATTTGGAAAAGCCGACTATTTCAGAGCGTGTGCAAGCTGCAAAGGATCATTTGGAAATGTCCGTTAAATGGAAAGGAATGAAGCTGGGAATAGCGGAAATGAAACGCCATTATGCCAATTATTTCAAAGGAATTTCTCACATCAAAGAATACAGGATGAAGCTCGTAACTTCCTTTGATTATGACGAGATCATGGAAACACTGAGCTACATTCAGCAGCACGAGCACGAATTTGAATTAGCATAATAAGCTTTATGGATAATGAATCCCGGTTACTGGCAATTATCTCTGAATCATTAAATAAAGATGAACGGAGCATTGACTGGGAGGCATTTCAGCAACAGCTGACCTTGTTTCTGGATGAAATGATAACGGTTGATTTTAACCGGGTGCTGACTATTTTGTACCGTATTGACGTATCTGAGGCCAAGGTCAAAAAAGCATTGAGCGAAAACCCCGAAAACAAATCGGTCGGGACGATCTTAGCCGAATTGATTATTGAACGGCAGAAAGAGAAAATCAAATTCCGTCAACAGTTTTCTAAAAAATAAGTCCCGTAATGAGGATAAATGACAGTATCAACCGATTACACGATAAGCGCCGGAAAACTTCAATGCTACTGTTTCTTCAAAAGAAGTTGTATTTTTAATTTTAAATCCCGCCTCAGTTTCCTGCCATTCAATCTGAAGCTTCAGAACAGGCGTATTGAACGGATTGATTAACGCCATGAACTTTACATTACTTGCCTGCACTAACTGCAGTTTTTTAGCAGTAATGGTTTCTGTCAGCTCTTTGATAATCTGCATGGTACAAACGCCAGGCATGATCGGATTACCAGGAAAATGGCCTTTGAAAACATCGTGTCCGGAATTGAGATTTACAACGCACGTATGTGTATTGTCTCCCGTTTGTTCAATACTTACTACTTCGTAAAGGCCTTTAATGAGTGGTTCGTTATTATTCATTTTCCGTTTTTAAATCAAGTTCTATTGAAACAGGCAGATTAAAATGCTTCAATGTGGCATGCTTCAGTATTCCGTTACCGGAAGTGTAATCAATCTGAATCTTTTTTTTCTTTCCCTTAACCAGCTGAATCTGCTGCAGCTGTCCTGCTTCCACTACGAGGTAACTCTGCTGTGATTGGTAAATCGTCTGTGTTTGTGTCTCTATTCTTTGTGTTACCGGATAGTGTTCATTTACCAGCAGTAAAAAATCCCGGTACAACAAGTTTAGTAAAAATTTTTTATTCAGATCTTCAACCACATAATTAACCGTGTAGTCCTCTCTGTCAAGCGTCATGTCCAGCATCGTCCCGCCGAACAGAGAAGAAATAACAACCCGGTGGCGGTCATCTCCCGTTTTTTTATGTACGAAAATACCACTTTGCTGATTGTCTTTGAACAGCAGCCTGAAAAGAAAAATCTGTGGTTTTTCACTTGTGAAATACGTGTTTTGAATGTTTTCAGAAACCATTTCACAACTGACTTCTGCGGGAAATCGTACTGTTCCGCAGGCTGCCAGCAGAAAAAGGTTACTGAGCAAAAACAGCGTCTTCCAATTTGGCATTCAACTGACGGTTTTTAAACAGGATTTTTGTATAATCACCGGATGGTTCCAGCATTTTCACTTCCGAAACAACGGCATCGTTAAAAGGAAAAAACAAATGAACTTCCCGGATGTATTTTTTGACAGCATCGGTTTTCGGAGAAAGCTTCACAATGTAATGCGTGCTGTTCTTCGCATACGTGATCTTAAACTCGGATTCATTGAAAACATTCCCGGTAACAGAGCCGGCGATCAGGCTGCTCAGCTTTTCGAATAATTTATTCTGATTGGCATTAATGGTCTGCTTTTTACCCTGATCGTTGATATAAACTTTATTGTCCTTAAAAATAATGGAATAGCTTACCGGTTTGGAATAAGCCCATTTCAGCGTATTCTTTGTCTTAAAATACATCTGACCTTCACTTTTTATATCTTCTTCCAGCACATCCATATGCTTATACTGGATGAAATCCGTTTTGATGGTCTGAATTTTTGCGTTTACCGTGTTTACCGAAGCTTTTAATCTGGAAATCTCATCTGCTGTCATTGCTTTTTCCTGCGCAAAAACAAAAAGACTTATCAATAGAAAAGTGACAAATAATCTAAACTTCATAGGGTTTTTCTTTTATCATCTCTTCCAGCGGAACCACCGGAATCTGATGTTCGCGCAAATATAACAATAACCGTTCCAATACAGTGACAGAATTCGCGCTTGTATCGTGCATCAGCAGAATCCCGGCGGGCTTTAATCTGGAAACAATGCGTTGAAAGAGTTTTTCTTCATTAGGAATGGCAGTGTCCAACGAACGGATATTCCAGCCAATGCTCACATGTTCTGTCTGTTTAATCGCCTTTGCAACAGAAGGGTTCGTTACGCCGAACGGCGGACGGTACCAGCGTGTTTTTTTGCCGGTAAGCTGTTCAATGAGCTGTTGCGTAGCTGTAATTTCCGCTGCGACATACGCCGTATTTTTAAATCCCAGTTGACTGGAATGATGGAAGGTATGATTTCCAACTGTGTGGCCTTCGGAAATGATCCGCTGTAGAATTTCAGGATGCTGCCGTACCTGTTTCCCAATGCAGAAAAAAGTGGCTTTTACCTGATATTGTTGCAATAAATCCAGAACAGCAGGTGTAAATGTTGTCGGACCGTCATCAAATGTCAGGGAAATTCCTTTTTCTTTTCCGTCGCAAACAGAATACAGATGATAATTCGCACGGATATTGGAAGAACCGTAAGCAGCAATGGCAAGAAAGCTGAATACGGGAACCAAAATCCACCAGAAAGAAAGCTGCTGATATACTGCGAAAAAAGTAATCAATACGATTACAAATAGATGTAAAATGCTGTTGAAGCGGTGTGTTAACATGCTTTCAGTAAAATCAGTCCGTGATTCCCCTGATCGTAATTGTAAATCAAAATTGTCTCCAATTTCGGTTTTTGAAGTTGATTTCTGCGATAAACAGCAGGCAGCTCCTGGTTTTTTAAGATGTGGCAGGCAGACCACAAAGCAAATCCGGAAGCAGTATGATAATGTCCTGAAAGGTGCTTGCTCATTGCGTGGATACTTTCAGGGAAATGAGCCTCAAACGCCAGATATGCCGGTTCGTTTTGTGTTGATCCGTCATTTCCTGTGAACAGAATGTCTATATCAGAAAATGAAAGCTGATGTTGTGCAAGGAGCTGCTCAACAGCTTCTTTGGAGAACGTATTGGAAGAATAAACAGCCGCTAACTCAGCGTAGCTGCTCTCTTTTTTCTCTGTTTCCAGCACAAAAAAAGCGGCTCCTTCCGAATAGACCGTTCCCTTGGAAACCGGATGCACAAAGTCTTCATCGTCCCGGTATTCCTTGATCCGATCTACTTTTTTATAAATATGCACGGTTGTCGGCGCAGTTTCATCCACACCACCCACCAGAATGCTTCTTTTGTTTTCAAATTGTAATTGAAGCAAAGCGTCCTGAATACTTGTTTCCAGAGATACAATGCCGTTCACATACGTAAAATTATATGCCTTGCAGCCCATTTCCAGCGCGATCTGCCCGGCAACGGTATTGTGTGTGGACTGAATGAATGAGGTTGGAGTAAGAAATTCCTCGTCGTTGTCAATAATGGCGTTCAGGAATTTTTCAGAATCTTCAATACAACCGATTCCCGTCCCGACAATAATGGCATCCAACTCCGGGTTATTTGCTTCTTTCAGCGCGTGATGAGCAGTATAAATTCCCATCTTCACTCCTTTAGCCATTCTCCGGATAGCTCCGGGAGCGATCAGCTCCTTATAAGAAGGCTGAACCGGGTTGAATGCGGTTTCCTCCGTGTTCAGCACAAATTGTTCCGGTGCAAAGCCTTCAAAAACAGGTTGTGCACCAATTGCAGACAGTCCATTTATGAATACTTTTTTCATTCTGCTTTCGAAATAATAAGTGAAGAACAATTTCCTCCGAAACCGAAAGAATTTGACAGAACATGCTTCAGATTTTTCTTCTTCAGCGTTGTTTCTGGGCGAACAGCAACATCCTCCATCGGAGTGACAAAGTTTAAATTCGGGAAAATCACCTGGTTTTGTAGTGCCAGAATGCTGAATACAGCTTCTATACCTCCCGCTGCAGCCAGCGTATGTCCCGTAAACGGCTTTGTAGAGCTGATTTCGGGAGGCTCGTTGTTGAATACTCTCAGAACGGATCTTCCTTCAGAAAGATCATTATTCGGAGTGGCGGTTCCGTGAGCATTGATGTAGTCAATAGCCTCCGGAGAAAGCTGTGCTTCTTCCAGTGCTTTGGTCATTGCCAGAAAATTCCCTTCTCCCGTTTCAGAAGAAGCTGTCTGGTGATAGGCATCGTTTGCATTTCCGAATCCGGTGATATATGCCAGCACTTTACGATGATGCTTTTTCACCAGATTATCAGATTCCAGCACCAGATAAGCAGCGGCTTCACCTAAATTCAGGCCTTTCCGGTTCTGGTCAAACGGCTGGTTGTAGCCGTCTGTCAGGATCATGAGTGTATTGAATCCGTTAATTGTGAATTTGGACAGCGCATCCGTTCCGCCGACAAATACACGATCCAACTGTCCCGCTTCGATCATTCTTGCTCCCAGCATAATGGCATTCGCAGCAGAAGAACAGGCTGTGCTGATGGTAGTCGTAAAGCCTTTTAATCCGACGAAGTCAGCGATGATATTCGTGATATTTCCCGATTCGTGATTCATTACGAAACGAAGATGTTCCGTGCTTTCCTTGTAGCTTGTCCAGTATCGCTCGGTAGTATCCATTCCGCCAACGCTTGTCGCATTGATAAATCCTTCCCGGCAGGAATTAAGATCGTCAATTCCCGCATGCTTGACAGCTTCACGAAGTGCATAGCAGCCTAAAAGTGCAGTTCTGGGATACGGATGATCAGCAGGAAGCCCGAGCACTTCCGCCAGCTGGTCATTTGAGAGCTTTATCTCTCCGAACAGGTGGGAATCTTTCAGCTTTGTCTCTACAAAATCTGTTTTTGAGATCCCGTGTGCTCCCGTCACCAGCGAATGAAATGTTTCTTCTATGGTTTTACCGACAGAAGAAATAATTCCTATTCCTGTTACTGCGACTTTAGCCATGTATTATTTTGTTCTGTTGGCAGCGATGTATTCCGCCATTGTGTTGATCGATTCAAAAATAGCTTTTCCCTGCTTAGGATCCGTCAGCTTGATCCCGTAATCTTTATCTAACAAAACAATCAGCTCCAGCGCGTCGATAGAATCCAGCCCCAATCCGTCTCCGAAAAGCGGGTCCGCGTCAGCGATATCCGCTGTCGTAACATCTTCCAGATTAAGGACACTGATAATTTTTGATTTCAATTCTTCTTTTAAATCACTCATTTTTCAACGATTATAAATAGTTAATACTTGTTCCTTACTGTACGGAATGTCCCCTTTTGTACCGACAAGATACATAAAACATTCGTAATTATTTTCAAGAATCTCTACCCAGCCGACCAGTACTTTTTCAGCTTTTCCGGACTGCAGCAGGTATTCTGTATAAGCATTGATCTTATCTGTATCAAACTGTTCGCTCACAAAGAACGCGTTCTCCGTGTTAAGGCCGTGTCTTATGCTGACTTCTCCGGCACAAATATTCGGAAGCGTATAAACGAACACTGCCGGGCTCGGGTAATAATTATCCGGTGAGCTAATAGACTCCTGATAATTTATATCCGTATCCAGGCTTGCTGCACGGTTAGAAAAAACCAACGCTACATTTTCTCCGTTTTCAACGCCTTCCAGCACAATTTCCGATGAAATCAGCGCTAATTTACTCATCTTATCCATTTTGTGAAATTTTGGATAAGAAATTCCCAGCTTTTGGTAAGCTTCCTTCAGGAATCCGGACACGGTCGGAGCAGCAGATGAAAAGAACGGTTCGCCGTTTACGGAAACCGCATTTTCTTTGATATGGCAATAAGTATGAATGCAATATTCCATATCAGATCGTACATTTTTTTAAAATTAAAGCACTGTTGGAACCTCCGAAACCCGATGCTGTCTTTAAAATCAGATCAATTTGCTTTTCTTCCGCTTTACGGATGACATTGATCTCCTGTGTTGTTCCTGTATTTTCAAATCCTTTGGAAGGAATTAAAATTCCTTTTTTCGCGCTTTCCATGGACAGGATTAGCTCAATCAGGCCGGATGCGCCTAACGTATGTCCATAGTAAGCTTTCATGCTGTTACAGGGAATATTTTGCAACTGGGAACGGTTCATGGCAATAGCTTCCATTTCGTCATTATATAAAGTTGCTGTTCCGTGCAATGAAACAAAATCTATTTCCTGCCGGTCGATCTGCGCTTCGGTAATGGCACTTTCAATGCTCCTGTAAAGCCCCTCGCCTGTTCGTGATGGCCCTGAAATATGATTGGCATCGTTGATATTGGCATCGCCGAGAATTTCAAATGCTGCATTTTTCTTTTCCGTAGAAATATAGCACGCCGCGGCTCCTTCTCCGATATTGATGCCGTTTCTGTCCCGATCGTAAGGTCTGCAGACTCCGTCACTCAGTGCCTGAAAAGACTGAAAGCCGGAAACGACAAATGCTGTCAGCACATCTCCTGCAATGACATACGCATTGTCAATCTCTTCCACCTGAATCAGGCGTTTTGCTGTTCCCACAGCCATTACACCGGAAACACAGGCATTTGAAACAATCAATGTTTCTTTTATTCCGAACAGCTGCGCTATTTTATTTGCCAACACGCTCAAATGCGCTTCCTGCACATTGTGCTGCTCTAGCAGCTCAATATTTCCTTTGGTAGAAGAAAGGATCAACAGTGAACGTCCTTGTACCGGGTTCGCTTTTACCACCGGAAGCAATGCCAGGTAAAGCATTTTTTCCAGCTTGGTTGTTATCCCGGAAGGAAAATCCGTTCCTGTTTTTTGTTCATCAATGATCGCTGCGGAAAATGAAACCGGCAGGATTTTCGGATCGTTATGTTGCTGAATACCTGATGTTCCCGATATGACAGCATGCCAGTTTTCCGAAACAGACGATCCGAGTGGTGTTATCAGATTATAACTATGGATATACGTTTTCAGCATTCGGTCAGATTCATTTTTCGTTTCCACTCTTCAATAAAAGGCGGAACATTCAGTAATAGCTCGCCTTCCCGGTTCAAAAATACCTGAACGGTTTCACCGGAACAGACCAGCTCGTTTTTTTCGTTGAAAATACGGAACAGATAGATCAGCTTCGCAGCCGGTGTGTCCACATACGTCGCTTCGACGGTTAAGACCTCTCCGTACTTAACTGTCAGCTTGTGCTCACAGGAGGATTTTACAATGGGCGTGACCAGGCCTTGTGCCTGAATATCCAGATAAGAAATCCCGTATTCCAGCCCGAATCCTTCACGGCCGTCTTCAAAGTATTTGATGTAGTTGCCATGCCATACGATCCCCAGCGGATCGGTTTCATTAAAGCGGACGCGAACCTGCGTTTTATGGCTGATCTTCTTACAGTTACTATACGGATCTTTTCTTCTTATCATAGATAACAGCGGCAGATATTGTCACTAAAGCGAACAAAAGTAGCAATAAAATTGCGCCAATAATACTTTTAAAAGGAACATTGCGCAAAATTACGTCATAGAAAGCATCCAGCGCCCAGTTCATCGGGGAGATGTTGGAAATAGCCTGCATAAACGGCGGCATCACAAATACGGGAACCCAAACGCCACCAATAGCAGCAAGCAGCACAACCAAAGTTGCCCCAAGCGGTGCGGATTGTTCCTGTGTTTTCGCAATAGTTCCGATCAGGATTCCCAGCCCGATTGCGGCAAGGCCCGCGAACAGAGCAATAACGCTGAGAGAAACGAAATTTGCTCCTGTTTTAAAGCTCGGTAGCCCGATAAGCGGAAACAAATGCTTTCCTACAATCACCATCAGGTAAAATTGTGCCAGCGTTACCAGCAGATATGTAAAGGTTTTGCCGAGGATGATCAGCCAGTAAGGTGTCGGATTGGTACGAAGCCGGAGAAAAGTCCCCTGGTTTTTCTCTTTTACAATGTTGATTGACAGCGGAATGATGATAAAGAAAATCCCGAACAGCGACCATGCGGGAACATTGTGCTGCGAAGCGTTTGGGAGAACAGTTGTCTGCCCGTCCTGTTGCGGCAGGATTTCATTAAAGCGGATAAAATTTTCTTTTTCAAATGAAATTGCCTCCAGATCCAGCTGTTTCTGAAAGGAGGAATAGACTTTGTCGCGCTCAATAGCAGTAATCAGCTTGTCGATTTCGGCTTTGATGGTATTTCTGAAGGAAACCTGCGACACAGGATCAAAGTAAATGGAAACGATCTTATTTTTTACAGGAGAAGCATCTTCCTGCACCTTCGTTTCCATGCCGAAACCGGAAAGAATACTTCCCACGTTCTGATCAATCTTCTTATTCAGATCATCAGATAAATGCTCCGGAATGATGATCGCAAGCTGGTATGTCCCTGAAAACACAAGTTCTTTTGCCTGCTTTTCCGTTACAGGATGGTTGTTGAGCTTCATGACAAGGTCAAAGGCTTTGCTCCGGCGAATGTTCTGAATAACAGAATCAGCGATCTCTCCATGGTCGTTATCTACCAGAACAAGGGAAATCCGGGAACCGGAAATGGATTCGAACGTAGCGCTTTGTATCAGAGTAATGGTGATGATCAGGGCAAGCGGCATCAGGAAAAGAATCAGCAGTCCACCGATATCTCTGCTTAGCAGCAGCAATTCTTTTCTGACGGTTTGTATAAATTTATAAAACATCTCGCAACGAATTTCCTGTGAGTGTAATAAAAACATCTTCCAGATTTCCTGCGCCGGAAGTGGACTCGATCAGTTGCTGCGGAGAGCCTTGTGTCAGGATTTTTCCGTTGTCCACAATCAGAATACGCGTGCACAGCTCTTCTGCTTCCAGCAGGTGATGAGAAGTATAGATAATGTTGGTTCCGTTTTGATGGATTTCTTTCAGGAAATCAATTATTTTCTTTTTGGAATGAATGTCCACTCCGACTGTCGGCTCATCCAGAAAAAGGATTTTAGGCTGGTGCAGCAATCCTGCCAGCAGATTAACGCGTCGTTTCATCCCGCCCGAAAAAGTGGATATTTTTTTATTCCGGAATTCCAGCAGCCCGACTTTTTCCAAAGATGCTGCAACCGTATTTTTCAGCTCTTTTCCTTTCAATCCGCACATACTCCCGAAATAAACCAGGTTTTCTTCGGCGGTAAGTGTCGGGTAAAGCGCAAAATCCTGCGGAACAACACCTATGTTCTGACGAATGCTTTGCTCGTTGTTATCGTAGGTTTCTCCGTAGATCCTGATGCTTCCTGTGGAAGGTTTTATCAATCCGCACATCATGGAAATAAGCGTTGTCTTTCCCGCCCCATTCGGCCCAATAATGCCTACAATCTCTTTTTCATAAACGGAAAAGGAAAGCTGATTGACCGCAATATGTTCGGAATGAAGATATTGTTTGGATAAATTGCTTATTTCAATAACCGGATTCATTGTACTGCTGTTTAAAACAATTTATTCAACCGTTTAAAAAAATCTTCCTCCAGATCAGCGATTTTCAGTAATTCGTCTGCTAGCTGGCCGTAAGCATTTTCAACAGAAGAACGATTTTTGAAGATCCGCGAAGCATTGATAGCAAATTCGCGCCATAAGTCCCCGATATGCGTCATTTCCTTTGACATTTCAAATAATACGGGCATATCCAGCTTACGGGAAGCTTCCTGTAAGAACGCGGCATAAATATAACGGAAACCGCCGCCGCCGGTACCGATCTCTTCCTGCATACGCACCAGCTGCGCCAGGTAATGATTGGTCTTTTTCGTTCCTATTTTTTCAGGCCATTTGCGGATATTCTTCGCTACGGTACGAATTCCTCTTACTCCTACGATAGGTGCTTTTGCCAGCATAAAAAAGCAGGTTTTCTTAATTCCTTTCCGGATCGCTTTTTCCCAGTTGATCTCTTTCGGAAAAGAGACGGGATAATACATGTGTCCTTTGGGAGCGAGCACTCCTTTTGCGAAACGAACTCTTTCCAGCTCTCTGGAAGTCAGTGTTGTTGTTTCTCCCATAATCGGATCCGAAATAAGATAGTTATCTCCTTCTTTCCCGAAAACCACGAGATTATGTGCATTAAAATGAAAACGATACTCATCCGGAAAATAGGAAAGATGATATACTCCGACCTGCAAGCCTGTGGGAATATTGTTCTTAAGGTTTTCATCCAGCGCTTTCTGCGCATCTGCCGGATTTCTGAATTTAGTCCGTTTAATCTTTATTCCCAGCTGTTTTGCAACCCGGTTGAAAATAATTCCCGGCATCGGGCGGAAGCTGAATCCCGGTGCGAAATTCACCTTTAAGAAAGGAAGATATACAAAAAACAGCCCGGCTCCTATTCCGAATACCATCGGTTCGGAAATATTTATTCCTTTATATATAAGGAGATTCGATGCAACACCGTTTTCGCAGTGTCCTGATTGATGATGTTTGAAGTCGATCTGCATTTATTATTTTCCTCTGAAATTTTTTAATTCGTCTAATGTGATGTCAAATATATCGGCGTACTGCTGTAAAACTTTGTCCGGTAAACTTTTGAAAACCGATGGCTTGAAGTGTCTTTTTACAGTCCATTTCCACTTATTGACATACGCAGCCAGCAATGGAACATCCATCCGGGCACGTTCCATGAAATAAAGCAGCGGGCTGGCTTCGCCTGCCTGGAATTTCCGAAGCGCTTCTTCTATACGTTCATTGATGAGCTCAATCGACTCCTGAAGCGCTTCATCCTTGGTCTTCCAGCCTTTTGACTGAACAGTGGTGTAATTTCCTTCTTCATCCGTTGCATAGCAAAGCTCACGGATGACACTGTTGGTCAGAAAAGAATTATCTTGAGGAACTTCTTCTTTCTTCATTTTTCCGGTTTTGGTTTACCAATTGGTAAAGGCTGCAAAATTATGAAAAAACGCTGAAAGGAGAATTTTTTGTTGAAGGCTTAACGGATTTTGGCTTAGTTGTGAGCTTCACTCACAGAATCATTCAATACTTCTCAGAAACACTCCCATATCTTCAAACTGATAATCAGCAATTATCAAACGCTGATCCGGTTCATGGGTTTTCTCGGGAATGGCAACAACATCCATACGGGCAGCCTTGGCAGCCAGCACACCGGTAAAGCTGTCTTCTATCACCAGGCATTCCAGTGGAGAAACGTTCAGCGCTTCCGCACACGATAAGTAAACCGCGGGATGAGGTTTTCCATACAGCTCTTTTTCTGCCGAATGCGTAAAATCAAAATACTGTTCCAGTTCCAGCTGTTTCAGGTTAAAACGGATCAGTCGTTCGTAAGAAGAAGTCCCCAAACCAACCTTTATTCCTCTGTCTTTCAAAAATTTCAAGGTATCCACTACTCCTTTCAGCGGTTCTGCGCTGGCCGCGATCAGCTTTTCCAGCTCTGCCAGGATCAGTTCCTGCACTTCTTCGTTTGAAAATCTTTCCCAGGGAAAACGAGCTCTCCAGTAGCGAATCACCTCATCAATCCTCAACCCGACTGTCTGAGCGAACTGCTTTCTTTCAAGATCGATCCCGACCTGCTTAAAAGCGTTTTCCATCGCGATCTTCCACAAGGGTTCGGAATCGATCAAGACTCCGTCCATATCAAAAATAACTGCTTTATAATTGGAAATCGTCAGCTCTCGTTTCATTTCTTTTTCAGTTTATACAGTTTCCCGCCGCCCAGAACGGGATGCTTTTCCGTTGCAATGTAAATTACTCCTTCAGTGTTGATGGCTATTGCCTCTTTTTGGCTAATCCCGGGAAATTTTATTTTTTCTTTCAGCTGAAAATGAGCATCAAAAATATACAGGAACTTATAGGTCAGCAGGTATAATTTCTCTTTATGATATACTGCGTCCGTTACACTGTTGGTTAACCAGCCTTTTGTCCCTGTAATGATCTCACCTGCCTGTTCAAGCTTTCCTGTGCTTTCATTAAAATAATAAACCAGGCTTTTTCCATCGTACGGCTTGGTCCTGTTCTTCGTAAAAATCAGCAGTGAATCGTTTTTAAAGGCCATTGCTTCCGCATCAAAATACAAGCTGTCAGATGAAGGTGGGAACAATCTTTGCTCCGGGTAGTGAATCGTGTCAAGAGAAATTATTTTCTTATTTTTTAAATCAAAAACTGCGATTTTCAAGTCCTTTCGGTTATTGCTGTTATTCCCGATGTCTCCCAGATACAGCAAATTTCCTTTTGCCGTTATTGCTTCAAAATCTCTCAGATAAACAGGTAATTCAATTATATCCAGCAGCTTCCCTTTCAGGTTGATTGCATACAAACGATTAGGCCGTTCACTGTCGTTGTGCAGCAGCAAGGTAGAATCGTTCAGGAAAAGCATCCCGGAACATTCATCAAGTTCCTTCGGCAAACGACAAACGTTCTCCAGCTGGGAAAATGCCATGGATGTAAAAAACAGCAGCAAAACAATGGCAACAGACTTCATTTCCGTTCCTGGATTTCATTATCTCTGAAAGAAGAAGGTAGCAGACCAGGGATCACTTTTAGCAAAAGCGGCAAAAGAATCGCTCCGCCCGGAAGCATGAACACGGCCAGCGACGGCATGCTCTTGATCAGGTCTTTGAACTGCTCTTTTACCTTCAGCTTTTCTTCAGTAGTTAATTCCGTCACTGTCGCTTTGGAAAGAAGCGCCATTAATTCCTTGCTTTCCAGCAGCTCCGTTACAAATTTATCTTTGTTTCTCGATAAAATTTTAATCCATCGGTTCGACAAACTATTCAGCATTTTTTCATAGGATTTGTTCTGCACCAAAGCAGGAACAAAGTCTTCGTTGTTCAGGACAAATTGCTGAACGGCTATGCTTGCTTTAAAATACTGATCGGCATCGATATTCAAAAAAGAAGAAAATTCATGGAGAAACTGTTTTTCAGAATCATCCACTTCATAGCTGGTGTAGATCGTCAGGAGTGACATATCCAGCAGGAAAAAGCGAAACAATTCCGAGGTGAGATAAGAAGAAAAATAATCTTCATTCTCAGCATTGGTCTTGAATTTTTCTTTCAGCAGCTGCTTTTTTTCTCCGGGCAAGCTCGCCGCGGTCAGGAAGGTTTTGAAAATATTTTTTTCCCGGTCGGAAACCACGTCATCCGCATGAGATGCCTGTATGATCGACAGCAGTGTGTTGAATTTCAGATTTTCAAAATCCTCTTCTTCCACAGCCGGCCGTTCATTCAGGTAATGATCGAACAAAATGACATCTAAAAAGACAAAGGAATTTTCAATGTATTTTATCCATTTGTTCGTGCTGATGATGCTGCTTTTTATGGCAACGCGGCTGTTCAGGATCTGCTCAAGCTCTATGGTAGGAGATTTTTCACTCAGAAAATCAAATTTTAAGAACGGAATGCCGTCTTCCTTGGCAAAGGATGAATAATAATCCAGCAGCTCTTCTATGAATTTTTCCTTTTCATATTTCCGGTGTTTGCAAAGGTGTATGAACAACAGGCTTTCAAACAGTAAGAATTTTACCTTTTCTTCTTTCGTCCACTTGTTCGCGTTGGGAGCCTTGAAAAAGATCGGGGAACGGGAATATCCGAACAGAATCCCATGCCGGACGAACAACAGATGAAGGTCATTCGATGCATACGCCCAATCGGAAGTTTCTTTCTCCAAAACAATTTTTCCTTCATCAATCAGGTAAAGGTATTTCTGGATCCAGTCTTTAGATCCCGGATACAACTCAATTGTTTTTTCTGTTATCGGCATTACTCTCCAAAATTAACGATTGTTTTTACAAAAGGAGACATCCGGATGAAAAGAAATATTAATTTTCAGCCCTCAAAACTGCTCTTTCAGGCTTTACTTTTCTGTTTCGCTGTCCGGTTAAAATCCATACAGGTAAAGAACTGTCATAAGTTTTAAATTATTGTTCACTTTTACAATACCAAAATTCAGTTATTTTACATTTTTTGTCAACTTTTTGGTTGTTAATAAATTTTACTTAACTGTATATCATTTATTTAATTCATAAAATTTGTCAACTTTTGAAAATTATTTTTTACCAGAATGTTTTATAATTTATATTTGCCACTGTAAGTCAACGAACAAAATTTACCCTTTAAAACACATGGAAAGTCCTGCATTCAATATCTCAGAAGAAGAAAAAACCGGTATCAGCGGTGTTTTTCCGACAACGAGACCGGGTGCGCTGGAGGCAGAAGTGGTTCGTTTTCAAAATAACAAGGAAAAATGGATCGCTTTTATCGGCCTGATTGACGGACGTCCTTATGAGATTTTCACCGGATTGCTGGACGATGAAGATGGGATTGCCATTCCGAGATGGGTAAATAACGGCGTGATTATTAAAGGCCGTGAAGCAGACGGAAGCTCGCGTTACGATTTTCAGTATAAAAATACCAGAGGCTACAAAACAACGATTGAAGGACTTTCCCAGAAATTCAATCCGGAGTACTGGAATTATGCCAAGCTGATCTCAGGAACGCTGCGTTACGGGATGCCGATTGACAAAGTGGTAGAGCTGATCAACAGCTTGCAGCTGGAAGGTAACATCAACACATGGAAAAACGGGGTAGCAAGAGCATTAAAGCGCTATATCCCCGGTTGTGAGGAGGAATCAGAAGAATAAAAGTAAGAACTATAAAAATAATTGGAGTATGAGCATCTTTGACAGAAGGGTCAATTACAAACCTTTCGAATATCCGGAAGTATTGAAATTTACGGAAGCAATCAACAAAGCGTTTTGGGTACACAGCGAAGTGGACTTCACAGCGGATACACAGGATTTTCATTCTAACCTGACAATGCCGGAGCGAAATGCTATCAAGCACAGCTTATTAGCGATCGCCCAGATTGAAGTTGCCGTAAAGTCATTTTGGGGAAATATTTACAATCACTTCCCGAAGCCGGAGTTTAACGGCCTGGGGAGTACTTTTGCAGAATGTGAGTTCCGTCATTCGGAGGCTTATTCACGTTTGCTGGAAGTATTGGGCTACAATAATGAATTCCAGAAGCTGATGGATATTCCGGTGATAAAAGAACGTGTGGAATACTTATCCGGTGTTCTTCAGAATACGCGTTCAGATGACCGCAAAAAATACGTTGTCTCCCTGATCCTATTTACCATTCTGATTGAAAATGTCTCTCTTTTCAGCCAGTTCGCCATTATCCTTTCTTTTACACGCTTCAAAGGATACATGAAAAATGTAAGCAACATTATTGCCTGGACATCCGTTGACGAGCAGATCCACGCGAATGGCGGAATTTACATTGTCAACAAGATCCGCGAAGAGTTTCCTGATTTCTTTGATACCGAAACGGTGGCTTTGATTCGTAAAACAGTAGAAGATTCCATCCTTGTTGAAAGTAAAATTCTGGACTGGATCTTTATCGAAGGAGAGATAGATATCATCAAAAAGCAGGATCTGATCAACTTTATGAAATTCCGCGTGGATGAAAGTCTGAAGCAAATCGGATTTGACACGGTTTTCAATGTGACACATGCCGAATATCAGCCGATGAGCTGGTTTGAAGAAGAAGTATTTGCGAACAGCCTGGACGACTTCTTTGCAAAACGCCCGGTAGATTATACCAAGCATGATAAAAGCATTACAGCAGACGATTTATTCTAAAAATAACCTGATAACCAATTGAAGAAATGGAGCCAGAAATAAATGAAACAACTCAAACAAGCGGAACGATGGAACGATTGTGGTGGAAAAATTCAGAAAGTGAGCAGATCCTGAACAGAGGGTACCTCCTGAAGGGAGAAACCGTTGAAGGTGCAATTGAACGTGTATGTGAGGCCGCTGCCAAACGTTTGTATAAGCCGGAGCTGAAAGAAGCATTCCAGGAGATGATCGAGCGCGGATGGATGAGCTTAAGCTCTCCGATCTGGGCGAATATGGGAACAGAAAGAGGTTTGCCTATCTCCTGCTTCAATGTGCACATGCCGGACAGCATCGAATCCATCACACATAAGCTGGGCGAAGTGATCATGCAGACGAAGACCGGCGGCGGAACTTCCGGTTATTTCGGGGACCTCCGTGCACGCGGAAGTGCTGTGACCGACAACGGGAAAAGCAGCGGTGCCGTCAGCTTCATGAAATTATTCGATACGGCAATGGACACGATATCCCAAGGTGGTGTACGCCGTGGCGCATTTGCCGCTTACCTGGATATCGACCATCCGGATTGTGAAGAGTTTTTACAAATCAAAAATATAGGAAACCCGATCCAGAATCTATTCTTCGGGGTCTGCGTTCCTGATTACTGGATGCAGGAAATGATCGATGGAGATCCGGAAAAACGCGCGCTTTGGGCAAAGGTACTGGAAAGCCGCCAGCAAAAAGGGTTACCGTACATTTTCTTCTCTGATAATGTCAACAGAAACAAGCCTCAGGTTTACAAGGATTTGAACATGAGAATCAACGCAAGTAACCTGTGCTCGGAAATCATGCTTCCGTCCACTGCCGATGAATCTTTTATCTGCTGCTTGTCTTCCATGAACTTAGAGCTGTATGATGAATGGAAAGATACGGAAGCGGTGAAATTAGCGACCTTCTTCTTAGATGCTGTTCTACAGGAATTCATTGCGAAAACGGAAGGAAATTACTACCTGGAGGCAGCTAACAGATTTGCAAAACGTCACCGTGCGCTCGGATTAGGTGTTTTAGGATGGCACTCTTTATTGCAAAAACGCATGATTCCGTTCGAAAGCCTTGAAGCAAAGCAGCTGACAAACGAGATTTTCAGTCATTTACACGATAAAACGGAAAAAGCGACACAAGAGCTGGCACGTATTTACGGAGAACCGGAATTATTAAAAGGATACGGAAGACGTAACACGACAACAATGGCGATCGCTCCGACAACCTCCTCTTCTGCCATTTTAGGACAGACCTCTCCGGGAATCGAACCGTTCGCTTCCAATTATTACAAAGCAGGACTGGCAAAAGGAAACTTCATGCGCAAGAACAAATACCTGAAAAAGCTGTTGGAAGAAAAAGGGATTGATAATGAAGATACCTGGAGAAGCATCATGCTGAACCACGGAAGTGTTCAACATCTGCAGGAGCTGAACGAAACGGAAAAGGCTGTTTTCAAAACGTTCAAGGAGATCAGCCAGCTGGAAATCGTTCAACAGGCTTCCATCCGTCAGAAATATGTAGATCAGGCACAAAGCCTGAACCTGAATATTCCTGCAGAATTGCCTATCAAAGAAGTAAACAAGCTGATCATCGAAGCATGGAAGCTGGGCGTAAAAACATTATACTACCAGCGCAGCCAAAGCGTTTCCAAGGAGCTGGTAACCGGCCTGGTAAGCTGCAGCAGCTGTGAATCATAATTAAAGATGTTGTTGAAGTTCCATTCACTTTTCTGATACGGAATTAGTTCTCGACCAATAAGAAAACAAATGCCCCGGGGAAATTCTTCGGGGCATTTTTAGGATAACAGGAATTTTTTTACAGGGTATTCTATCGATTGATTAGCATGTTGTTTTTTTGTAATATTCTTCTAAATTTGAAAAACATAAAAACTATATATTAACTTACCTACAGCCGCAGGGCAACAGTGCTAAACTTCAACTTTCGGGTTGACAAAAGCGATAGATAAATTTTTGACAACACACAAAAAATAACAAAAAACGTAACTATACAAATGGAATTTTACAGCATAATCATCATACTTTTAGCAATAGCTATCGGGCTATATCCCGTAGCTGCGAAATTACAATTTCCCTATCCCATTCTATTGCTTTTGGTAGGAATTGGAGTTGGTTTTATTCCGCATTTTGAAGTAATAAATATCAATTCAGAAGTCATATTCCTGATTTTTTTACCCCCTTTTCTCTACGATGCAGCATACAATATCTCTTTCAAAGAGTTTAAACGAAATATATCTGTAATCTCATTGTTGGCATTCAGTTTGGTTTTTATTACTACTTCTATAATAGCTATTGTTGCACACTTTATTCTCGGTTTGGATTGGGCATTGTCATTTATTTTGGGTGCAATACTTTCGCCACCCGATGCTATTGCCGCAACAGGTGTGACAAAAAATCTGAATTTACCACATCGTACCAACACTATTTTAGAGGGCGAAAGTTTGATAAATGATGCTTCAGCTTTGGTTGCCTTAAAATTTGCTCTGGCAGCCGTTGCCGGGAGTCAATTTATCTTTTGGAAAGCAGGACTTATATTTTTGGTAACACTTGGTGGTGGCGTAATTTTAGGTTGGGTTTTAGCACGTATTTTTATTTTTACAGCTAAGAAACTTACCAACAAAGATGTTGTTGTTTCCCTTAATTTACTGTTACCTTTTGCTATATACATTTTATCCGAGGAAATTGGCGTATCAGGTGTAATTGCAGTAGTTGCTTATGGTTTAACTGTGTCGCAACTCAAAAGCCAACTGCCTGAAAAAAGTATTGCACAATCAAAATCGGTTTTGGATACAACTGTTTTTATACTTAGCGGACTCATTTTTATTTTGATAGGATTGGAATTCCCACAAGTTTTGAGGAATATTCCCGATAATCAATTTTTGCTTTTAATTGGTGTTGCTTTTGTAATTTTCTTTGTGGCATTGCTGATACGAATGATAATTGTTTTCAGATACAAAGCAAATACACAAAAACGAATTATACGCATTAGCAACAGATTTGCCAATATGAACGAACAGCAAATACAGCATTTTGATAAGCGTTTTGGGAAAAACGGCGCGTTCAAAGAGCGTTTGGAATACCTCAAAACACTATTGCTAAATAACAAAGAGGCATTTGTCATTGGTTGGTCGGGAATGCGAGGCATAGTTTCTTTGGCTGCAGCATTAGCATTGCCGCTTGTAATGGCTGATGGTAAAAGTTTTCCGCATCGAGATATGCTTATTTTTCTTACCGTAACCGTTGTCATAATAATGTTGATTATTCAAGGAATGGGCTTACCTTTTATTGTGAAACACTTGAATTTTAAAGAGAAATAAATATTTTTCAAAGTTGAAAAGAAACGGCAGCAGGCAACAAGGACCTGGCGTAATAGCGGACAAAGTGCTTCGTATCAGCGGCAGTACTATACTATAATACCGCTACCGCTACTATCGTCAAACCCGAGCCGTTAGCAGTGAATCTTATCAAGACTATGCTGAACTAACTATAATTGAAGAAGTCAGAAATACTGACAAAAAATCAATTGACAAAGCCGGAGAAAATAATTTAGCTAAGAAAGGGGAAATTTGGTAATAGAAAACGAAAGAAAAATGAACTTGGGAGAGAAAGACAATTTTTAGAACAAGATTTGACATTAAGTCAAGCCCCGACCCGGTAGCCGTTATTTTATAAGCATAGTTAGCAAAAGAAAAATTTGCACGAGTTACCAAATTTTGGTAACTTTGGTTTGTTGAATTTTAAATCGAACCAAAATGGGACGAAATACATCTGTTTCTTTAGGAAATTATTTTGAGGATTTTGTTGATACAAAAGTTACTCAAGGAAGATACAAAAATGCCAGTGAAGTAATTCGTGCCGGATTAAGACTTTTAGAAGAGGAAGAAAATAAAATTCAACTTCTAAAAAATGCAATTCAAGAAGGAATTGATAGCGGAATTGCAAAAGATTTTAATCCCAAAAAACATCTTGAATCATTAAAAGCCAAAATGAAAAGTAATGGCTAAATATTCTTTAACGAATAAAGCACTTGAAGATCTTTCTAAAATTTATGAATACACTTATGAATTTTGGTCAGAAAACCAAGCCGATAAATCCTATGAAGCTTTAATTGATTTTTGTCAATTAATTGCAGAAAATCCAAATATTAGAAAGATTTATGCTGAAATTGATTCTAATTTATTTGGGTTTTTAGCATCTAAACATATCATTTTTTATAAAATTATAGGTCAAACAGAAATTGAGATCGAGAGAATTCTTGGCGCAGAAATGGACTTGAAAAAGCGAATAAAAGACTAAAAAACTACGCCTGACAAAGTATTGGAAAAATAACCAGGTTAAGTCCAAAATCCAAGGGTAGTAATTTTTATCCGCATAAGTCATTTATATGTATGAACGGGTTGTTTATTTTTTAAATCTCTTCGTGAATTCGATTCGCTTAATTTCTTTTTTATAATTTAGTAGTAAGTAATAAAAGGCTGTTGCTTAGGTTAGCGCAAAATTGAAAGTTTTGGCTTTCTAATCCGCCACTCCAACAATACACAAAATGTTGGTTTCAACACAACACCTCTAAACAACAAAACAGAAAATAAAATGATAAAAACTACCTTAATTACAGCATTATTTTTGACATTAGGTCAAATTGGATTTGCTCAAAACTTTGACAAAACCAAATTAGACAATTACTTCAACACACTTGAAGAAAACAACAAGTTCATGGGGAGCGTTGCCGTTTCGAAAAACGGAGAGATCATCTATTCAAAAACCGTTGGCTTTTCTGACGTTGAAAACAACATTAAAGCAACCGAAAGCTCTAAATACAGGATCGGTTCAATTTCAAAAACGTTCACAACGGTTTTGACCTTAAAAGCAGTTGAAGAAAAAAAATTAGACCTCAACCAGACTATTGACAAATGGTTTCCAACCATCAAAAACGCGAAGAAAATAACTGTAAAGCTGCTCCTGAGCCATAGAAGCGGGATCCATAATTTCACAGACGACGAGGACTATCTGACCTGGAACACCCGGCCAAAGACCGAAAAAGAAATGATTGAGATCATCACAAAAAGCGGCAGCGACTTCAAACCGGACAGCAAGGCAGAATACAGCAATTCAAATTTTGTACTCTTAACCTACATCCTCGAAAAAACTTTTGCAAAACCGTATGCTGACCTGTTACAGGAATACATTGTTCAGCCAACCGGTTTGACCAACACGTATGTTTTTGGAAAGATCAAATCTGAGAAAAACGAATGCAGATCATATTCCTTTGCGGGAACCTGGAAATTAGAAGATGAAACAGATTTTACAATTCCGTTAGGAGCAGGCGCGATTATTTCCACTCCGGGCGATCTGACAAAATTTTCGGATGCTCTGTTCGGCGGAAAGCTTCTGACAGCGGAAAGCCTTGAAATAATGAAAACAATAAAAGACGGCTATGGAATCGGCTTATTTCAGATTCCTTTCTACAAAAGTATTGGCTACGGGCACACAGGCGGCATTGACGGCTTTAGCTCTGTATTTTCTCACTTCCCTGATGACACTATTTCCTATGCTTTAACTTCAAACGGAACAAACTACAATAACAATAACATTTCGATTGCAGTTTTAAGTGCGGTTTACGACAAGCCATACGAAATTCCCGTATTCACAACTTATAACCTGGCTTCAGAAGATTTAGACAAATACTTAGGTGTATATGCTTCCAAACAAATCGCTTTGAAAATTACAATCACAAAAGACGGAAACACTTTGATCGCACAAGCTACCGGGCAACCGTCATTCCCACTTGAGGCAACGGAAAAAGACAAATTCAAATTTGATCAGGCCGGAGCAGAATTTGAATTCAATCCCTCAGATAAAACAATGATCTTGTTTCAGGGTGGCGGAGAAATTAAATTTACAAAAGAAGAGAAGTAAATAGTTTCACATTGTACTGGTAAAAGGTAGATTAAATACAAATTGAAAAATCTCTCCTTTTGCCATCACTATTTTTTCGTTTCACCATTTTTTCCTAAATTTCAGAAAAACAATTTGCTATACCTCTGGTTGAAAAATGAATTAAAGTTCATTTTTATCCCGCGTTTCGGCAATGCTTTTTTCGTTAGTCCCATATTCGATGATATCCAGACTGATAATCCTGTTTTTGATTTCCTTCCCCGCTTTTTTAACGGGTCAAAATGGTTTTAAGCTAAATTCTGAATTAGGTGATAGCTTATGGGTGGAAATAAACGGACAAAAATTCTGTTTAAACAAAGAGCCGATCACTATAAGAACGCGTTATCCGCAATTCGACACACTAAGCTTTATAAGTGAGACTTCAAATTCAAACAGCAAAATAATCTGCAACTTCAAACCGGACTCATCATACAGCATTATGGGAGCTTGTTGCGCGAACCTGGATATCATCCCTTCATCAAAACTGAAAAATGACAGTCTGGATCTTTGGTTTGATGACTACCAAGCGAATTTCTCAAAAATTCAAAGCTTGCTGATGGATCTGCCCTTTATAGCTCTTAGACTTGAGACTGAAACCAGCGACACCATCTATGGTTGGTACGTTGATCTGGCATGCTTCCCTCAGTTCAAAAGGCTTAATACAGAAAAATGGGAATATGGCGTACCGCAAAAATGCTTTTTCTGGAACAATATAAGCCCGTTTATTTTCTTTAAAAGTTCCGTTAGTTATGAATCAAACGAAAGCGGAATTATTGAAGATATCTACCCTGACTCCGAAGAAATAGAAATTTTAGGGGCGATTCAGGTGCGCCTTTTTGATAATGAACGTTTTATTTTGATTTATGATCCCGAAACTAAGAAAGTGAAACTAGAATATGGACACTGACGGCATAAATCATGAAATACATTTTAGCATCCGAACTTCTTACCGGTAACAAATAAAACTGCAAAAATCTTTTACTTCCTTATTCCTGTTCCTGCATTTGTAAAGTATAAGCCAGGTTCTTAACGACAGAATCATGCTTTTTCACAAACGGATTGCTTAAATCCCATACATACCCTGCCAGCACCGAACAAATCTTCTCTTTCACTTCCGGGTTTTCAGGACGGTGGAAGAACAAGGTCTGTAAATTACCTGTGTACCATTCCTTCACATAAGTTGCGAAAGTTCTCACTCCACGAAGGATATAATCCGCGTATTCCGTCTGCCAGTCTACTTCTTCACCATTATGCTCTTTCAGGTATAATTTTGCCGAAAGCAAACCTGATTCTGTTGCAAAACAAACTCCTGAAGAAAAAACAGGATCCAAAAATTCAGCGCTGTTTCCGGTTAATGTAAATCCGGGTCCGCACATTTCCTTCACCGCACAGGAGTAATTTTCGATCTTTTTCGGCTCAAACAGGAACTCATACCCTTCGAAACGGTCGCGGTATTCATCCGACTGCCGGAAAGCGATCCTTAAAGCTTCTGCCGGATCTTCGTGCAATGCGTTAATATAAGAAGTCGGGCCAACAACTCCAAGGCTGGTGTTTCCATTTGAAAAAGGAATTACCCAGATCCAGACTTTCGTTTCAAGAATATCAAACGTGATCGTCATCGCTTCTCTTCTTCCTTTCACCGGCCGGTTGGTCTCTTTCACATGTGTAAAAATAGAAGAGTTCTCCGTCACCGTAGAAGGCTGTGACAGGTTGAGCAAGCGTGGCAGCACCCGGCCATAACCGCTTGAGTCAATGATAAAATTGGCTTCTATCTCTGAGATCTGCCCATCCTTATCTTTAATCGTTGTTGTCGATTTTTTTCCGTTGAACTTTACATCGATCACTTCCGTTTCAAAAGAAACGTCCACTCCTTTACGAATGCACTCCTGGATCAGCTCGTTATCAAAATCCGCACGCGGAAGCTGCCATGTCCAGCTCCACCCTTCTCCGTATTTCTCACTGAAATCAAAAAGGCAGAATTCCTTATTGTTCCGGATGAAACGTGCCCCGAATTTCTTTTCAAAACCTTTGTCCATAACACAGTCCAGTAATCCGGCTTCCTGGAAATTATCCATCACTCTGGGAATCAGGCTTTCCCCAATTACAAAACGCGGAAACTTTGTTTTTTCAACAACTTTTACCTTAACACCATTGTTATGTAAGTAGGAAGCGGCAACACTCCCGGAAGGCCCTGCTCCAATTACAAGCACGTCGTATTTTTGAGTGGTCATCGTATCAGAAGAATTAATTATTATTACGAAAGTACTTTTTTTTCTGTAACGGTTACTTATAATTCCTTTTTATTTATTACCGAAATATATAACTTTGCAGACACTAATAAAGCCATTTATCTTAAATGAAATACATTAATAATTACCTTACTTACACTGATTTCACTGATATCATTTTTAACGGTCAGAAAATCGAAATCAGTACAGAAGTACAGGAGCGTGTTGAGAAAAGCTTCCATTTCCTGAAAGATTTTTCAACAAACAAAATCATATACGGTGTAAATACCGGTTTTGGGCCGATGGCGCAGTACCGTATCGAAGACCAGAATACCAGACAATTACAATACAATCTGATCAGAAGCCATTCCACGGGAACGGGAAATCCGCTTGCTGCACAATTTGTCAAAGCAGCCATGCTGGCACGGTTAAACTCTATGTCGCTGGGGAACTCAGGTGTTCATCCGTCCGTGATCCATCTGATCAAAGAATTTTTAAACCGCGACATCACTCCTTTAATTTTTGAGCACGGAAGCGTCGGCGCAAGCGGAGATCTTGTACAGCTTGCTCACCTGGCACTCACGCTGATCGGCGAAGGAGAAGTATGGTACAAAGGAGAGAGATGCAGAACAAAGGACGTGCTGACAGCGGAAGGCCTTCAGCCTATCAGCGTAGAGATCCGCGAAGGGCTTGCACTGATGAACGGCACCTCCGTAATGACCGGGATCGGAGCAGTGAACGTCCGCCAGGCAGAACGCCTGCTGCAGCTGATGATCGAAGTTTCTTCCATCATCAACGAGATCGTTGAAGCTTACGACGACCATCTTTCTGACGAGCTGAACCGTGTAAAGCTGCATAAAGGACAACAGTATGTCGCGCTGAAAATGAGAGAAATCATTTCGGACAGCAAGCTGATCCGGAAACGCGCTGAGCATCTTTATTCCGGTGAGAATCAGGAGGAAGTATTCAAAGATAAAGTACAGGAATATTACTCGCTGAGATGTGTTCCGCAAATATTAGGTCCCGTTTACGAGACCATCCGGAATGCCGGAAACGTTATTGAGAATGAATTTAATTCCGCGAATGACAACCCGATCATAGATGTTGCTTCCGGAAATGTGTATCACGGCGGAAATTTCCACGGAGACTACGTGGCCCTGGAAATGGACAAGCTGAAAATTGCCATCACCAAGCTGACCATGCTGGCGGAAAGACAGCTGAACTACCTGCTGAATGCTAAAATCAATGAGATCCTGCCTCCGTTTGTGAACTTAGGAAAGCTCGGGTTCAATTTCGGAATGCAGGGAGCACAGTTTACGGCTACTTCAACAACGGCTGAATCACAAACGCTTTCTTTCCCGATGTACGTGCACAGCATCCCCAACAACAATGACAATCAGGATGTTGTGAGCATGGGAACCAATGCTGCCGTAATTGCGTCTAAGGTAATTGAAAACGCGTTCCAAGTAATTTCCATTGAGCTGATCACCATTGCTCAGGCAGTTGATTATTTAAATGCGGAGAACAAATTGTCTGCCAGCTCTGCTAATCTTTACAGAAAGATCCGGGCGATCATTCCCGTTTTTAACGAGGATGCTCCACTGTATGAAAAAATCAAGGAAGTAACCGACTTTTTGAAGAATTATTAACCAACTTAAAAAGGGATATGAAAAAAATATTTTTACTTTTTTTCCTTGCCTTGGGCTCCTGGTGCCTGGGACAGGAACTGGCGCTGGTAAGAACAAGCGGTAAATTCGGCTATATCGACAAAGAAGGTAAATTTGTCATTGAATCCAAATACATCGTTGCCAAAAATTTTTCAGATGGCGTCGCTGCAGTAATGGAAAACGGGCTGTTCGGCTTTATCGATAAAAAGGGAGAATGGGTTATACGCCCTGCCTATACCAACGTCAGATACTTTAATTCCGGGATCTGCATTGTAGAAAAAGACAAAAAATGGTTTTACATCAATAAAAAAGGAGAACAGCTGAATTTTCCGGCTTCTGACAAGCCTTTTGATTTTGGGGACGGAGTAGCATTCATTCGTCAGAATGAAAAAATGGGGCTGATCAATACCGAAGGAACAATTATCCTCGCCCCAAAATACGATGTGATCAAGCCTTTTCAGGGAGGATTTGCCCGTGTCAAATCAGGGGAAAAATGGGGTATCATTGACACAAAAGGATCACTTGTTGTTGAATGCAAATACGACGAAATCGGCGATTACAGTAACAACGCTGCCTGGGCAAGAGACGGGGAACTATTCGGCGTGATCGACAAGACGTCTTTTAATAAAGTAGAAGGAGCAGATAAGATCTGGGATTTCGGAAAAAGTCATTTGACATACGCCCGGAAAGGCGGAAAAATTGGCTTTATTGACAAAACCGGGAAGTGGGTGATTGAACCTCAGTTCGAAGCCGCAAGAGCCTTCAACAAAGGGCTTGCTCCGGTTCGGATCGGCAAATTATGGGGATACTGTGACGAAACCGGAACATTAATCATAAAACCATCTTATCCGGATGCGGAAGTATTCGGGGACAACGGCCTGGCTCCCGTTAAAATAAAAGGCTGGGGATTCCTTGACACAAAAGGCGTGCTGGTTATTGCCGCGGAATATGAAATCACCGGCTTTGGATTTGGTATATTCAAAGGAGAAGAAAAAGGTTTCATCGGAAATCTGGCGAGAGTAAAAAAAGATAAAAAATGGGGTTTTATAAAACCTGACGGAAGTGTTCTCGGAAACATCTGGTTCGAAAATGCAGAATTTTTTCAGGAATAAACAACCTGCTATCTATATTCAAAGTATATTATGAAATGTGTAATTGTAACAGGAGGCTCACGAGGCATCGGGCGGGAAATCTGCCTGAATTTCGCTAAGGAAACCGGTTATCATATTCTGGTAAATTACCAGGGAAATGATGCCGCTGCCGAAGAAACCTTAACGCAGATCCGGGAAGCCGGAGGAACAGGAGAATTATTAAAATTCAATGTTGCGGACAGCACAATGACGAAAGCTGTTCTGACCAGGTGGCAGGAGCAAAACCCCGGCGCACTGGTGGAAGTGATTGTCAACAATGCCGGGATCACCCGTGACGGCCTGTTCATGTGGATGAGCGAAAACGACTGGAAAGACGTACTAAGCATCAGCCTGGACGGCTTTTACAACGTGACGAATTTCTTCATCCAGAAGCTGCTGAGAAACAAATACGGACGCATCATCAATATCGTTTCTGTTTCCGGCGTAAAAGGAACCGCCGGACAGACAAATTATTCCGCGGCAAAAGCGGCAGTGATCGGTGCGACAAAAGCGCTGGCGCAGGAAGTGGCAAAACGAAAAATTACAGTAAATGCTGTCGCGCCCGGCTTTATCAAAACCGATATGACCGCTGAGTTGAACGAAGAAGAGCTGGTGAAGATGATCCCTGCCAATCGTTTCGGAGAAGCGAAAGAAGTTGCCGACCTGGTTTCTTTTCTTGCCTCGCCAAAAGCGGGATATATCACGGGAGAAGTAATAAATATTAACGGTGGAATTTATTCGTAAATGAAAAGAAGAGTTGTCATTACCGGAATGGGAATTTACTCCTGTATAGGAACTTCGCTGGACGAGGTCAGAAATTCCCTGTATGAAGGAAAATCAGGTATTATTTTCGATGAGCATCGTAAAGAGTTCGGATTTCAATCTGCACTGACCGGAATGGTTCCCCGGCCGGATCTTAAAAGTCTCCTGAACAGAAGACAACGCATTTCCATCGGTGAAGAAACCGAATATGCCTATATGGCAACGATCGAAGCATTAAAAAACGCACAGCTGGATGAAAGTTATTTCGAAGCGAACGAAGTAGGAATTTTATACGGAAACGACAGCGTTGCGAGAGCAGTGATCGAATCTACGGATACGGTTCGTATCAAAAAAGACACCAGCCTTTTGGGTTCCGGAGCCATCTTCAAATCCATGAATTCCACCGTTACCATGAACCTGGCAACTATTTTTCCGCTGAGAGGAATCAATATGACCATCAGCGCGGCATGTGCCAGCGGTTCCCATTCTATCGGGCTGGGATTCCTAATGATCCAGAGTGGCTTACAGGATATGGTGATTTGTGGCGGAGCGCAGGAAATCAACGAATACGCCATGGCCAGCTTTGACGGGTTAGGCGTTTTTGCACCGGACAACGTTGAGCCAGCCAAAGCCTCCCGCCCGTTCGATAAGAACAGAACAGGGCTTGTTCCCAGCGGTGGTGGCGCAACAGTAATCCTGGAAGAGTATGAAAGTGCCGTAAAACGCGGAGCTCCGATCATTGCAGAAGTTTTAGGATACGGCTTCTCCTCCAACGGAGGGCATATTTCCACACCAAACGTCGATGGCCCGGCAAACGCTATGCTGAAAGCACTTAAGACAGCCGGTGTGAAGCCGGAAGAAATTCAGTATGTCAATGCACATGCGACTTCCACACCTGTCGGCGACGCGAATGAAGCCAAAGCGATCGATCACGTCTTCGGAGCGAGCCGGCCCTATGTCAGCTCCACAAAGTCCATGACCGGGCATGAATGCTGGATGGCAGGTGCCAGTGAGATTATCTATTCCAATCTGATGATGTTGAATGATTTTGTCGCGCCCAATATCAACCTGGAGGAAACGGATGAGTTCTCAGGCAAATTAAATTTAGTAAAATTCACAAAAAATGTCAATTTTGACCTATATTTGTCCAATTCCTTTGGGTTTGGAGGAACGAATTCCGCATTGGTTATTAAGAAATTAAAGTAAATATGAACACAATTATAGCTATTCAGGAAAAGGTGAATGAGATCTTAGTGGATGAGTTTGAAGTGGACGGGAATAAAATTTCCGGAACAGCGAATCTAAGGGAAACGTTAGGATTAGACAGCCTTGATTATGTCGATCTTGTTGTTGCCATCGAAGCTGATTTCGGTGTAAAATTAGGAGAAGCTGATTTTGCCGGAATTACCACTTTTGAGGACTTCTATAACTGTATCGGTTCTAAAATGAACCAGTAATTCCTTATTTAAAATGGCAAGTTGGGACGGTAGATCCAAAGGTACCGTTTTAGGCTACAAAATCTTTGTTTTTTTAATTAAGAACTTAGGCGTTCGCTCTGCCTACTGGCTGCTTTATTTTGTTGCCGGTTATTATTTTTTATTTCAGAAAGAAAGCAACAAGGCCATTTACGAATACTTTAAAGATCGATTAGGCTTTACTCATAAAAAGGCAAGAAAAGCAATTTATAAAAGCTATCTCGTTTTCGGAAAGACAATTATAGACAAGGTAGCCATCGCTGCCGGACAAAGAAACCAGTTTACTTACGAATTTGACGGCAAGCAGATCATCATTGACGCCATTCATGAAAATAAAGGAAGTGTATTGATCAGCGCGCATGTAGGAAATTTCGAAATTTCAAGGTATTTTCTTTCCGAGCTTGACGATGATTTCAAAATCAACATCATAACAACAGATCGGGAAGATACGGCCATCAAAAACTACCTGGACTCTGTTTTTAAAAAGAATGAGACCGGGATGATTTATGTCAAAGAAGACATGTCCCATATTTTTGAGATTAACAGCGTGCTTTCCAGAAATGAAACAATCGTATTTACCGGAGACCGCTTTTTTCCAAAAACCAAAACGTTAGAAGCAACTTTTCTGGGGAAAAACGCACATTTCCCGGCAGGGCCATTCATGATCTCCTCCCGGCTGAATGTTCCGGTATTGTTTGTGTATGTGATGAAAGAAACCGACAAACATTACCATCTTTACGCCAGAAGAGCTAAATTTATCCACAGAAATGCTGAAAGCCTGCTGAAAGAATACACTGAAAATCTGGAGGACATTCTGAAAAAATATCCGTATCAGTGGTTTAATTACTATAATTTCTGGGATATCAGGCCGTAAGCAAATGCTAAGACAGGAATGAAAAACGTTTTAATTATCTCCTTTAGCCAGACCTCACAGGCAAATGTCATTGCGCAGCAGGTATGCAGAGATTTGTACGATCATGAAGATGTACATGTTTCCTTTTATGAAATTACGCTTAAAGATCCTTTTCCTTATCCCTGGAACAGCGAAACCTTCTTCGATGCATTTCCGGAAACATTCCAGCAAATTCCGCGGGAAATAGTTCCTCCTTCAGATGAAATCCTGAACGGAAACTATGATTTAGTAATTTTTTCCTACCAGGTCTGGTACCTCACTCCTTCCCTGCCCGTTGTTTCCTTCCTGAAAAGCGAATACGCAGAAAAGCTGCTTTCGGGAAGAAAAGTAGTATCAATAGTTTCCTGCAGGAATATGTGGGCAAAAGCCCATGATAAAATGGGAGAACATTTCAGACGCCTGAATGCCGAGCGTGCCGGGCACATCGCCTTGGTGGACCGGGCAAATAATTACGCAAGCGTTATCACGATCGTTCACTGGCTGTATTCCGGAAAGAAAACCAGGTACCTGGGATTTTTTCCTTTACCCGGCGTTTCCGATAAAGATATTGAAGAATCAGAACGTTTCGGACAACCGATATTGCAGGCACTTTTGACAGACAATTATACCCCGCTTCAAAAACAGCTCATTGACTTAAAAGCTGTTGAAATAAAACCCTTCCTGATTATTGTGGACCGGACAGCAAATAAAATCTTCAGCTTCTGGTCAAAAAAGATCCTGACAAAAAAAACAAACAGGAAGCGATGGGTGACATTTTTTAAATATTATTTACTGTTTGCCTTGTGGGTTATTTCTCCTATTGTGCTATTATTGTATAACATTACATACCCGCTCCGATTGAAATCAATAAAAGCGGACATCAAACATTACCAGAGCATATAAACATGAAAAAAGTTTACATTACTAAAACAGGAAAATTTCTTCCGGGAAATCCCGTGTCCAACGATGAAATGGAAGAATACCTCGGTTTTATCAATGAAACAGCCTCTAAAACACGCCGCCTTATCCTCCGGAATAACAGGATTGAAACACGGTATTACGCTTTAACAAAAGAAGGAAAGCCCACACATACAAATGCACAGCTTGTTCATCAGGCCATCACTTCCATTTTTGACAAACAATTTCAGGAAACAGATATTGAGCTGATCTCCTGCGGAAGCTCTACCCCGGATATCACTTTGCCTTCTCTTGCCGCCATGGTTCACGGAGAGTTCAATAATGTACTCTGTGAGATCAATTCAGCTGCCGGTTGTTGTGTAGCTGGTATGAATGCGCTGAAATTCGGCTATTTATCCGTAAAATCAGGAGAAAAGAAAAATGCTGTCTGTTCCGGTTCGGAAAGGACTTCCTCCTGGATGCTGGCCGATAAATTCGAATCAGAAGTACAACATCTGAAAGAGCTGGAAAAACAGCCCATTTTAGCATTCAACAAAGATTTTTTACGCTGGATGCTCTCAGACGGAGCAGGGGTTTTCCTGTTGGAAAGTAAGCCGGCAGAAAAAGGAATATCATTTGAAATTGTGTGGATGGAAGGATATTCTTTCGCTCACGAAACAGAAGCCTGCATGTACGCCGGATCTGACAAAGCAGCTGACGGCTCACTGATCTCATGGACAGATATTCCCTCCGGAGAATGGCTGAACAAATCAGTATTTGCCATCAAGCAGGATACCAAATTACTCGGAGCCAACATTCTTGTCAAAGGAGCCCGGAGCTATAAAATAGCGATGGACAAGCACCAGCTGACTCCTGACGATGTTGATTACTTTCTGCCTCATATTTCCTCCTACTTTTTCAAAGATGGATTAAGAGAAGAAATGCAGCAAGTCGGAATGGATATTCCTTTCGAAAAATGGTTTATGAACCTCAACCGAATCGGAAATGTCGGTGCTGCCTCTATCTATATCATGCTGGACGAACTGGCAAAATCTAATCGTTTAAAAGCAGGTGACCGCATTTTGCTTTCCGTTCCTGAAAGCGGACGTTTTTCTTATGCGTACGCTTACCTGAAAGTTGTGAAAAAATGAGAATGGAACCCATTACTGATATACAGGAACTGTTAAAACTGATTCCACAGCGCGATCCGATTGTACTGGTTCACCAGCTGCTGGAATATGACTCTTCCTCCCTTATCTCCGGCTTTGTCGTTCCCGAGAAACATTTATTTGTTAAAGAGGGAATTCTTCAGGAAGGAGGTCTAGCGGAACACATGGCACAATCCGTAGCACTGCATACCGGGTACAGCTTTTATATTAAGGGGGAACAAGCTCCTACAGGCTACATCGGAGCCATCAACAAGCTGGAAATTTCACAGCTGCCAGAATCAGGAGCATTAATCCTGTCAAAGATTGAGATCCTGCAGGAATTTGCAGGAGTCACACTGGTAAATATCACCGTTTCTCAGGACGACCGGGTAATTGCAACAGGGCAGATGAAAACTATTGTAGCAACTTAAAGAACCGTTCCATGGAAAACCTGATTGACCTGACACAATACCTTCCTCATCGCGAACCCTTTTTGCTTGTTGATAACATCACTTCTCTGGATAAAGACGGAGTAATTACCGTTTTTTACATTTCTCCTGATTGTATTTTTGTTGATGAGCAATACCTGAATGAATTCGGGCTGATCGAAAATGCTGCTCAGAACTGTTCTGCTATGATCTCCCAGATGGATAAGTTCATCGACCAGACAGATGTGGAACACTATTCCGATATGGTTGGCTACATCAGTACCATCAAAAAAATTGCTGTTCATCAGCTTCCCAAAGAAGATACTGTTATCACCACTCACTCCCGGCTGATTTCTTCCACCAACCTTGGCAACAGCTACCTGCTCAATCTCAGCGTTGCGACTTATAATGAAAATAAGGATTTGCTTTTTGAGGCCGAAATGGTTTTGTTTATACGGGATAATAAAAACTAATACTTCCTCTTTTTTCTTAAAAATCAGCCTTATCAAAGATCAAAACCAATTCATTAAATCATTGATTGATCTATTTTAAAAAATAGATAGCGAAAAAACCACCAAAAATTAAGCAATAATAAACTAAAATTTTATAAATTTCCGAGCTGTAAACACAGTTAACTTGAAAACTACGCTCATAATGCTTACTGTTTGTTTCTGTCTTCCCCTTTTAAGTCAGACAGATTTCGGGTGGCATGAGCGAACATTGATACGGTTCGGAGCAAATTACGGGGTCTCTCCTGTTTACCGTAACTCCTACGCTGCAGGATATGCCTTCTTCGAAACCGAAAACAAGCTCTTCATCAAAAACATTCCAATAGGATTCAAATGCCGGTTCTCCAACGAAAAGCTCTATTACGGAAGAGCCAATTATTTCAAGCTCTCCTTTGACTCAGAGCGCTACAGAAGCTCTTTAAAGAACCAGTATTCACAGCAGCTTCTACAACTCGAAAAGCTCATCTTCAATCAGGAGCAACAGCTTAAAAAATATGAATCAAAACTCGCCTATCAGGAATACAAGAATAACTTCAAGAAGCCCGGGGCCGGGAACATTGCCGGCTTCGGAAAACAGTATGGCATCAATACACAGCAGCCAGATTACAAAATGGCTGATACTTCCAAATTGGCTTACGACAGCCTGAACCTGAATGTGCCGGAGCTAAACACCAATCTGAACAAACCGGATCTGAATTACCAGATGGACACTTCGGCCTGGAAAAATAAATTGCAGGACTCTCTTCAGTTCGACACCAAAAACAAATATCTGGATTCCGTGCAGGCCATTAAAACGAAGCTGGAAGAATATAAAAATACCTACCAGGAGCTCAAGCAAAAATACGAACAGCTCAAAAGCTATCAGGGAACTGACCTCCTGTCCAAATTCAAAACAATTGATCTGGGACTCACGGGACTTAATACCAATGGTACAGGAACCTCCATTCCCGTTCAGGGTCTGAATGTCCGTTATGAAGACAAGCACTATTTTGTGGAGCTTGCAGCAGGATTTACTCTCCCCAACCAGATCCTGACAACCAATGTATTCAACCAGATCGCCTACAATCAGGCCAACGTCTTTAATTCCGGAGCCGGAAGCTTCTTCCAGATCAACTCCACCAAGTTCATCTCACGGGTAAATGTAGGATACGGAAAGGTACACGGAAATAATGTTACACTTGAAACCTTCTACAACAGCAAGATCATCCGGTTCAGCAAATACGATACGCTCTATAACCTTCCTTCAAAAGCCACAATGACCTCTAATGTAACGGGTCGTCTGGCACTTCTGGAAAAAAAGAACCTGGTGCTCAGCGCCAGTGCAGGAGTGACCTGGCTGGATCACAACGTAGCTGTCTATAAGCTGCAGGAGCATATAGGAGGAAAGCTGCAGGCTGATTATCTGTTCAGACGCCAGCAGTTTTCAGGCAGTTATCGTTATATGTCTGCTCATTACGATGCATGGGTACAGGGAATGTTCCTGGCACAGAATGAGCGTTATGAGCTTTCACACCGTATTAAGCTCTCCGACAGGTTTAATGTGCGTTACCGCTATGCACATAACAGGTACTTCTCCAACAGCATCTTTGGGGGAACGGTATCCAATGAATACGGGGCAGATGCAGGGTACTTTCACAGAAATATAGGTATATCAGGCGGATATGCTTTGCTGCATCTCATCGACCGTTCTTCATCAATAGTACTCAATAAAGATCTGAGCCATATGGCCAACTTTAATTTTTTCCTCAACAAAAAACTGAAGAAGAAAGGCAGCTACTCGCTGACACTGGACAACAATAGTCTGGTGATGGCAACACGCGATACGCTGTATAAAGTAATACAGTCCTCCCTCGCCAACCGTTTGACCTTTGACCGCTTCTATGCGGGAGTAGTGCTTAAGCACCAATACTTTGAGGGATTAAACAGAATCAGGGGAAATTACTATATCGTGCAACCGGAAATCGGTTTGCAGATAAAATCATTCTTTTTGAGAGGATTTATAGCTCTGAGCCGCAGTGAGCAATATTATTTTGATATGGGAGGAATGGGAGAGCTCGGATTTCATTTCAACAAGCACCTGAGCACTTCCATTCAGGCACAAAAGTACCTGAAATCCGAATATTTTCTTTTCCAGGAAGTACCCGAATCCGTCAAACCATTTTTAATTAAGCTAACAGTATGTATAGAAATATGAGTATGCGAAACTTTTTTATCTTATGCGCCATCATTATAAGCGCAGGGAGCCTGAAGGCACAATCAGCAAGCATGGGCTATCCGGTGACGCTGAACAATCCCTATCACCTGGATACCATCGACAACAGAAGACCGACCTTCAGCTGGCAGTGTGACCTGGCGACCATTACCATGGATCCACGGCTGGACATGCAGTTTGTATTGGTGGAGAAGAACAAAAACCAACCGATCGGGGAGGCGCTGCTCATCAATACACCTTTATTGTTTGCTTACAGTCTTACAAATTCTTCTCTGTCCTATCCCACTTCCAACCAGGAGCTGATACCGGGACACACTTACGCATGGCAGGTCAGTGTTATGATGAACGGTATGCCCATTATGCAGTCCCAACAAACCGAATTTACGATAAGGCTTCTTAAACCAGTGGAAGATCAGTTCTTCCGTATGACAACAACACTTAACAGCACTGTTTACAATGCTCAGAAAGATTATATCCGGTTCGTGATAAAAGATAACGGAAAAGATCTGAAAGAATGCATTATCAGAAAAACAGATAATTCAAAGAAATCATGGAAAGTCAGTGATATTCAAAAGAAAAATAAAAACCTGGACAATGGCTACTACCATATTCCTCTGGAAAATCTGAAGCTGGAAACAGGGATGTATTTACTTGAAGCCACTATTGATAATGTAAAATATTCCCTTCAATTCTATTACAAAAAATGAGAACGAAAGTGTATTTCATCAGCCTTGTTGTTTTCCTCTTTCTGGCGGGATTCCGGTTCGCTCCGGATCCGGCGATGATAACTGTCGCACAGAAAAGCGAGGGAACGACGCTTTACACATTGAAGTGCAACAAAACGCAGAAAGCGGACAAAAGCTGGTCTTACCAATATTTTCTGGAGGTGACTTCCGATAAAAATCCCAAAGAAAATTTCAGTACGAATGATGAATTTATCCAGCTTACAAGCTTTCACCTGAATACATTATTTAACGTGAATGTTAACGGTGTTGAATCAAAAATGCTGGGATGCAGGATGGAGCCGTCCTTTCAGAATTTCAATATCTACAGGTTTGTCTTGTTCTTTGAAAACGATGACCTGAAAAAGATCAAGAAAATAACACTTGAGTTTAATGATAAATTATTTGAAAATAAGCTAATTACCTTAACGAATCAAAACTTAAAACGATGAAAAAAGCCAAACAGAAGAACATGAATAATGCCCGTTCAATAAGCTGGTTCTTTATTATTACGTTTTGTATTAATATTTTTTACGTTCCCGCTTCGTATGCCGGAGGACCTACCCAACCGGAAGTGCAGTCGTTTATGCCTATCGGGTTTGACAATATGGTCAATCCGTTCACAGGAGATTTTTCCTATAATATTCCGCTAATGGAAATCGAAGGATATCCGCTGAACCTTGCTTATAATGCGGGTGTTACGATGGATCAGGAGGCTTCCTGGGTAGGATTGGGATGGAATCTGAACGCAGGAGCTGTGAACCGTTATTTAAGAGGTATTCCGGATGATTTTGACGGAGATACGATTATAACAGAGAAGAGTCTGAAAGAAAATAAGACATATTCTTTTGATTTCGGCTTCTCAATGGAAGTTTTAGCCTTTAATTCTGGCGCATTATCATTAAATGGTTCTACAGCACTTTCCTACAACGATTATACGGGGTGGGCAGTTGAACAAAGTTTTGGAGCGAATATTTCTCTTTTGCAGTCTTCAGGACAGTCTTTTTTAACTGCGGGCCTCACAATTTCCGGAAGTAGCGAAAACGGGGCAGGATTCAGTCCTTCTTTAGGTCTAACATATAACAGTAAAAGATTTGAAAACTGGAATACATCATTAGGAGGCAACATAGGGTGTTCCTACAATACCAGAGCAGGACTGAGCCAAATAAGTTATGGGGTTTCTGCTAAGGCTGCTCATACTAAAACTAATAACTTTGCGATCGGTAATTCTCGCGGCACATCTTATAATATTGGAACAACAAGTTTTTATGTTCCTGTTTTAAACAGTCTTAAGTCTCAGACTTTCTCCGGTAGTTTTAAATTGGGAACTGATGCCTACACGATAGATCCTGCCGGTTCTATCGCTATTTCTTTCTCCAGACAATTTATTCCTGATGATGAGAAAAAGCTGGAGAATCCATCTTATGGGTATTTTAATCTGGAACGCGGGCAAACGGACAAGTATGCTATATTAGATTTTACAAGGGATAACGAAGGAACTTTTACAAAAGAAATGCCCTTCCTACCTTCAACCAGTCTAACTTCAGATATATTTTCAATACAAGCACAGGGAATAGATGGAAGCTTCAAAGGATACAGAAATGATATTGGTTATGTTTTTGACCCTGCCTATGAGACTAAATCAGAAATGGGAAGTTTAGGTTTTGAAATGGGATTACCCGCTTTGTTTAAGTATGCTGCTGATATCAATTTATCACAAACCACAGCAGAAACATCTTGTTGGAATGACGTACAAAATATGGTTAAAAACAACTCTCGTTACAGTGCTTCATATTCAAAAAGGAATAATTATTCTCTAATTGAGGCAGGTGATTTTAGTGTGGACAGAGATGCATTTTTCAACACTTACCTGAAAGGAGATGACACAATAGCATTCAGGTTAGAAGGGAGTAAGGATAATATAAAACTGTCCCATCCGGGAACATTCGGTACTTCATCCGGTATTGATTACAAACGAGGGACAGAATACCCTAAAAACATCTTGCTACAAACTAAAACAATAAGTGATTTAAAAAACGGATTTGGTATTAATACTATTTATTCCGGAATTTCTTCAAGAGCAAAGAATCACCACCTGGGTGAGCTGGTATATCTTGGTAATGACGGCAGGCGGTATGTCTTTGATATTCCTGCCTACAATAATGTTCAGGAAGATGTTACGTTTGCGGTGGGTTCAGGTCTGAACGGAAGCGGGAGCTCCTTAACTCCTTCTGATGATTATTCCGGCATTGTCAATTACGGGTCTCCTTCTGTTGCATCAGAAAACAATAAATATGGCATCGATAATTATTATAGCTCCCGTACGACACCGGGTTATGCGCATGCCTTTATGTTATCCAGTGTGTTAACGGATGATTATATTGACAGTGACGATATAAAAGGACCGAGTAAAAATGACTATGGTAACTATGTTAAATTCAATTACCTGAAAGTTTCCGATTATAAATGGAGAAACCCTCCGACAGCGAATGAAGCTTCTTATAATGAAGGCATGAAGTCCATTAAATCAGATGATAAGGCCAGCTTCATATACGGAGAAAAAGACATCCTATACGTCACGAAGATTGAGAGTAAAAACTATGTGATTTTATTCACGCTTTCGGATCGTTACGATATGTATAGTGTGAACGGAAGAGACGGTGGGTTGAATACCGGGAAAAAAGGATTGAAAATCGAGCGCATAGATAAGTACTCACGAATTGATTATGAGCAAAACGGATCCAATGCAACGCCAATACAATCTGTTCACTTTGAATACGATTATTCACTTTGTTCCGGAAATCCTACTACTTCGGGCGCACCTTCCGGTCAAAGCGGGAAGCTGACATTAAAAAAAGTATATTTTACATATCAGGGATCGAATAAAATGAAATATTCCCCTTACGAATTTAATTATGCTTCCAATCCCGGATATAATTTAAAAGCGATGGATCGCTGGGGAACTTACAGTCCGGTTAACGGTTCCGGCACGCACAATCCGCTGAGCTCTTCGCTTCCTAACTTCGAATATCCTTATACTGTTCAGGATAAGTCGCTGGCAGATCAGTACGCAAGCGCATGGAATCTTTCTACAATTAAATTACCTTCCGGTGGTATTATAAGTGTGCAGTATGAAGCGGATGACTACCGCTATGTACAGGATAAAGAAGCCAACAGGATGTTTAAAATTGTTTCAACAGAAGAACTTTTATCTATGGGCAATTTCGATGATTATAAATTGCACACGGTATCGAAAAGCATGTTTGCCGGTCAGAATCAGAAAATTTATTTCAAGATGTTACCGGGATACAACAACATATATGATTATGTGAACGGAATGGAACATCTTTATTTTCGTTGTCTGACAGATATGAGGGGGCAAGGAACAGACGTTTCTACCAATTATGAATACGTATCAGGCTACGGAAATATTGAAAGTTATGGAGATACTATTGTAGGAGGAGTTAGGTTAGGCTGGATTAAAATGAAAGGTGAAAAATTAAAAGATTTGGATTTTAGTATATACAGCCCGATAACGAAAGCAGCAGTACAATTTGGTAGACTTTATCTGAACGAGTATATAAATGATATTTCTTTAACTCCGTCGGGAGATGATTCTGAGAACGGCCTTTTAGATCTTGCAAATGCAGCATTAAACAGCATGGCTAGTTTCTCTGAACTATTTGTTTCTCCTAATTATAAAATCTACAATCTGGGAAGAGGCAGAGAAATTGTTTCAAACAAATCGTGGATACGTCTGAAATGTCCTTCCAAAACAAAATACGGAGGAGGACACCGTGTGAAAAGAATTTTAATGTATGATAACTGGCAGGAAATGACCGGAGAAGGGAATTTCTATTATGGACAGGAATATTCCTATAAAGGAACAGACGGAATAACATCCGGAGTCGCTGTAAATGAACCTATAATAGGTGCAGACGAATCCCCTTTAAGACAACCATATTTCTTTAAAGAAAAATACCGTTTTGCCCCGGATTATAATCTATATGTGGATGCTTTACCACTGGAATCTCAGTTTCCCAGTCCTTCTGTCGGGTATGGAAGAGTGGAGATTAAAAATCTTTCAAGGCCGGGAGTTGTAAGAACCGCTACCGGGAAAATTGTGAAAGAATATTATACGGCAAAAGATTTTCCTTTCTATATCAATGCTACCGATATCGAAGCAAAGCCGTATAAAACCGGAGGGTTGTTTAGTGTAAGTAAAAACACGTTACATGCTTCTCAGGGATTTGCTCTGGTGACTAATGATATGCACGGAAAGGAGAAAAAGCAGGCTGTTTACGGTGAAAACTCCTCTTATGCGATCAGCGATGTTGAATATATATACAGAACAAACGGAAATCAATTGTCAAATAATGTCAGTGTCATCTCCCCTGACGGAACTATTGAAGTAAAAGAGATCGGAGTGAGAAGAGAAGCCGTGGGGGATTTCAGAAAATCAGAAACAAAATCCCAATCATTGAATATCAACGTTAATGCAAATGGTTTTTACGCCTTTGTAACGGTTGTTATACCTATGATCATGCCCTCTGTAAAAAAATCACATGTTCTTTTCAAAAGCGCAACACTAAGCAAACAGACCCAACAGTTCGGTATCCTGCAGAAGACCAAAGCAACAGAAAACGGCGCTTCCATAGAAACCAATAACCTGGTTTACGATGCTAATTCAGGGCAGCCGCTGATCACACAAACCATCAATAATTTCAATGACAGCATCTATAATGTGACGTATCCTGCCTACTGGAAATACGAGAATATGGGAATGGCCTATAAAAACCTGGATACATATAAGACCGGCGTAAATATTTCCTCGGGAACGATGAGCTGGAATAATGCTCCGGCAACATTTACGGAAGGTGATGAATTAGCGATAATCTCAGGAAATACCAATATTATCGGCTGGGTGTCAGAAGTGAACCAGGATAATATAAAGATCATTAACAAGCAGGGAGATCCTGTTTCCCTAAGCAATGCCACGCTGACCATTATCCGTTCAGGAAGAAAGAATAAGCAAACAGAACCGATGGCGACATTGACCAGCATGTCCAATCCGATTCCCAGAATTAAATACAACAACTATTCGAAAGTGCTGAACGCAAGTGCGATTGAATTTTCCCAGCACTGGAGCACTTACTGTGAATGCATCCGTCCGGGCGATCCGACTTATACTACCAATCCGTTTGTCATGGGAACAAAAGGATTCTGGAGGCCATCCAGGTCATTCACCCATCTGACAGACCGCGTGCAGTCCAATTACAACGGAAATACAAACATCCGCAAGGATGGTGTCTTTGCTTCTTACACTCCGTATTATTATCTGAACGGAAGCAAATGGGAAGTAAATCCTGCCAACTGGACCTTTGTTTCGGAAGTGACACAGTTCGGGCCAAACGGAACGACACTGGAAACGAAAGACGCTATCGGCAGATACAGCTCAACGGCTTACAGCTTTAATAATACATTACAGACTTCTGCCGTGGTGAATGCCAGCCTGAAAGAGCATATCAACTTCCATTTCGAAGATGATATTTCAGCTTGCGGCTCTTCCAACGGAACTGTCAGCCCTATGGACAAATCCGGCAATGCTCACACCGGGAGAAACAGTATCCGGGTAACGGCAGCACAGCCTGTAACCATTAATTCCTCAGATATTTCCTGCCCGAAACCGGGATGTAACCTTGAATTGTCAACAGTTGAAAAATCATGGGAAATCCTGAACAGTACCGGAGATATCCAGCTGGATTATGAAATTGTTTATGGCATACCTGTTGTGAATTTTGATGTGACGAACAAAATGCTTCATATAAACAATCTGACAGGTGAAGATTATGAAATAATAGTAAAAATCACAGATGCAGAAGGTTGTCAACTGTTAAAAACCGTTCAATATCTTCCACAAAACTAATGACTATGAAAATGAAACTATTTTTTGCAGTATTTTTTGCAGTATTTTTTGCAATACTCTCTTTGCAACAGCTATTAGCACAAGGGTGTCCGGATGCCACTGTGCTAATCGAAGCAGAGACCGATATTCCTGCAGCCGCTATTCCTTGTGAAAGTGGCAGCAGCACTTTCTATGCTTACTTTTCTCCGAACGCGACTTATTATAATGAATGGGTTTCCGTTTTTTCATACAAAGGAGGAGGCCCCGGAGATGCTTTTACTGTACAGCTTTACGGGCCTTTTGAAAACCTGAGTGCCGGTTGCCTGGCGCTCAATCCCGCAAACCTGATATATGAAGAACCTTCTATGGCATATCCTCATGCTTCTATAGGTTCTGTGGAAGCGGATTCACTGGTCTTTGGTAAAATATACATTATAAAGGTAATACTGTCCGGATGTGACAATACGCTTGCACTAAGCCACGGAGATATTAATATTTTCCAGCCGGAAATACTTTGCTCTGACTGTCTGCCGCGTTTCAATCCGCCTGTGGGGAAATATGTCTTGTCCGCATGGGTGAAAGAAGACGGTGTTTCTCCATTGGTGACCAGCTATACAAATCCTTCCATAAAAGTCATTCACCCAAACGCTTCCACCAATGAGCAGTTCTATCCTTCGGGAAGCATTATAGACGGCTGGCAGAAAATCGAAGGAATATTCACTATTCCTTCCGATGGTGATTTTGAGTTGCAGCTGCTCACAGCATCAGGAACCGCTTATTTTGATGATATCCGGATCCATCCGTTTAACAGCTCTATGATCACGTATGTGTATGATCCGCTGACATTGCGGCTTATCGCGGAGCTGGATGAACGAAACTATGCGAAAATCTACGAATACGATGAAGAAGGAAAGCTGATCCGTATCAAAAAAGAAACGGAGAAAGGAATTATGACGATCCAGGAAACACGTGAAAACACCTTCAAGCAATGAAATTGTATCTGACTTTTTTATTTTGTTTTTCTGTTGCTTTGCTGTCCTTTTCTCAAAGTGACATAAAAAGAGAATTCCTGGAAATGCTGGAACGCTCCAAAACGCAGTTTAAATCAGAAGAATACATGATTATTTTCCGGCAGAATACTTACGTTTATGACCGGCAGAAACCTTATGAGTCTTTTGTTCAGCAGTTTTCCAGAAAAGGCAGCAGCTATGCGCACAAAGCACCGGAATTTGAAATTCTGAACCTTCCGGAATACCGGATCGTTGTGGACAGTACCGATAAGATCATCTACATTACCGATACGGAAGCTTACCAGGAACCGGTCAATTTTTTCGTCAAAGAGGAATTTCTGGAAAAGATCAGAATAGAGAAAAAAATGTCGGGTAGTTCTGTTGTTTATAATGTAGATGTTTTCTCTCTCAACATGGAATTTGAAACTATTCAATACTATTTTGACAAAGAATCAAACGTACTTCAAAAGATCATATTCTTTTATAAAGAAGGTGAATATTATGAAGATGAAAATCACTTAAATGAAAAAGAGTCTCCTGTTCAGGAGATTATCATTGAGAAGATCTCTTTCGGAAAAACAGCTTTTCCTCTAAAAGAAAAATATATATCCGTAACCAAAAACAGCTTCTCTGTTGCGGCAGGTTACAAAGGATTTGAATTAAGCGATGTAAGACAAAAAAAATAAGTCCCTTATGAAATTGTTTAAGTTATTAATTATCAGCTTATTTTTATTCGTGAACGGTCATGTAATGGCCGGTTTATATAATTTCACGAACCGTATCTCAACAGTAGATTCGGCAGTGCGGGTAGGAAGTATTTATGCAGAAGCGCAGGTTTCGTCCTCTCTGGTGAATACAGGCACCTATATCACTCCGAGAAGATTCGGCTATGTGACCTTTAAAG
>Ga0206106_100201_pt1 | contig 89295 bp, 70 predicted proteins | sample 1B1ome_FD_148677 | JGI IMG/M metagenome (GOLD analysis project Ga0206106, IMG submission 148677) | Enriched microbial communities from leaf-cutter ant dump, University of Wisconsin, Madison, United States - 1B110A | ecosystem: Environmental > Terrestrial > Nest > Insects nest > Nest dump | place...
CAAGGGCTCCATGTAGCCGCCGAAGTGTTTCGCGCTTTGTTTCCAAACAGTCTCATCCCATCGCATGGGACCAGTCGATTACAGGAAAAGCCTCGTCATTGCAATAACTTAACAATGTGATACTAGGCTCACCCGCAACGGATGACAATCCAAAACGCCGGAAATCGGAGGCGTCATACCGTTGGCGCCAGAGAGGGGCGGGCCGGTTTCACCTCCCGCCTGCGTGGGGCAAAGAGGGTGAGGAGCGGCCCGGTCAGCGTGGTGGTGGCCAGCGCCATGAGGACGAGCACCGTAAAAATACGCGGGGAGAGAACCCCGAGATCGTAGCCGATATTCAGGGCAATGAGTTCCATCAGGCCGCGCGTGTTCATGAGCGCGCCGATTTGCAGGGAATCCCGCCAGTTCATGCCGGTGAAACGGGCCGCCGCCGCGCTCGCCCCGAGTTTGCCCAGCGTGGCCACCCCGATCACCAGCAGGCAGAGAAGCCAGCCCGAGGCGTCCGCAAGCAGCCCCACCTGCGTGCGCAGCCCGGTGAAGGCAAAGAAAAGCGGCAGCAGCAGGACGGAACTCAGGTGCTCCACCCGGATGCCGAGCTTCCGGCGGAAGCCGTTGGCATCCGGCATGATGGCCCCGGCCAGGAACGCGCCGAAAAGAGCGTGGATGCCGATCATCTCCGTGCAGAGCGCCGCCGCGATCACCACGCCGACCACCAGCGTCAACGCTCCCTGCGTCGGCTCCTCGCGCTCCAGCTCCCCGGCTCCCAGCCAGCGGGGCAATACCCGGCGCACCCCCAGCACCATGACCGCGACAAAGAGCACCACCAGCCCAAGGTTTGAGATCACCCCGGCGAGGTCTGACGCTCCGACGATCGCCACCACGAACGCGAGCAGACACCACGCCGTCACGTCGTCCACCGCCGCACAGGTGATCGCCATACAGCCCAGAGGCGTTCGGGTGAGGTTTCGTTCCTGAAGAATCCGCGCGAGGACGGGAAACGCCGTGATGCTCATGGAAATCCCCATGAAAAGCGCGAACGCCGTGAAGGAACTCCCCGCTGCGGCAAAGTCCGTATAGAGAAAATACGCCAGCACTACCCCCAGAAGGTACGGGAAAACGATGCTTGCATGGCTGACGACCACGGCGGCCCGCGCCCTGCGCCGCAATTCCTGAAGGTTGAGTTCCATCCCCACGGCAAACATGAAGAAGCAGACGCCGATCTGGCTAAGCAGTTTGATCGACCCCAGGGAGGTTTCCGGAAAGACGAAGGCAAACGCCCCGGGAGCCAGCCACCCGAAGAGCGACGGCCCGAGAAGAATCCCCGCCGCCATTTCGCCCACCACCGAGGGCTGGCCGATCCGGCGGAAAAGCCCTCCCACCGCCCGGGCCATGATCATGATCACCAGTAACTGGAGGAAAAAATGGGCCAGGGTATCCGCCGCGCCCCCCGTGGCTCCCCCAGCGCCCCCCGCCTCCTCCTTCGTCCCGGGCAGTTCCGCTCCCAGGTGCAGCACGGCAAAGATGCCCAGGCCCGTGAGGAGGAGGGTGGAAAGGTAAAAAAGAGGGGTGCGCGACCTCATGTGATCTTGGCGGAGATGGTTTGATGGAATCGCGTGAGCGCCCCATTTTCCGTTTCATTTTCCCGGCCATTTGGCTTTAACCATCCACTGATGGGCTGTAAAGATTCTTGTCGGCTCCATGCAAACGGTTCCCTTCCTCTCATCGCTTCTTCGCCGGTTCCTGATCATCGGGATGCTCCTCTTGCAGCCGGGATTGCGGGAGGCTGCGGGCGGGGGGACACGGCAGGGGCAGGAGGCCCTCCGGACCGCCTTCGGCCCGCGCGAGGGATGCTTCGTTTTCACCGATTGCGCCACGGGGGAGACCATCCGGCAGGAACCCGCCATGGCGGCGCGCCCTTTTCCGCCCTGCTCGACGTTCAAAATCTGGAACGCCGCCATCGGGCTTGAAGAGGGAATCCTCTCCCGGGCGGACGAACCGTTCTACCAGTGGGATGGCGTGAAGCGTTTCATCCCGGAATGGAACCGGGATCTCACCCTGCGGGAGGCGTTTGCGGCATCCTGTGTCCCGGCGTTCCAGCAACTGGCCCGCAAGATCGGTGAACCGGCGATGAAGCGCTGGATCGAAAAACTCGGCTATGGCGACGGGAATACCGCTGCCGGGCTGGACGTTTTCTGGCTTCCCGGTGAGGGAAGGAAGCCGATCCTGATTTCCCCGGACGCGCAGGTGGCGCTTCTGCGGCGGCTCCTCGCCGGGGAGCTTCCTTTTTCCCGGCATACCCGTACGGTGCTCAAGGAGATCATGCGGGTGAGCGAAGGCGAACACGGCACCCTTTACGGCAAGACCGGCACGGGCGGCGATGGCAAGGAACGGGTCGGCTGGTTTGTCGGGTATGTTGAAAGCGGGCAAAAGACCTTCGCGTTTGCGGCGCTCCTGCGGGGGCCGGAAATCACCGGGCGCGACGCCCGGGCGGTGGCGGAGGAATTTCTTCGCAAGGAAGGTCTGCTATAGAGCATTTTCGGGTTGAGTTGACGCAATGATTTGCGAGCGCCGTGGGTTGATGCGCGGCTTTTTGAGCGCAGCGGCTGTATCTTCAGATACTGCCCAAGCTCGAAATGACGTGCAGCAGCCCGCGCCGCCGCAAAGCATGCGTCTAATTAAACCGAACATGCTCTAGAAGGGGCACCCCCTGCGCTTTCAGTTCCCCCCGGAGCCGCTGCGGCTCCACACACCGGACGGCTCCCCTCCCCTCGCACAGCGCCGCCGCCGCTCCCGCCGCCTGTCCGAACTGCATCGCGTTGACCATGACGCGGGTGGCTCCCGCCGCCTCGTGATCCGCCCCGATGCAACGGCCTGCCGCCAGCACGTTCGCCAGATCGCGCGGCACCAGCGAACGGTACGGCACCTGCCAGCAGAGGGTTTCGCGCAGCGGCGCCTCCTCCGGCTGGCCGTCCCAGCGGCTCCACCGGGCGCTGGCATCCCCGCGCACCTCCCGGCGGCGACCATCGAGCAGGTCGAAAATGATCCCCGGCCCGGTCGGGTTGTGAATGTCGATCGGGTAGGTCCCCTGCCCGATCGTGTCGTCAAAGGAGACGCCTTCGAGCACTTCCCGGCGGCTCAGCGCGTGTTCCGCCCGGATGCGGTGGCTCTCCCGCACGCCGATCTGTGCCGCGATGTCGCGCAGGTGGATCATCTCCTGCCCCGGCATGGCGCGGAGTTTCCTCAAAACCCAGCGCATCTGGTAACGGGCGTGCACTTCCGCCCGGGTAAGGTCCAGCGTATCGGCCACGTTCGTATTCGGCACCCGCGTTCCGGCCAGCATCTGTTCGCCCGGGTCCCAGATGCCGGGGTTCCCCCAGAGAAAGCACGGGTAAGGCTCCCCGTTGTAGTCCATTGGCTCACGGAAAAGCTCCGCCTGAATCCGCGGGCGGTCGAGATCGCCCCCCACCCCGCCGATCCGGAAGCAGAGCGTCGGCGGCTGGCATTCCCCGTTGCCGTTCCCGAACTGCGTGGGGACTCCGGTGCGGCGGACGAGATCGGCGTCCCCCGTGGCGTCGATAAACGTCTCCGCCTCGATGGCGTGTCGGCCCGATTTCGATTCCACGAAGGCCGCCACCACCCGCTCCCCTTCCATCGCCACATCGGCCAGCGCCGTGTGCAGAAGGAGTTTCACCCCGCTCTGGATCACCAGATCATCAAAGACGAGCTTCGCGGTTTCCGAACAGATGATCCAGTTGCCGCTCCGCCCGTCCGGGCTGGAGTTGCGGGCCGCCCGCTCCCGCAGCAGCGCGTCGATGATTTCTTCGGCCAGCCCGCCGATCACCCGGGTGGCGGAGTCGGTGCCGTAGAGGGAATGCCAGACGTTCACGTTGGCCACCGTCGCCATGCCGCCGAGGCACCCGTGCCGCTCCACGAGCAGCACCCGCTTGCCCATCCGGGCGGCTGTCACCGCCGCGCAGACTCCCGCCGGGCCGCCGCCGAAGACGGCCACATCGCACCGGGCCAGCACCGGAATGCGCCGGGCCGGTTCCCCGATGAAGGCTTCAGGGACGGATGCGGGGAGAAAATCGGGTAATTTCATGCCGCGCATTTTCCCCGGAAACCGCTCCGTGTGTCGATGGACCCGGCGGGCCTTCTTATGGATTCGGCGTACGGTTGACGCTCGGCGGCTGGTTCCAGTGCCGGCGATAGCGGCGCGAGAAATAGAGCGGGTCTTCAAAGCCGACCTGTGTGGCGATTTCCTTGATGCTCAAGGGGGTGGTGAGGAGGAGAAAACGCCCCTGCTGCATCCGGAGGGCTTCCAGATACCGGCCCGGGCTGGTTTGCAGCGCGTTCCGGAATCGCACCCGCAGGCGGTGCGGGCTCATCCCCACGGCGGTGGGGAGCCGCCCGAGCAGGTCCGGCTCGTGCAGGTGATCCCGCATGAAGGCGATCACCGGGCCCAGGGAGTGATCCGACTCCGCCGCTTCGCGGCCCGCTCCATGCCATTGCCCTTCGCGAAAGAGCCGGGCGAGGAGGTGCTTGAGTTCCATTTCCGCGAAAAACGGCGGTTTCTCGGGAGCCGTGTCGATCAGGCGCTCCATGGCGGCGGCCGATTCCGGCAGAAACGCCGCCGAAGCGAGCGGAAGCGTCCCCATCCCGGGCAGGACGGAGAATTCCACCCAGGAGAGCGCACAGCCGGGCGGCGTGGTCCATGAGCGCCGCGTCCCTGTCGGGATCGTCCAGAGCGCCCCGGCGCGGAAGCGAACGTTCTCGCCTTCCCGCCGGTAACGGATCTCACCATGCGAGAGGTAAATGAGCCGGTCCGTCGGGACGACCGCCTCCGCGATCGCCGCGCCCGGCGCTTCGGAGCGGCGGCAGAGGAAGGACATCGGCAGCCGGGCGGTGAGGAGGTGTTTCAGCCAGCGGGCGAGCCGGGGATTCTCTTTCGCGCCGGGGGACATGAACAATCCAGGCTAGCAGAGGGCGCCTTCCGCCGCCATGCGCAGGCTCTCCTCCGCGATGTCGTCGAGTTCCATGAGCGATTCCACCGCCGAGAAACGCGCCCTCAGATGCTTGGCCGCAGGCATTCCCCGGGAATACGCCATCAGGCGCGAACGCATCGAGTGCAGCGCGGAACGTTCCGCGCCCCGCCGTTGCACCGCCAGCGTGCAATGCCGCCGGATATGCGCCCACTGCCCGGCAAGCGATGGCGGTTCCGGGAGTTCACCGGTGGCGAGATAATGCCGGATTTCGCGGAAAATCCACGGGGCGCACATCGCCCCCCGCCCGATCATCACCCCGGCCACCTTTTCCCGGTGCCGGGCCACATCGTGCGCGCCCTGGATGTCGCCGTTGCCGATCACCGGGACGCTCACGCTCCGGGCCACGGCCTCGATCACCTCCCAGTCCGCCTGCCCGGAGTATCCCTGCTCCTTCGTGCGCCCGTGCACGGCGATCGCCTGCACCCCCGCCCCTTCGAGAATCCGGGCCGTGGTGGTGGCGTTGACGGAATCGCGGCTCCAGCCGATCCGGATCTTAGCCGTCACCGGCAGCGGAGCCACGGCGCGCACCACGGAGGCGGCCACTTTTTCCAGCAGCGGGCAATCCTTGAGCAGCGCGGAGCCGCCGTGTTTGGAGACGACCTTGTTGACCGGGCAACCGAAGTTGAGGTCGATGAACTCGGGAGCCACCATGTCGCACACCATCCGGGCCGCCTCGCCGAGGTGAACCGGGTCCGCCCCGAAAAGCTGAACCCCAAGGGGCCGCTCCGCCTCGCAGAACTCCAGGTACTCCATCGTCCGCTCGTTCCGGCGGAAGATCCCTTCCGCGGAGACAAACTCCGTCACCATCACATCCGCCCCGTACTCCTTGCAGAGCTGGCGGAAGATGGTGTCGCTCACCCCCGCCATCGGGGCGAGGTAGAGCGGAAACTGATCGCGGAACCACGGAAGCATGTTTCTACCTTCCCGCAAAGGGGGCGATCCTGTCAAACCGGCTCCGCGATGAGGTCGTACCCCTGCGTGCCGATCACCCGCACTTCGCGGAATCCCCCCACGGGGAGTTCCTCCGTCAGGATCACCTGGCAATCGACATCCGGGGCGTCCGCGCCGGTCCGGGCGAGGAGCGGCTTGTCCACCAGCACCCGGAGCGTCCGGCCGACGAAACTCCCCGCCACCTCCCGGGCGATCTTCTGCTGGAGCGTCATCGCCCGGCGGTAACGCGCCTTCTTCGTGGAGGCGTGAACCTGCCCGGCTATCTTTCCGGCGCGGGAGCCGTCCTCCTTGGAGTAGGTGAAGATGCCGAGGCGCTCGAACCGGGTGGCTTCGATGAAATCGAGGAGCGCCTGGAAATGTTCCTCCGTTTCCCCGGGGAAACCGACGATGAACGTCGTGCGAATGGCGATCCCGGGAATCCCGGCGCGAATCCGCGCGATCAGGTTCACGATATGTTCGCTGGAGGTTTCGCGGCGCATCGTCTCCAGCATCTCCGGGTGAATATGCTGGAGCGGCATGTCGATGTAGCGGGCCACCTTCGTGTTCCGCGCGATGCATTCGATGAGTTCGTCGCTCCAGTGGGCCGGGTGGGTGTAGAGGAGGCGCACCCAGAAATCGCCCTCAATCGCCTGGATGGCGTCGAGAAGCTGGATGAGCGTGGCCCCGCGCGAGGAATCGACCGGCTGGGTCGGGTTCGGGCGCGATTCCCAGAGGTCCATGCCGTAGTAGGTAGTGTCCTGGCTGATCAGGTTGATCTCCCTGACCCCTTCGGCCACCAGATTGCGCACCTCGGCCACCACCGATTCAATCGTCCGGCTCCGGTGCCGCCCGCGCATCTGCGGGATGACGCAGAAGGAACACGGGTGATTGCACCCTTCGGCGATCTTGGTGTAGGCGCTGTGCCCCGGGGTGAGGCGGAAGCGCGGCGTGTCGTAGTCCGGGATGTAAACCGGCTTGCGGGTGACAAGATTGAGCGGTCCCTCCAGCGGTTCCCACTCCTCATCGGTCAGCGGCGAGGGCGGGGCCACGAGCGATTCGATGATCGCCCCGGCTTCCGCCACCTGATCGAGCCCGATAAAGGCGTCCACCTCCGGCAGCTCGGAGACCAGCTCTTTGGAAAAGCGCTGCGCCATGCAGCCGGAGACGATGAGGCGCTGGCCCGCCCGCTTGCGCATGCCGCGCTGCTGGTGGGATTCCAGGATCGCTTCAATGGATTCCTCCTTGGCGGAGTCAATAAAGGCGCAGGTGTTGACGATGAGGACGTCCGCCTCATCCGCGTTGGCGGTGATCTCCATCCCCCGGGTGAGTACGCCGCCGAGCATAATCTCGGCATCCACGAGGTTTTTGGCGCAACCGAGGCTGATCACCCCGACTTTCACCGGTTTATCTGTCGTTATCATGAGTTTATCGGGTATTGGAACTGCGGCGTCCCGGGGTGGCGGTTGGACGGGTGGCCCGGCGGACCGTCGGGGCGGGTGAACTGCGGGGGCGCGAGGCACGCCGCGGGGTGGCGGCGGGGGTGGCCGGAGGGGGCGTGGCTTCGGGGGTCGGTTCCGGGGTGGTTTCCGCTTCCGGAGTCGGCTCCGGGGTTTCTTCCGCGGAAAGCAGCGCCGCCTCTTCCACGGAGGAGGGAGCGGTTTCCTCCAGCCCGAAACGCATCGGTTCGGACCACGGGGCGGTCTCTTCGGAAAGCGGCTCCACGGCGGCGGGGGGCGGCCCGGGTGTCGGTTCCGGCGTCGGCTCGGGCGAGGGAGACGGAGAGGGGGTGGCCTCTGCGGCGGCCCCGGCTTCCCCCGGGTTTTTCCCCTCCAGAAGCTGGTCGATGCTCCCGAGGCGCAGGAGGTTGAGCACCAGGAAGGTGGTCAGCACGGCGGCCAGCAGCGCCCCGAGCAGGACGGCGAGGGCGAGGAGCCAGCGGGAACGCCGCTCCGGGGAGATGGGCCGCCGGTGGTGGATCGGCACGGTGAGCCCCGGGTCGTTCTGCAAATACTGGTAATCCTTGAGCGCCAGCGGGTTGCCGGAATCGATCAACTGATATTTCGACGGGTCCACGCCGAGGAACTTCGCGTAGAGAATGGCGAAGCCCCGGGCATAGGCGAGGTTGGGAAAGGAGGTGTACTCGTCCTTTTCCAGATCGGAGAGGCGGTCCACGCGGATTTTCGTCGCGCGGGCCGCTTCTTCAATGGTGAGCCCCTTTTTGAGTCGGGCCTCGCGCAGAGCCTTGCCTACACTGGCGTCCATAGGGTTCAAAATTAAATCAGGGTATCGAGATCGACGAGGATTTCACGCGGCTTGGCGCCGTCGCCCGCCGCTACGTAGCGGCGTTGTTCGAGGATGTCAACCACGCGTGCGGCCCGGGTGTAGCCGAGGCGGAGCCGCCGCTGGAAGAGCGAGGTGCTGGCTTTGCGTTCCTGTTTCATGATTTCGATGCACTTCTGGACGAGTTCCTCATCCTCTTCGGAGATATCCTCGGCTTCGTCCGTGCCTGAAAGCCGTTCTTCGATCTCCGGGTTGAAGGTCGGCTGTCCCTTGCGCTGCCGGGCGCACGCTTCCACCACGCGGCGGATCTCCTCGTCGGTGACGAAGACCCCCTGCGCGCGGGTCATCCGCGATGTCCCGGGGGGGACGTACATCATATCACCCTGCCCGAGCAGCCGTTCCGCCCCTTTTTCATCGAGGATGATGCGGGAGTCGAGCGCGCTCGCCACCTGAAAGGCGATCCGAGTCGGGATGTTCGCCTTGATCACGCCGGTGATGACGTCGGCGCGGGGCGTCTGCGTGGCGACGATCATGTGGATGCCCGCCGCCCGGGCCATCTGGGTGATGCGGGCGATGGCGCTTTCCACATCCGCCGGGGCGGTCTGCATCAGGTCCGCGAGTTCGTCGATGATCACGACGATATAGGGCATCTCCTTTTCGGGAATCTCGATCTCGTCGTCGCGACGGACGCGGATCGGCGGCGCGAGCGCCTCCTCCGCCTCTTCTTCGGCGGGTGTTTCTTCCCCGGGATCGTCCCAGGGGGCGCGCTCCTCCCCTTCCCCGGCGTTTTCTTCCTGCGTTTTCTCTTCGTCGAGTTCCTTTTGCGTCTTCGGCTTGGGCCGGGCGTTGAAGCCGGTGATGTTGCGCACCCCCACCTTCGCGAAAATCTTGTACCGCTTCTCCATCTCCTCGATCACCCAGCGCAGCGCCTGAAGGACTTTCTTGGGATCGGTGACCACCGGCACGGCCAGATGCGGCAGGGTGTTGTAGACCTGCATCTCGACCACCTTCGGGTCGATCATAATGAACTGGAGTTCGTCCGGTTTGAAGTTGTAGATGATGGAGGCGATGATCGAGTTGATGCAGACGCTCTTGCCCGAGCCGGTCGTCCCGGCCACGAGCAGGTGCGGCATGGCGGCGAGATCGCCCAGGATCGTCCGGCCATAGACATCCTTGCCGAGCACGAGCGGGATTTTCGCCCGGGTGTTCACCCAGTCGTCGGATTCGAGCAGTTCGCGCAGCATCACCTTCTGCTTCACGCTGTTGGCGATCTCGATCCCGACGGTGTCCTTCCCCGGGATCGGGGCGAGGATGTTGATCCGTTCCGCGCAGGTCGCCCGGGCGAGATCGCGTTCCAGGCTCACGATCTTGTCCACCCGCACCCCCTTGGCCGGGTAAACCTCGTAGCGCGTGATCGTCGGCCCCCGGGTGATATCCCCCGGGGCGACAAGGATGCCGAACTGCCCGAGCGTCTCGATGAGCATTTCCTGAAGGCGGATCATCTCTTCGGGGTCGATCGCGGCGCGTTCGCCCGGGTCCGGCTCCTCCAGCAGATCGAGTTCCGGCACCTGGTAGGATTCCATCGGCTCGGCTTCGTTGATCACGAGCGGCTCCACCGCTTCCTCCTTCGCGGCGGGTTTCGGCTTCCGGGGAGCGGGCGCGGTGGTGTCGATCACCTGGGGCGGCGGGCGGTTGAAATCGAACTCCGCCGTCTCCTCCCCGGTTTCCGCGGCGGGGGTTTTGGCCGCGGCGCGTCCGTTGCGGCGGCGTTCGGGCCGGGCCACTTCGGGGATGGCGGCCGGTTCCGGCACCGGCAGCGGCGCGAAGACCTGCCGCAGCCAGGAGGTCGTCGCATGAAGCGCCTCCACACTCCGGCGCACCACCCGCAGCGGCGAGACGCCGATCATCCGCAGCAGGCTCACCCCGTAGAGCGCCAGCAGGAGCAGGAGCGACCCGGCGGGACCGAAAAAGAGCCGGAAAAAGCGCGTCCCCACCCAATAGCCGATCTCCCCCCCCGCGCCCCCGGGCCGGATGCGCATCATCGCGGGCCAGTCCTTGAGGAACCACGGCTGCACCTGCGCGATGGCGGCGGCGCAGACCATGAAAACGAGAATCCACCCGAGCCGGGGGCGCACCCGGGAACCGGGCCGCAGAAGCTTGAGCGCCCCCACGCCGAAGGCGACCGCCGCCGCGAGGTACGCCGCCGCGCCGAGAAGAAAGAGCGCGAGCGAAGCCCCGATCGCCCCCACCCGGCCCACGAAGTTCGAGGGCGAGGCGTTCACCATCGTTCCCGAAGAGAGAAAAAAGCCCGTGGGAAGGTCGGCGGGGTCGTATGAAATGAGGGCCAGAAAAAAGAGCACACTCACGCCAAGGAGGAGGAGCCCTCCGATTTCGTGATAGATTGGCTTTTCCGGACCGCGGGACATTGCGGCACACTCTAACGTGCTCGCCCGGCAGCATTCAAGGATTGCATACAACCGATTCACGACGTTTGATGACCCCGATGACCCAACCACTCCGCTTTCACCCGCTCTTCATGGAACGCGTCTGGGGAGGACGCCAGCTTGAGACCCTCTATGGCAAGGCGCTGCCGCCGCAGGTGCCGATCGGGGAATCGTGGGAACTCGTGGACCGGCCGGAAGCACAGAGCGTCGTGGCGGAAGGGCCGCTGGCGGGAACCTCCCTGCACACACTCTGGAGCGAGCGCCGCGCGGAAATTTTCGGCGAACGCCATCGCGACGGCGGGCCGCGTTTCCCCCTCCTCTTCAAGCTGCTCGACGCCGCCGAACGCCTCTCGGTGCAGGTGCACCCCCCGGCGGCGGTGGCCTCGGAACTGGACGGGGAACCGAAGACGGAAATGTGGTACGTCACCGCCGCCATGGAAGAGGCCGACCTCTTTGCGGGGCTCGCCCCCGGCAGCGACCGCGCCCGGTTCGAGGCCGCGCTCGCGAGCGGCGGGGTGGAGGCGTTGCTTCACCGGCTCCCTTCCCGGGCGGGCGACTGCATTTTCATCCCGAGCGGCCGGGTTCACGCCATCGGAGCTGGAAACGTGATCGTGGAAGTCCAGCAGAACAGCGACACCACCTACCGCGTCTTCGACTGGAACCGCGTCGGCCTCGACGGGAAGCCGCGGGCGCTCCACATCGACGAATCCCTGCGCTCCATCGACTTTGACGACATCGAACCGGGCTTCCAGCCCCCCGGATCGGAACCGCTGGTGCGCTGCCCCTACTTTCAGGTCAGCCACTGGGAACTCGAAGCCCCCCGGGAGGCGGGGCCCGCGGGCGATTTCGCCGTCATCACCGTCCTGAGCGGTGGCGTGACCTGCGCCGGGGCGCATTTCCGGCCCGGGGATTTCTTTCTGGTGCCCGCCAGCCTGAAGGATCGCACCCTTCACCCGCAGGCGCCCGGCACGGCGGTGCTGCGGACGGTAGCGTGATTCTTTTTCCTTCCTTTTCCCCAGGTTCATTTGATAATGAACCCCACTATGCCCACCGCGCTTATCACAGGAATCACGGGACAGGACGGCTCGTATCTGACCGAGTTGCTTCTTTCCAAGGGTTACACCGTCCATGGGCTGATCCGCCGGGCCAGTTCGTTCAACACCGAACGGCTCGACCATCTCTATAAAGATCCGCACCTTCAGGATGTCCGGCTCTTCCTGCATTACTCGGACCTGGCGGATTCCGGCTCGCTGGCTCACCTGATTTACGAGATCAAACCCGACGAGGTGTACCATCTCGGGGCGCAGAGCCATGTGCGGGTGAGCTTCGACATCCCCGAATACACCGGCGACATCACGGCGATGGGCACCACACGGCTGCTGGAGGCGATCCGCAAGACGCACCCCGAAGCCCGCTTCTACCAGGCATCCAGCAGCGAGATGTTCGGGCAGGTTCACGAGGTTCCCCAGCGGGAAACGACGCCCTTTTACCCCCGCAGCCCGTATGGAGCCGCGAAGGTTTACTCCTACTGGATGACGGTGAACTACCGCGAAAGCTACGGGATGCACGCTTCCAACGGGATTCTTTTCAACCACGAATCGCCCCGGCGCGGAGAGACTTTCGTCACCCGCAAGATCACCCGGGCGGTGGCTCGCATCAAGGCGGGCATCCAGTCCGATCTCTACCTCGGGAATCTCGACGCCAAGCGGGACTGGGGCTACGCTGCGGAGTATGTGGAGGCGATGTGGCTCATGCTCCAGCAGGAGCGGCCCGAGGATTACGTGATCGCCACGGGGGAAACCCACTCCGTGCGCGAGTTTCTGGAGGAAGCCTTCGCCCATGCGGGGCTCGACTGGGAGGCTCACGTCAAAATTGATCCGCGCTATTTCCGGCCCGCGGAAGTGGACCTTCTCATCGGGGACGCCTCCAAGGCCCGCAAACAGCTCGGGTGGGAGCCGAAGACGAGTTTTAGCGAACTGGTCCGGCTGATGGTGGACGCGGATATCGCGCAGCTTCAGAACGAACTGGAAGGCAAGGCGTACCGGCTCTGATGGAAAAGGAAGCGTCCATCTTTGTGGCGGGGCATCGGGGAATGGTCGGCTCCGCGTGTGTCCGGGCCCTGAAGGCCGCCGGTTACGGGAACCTGATCCTGCGCACCCGGGCTGAACTGGACCTCCGGGATGCCGCCGCCGTCCGCCGGTTTTATACGGAAACCCGGCCCGAATATGTCATCGTGGCGGCGGCAAAGGTCGGCGGGATCGTGGCGAACAACCGCTCGCCGGTGGAGTTTTTGCGTGAAAACCTGCAAATTCAGGACAACGTGATCGGCGGCGCGGGCGAAACGGGGGTGCGCAAGCTCCTTTTCCTGGGAAGCTCCTGCATCTACCCCAGGCACGCTCCGCAGCCGATCCCCGAAAGCGCCCTGCTCACCGGCCCGCTGGAGCCGACCAACGAAGCGTACGCCATCGCGAAGATCGCCGGAATCCGGCTGGCCCAGGCGTACGCCCGGCAGTACGGGGCGCGATTCATCTCGGCCATGCCGACCAACCTGTATGGCCCGGGGGATAATTTCGACCTTGAGACGTCCCACGTGCTTCCCGCCATGATCCGGAAATTCTCCGACGCGGCGGAGCGCGGGGAGCCCACGGTGACGCTCTGGGGCTCGGGCACCCCCCGGCGGGAGTTTCTTCATGTCGATGACCTCGCCGACGCCGTTCTCTTCCTGCTCCGGCATTATGAAGACCCGGAGATCATCAACGTCGGCTGGGGCACGGACGTCTCCATTGCGGAGCTGGCCGGGATGGTGGCGGCGGAGACCGGTTTTCGCGGGGGGATTCTCTGGGATGACACCCGCCCGGACGGGACGCCGCGCAAGCTGATGGATGTCAGCCGCCTCACCGCTCTCGGCTGGCAGGCGCGCATCCCCCTTGCGGAGGGGATCCGCTCCGTCTGCCGGTGGTGGCGGGAGGAATCCGCGCGCCGGTAGCCCCGCGCGGCCTTGCCACGCGGTGCGATCCGCGTACCGTGTTTACCTCATGCAGGTACTCGGCGGCATTCATCTCCCCGGTTGCGGGCTCTGGCTCGATCCTTCCCGCAAGCGCCCGCTTGCCGTGGTGACGCATGCCCATAGCGATCACGCCCTCTGGCATCATGAAACGCTCACCACCCCCGCCACCGCCGCCCTGATGCGGGCGCGGCTCGGAAACACCCGGGGCCGGGTGCGGGAAGTCGGCTACGGAAGCCCGCACCGCTTCCCGGGGGGCACCCTCACCCTCCTCCCCGCCGGGCACATCCTCGGCTCCGCGCAGGCGCTGGTGGAGACCGGCGAAGGGAGCCTCCTCTATACCGGCGATTTCAAGCTTCGCCCGGGGCTCACCTCCGAAGCGGCCACGGTGGTCCGGGCCGATACGCTCATTCTGGAGACCACCTTTGGCCGTCCCGACTACCGCTTCCCCCCCTTCGAAGCGGTGCGCGAAGCGATCATCGCCTTTTGCCGCCGGGCGCTGGAAGAGGGGGTGACGCCGGTTCTTCTCGCCTATTCGCTCGGCAAGGGGCAGGAGGTGCTCGCCGCGCTGGCCGGGAGCGGGCTGCCCGTGGCGCTTCATCCGGCGGTGGCCCGGATCACCCGGGTCTATGAATCCTTTGGCGTCGGTTTTCCGCCCTATACCGTCCACGGGCCGGGCGACTCCGGCGGGGGGACCGTGCTGCTTTATCCCCCGGGGGCGACGCTCCCTCCCCTGCCCCGCCAGCGCCGGGCGATCGTGAGCGGCTGGGCGCTCAACCCCCGCGCCCGCTATCAATACCGGTGCGACGACGCCTTCCCCCTCTCCGATCATGCGGATTACGACGAACTCCTCCGCCATGTCGAGGCCGTGAACCCCCGCCGGGTCTACACCGTGCACGGTTTCACCGAAGAGTTCGCGTGCGATCTGCGCCGCCGGGGGATCGAGGCCTGGGCGCTCGGCGGGCAGAACCAGCTTGAACTCCGGTTTGCCTGATCAATCCGTACCCCGCTTACCGGGGCGGAACCGGCTCGCGCAGCACCCGGCTCTTGAAGGAGAGAAACTGCCCCGAGCGCAACACCCAGCGCGAAACCTCGTTGCAGACCTGATACGGATAGGTGGTGGCAAACCGGTTGGCCCGTGGGAGCTTCCGGCCCGACTGCCCCTGAATGGAGGAGCGCAGACCGCTTTCGCACTGGGAGACGGGAAAGGGAATCACACACGCCGCCTTCAGGCCGAAACACCATTCGCGGTCAAAGGCGTGATCGTACGGCAGCCACATCGGCAGCAGGCGGGAGACGAAGGCGGTGGCCGCCGCGCGATCCACCAGGTACATCCCCGCCCCTTTCATCCGGGCCATGTTCACACAGAGCGAAAACGACGGATGCAGGCGGACCACCGGAAGCGGCTTGCCGATTCCCAGCCCGGTGAGGCGCAGGATGTTCCAGTTCCGGGCGTAGCCGAGGGCGGCCTCCAGCACCGTTTCAAAATCGCGATCGGGGATCAGGTCATCCTCGCAGATCAGGCCGTGGCTCTCGCCCGAGGCGAGGAACATCTCCATCGCCTTGATATGGCTGAGGTAGCAGCCGATCTCCCGGGGATTGGTGGTCCGGCCATGGCGGCGCCAGTAGCGTTGCTCCGAGTACCCGGTACACGGAAAAAGAAGTTGGCTGCCATCCACGGCGGGTACCCGGCAGAGCGTCAGGCGCGTCCCGGCAAACGCCTCCTGCATGAAGGTCCACCGCTGGGCGGCGGCATCAAGGTTGATCACGTAGGCGTGCATTCAGGGAAAAACGTTCCTGTGAGGTAATCCAGCCGGGTCATGTTGGCAATACCGCACTTTGGGAAAACGCTCCGGGCTTCCCTGTCCGCCAGCGGCGCGGGCTCATGCCGTACGATTTCAGGAAAAGGCGGTTGAACCCCGAAAGCGTTTCGAACCCGACCTGCTGGCTGATCTCCAGGACGGAGCGGGAAGTTTCCCGCAGGAGCGAAGCCGCCATCCGGAGCCGGAGCGCGTGCCAGTAAGCCCGGGGCGAAACCCCCACCGTGTGGAGAAAGCGACGTCGGAAATGGGAAAGGCTCATGCCGCACGAGCGCGCCAGCGGCCCGATGTGGACCGCCTCCCGGTAATGATCCGCCATCCACTGGAGCGCCGGGAGCAGCCGCTCGTATTCCGGTCGGCGGACCGGCGGCGCAGAGGGGGGAGTCAGCCGCCCCGCCTCCACCATCAGTTGCCAGGTCAAGGCCCGGAGCGCTTCCTCCCGGGCCGGGGCGTCTCCCCGGAGTTCGCGGAGCATCTCCAGCACGATCCGGTTGAGCGCCGGGAATTCGCGGGCGGAGAGCAGGTTGCCGAACGCCGGCCCGCTCAGCGGCGTGGTGTCGGACCGGCGCGGGTCCACCCCCACCCGGGCGAGGAGCATCGCCGGGTCGAGGTAAATCCAGCTCCATCGACTGTGCGTGCCCGGGGCGCTCTTGGCCAGATGGAGTTCATTGCGGCCAATGAACGAAACATCCCCCCGCTGAAAGGGAAGAATCTTTTCCCCCACCACGAAAATCCCGTTTCCGCCATGGCAATAGCCGAGTTCCAGACAGGCGTGAAAGTGCAGGAAGGTGATCGGGCGATCCCCCTGAAGAAACGGTTCCTCGCACCGGATCGGCAGCGACGGCTCCAACGCAATCGCATGATACCGGATCTCGGAAGGTTGTTTCTGCATGGTTTTTGCGCTTTATCGGGAAGAAATCCCGGGAAACGTCCTCTAAACTGCCCCTCATGTCGAATCCTGATTTTATGATGGAAGCGGGCTGGGCGCCATTGCGCAAGCTGGTGGAGGAAGAATGTCGGCAATCCGTGGAGGAAGGGAAAGACCCCGAAGCCGTGGAGGCGCTCCGCCGGGAACTGGCGGCCACTCCGGAAGAGCGGGAAGCGCTGGAGGCGCTGCACCGGCGGCTGGTGGAACTCCCCCTCCGCGCGGATTTCCCTTTCCACGAACCTTCCGGGCTTGCGGAAATCGTCCGCCTGTGGCCGGAGGCCGACCCTCTCCCCGCTCCCGACCCCTCCCGCCTCGAAGACCAGCTCCACGGAGCCTGGCTGGGCCGCTGCGTCGGCTGCGCGCTCGGCAAACCGGTGGAGGGAATGATGCTCGGCAGCGATGAAACCCCTTCCTGGAGGCGGCTCAAGACGTACCTCACCTCGCACTCTCCCACCCTCTGGCCCCTGGGCGATTACATTCCCGGGAGCCATCCGGACGCCCCGGTCCCGATGCGCACCGGCAGCCCGGCCTCCACGCGGGAAGCGATCGCCTTCATGGAAAGCGACGACGACATCCGCTATACCGTGCTCGGCCAGATCGTCCTTGAGAACCATGGCGCGGATTTCGGGACGCACCATGTCGCCTCGGCCTGGTTGCAATACCTCCCCTACCGGATGGTCTGCACCGCCGAGACGCAGGCTTACCGGAACCTGGTTGCCCTCGGGGCGTTTCGCCTGGAAGACGGAGACGCCATCGACTGGGAGGCGATCGCCACGCGCCTCAATCCCTACCGGGAATTTATCGGCGCGCAAATCCGGGTCGATTCCTACGGTTACGCCGCTGCGGGTCGGCCTGATCTGGCGGCGGAATGGGCCTGGCGCGACGCCCGGCTCAGCCATACCGGGAACGGCATCTATGGAGCGATGTTCTGCGCGGCGATGATTGCGGCGGCATTTGTCAGCAGGGAACCCCGGCAGATCGTCGAGGCCGGGCTGGCCCGCATTCCGCGCACCTCGCGGCTTTACCATGAACTGCGGCAGGTGATCGCCCTCTGCGAAAACCACGACAACGCCTTTGAAGCCTTTGAAATGGTGCTGACGGAGATTCACGCCCTGCTGGGGCATTATTCCCCGGTCCATGCAAACAACAACGCCGCCCTTTGCGTCGCCGCGCTCCTGCTCTCGGGCGGGGATTTTCATCGCGGCATCACCCTTGCCGTCATGGGAGGGTGGGATACCGACTGCAACGGCGCAACCGTCGGCTCCATCGTCGGGGCCATTTCCGGCGCGAAACAAGCCCCGGCGTTCTGGACCGGGCGGCTCAACGATACGCTTCAGTCCGCGATCATCGGCTATCACCCGATCGCGATCAGTGAATGCGCCCGCCGGGCGGTGGAAATCGCCCGCCGGGTCACTTTTTCCTTACCAACGCGGCGATGATCGCATTCCCCAGGAGAAAGAAGAGCGAGCCGACCGCCGTGGTCACCGCCCCGACGATGACGGCCGAGCGGTCCAGCCACGGCAGCACGCAAAGGGCGAGCACCTGCCCCAGCCAGACGCCGAGGATACCGACCGGCTCCCGCCTCCTTCGGATCAGGGCCCACAAGGCCCCCGCGCCGATCAAAACAATGGAATAAAACGGATAGGGAGCATCCCACGGTTCATTGTGACCGGTGATGGCGGGAGAGAGCGCCCAGAGGAGGAACCCGGTGATGGCCGAAAAGAGAAGGGTGGAACGGTGAGGACTCATCGTTGGGGGATCGAGGGGGATTTCCTTTACCGTCTCCGGAATCTCTCACACCTGCTTTCGCATCGCCAGCCGCAGAATCCAGAGCGGCAGCGCGGCGCTCAGGAGCATCACCGCCGCCACCAGCCAGCCGGGGATCACCCGGGGGCGATCCGCCTCCACCGCCCGGAGCGCCTCCTCCACCACCCGGACGGCGGGGACTTTGAGCAGTTCGGGAGCCGGGAGCGGGTCGGGGTCCGTCAATCGCTGGGCCACTTCGCCGAATTCCGTGGACACCGGCCCGGGGCAGAGGACCGTGACCCGCACCGAAGTGTCGCGAAGCTCCGCCCGGAGCGATTCGGAAAAACTCGAAACGTACGCCTTCGTGGCCGCGTAAACGGCCATCTTGGGGATCGGCACCATCCCGGCCACGGAGGAGACATTGAGGATCGCCGCCTCGGGCTGGTTCAGCAGCGTGGGAAGCAGGGCGTGGGTCAGGCGCGTAAGAGCGCCGATGTTCACCCCGAGCATCTGCCGCACCCGCTCCCAGTCGCTCCGTTCAAAGAAACCGTGATCGCCCAGTCCGGCGTTGTTGATGAGCAGGTTCACCGGGAGCGCCTCCTCTTCGAGCCGGCGCAGGAGGGCGGCGGCTTCCCCGGGGTCCGCCAGATCCGCCCGGTGGGTGACGATCGTGAGCCCCGGGCGGGCGAGTTCCCCTGCCAGCGCTTCGAGCCGGTCCTGCCGCCGGGCCACCAGCACCAGGGCGGAAGCCCGGGGTGCCAACTGTCGGGCGAATTCCGTTCCAAGCCCGGAGGAGGCTCCCGTGATCAACGCGGTGCACTGGTTGAAAAAGCTCATTCTTTTTTTCTGTAAGAGGATTCCCCTGAAAGCAAGCCGAACCGTCTCCCTCATCAGCGACGTTCAGAAAATTGCCTACCTGACCCGCATGATTCATGAGCCCTGTACTGCAATCGCCCCAAAGAGCGGACCTGCTGCATTGAACTGGCTTTGAAAGGGATCGGGCATCCACGCATCTACAGATGCAACCTTTTCAACCTGCGCCCGCCTTGCATTTCCAGCTTTTGGTTCGCTTTCGTTACGAGTTTCATAGATAATGCAGGCTAGGGGCGTTCTCCAATATGTGCTTCATATAAATTATTTACTTAATTCAAAAACAGGGGACATTAAAACATCATATCTAATTAACAAATCAACAAGGCCATCCTCTTCACCCGGCTGATAAACTCCAAGCCCTAAGATATAAGCTTGAAGCGTAATAATTTCCGCATCCGTCGAAACCTTTATGCTGGAATCGAACAAATCGCGAGTCTTGAAGACAGGAATCACTTCAACTAATTCATTGCCAGCCGGGATTAATATCATATCCCTTTTTTCCCTGTGTTTTTTTCCATTAGGTTGATCAATCAGGTCATCAATGGATGCTGAATCCGATGTGGTTTCCATTTGCCCCGATTTAGAAACAAAACTTTTTGAAAACTTTATTTTTTCAATCGAGTTTTTATGGATAAACAATGGCCCTTTGGTAAGATTTTTGAAAACCAAGGTTGCTTTGGCATCTGGTAAATTAAAATCTGATACCTCTTTGATTTCCAATGAAAATACAGATACCTCTTTGAATTTTTGGTCAAATTCTGATTGAGCGTTCACTACTATAGTGAACTTCAAAAGAAGACTTAATAATGTTATTATCTTTGCGAAAAAATCTTTCTTCATATTAAATTATTCTGAGATACTCAAAAGTTCATCATTCGAATTAAAAAGGGACCAACGAGTACGATTGCCCTTCTCTGTCAGCTCTTTGACATCAGCAATCGTTAGCAGGTTCATCGTCAATGAAAGTATTATTATCACCATAGCAAATGTTTGCACAACAAATCCTTGAATGACGTCCCCTCAGAAGTGCACCGGCAACAAAGGAGGGGCATTTCATGGTGATGAGAAGGCCAATTCTTAACAGATTGTGAAAGCCGCCCATCTCGGAAATGGTTCGAAAATGAAAAGTCAACTCTCTCAAGTCTTACCTTTCGCGGCGACGGCCGAACCCTCCGACATCCTGGTCAACCGCTTTTGCCGATTCCCGCCATTGACAACCCCCCGTTCCCGCGAGAGAATCCGCGGCTCTTCATGAGTCTCATCGTTCAGAAATACGGGGGCAGCTCCGTGGGGGATCCGGCCAAGATCCTCAATGTTGCCCGCAGAGTCGTGGCGACGCGGCAGGCGGGAAATCAGGTTGTCGTCGTCGTCTCAGCCATGTCCGGCGTCACGGATAACCTGATCCGTCTCGCCCGGGAGATCACTTCGAGCACCGCCCCGCCGGAGCGGGAGATGGACGTCCTGCTCGCCACCGGTGAACAGACCACCATCTCGCTCACGGCGATGGCCATTCACAGCCTCGGGCACAAGGCCGTCTCGCTCACCGGAGCGCAGGCCGGCATCGTGACCGACCACGGCCACACCAAGGCGAAAATCCGCAACATCGGCGCGCAGAGCGTGCGCAAGCTGCTCGATGACGGGAACATCGTCGTCATCGCCGGGTTCCAGGGCGTGACCGACAACGGCGAGACCACCACGCTGGGCCGGGGCGGCTCGGACCTGACCGCCATCGCCATCGCCGCCGCGATCAAGGCGGACCTCTGCCAGATTTTCACCGATGTGGACGGGGTCTACACGTGCGATCCCCGCGTGGTGAAGAACGCCCGGAAGATCGAGGAGATTTCCTATGACGAAATGCTCGAAATGGCGAGTTCGGGCTCCAAGGTCATGCAATCGCGCTCGGTGGAATTCGCCAAGAAATTCGGTGTCCCCTTTGAAGTCCGCAGTTCATTTACCAACCACCCCGGTACCATCGTGAAAGAAGAAACCGTCAGTATGGAGCAAGTCGTCATCCGTGGCCTCTCGATTGAACGCAATCAGGCCAAGGTCACCCTCACCCACGTCTCGGACGTCCCGGGCACCGCGTCGCGCATTTTCACCGCGATCGCGGAAGCCGGTGTGGTGGTGGACATGATCGTCCAGAACGTCTCGCTGGAGGGGACCACCGACATCTCCTTTACCATGAACAGGGATGAACTGCCCCGCGCCCGCAAGGCGGTGGAGCCGCTGCTGGCGGACCTCGACAGCTCCCTGGTGGCCCGCGACGGCATCGCGAAGCTCAGCGTGGTCGGGATCGGGATGCGCTCGCACTCCGGCGTGGCCGCCAAGGTCTTCGACGCGCTCGGTGCGAAGGGAATCAACATCCAGATGATTTCCACCTCGGAGATCAAGATCGCCGTAATCCTCGACGAAGCGGTCGTCAACGATGCCGCCAATATCGTTCACGAAGCCTTCGGGCTCAACGCAGAGGCGGCCTCCTGATCCGCTCTATGAACCAGACACCCATTCTCACCGCGGTTGCCGGGATCGGCGGCTTCGGCTCCGCGCATCATGCCTACCTTCATCAACTGGAGAAGGAAGGGCTCGTCAAGGTCGTCGCCACGTGCGATCCCCGGGTGGAGACGCTCGGGGCCGTCATGGAGAAGGAGGAGTTCGCCCGGCGCGGGATCGCCGCCTACGCGGATTTTGAAACGATGCTCGCCGCCCACGGGGAGAACCTCGGGCTGGTGACGGTGGCCGCGCCGATCGGCCTGCATGCGCCGATGCACCGCGCCTGCGTGGAACGGGGGATCGCCTGTTATCTGGAGAAACCGCCCACGCTCGACCCGGAGGAACTCGAGGCGATGATCGCCGCGGACGAAACCGCCCGCTTTCGCACGCAGGTCGGCTTCAACTACATCTACCAGCCGGAGCGGATCGAACTCAAGCGCCGCATCCTTTCCGGGGAGTTCGGCAAACTGCGCCGGGTGATCAGCGACGCGCTCTGGCCGCGCAGCCTCGGCTACTTCTCACGCAACAACTGGGCGGGCCGCCTTTTTCTCGGCGATTCCATCCTGCTCGATTCGTGCTGCGGCAACGCCATTTCGCATCATCTCCAGAATATCCTCTACTTCGGCGGCACCGATTCGCTGGAGGCCACGGCCAGCCCCGCGCGGGTGGAGGCGGAGCTTTACCGGGCACACCCGATCGAGGGGACCGATACCGTCTTTGCGCGGGGCGTGCTGGAGAGCGGGGTGGAATTCCGGATCGCCAACAGCCACGCGGTGGAGCCGGGCCAGCATGTCACCCGGGAGTGGCTCATCTGCGACAAGGCGGAAATCCTCATCAGGATCAATACGGGGATCATCATCCGGCACGAGGGAGGCGCGGTCGAGGAAATCCCGGTCGGTTATCCGGGTCTGGACGACAATTTCCGGCTCTATATCGACTATATCCGGGGGGAACGCCCCCGCCCGGTCACGCTGCTTTCCGACTGCCGCGGGTTTGTGCGGCTCAATGCGCTGCTCTATCTCGCCTCGAAGCGGATCACGACGGTGGAACCTCCCTTCATGGTGGAGATGACCCACAACGAGAACACGACCTGCTGCATTTCGGGGATCGACTCCGCCCTCGCCGCGATGGTGGCGGAAGGGGCGCTTCCCTCGGAACAGAAAGTTCCCTGGAGCGCCCCCGGCGGTTCCGCGACGCCGGAGGAACTCGGCTCCCTGCGCGAAACCCTGCGGCGGATTCAGGCCGAAGGGACGGTCCCGAGCGCGTAACCGCTCATTCCCGGGCGCCTGATCCCTTCCGCGCGGGGATCTGCGCGAAGGCCCGGCGCACGATGGCCCGGGAATCGAGGCGATAGGCCGCGATCCTTTCCCGAACCGGCAACCCGAGGCGGCTCGCGATGCGGGTCGCCACGAGATCGAGCTGCCAGGTATGATCTTCGGCTGCCGTCGCTCTCGCCCGTCCGATGACGATGGCTTCCGCGGCCGGGTTTTCCCAGATCGCCTGCACGGTTTCAAAAAGCTGGTGGGCATTGCTGTAGCACGCCCCCGGCACGGGCTCCGCCCCGAAACGCTCCAGAAGCGCGGCGACCGGCTCCCGGTGGCACCCGGGCTGCGGCTCGCGCTCCAGCATCGCTTCCACGATCCGCAGCACCGCCACCCGCGCGTCGAGCGCCAGCCGGTCGGCTTCCCGCGCCAGCGGCGCGATCAACGGCAGAAGGCTGGCGTCCGCGCAATGGCAAAGGGCGGCGGCGGCAGCGAAATGCGCCTCGATCTTCCGGTTCCAAGGCGAAACGAGCACCCCCGCCAGGGGCGCAATCGCCACGCGCTCCCCCCACATGCCCAACACCAGCGCCGCACCGAAGCCGGCGGCTTCCCCTCCGTTTTCAAGAAGGCGCAGAAGCTCATGGCGTAGCGAACGCCCGTGACGAAAGAGCCACCAGAGAGACGGCTCCGCCTCGCCCCGCCGCAACGCTTCCAACGCGGCTTCCGGGGATTTCGCGCGAGCCTCCCGCGGATTGATCAACGCGGGGCGCCCGAACTCCCGGATGCAATGTTCCCCGGGTTTCCCAAGGGCGCCGCTTTGCCGGAGCAGCGTCCGGACCGTGGCGATCGGGATTTCCCGCGAACTCAGGCCCGTGGGTGCCGCCAGCGCGGCCGCCAGCCCCACCGCCTCCCCGATGCGCTGGAGATCCCGCTGCATCCGCACCACATAGTGCGCCTCCTGCGTCACCCCCAGGCATCGGGAACCGATCCAGACATTATCGACCCCGGCGGGCAGCAACGCCCGGTATGGGATCGCACAGCCGACGTGCTTGCGACGGTCGTACCCCGCTCCCCATCGCAGAAAGGCAAAGAGGGGGGCATCAAGCAACAAATCGTGATTGTGCGTGTCAAAGAAGCAGGCGGCGTAGGCCACGGCATCCTCGTACTGACGCCTTTCGATCAGATCCTCCATGGTGATGAGCGCATCCGTTTCAAACTGGGGCCCCTGCCGCAGCCCGAGGGCGGGAGCGATGTAGGTGGGGCGGTTGCGCTCGTCAAACCGGGGCTCCCAATACTCGTCGATCCCGATCTGTCGCGCCCGGGTCAGGTCTTCCTCCCCGGTGGGATCGCACCATCCGGCATCGAAATTGACCCCGACCATCCGCACCCGGCCCGTCGCCTCATCCCGGACGATCCGGCCCGAGCTTTGGCTGTAGGCGCTCGGCTGGCCATCCCCCTCGCGCCCCAGCCGGAAGGGGACTCCGGCAAACCGGCAGAGATCGCCATCCCCCGTCGCATCGACATAACCGCGCGCCGACCACCGCTCCAGCCCGCCGGGCCCGGCCCAGAGGGTGGTTTTCACGCGGCGGCCCTCCCGCTCCACACCGCAAAGGAGGCGGCCCGTGAGGCATTCGACCCGGGATTCGCCCAGCATCTGCTCCAGGACGATCATCTTGGCAAACGGATTGAAGGGCCCGCCCTCAAAGAGTCGGCCATGGGTGTCCATCATCGCCCGGACCCGGTGATCGACTTCGTTCTGCACCCCGCCCGGCTCCCCGTAATAGTAGCTGTGGATGCCCCCGCCCGTCCCGATGCCTCCGGCAAACGAAAGGAGATCCATGCCCACCACCCGTTCCCCCTCCCCCGCCTGCCGCCCGGCGGCGATCGCCGCCAGCGCCCCGCCGGTGCCCAGACCGGAGATCAGCACGCTCGCTTCCTGTTCCCGTTCCCCGGCGGGCTCCGGAAAAACGGTCGCCGCCTCTCCCGGATCGCCCGCGGGAACCCCGGGCAATTTCCCGGCCACTTCCATCCCAAGGGCGAAACGATCCGCCAACGTCCCGCCGGATTCGCCGGATTTATTGGTGGCCCAGAGGAAAGCCGGGAGGCAGTTGGCAGGCAAAACCGGTTGGAAAGGGTCTGCGGCACCGCGATAGAGGGGGTAAGTCTCAATACTGGTGTGGCTGAGCAGCAGTTCATCCCACCAGGCCCGTGGCCAGACCTCTTTCCACGCCTCCAGGCCTTGCACGATCCCCTGCCGGGCCGACGGAAGTTCCCCCGCAAAGGTCGCCTCAAAGAGGGTTTCCCCCTTCCAGAGCGAGGGGCGCAGCTCCAGCGTCCGGTCCCCGGAGGCCTCCCGGGCAACCCGGCCTGCCCCGGCGGCGTCCCCCTGCAGAAGCATCGAAATGCGCGAGGCGGTCGCCCCCGGGGCTTTCAGCGCCGGGTCGATCCGTCCGGCGAGTACCGCGGATTCCGTCGCGTCGATCCAGCGCCGCCCGCGGACGCTTTTCCGCCCGCTTTTGGTGCCAAAGAGAACTTCCACCAGCGTTCCCCGCTCCACCCGGTGAGCGATCGGCACGGCAAAATAAAGAACGTCGATCGCCTCCTGGAGCAGGGTGCGGTTGGCGATGACCTCCGCCAGGGCTCCATCAATCAATCCATGAGCGGCGGCTCCCTGCGCTTCGAGCTGGCTGTACCAGTGGTTCCAGCGGGAGTCGCCCGCAGCCCCCGCGTTCATTTCAAAACAACGCCCGCTTTCCCAGAGGAGATCCCCCCGATCGCCCACCAGCAGCACGCGCAGCCCCGCCCGCTTCGCCCCAAGGGCTGCGGCGAAGCCGATATAGCCGGTGCCGACAACCACGACATCGTACATGGTATCATAGACGGAGCGGAAAGGCGTTTTCTCCCGGAATTCCATTGAACGGCGAACTTTCATGGCGCAATCCTCTCCTGTTGCGCCCGCCGCCCGCAATGGATTCCCCGGTGGAGATAGTGGATTTTCTTGTGGCGCTTTGATACCCTTTCCCCGGCATGGCCCTCTTTCCGGAAACTCCGCAGAACGATGAAACCCTCAACGGGATTCTGGAGCGGTTTGCGACCATCACGGGGTTGCCGATCAAATTTTCGCCCCAGACCTCCGCATGGCAGAACGTGAAAGGGTATCTGCCCGCCATCGCAAGATACCGGCTCCACCGCCACCCCTTCTGCACGCGGACCAAACGCCGCCATCTGGCGGCCTGCTACGCGGATTGCGCCCATGGAGTGCCCGCGGGATGCCATGCCCGCCGGGCTCCGCATCTGGTCATGTGCCATGCGGGAGCCTGCGAAGTGCGCACGGGGATCTGGGAGGGCGATCAACTGCTGGCCATCCTCCATCTCGGCCCGTTTGAGACACCGGGGCCGGGCCGCTCCCGGGCGGGCGTTCCGCAGCCCAAGGTCAGGGAATATCTGGAACTGGCCGCCGCCCTGCGCGACCGGCTCTACGGCCTGCTGGCCCTCGCCCGGCGCGATGCGCCCCTCCCCGCGGAAGAAACCGCGCGTGAGAGAATCCTCCGTTTTATCGAGGAGCGCCTGGTGGCGGACCCGGGCCTCGCCGAGCTGGCCGCCCACCTCCATCTTTCAAGAAACTGGGCAAGCCACTACGTGCGGCTTCATGCCGGAAGCAGTTTTCAGGAACTCAAAACGGCGATCCGGCTGGAAAAAGCCACCCGCCTGTTGCGCACGACCCGGCTGACCGTGGAGGCCGTCGGGATGGAGATCGGCATCGCCGACGTCCATTATTTTCACCGGTTTTACCGTCAGCACACCGGGCAGACCCCGGGGGAAGCCCGGGCAAAGAACAACGGCGACCGCCGGAACAGTCGCCGTTGAAACAGTGATTTAGCGGGCTTGCCAGTCTCCGCCTCAGTCGCTGGCGCGGGCGGTTTCCGTCGCGACGCTGGCCGTTTTGCGGCTGCGGGAAATATCCACCAGATCGTTGAGGATGCGCAAGGCTTCGTCCTTCACGGCGTCCACCTTGGAGTCGCCATCCTCCTCGTCGTCGTCCTCGCCCAGCGCGGCGTCATCCGCCTTCTTTTTCTCCGGCTTTTTCTCCGCGTCCTTCTTCTCTCCGGCTTGGGCGGCGGGCTTGGCGGCAGGTGTGGCGGCGGGTTCGACAGGCGGATTGGTCACTAGTTGAAGCTCCGGCTTGTCCACGTTATCGAGCGTGATCTCCCAGGTCTTCTCCTCGGGCGCTTTCCGCTTGGCGCGGAGGGCTTCCATCGCCTTTTCGCGCGCCTTGTTCTTGGCCATTTCATCGCGCCGCTCCTTTTCGTTGAGGGAGACCGCGTTCTCGGCGATGCGCTTCTTCACGCGGGCCTGGTTTTCCCGGATGTGCTTGAATTCCGGGTCGCTCTCCACCCGCTTTTTGGAAAGCTCGCGCAGTTCGTCGATGAAGAGCGGGGCGTCCACGATCCTGTCGTAGACGGCAGGCGGCACTTCATCATGCGGCAGCGGGTTCTTGAGCGCCTTTTCCCCGATCTCGTCCTGATCGTAGATGGAGGGGAGGATGATGTCCGAAGTAACTCCGTTGAGCTGGGTGGAGCCCCCCGCGACGCGGTAGAATTTCTGGATCGTGAGCTTGAGCGCCCCGGCATCCTTGCCCCCTCCCCCGAGGTACGGGATAAAGCGGCCGATATCGAGCACCGTCTGCACGGTTCCCTTGCCGAAGGTGTGGCGATCGCCGACGATCACGGCCCGCCCGTAGTCCTGGAGCGCCCCGGCGAAAATTTCGCTGGCGGAGGCGCTCAGGGTGTTGGTCAGGACGATCAGCGGCCCATCGTAGGCGATGGTCGGGTCGGTATCGCGCAGGCTGCGCAGGGTTCCGTTCGCGTTCTTGACCTGGACGACCGGCCCCTTGCGGATGAAGAGCCCGGTGAGCCGGACGGCTTCCTCCAGCGAACCGCCGCCATTGTTACGCAGGTCGATGATCAGCCCGGCGATGTTCTCCTTCTTGAGCCGGTTGAGGAGCCGCAGCATGTCGTCCGTCGTGCTCTTGCCCGGCTTGTCCATGTCCGAGTAAAAGAGCGGAAGGGTGATGAGCCCGAGGCGGATCGGGTTGCCGTTGGAATCCTTCTTCTCGATCAGTTCGGCCTTCGCCTCCTTGTCCTTGATCTTCACCTCGTCGCGCACGATGGCGATCACCTTGCGGGCGGCCCCTTCGGTCCCCTGCGCCGGGAGAACCTGAAGCCGGACGGTGGTCCCCTTGTTCCCCCGGATCATCCGGACGACGCGGTTGAGCTTCATATCGACGGTATCGACAAATTCCTCGTCCCCCTGCGCGACGGCGGCGATCCGGTCGCCCACTTTCAGCTCGCCCTGCTTGTGAGCCGGGCCGCCGACAACGAGTTCCATGATCTTGGCATACCCTTCGTCGCTCTGGAGCACGGCCCCGATCCCGACGAGCGAGAGCTTCATGCTGATGGAGAAATCCTCCAGGTCATCCTTGGTCAGGTAGTCCGAGTGCGGGTCGTAGGTCTGGGCGATGACGGAGATGAAGGTGTTGACGGCATCGGCGTCCGTCTGTTCCTCCAGGTTTTTGAGCACCTGCCCGTAGCGCCGGTTGAGCACCTTCTTCGGCTCGCCGGTGCTCTGCTTGGAGAGCCGTTCCTGAAGGAACTCGCTCTCGATGCGATCGTGCCAGATCTGGTCGGCCTCCGTGCTGTCCTTGGGCCACGGGAGTTTCTGCCGGTTGATGGCGATGGAACGGTTGCTCTTGAAATCGAATTTCTCCTTCTCGATCCATTGCTTCACCTTCGCGATCCGCTCTTCCACGCGCTTGCGGTAAAGGGCGAAGATTTCCACCGCGGGGGATGCGTTCCCGAGAAGGATGCGGGCGTCGATGTTCGAGCCGTATTTCTGGAGGAGCGTATCGACATCGCCCTGGGTGAAATAGAGCCGGCTGTGATCGAGCGCCTCGATGTAGTTGACGAGAATCTGTTTGCCGACCTCTTCGTCGAGTTTCTGCTGGTTGTAGTGGTGCTGTTCCAGCAACCTCCCTACCGTCACACTGATCTGGCTGTGATCCGGGTCGGCCGCAGGAAGCGGCGGGACCAGAAAGCAGAGCGTGAGCCACAGAGCGGTGGGGAGAAGAAGCGTGCGAATCCGTTTCATGAAGTTGAGTCTTTAAGCGGAACCCCCGGGCGAAGCCTTCCTGGGAATAGCGGCCTCGCTTTGGGTGGTTCGATCGGCGATTTCCTAAAGTGACAGGTATGCGGAATAAATCAAATCCTCGATGCGCTCCAGCCCCCTCTTTTCCGGTGGCGGAACCGGAAAAAAAGGAGCGCCGCCCGTGGGGCGGTGGCCCCCCCTTTCCCTTCCGGTTACGGAAGAGCGCCGGAAATCAGACTTGATCGTGCGGCATTTTTACCGTCATTTCGGCAATCATTATGCAGATAGACACCTACACGGGCGGGTTGTTCGATACGAACGCGTTTTTTATTCCGACGGCGGGCGGAGCGATCCTGATCGACGCCCCGCAGGGGTCCGCCCGATGGCTGGAGAGCCGGGGCGCCCGGGTGACGACGCTGCTCATCACCCACGGCCATATCGACCATGTGGCGGACGCGGCGGCGATCCGGCGCGATCACGGCTGCAAGGTCGGCTATCACCGGGACGGGCTGCCGATGCTCACGGACCCGGGGTTCTTCCGGCGGCTCGGCTTCGGCTGGGAGATCGAGACCGTGGAGGCGGATTTCCTGATCGACGAGACCTCTTCGCTCCCGATCGAAGAGATTGATTTTTCGGTGCTGCTGGTGCCGGGGCATTGTCCGGGTTCCCTCTGTTTTTACGCGAAGGAGGAGCGGCTGCTCTTCGGCGGAGACGTCCTCTTCGCCGGGGCGGTGGGGCGGTGGGATCTCCCCGGCGGCGATCGCGATCTGCTCCTCTCGGGGATCACCCGCAAGGTTTTCCCCCTGGGCGATGACGTGAAGGTTTACCCGGGGCACGGCCCGGCCACGACGGTGGGCCGCGAACGGCTGACCAATCCGTTTTTCAAAGAATAAGCTGCGCCCCGAGTTCCACCACCCGGTTGGGGGGAAGCCGGAAATAGGCGGTGGGCGTGGAGGCGTTGCGCGAGAGCATGGCGAAGATGGAGAGGCGCGCCCGGTCGAACCATCCGGCCTGCCGCCGCACCTGATAGCTCTCGCGCCCCAGGAAGTAGCTCGCGCGCGTGGGGGCGAACCGGTATCGCTTGGGCAGCCGCCGCTTGAGGAGGGCGGGGACATCCGGTTCATCGGCAAACCCGAACCGGAGGACGATGTGCGAGAGCCCTTCGCCGAGATCCTCGACTTCCAGTTGCCGGGCGTGGTCCGCATGCGGCTCGTCGAGCGTGACGACGTGGAGGAGCAGCGCCTTTTCGTGCAGGACGCGGTTGTGCTTGAGGTTGTGAAGCAGGGCGGCGGGGACGACGTTGCGCCCGCCCGTCATGTAAACGGCCATGCCGGGCACGCGGTGAATGGCGTTCGCCCGCAGTTCATCGAGCAGCGCGGCGATCGGCATCGTGTCGCGTTCGAGCCGTTCGCCCAGAAGCCGCCGGCCGCGAATCCAGATCAGCATCACCCCGAGCAGCGCGGCTCCCATCCCGAGCGGCAGCCAGCCGCCGTGAAAAATCTTCGTGCCGTTGGCGAGCAGGAAGACGGCGTCGATGAGCAGGAAGGGAACCCCCGCGAGGATGGTCTTCCAGAGCGGCCAGTGCCAGACATGCCGGGCCGCCACCAGAAAGAGGAGCGAGGTGATCCCCATGGTAAGGGCGATGGCGACGCCGTAGGCCCCCGCCAGCGCGGCGGAGGAGCGGAACTCCGTGACCAGAAGGATGCAGCAGAAGGCGAGCAGCCAGTTGACCGTCGGCACGTAGATCTGGCCGTACTCCTCCTCGGAGGTATGCCGGATATGGAAGCGCGGCAGCACGCCGAGCCGGACGGCCTGGGCCGTGAGCGAGAACGCGCCGGAGATCAGCGCCTGGCTGGCGATGATGGCGGCCGCCGTGGCGAGGACCGAGAGCGGCAGACGCCAGGCCTGCGGAGCCATGAGGAAAAACGGGTTGCGGATCGCCTCCGGCGTGGTGCTCAGGAGAGCCGCCTGCCCGAGGTAGTTGAGCACCAGCCCGGGAAAGACGATGAAAGTCCAGCTCAGGCGGATCGGGTGCCGCCCGAAGTGGCCGAGGTCCGCATACAGCGCCTCGCCGCCGGTCACGGCCAGGAACACCGCCGCCAGCAGCGGCATGGCATGCCGCCATTCGCGCAGCAGGAAGGCGACCGCTTCCGTCGGGCTCACCGCCAGCAGCACCCCCGGGTGTTGAACGATCATCCCGAGCCCGAGCGCCGCCAGCACCCCGAACCAGAGGAGGACGACCGGGCCGAAAAGCTTGCCGACGGTGGCGCTGCCGTACCGCTGGAGGGCGAACACCCCCGCGAGCACCCCCGCCGAGAGCGGCACCACCCACCCTTCCAGCATCGGAACACTCACGGCGAACCCCTCCACGGCGCTCAGGACGGAGATGGCGGGGGTGAGCGTCCCATCCGCGTAAATCAGGGCGGCCCCGGCCAGCCCGAGCAGGAGGATCGGCGGGGATTTGGCAAGCACCCGCGAATGCCCCCGGATCAGCGCCGAGAGGGCGAGGATGCCCCCCTCCCCCCGGTTGTCGAGGCGCAGGATGAGGAACAGGTACTTGAAGGAGATGATGGAGAGGAGCGACCAGATGACAAGCGACGCGGCTCCGGTAAGGTTCTCCGGCGTGAGCGCGACATGGGTGGTGTGGGGCCCGGCGAAACATTCCCGGAAAGCGTAAAGCGGGCTGGTGCCGATGTCGCCGAAGACGACCCCGAGCGCCGCCAGCGCCATGATGGCGCTTCCTTTTGCACTCTCTCTTGCACTCTCTCTTGCGCTCCCTTCGCCCGATTTCATCGCGCCGCCCCCCCACCCCGGGAGAAGGGCGCTTCGGGCCAGACGATGCGGTATGGCGGGTTCATCGGTGCGGCGGCGGGAAGCGCTGCCGCCCCTCCCCCGAGAGGCTCACGATAACGCCGTCCGGGCACCCGGAGGCAAGGAGATTATTCCTTGCGGTGCGAGTGCAGGATCGCTTCGCGGGCCGCCTCCACCGCCTCCGCGGATTGGTTGCACAGGAGCACCCCGGCCAGTTTGTTGCCCTGGTAGTAGCGTGCCGTGAAGGAGCGGCGGGCGTGTTCGCCCTCCAGTTCGTAGCGGAGGGGCGGCTGCCGGAAATCGCCCACGAAATCAAACCGGGTATCGAAAAGCGTGCAGGCGTGACACGGCAGGCCGCGGAACCGCTGCCGCTTGCGGCCCGTCACATTCCCCCCCGCGATCCGGGCCTGCTCAAGCGTGGTTTCCCAGTGTTCGCTCCGGCGCACCCCGCCGAAAACCGGGTCCGGGTAAAGGGCGATGTCGCCCACGGCGTAAATCCCCTTCTCGTCGGTCTCGAAGAGTTCGTTCACCGGCGTCCCGTTCGGCGTGCCCAGCGGGGTGTTGGCCACGAGGCCGAGGTTCGGCTCCGCTCCCAGGGCGATGATGGCGAGGGAAGCCGGAATCCGGTTTCCCCCCTTCGTCTGGATGTTGCGCAGGACGGTTTTCCCCTCGAAGCCGTTGAGGGTTTCGTGCAGAAGGGGGATGCCCTGTTGCGCGAACCAGTCGGTAAGCCAGCGGGCCGTCTCGGGATCGAGCCGCTGATGCCAGAGGGTGGGATGGCGGGACATGATCTCCACCGGATGCCCGAGGCTCTTGAGGAGCGCCGCCGTCTCCGCCGCCACGAAACCGCCGCCGATGAGGACGATCCGCTTTTGCCCGGGGAGCATCTCCTTGAGCGCCAGCACGTCGCGCACGGTGCGCAGGTAGTGGATGCCCCCGAGCGTGGCCCCGGCCACCTGCGGTCGCCGGGCGCGGCTACCCATGGCGAGCACCGCCTTGCGAAACTCGATCACCTGCCCGGTCTGGAGCACGGCCAGCCGCCGCTCCAGATTGAGCTGGGTGATCAGCGTTTCGAGCCGGAGTTCGATCCGGTTTTCCTCGTACCACGATCGTGGCTGGTAAAGGAGTGTTTCGAGCTTCGGTTTCGCGGCCTTGAGAAGCGCGGGAAAAAGCCGGGGGCGGTGATAGGGCGGCAGCGATTCGTTGCCGACCAGCGCGACGCTCCCTTTGGGGTCGTATTCGCGCAGGCTTTCGCAGAGTGCGGCGCCCCCGATCCCGGCACCGATGATGAGGTAATCGCGCTGGATCATGGAAACCTGGGTTGGTTCATGGAACACTATGCCCTATTTCGTGCCGCCGGGAAAGGGCGCTTGCCTAAAAAAAGCGCATTGCCGCCCGCAAGGAGGCAGGCTAGGAAAGGGCTGTGATCGGGATTTCCATTCTCAATCTCTCCAAGCGCTTCGGACAGACGCTCGCGCTCGACGCGGTGAATCTGGAAATCGCGCCGGGGGAGGTTTTCTTTCTGCTCGGGCCGAGCGGGTGCGGCAAGACGACGCTTTTGCGCTGTCTCGCCGGGTTTTACGAATCGGAGGAAGGGTCGATCCGCTTCGGGGACGAGGAGGTGACGCGCCTCCCCGTGCACCTGCGGCGCACGGGGATGGTCTTCCAGAACTACGCGCTCTGGCCGCACAAGACGGTGGCGGGAAACGTCGCCTTCGGGCTGGAGGAGGCGCGGGTGCCGAAGGCGGAGATCGTCCCGCGGGTGGAGGAAGCGCTCGCCGCCGTGCGGATGGAGGCGTACGCCGGGCGGCACATTCATCAGCTTTCCGGCGGGCAACAGCAACGGGTGGCGCTGGCGCGTGCGCTGGTGGTCCGCCCCCGGTGCCTGCTCCTTGATGAGCCGCTTTCCAATCTCGACGCCCGGCTGCGGCTGGAGATGCGCACGGAAATCCGCCGCATTTGCCGGGAAGCCGGGCTGACGGCGGTTTACGTGACCCACGACCAGAAGGAGGCGCTCTCCGTGGCGGACCGGATCGCCGTGCTCGACGCCGGGCGGCTCTGCCAGGTCGGCACGCCCCGGGAGGTCTATCGCCGCCCGGTTTCGCGCTTCGTGGCCGATTTCGTGGGGGAAACCAACCTTGTGGAAGCGACGCTGGCGGCCCGGGACAACGGACGGCTCCGGCTGGAGGCCGCGGGGCATCCGCTCGAAGCGCCGGAGGGGGAAGGCGCGCCCGCTCCCGGGGCGAAGGTGACGCTTTCGATCCGCCCGGAGGCATGGCGGATCAGCGCCGGTCCGGGAGGAATCCCCGGAAAAGTGGTGGAGACGGTTTATCTCGGCGAGATGGCCCAGTACCGGGTGGAAACACCGCTCGGGCTCCTGAAAGTCTGCGAACTCAACCCGCGAACCGGGCCGCCGGAGCAGTGTTTCCTTTCGGTGGCCCCGGAGGATGTGGTGATACTCCATGGCGCTGCGTAACGGATTTGCCCTCGCCGTCCTCGGCGCGCTGGCGCTGGTGATCCTAGCCCCCGTGCTTTTGCGCCCCGGGCGGGAGCCGCTGCCCGCGCAGCACGAGAGCCTCGTCATCATCACCCCGCACAACGAGGCGACCCGCTCGGAGTTCACCCGGGCTTTTACGCAGTGGTATCGGGAACGGACCGGGCGCGCGGTGGTGATCGACTGGCGCACCCCGGGCGGAGCCTCCGAGATTGCCCGCTACCTTGCCTCGGAAATGCTCGCCGCTTTCCGGCTCCATTGGGAGCGGGATCTCGGCCAGCGATGGAGCGCGGAGGTGGAGGGGGCGTTTGACAATCCCTCCGTGGCCCCCGGCGAGGAGACGGTGGCCGCGCGTGCGCGCAAGGCGTTTCTGGCCTCGGGCGTCTCCTGCGGGGTGGATCTTTTTTTCGGCGGCGGCAGTTTCGACCATATCCGGCAGGCGGCGGCGGGGCGGCTGGTGGATAGCGGCGTGGTGGCGGCGCATCCGGAGTGGTTCGGGCCGCTCATCCCGCAGAGCCTCGGCGGCGAACCGTACTGGGACCCGCAGGGGCGGTGGATCGGCGTGGCGCTGGCGGCCTTCGGCATCTGCATCAACCACGACGCGCTGGCCCGGCTCGGCATGGAGGAAACGCCCCGGCGCTGGAGCGATCTGGCCGATCCGCGGCTGCTCGGCAGCGTGGCCCTCTCGGACCCGACCCAGAGCGGTTCCGCGGCAAAGGCGTTCGAGATGCTCATCCAGCAGCAGATGGCGGAGGCGGTGGCCGAAGGGCAGACGCCGGAGGAAGGATGGGCCGGGGGGATGCGGCTGTTGCGCCGCGTGGCGGCCAATGCCCGCTATTTTACCGATTCCGCCTCGAAAGTGCCGTGGGACGTGGAATCGGGCGATGCCGCCGCCGGGATGGCGATTGATTTCTACGGGCGTTTCCAGAGCGAGGCGGTCCGCCGCCCGGACGGCACCTCCCGCATGGAATACCGGACGCCGGAGGGAGGCTCCTCCTTCGGGGCGGACCCGATCGCCATGCTGCGCGGAGCTCCCTCCCCGGAAGCGGCCCGGGCGTTTATCGAGTTCACCATTTCCCCGGAAGGGCAGAAGCTCTGGAACTGGAAGGTCGGCACTCCCGGCGGCCCGAGCCGCTACGCGCTGCGGCGGTTGCCGATCCTCCCCACCCTTTACGCCCCGGAGTTCGCCCCGTTGCGTTCCGATCCCGGGGTGAACCCGTACGGGGAAGCGGGCCTCGACTACCGCCCGCAATGGACCGGGCCGCTCTTCCGCTCCATCGGGTTCATCGTCCAGACGATGTGCATTGATTCGCACGAGGAACTCCGGGAAGCGTGGCGGGCGCTGGTGGCCGCCGGGTTTCCGCCGGAGGCGACCGCCCGCTTTGACGATGTGAGCGCGCTCGCCTATCCGATCGTGATGAACGAGCTTCGCCCCGCGCTCTCTACCGGGCAGAAGATCGGGCAGGTGCGCCTGGCCCGGGAATGGGGCGAACGCTTCCGGAGCGCCTACCGGGAAGTGACGGCGCTGGCCCGGGCCGGTCGGTGAGCCGCGCCGCGGGCGCGCCAGCGGTCGGCGATCACGGAATCGACGAGGATCTGGCAGAAGTGAAACAACACGCACGGCAGGAGCGCCGGGCCGCCGGAGTAGCCGAGCGCGGTCAGGACGCCGATGGCCATGGGGAGCGTTTTCTGGGAGGAGAGGAAGGTGATCGCCTTCCGCTCATCCGGCGCGAAGCGGCAAAGGGCGGTGACCAGCGCGGCAAGCAGGAGCAGGCCGAAATGAATGGCGCAGACCGCCGCGATCACCGCCGCCAGTACCTCCCACCCGCTCCCGAGCACGCTCGCCCGCCCGCTGCTGAAGGAGACGTAGGAGAGGAGGATGACCAGCAGCGTCGGGGTTTTGTTGACCCAGCGGTGCGGCAGCCGGTTCCAGGTCGCCCGCAACCCGAGCCCGAGGCAGAAGGGAAGCAGGACGCTCAGGACCAGATCGCGAAAGAGTTTCATGGCCGGGAGCGCCACCTCCCCCCCGGCAAGCAGGCCGGAGAGCATCGGCGGGATCACGAAAATACCCAGGAGGTTGATCCCCATCGTCAGCAGGGCGGCCCAGGTCGTGTTGCCGCCGCTCTCGTGCGTGATGACGATGACCGAAGAGAGCGTCGGGGCCATCACGCTCATGACGAGGAGGCCGGGAACCATCGCCGGGTCCAGCCCGGGAAGGAACGCGGCCAGATGCCCCAGAGCCGCCCCGCCGCCGAAGGAGAGCAGCGCCGCGATGAAAAAGCCCGCCCCCAGCCGCCGGGTGATCTTCAGGGTGCGCGGATGGGTCTGGTAGCCGTTGATGAAAAAGATGATCGCGATGAGGGCGAAGGTGATCCGCGCACCGCCCAGCCAGAGCCCGGGCTCCGGCAGGATCATCCCGAGCACCAGCGCCAGCACCAGCCCGACGGGGAGCAACCCCGTCACGGCGCTTCTCCTTTTTCAATATGGCGGACGAGGCATCGCCGGGCTTCCTCCCGGTTTTCCGCCAGAATCGCTTCCACGATTTGCAACCGCTCCCGGGTGAGCGTTTCGGGCGGGAGGGAGACGGAACGGAACGCCCGGAAGGCCCAGCACTGGTGCTGAAGCCGGGCGATAAGTTCCACGAGCACCCGGTTCGGGCACGCTTCAAGGATCAGGGCATGGAGCCGGTCGTCCGCCTCCAGCGCGGTCCGGGCATCCCCGGCGGCGCGGAACCGGGCGGCGAGTTCCCGGAAGCTTTCCCGGCAAAGCCGATCGAAACCGAGGTCCAGCGCCATTCCTTCGAGCATGGCGCGGCACTGGAAAAGCTCCGCCCGCCGTTCCCGGTCCACGGAAGCGATCCGGCACCCCTTGCGGGCGGTCCGTTCCACCAGCCCGTCCGCCGCCAGCCACATCAGCGCCTCCCGGGCCGGGGTGCGGCTGATGCCGAACTCCTGCGCGATCGATTCCTCGCTGATCCGCTCCCCGGCAGGCCGGGCGCCCGCCATGATTTCGCGAAGCAGGAGATCGTACGCCTGTGAGGCGAGAGGCCGGTTGTCGAGGCGGCTCACGCGTGGCTCTCCGTTGCGCCCGAGAGGAGGTCGAGCAGCGCCTGAAGCCCCCGGGCTTCGCGCAGATCCGGCGTCTCGGGGAGTTCCAGCCCGAAAAAGCGGACGAGATCGAGCCCCATCAGGAGGTTTCCCGTTGGATTGAGGTGGCAGGCGTCCACGAGCAGCCGCCGGTAAACGTTCGGGCAGCGTTGCCGGAGCGGTTCCCAGCGGCCAAGGTGATCCACCAGCGGACAACCGTGGGCGCGGGCTGTCTCCCGGACGATTTCCATATTGGCCAGGAACGCGGAACCGTTCTCCGGGGGGAGTTCCGTGAGATCAAACGCATAATAGGTCTGAAGCACCGGATCCGCCCCGATCGAGAGAAGCCGCCCCAGGAGCGTTTCGAGATTTTGCCGGTACTCGTCCCGGCTGATCCCGCGCCCGGCGAACGAATCGTTTCCCCCGATGGTGATGATCACCAGATCGGGCCGGTGGGAAAGGCAGTCGCGCTCCATTCGCGCGAGAAGGTCCGCCGTGGTATTCCCTCCCCGGCCGCTGTTGAGCATGACGAACTTTTTACCGAAACGATTGTGACAGGCGAGATCAAGGCAATCAAACCAGTGCATCCCCGGCAGACGACGCTCGGTATTGGAGGAGCCAAAGGCGACCACCCGCACCCATTCCGCGGTTTCACATCGGGTCAGGAAGGGATCAATCGGTTTCATCAGGTCAAATTGTATATTGTATACAATCTAAAGGGCAATCCAAATTTTTGCCTTTGATCATCAGGAACCGCTCCGGGGGGCGGAATCGCTTGCCAGAGGGGGAAAGCGGTGGCATGATCCCCCCGTTCCGATGCGCTCCCCTGCCCTCTTCTGCCCGCTTCTCCTTGCTGCCGCCATGGCCCTGCCATGGGCGGACGCCGGCGCCCAGGAACAGGAAGGCCATCTGGTCAACCGGCTTCTGCGGCCCAATCAGGAGCTGGAATTCAGCGGATTCTCGCGGAGCTTCAACAACCAGAAGGCGTTCTATGGCTCCCGCAAGGCGAATGTGAACGCCTTCTATTTCAAGGAACGTTTTCAGGCGGAGAATTACCTCACCGGCGCTTACCACGGGCAACAGAATTACTGGCGCGGCGATTTTCGGTACCGGACGAAGGAGGCCAATACCGGGCGGAGCGAAAACGTCCGGCGGATGGAGCGGGAATTCGCCACCCGGGAGATGGAGACCAGCAAGGATAACCGGACCTCGCGGGACGCCGTGAAAGCTGTCCGTGATTCCGGCAAGGACTCCCGCCTCGCCGGAAAATCGACCGCCGTGAAGGGCCGCTCCCAGGTCCGGCTTGACGAAGAGGGGCTCGCCGGGCAGCGGAAAACGGGCTGGACCGGCGACCTGACCGAGATCAAGACCGTGGAGGATATCCGCAACCTGCTCAACAAGGATCAGGATGTGAAGTAGCCGGAAACACCGGTCAAAGACGCCGGGGCGCGTCCATCCGAATGCGGCGACCGGTTTTCTCCTGTCAAAAGAACAGGATCGCTCAAGGTCAACGGGAATGATGGGAGACAAGAGCGTCGATCACCCTGCTCCAGCCGCTCTCTTCTCCGAAAAGATTCCGGGTATAGCCGACCGCCAGCCCGAGCTTCGGAAACGCGAACCCCATGGAACCGCCGTAGCCTCCATGGCCGAAGCCTTCGATGCCGCCGGAGGGTAAAACGATATCCCAACGCTCGTAACCGAGCCCTCGTGTGATGCCCTCCCGGGTCTCCCATTGCGTGGCGGCGGCGAGTCGCGATGCCGGGAGCAATTCGACCCCGTCCACCCCGCCCGGCAGCAGGGCCGCATAGTGCCTGGCAAGGGCGCGCGCATTCATCATCCCGTTGGTCGAAGGCAGGCAGGCCGCCTGCATCGCCGGTGTGTTCATCTGATGGGTTAGCGGCACTTTCACCGCCGGTTGCCCGGCCAGTTCCTCCGGCGGCGGGGTCCGGAGGTCAGGCGACCCCTTTTCCACCAGAAACGCAACGGGATGATTTTCCGGAGCCGGTAACCCGACAAACAAGGTTTTCAAGCCGAGCGGGGCCGCGATTTCATCCGCCACCATCCGCGAAAAGGAACGCCCGTCCGCCCGCCGTGCCGGTTCCCCGATCAACCAGCCAAAGGTCTTGGCATGGTAGACAAAGCGTTCGCCGGGAGGGGACAGGGGCGGTGCGGCAGCGAGGACGGTACAAGCCGCGTCCCAGTCCAGCATCCGGGCAAAGGTCAATTCAGGGGGCGTTTCCCACAGGCCCGCCGTATGCCTCAGCGCGTGCTCCAGCGTCACGCCTTCCTTGCCGTGCGCCGCAAACTCCGGCCAGAGCGCGGCGAGCGGAGTCCCGTAATCAAGCAGGCCGCGCTCCACCAACCGGTGAATCACGGTGGTGGCGATCCCCTTGGTCACCGAAAAGACCGGAAAAAGCGTTTGCGCGGTAACCGGTTCGCCATCACGCGGGTCCGCCGTGCCCGCCCAGGCATCGACGATCAATTCCCCATCGCGATAAGCCGCCACCTGCACGCCGAGTTCCCTCCCCCGGACGATCAGACAATCCAGAATTTCCCGGATACGATCCTGTAACAGGCTCATGGATAGATAGATTTTTGAGGTGTTTTTGATCGGGGCGGAACTTAAAATCAAGCCGATTGTCGATCGATTTGCCTGCCGGGATCAAACAAACGTCTGGGCCAGCGTGTCGGCCACCATCCGCCCCTTGCGCGTGAGCCGGATGCGCCCGGCCTCTTTGGCGAAGAACCCCTCCTCCAGATATTCCGCCACGCTCGATTCCCACGGGGCCAGCGTTTCCAGCGGGACGCCGTGGCTGGTCCGCAGGCCAAAGGCGATCGCCTCTCCCCGACGGGTTTCCGGGTCGAGTTCCTCCGTAAAGCCGACCGGGTCCCCTCCCGAAAGCACCCGGTCCGAATAGGTGGCCGTTTCCGCCACGTTCTGCCAGCGCCGGGGGCCGCAGGTGGAAAAGGCGCTCGGGCCAAGCCCGAGGTAGTCCGAGCCGATCCAGTAGGCGAGATTATGCAGGCATTCCCGGCCCGGGCGGGCGTAGTTGGAGATTTCGTACTGGCCGTAGCCCGCGTTCTCCAGCATTTCGATGGTCATTTCAAAGAGATCGGCGTCCCACGCCTCGTCCTGCGTGTATTCGCCCTTCTGGAAACGGGCGTAAAAGGCGGTGTCCTCCTCGTAGGTAAGGCAGTAGGCGGAGATGTGTTCGGGCGCGAGGTCGATCGTCTTCTCCAGCGAAGCGCGCCATTGTTCGCGGCTCTGCGTGGGAACGGCGAAGATCAGGTCGAGGTTCACGCTCTCAAACCCGGCTTCGCGCAGGATGGCGTAGGAACGCTCCGCCTGTTGCGCCGAATGAACCCGCCCGAGCACGTTGAGCAGGCCCGCATCCCACGACTGCACCCCCATGCTGATCCGGTTCACCCCCATCTCCCGCAGCAACGCGGCTTTCTCCAGGGAAACCGTGGCGGGGTTCATCTCCAGCGTCCATTCGCGCAGGGAACCAAGGTCGAGCCGTTCGCGCAATCCGCCCAGAAGGTACTCAAGCTGGGAAGTGGAGAGGGCGCTCGGGGTGCCGCCGCCGAAAAAAATCGTCTCGGGCTCCACCCGGAAGCGGGTCTGCTGCCGCTCCAGCTCCACCAGAACGGCATCCAGAAACCGCCGGGTCTTGTTCCGGTCCGACGCCTCCTTGTAGAACGAGCAGTACGGGCAGACCTTGGGACAAAACGGGATGTGGACGTAAAGATGGCGGAGCGACGGGCGCATCGCCGCCACTCTGAATGAGAACCGGCGGGAATGCAACCGGGCGGCGAAAGGTTTCCTCCCTCCGCCACCCGTGGATCAGCCTGAGATCAGGGACGATTTACTTCGCCGCCGTCAGCTTCCCCTTGTCGGAGGCGGCGGCGTTGCGGCGCGCTTCCTCTTTCTGCGCGCTCATTTCTTCGACCGTCTTGGTCTTGAGCCGGGCGGCTCCTTCCGTCTCGCGAAGTTTCACGCGCGTGCCGTTCTTCTCATGATCGGCGAGGCGCTGGCGGGCGTCCCCGACCTGATCCGCGTATTGCGGGAGCCACTCGGCCTGCGCGACGAGCAGTTCGTCGGTCATCTGCCAGATCTCCTCCGGGTTGGCAACCGCGCCCGTGAGCGGATCGTGCAGCATCGCCTGCCGCAGCAGCGTCAGGTCGCCATGAACCGCCGCTTCCATCCCCATCTGCTGCACCCGCGCGGAAACGGAGCAGGTGGCCGCGCACGCCAGCGGGAGATCGCCGACGACGGGGATGTGCACCCCCGTCCGGTCCACATAGCCGGGGAGTTCGATCACGCAATCGTTGGGAAGGTTCGTGATCTGGTTGCGGTTCTGGACATTGAAATGCCCGCGATAGATCCGCCCCGTCACCAGCCCCTCGATGATGTAGGAGCCGTGTTCCTCGCTCCGGACGTATTCGGTGATCACCGGCGGCGTTTCCTTGAGCCACTCGGGGAAATCGGTGTTGAACCAGTTGCGCCCTTCCGTGCAGACGCGCAGGTAGCCGCCCGTCTCGCCATTGATCCAGCTCGAAAGGTCGATCCAGCGGGGAATCTCCTCCATCCGTTTCCGGTACCACGGCAGGTATTCGCTCAGGTGGCCGTTGGATTCCGTGCTGTAATAGCCGAAGCGGCGCAGCACGTCGATGCGGACCTTTTCCGTCCGCGAATACTCCGGGTGCGCCTCGAAAAGCTCCAGCAACCGGGGAACGAAGTCGATCCCCCGCCACTCGACCTTGATGAACCAGGTCTGGTGGTTGAGCCCGGCGGAGATCACGTCCACTTCCTCCCGCGGGATCGTCTCTTCCTCGCCGATGAGCCCTTCCTTGCGGGCCCAGAGGGTGATGACGTTGGCGATCTGCCGGTGCGCCCCCTGCACGCCGTGGCAGAGGCCGATCGTCGGCACGCCGCCGTACCGGTTGCAGGCCCAGGTGTTCATCGCCATCGGGTTCGCGTAGTTGAGCAGGATGGCCCCGGGGTGGGCCGCTTCCCGGATATCCCGGCAGATGTCGAGCAGGGCGGGGATCGTCCGCTGGGCGTACATGATGCCGCCCGCGCAGAGGGTGTCCCCCACGCACTGGTCGATCCCGTACTTGAGGGGGATGTCAATATCGGTCTGGAACGCCTCCAGCCCCCCCTGCCGGATCGTGCAGATGACGAAATCGGCATCCGTGACCGCCTCGCGGCGATCCGTGGTGGCGGTGAGGCGGGCGGGGAGTTCGTTGCACTCGATGTCCCGGCGGCAAAGCTGCGAGACCATATCGAGGTTTCTTTCCGAGATGTCGCAGAGGGCGAAGTGAGTGTCGCGCAGTTCGGGCACCGCGAGAATATCGCGCATCAGGCGGCGCGTAAACCCGACGGACCCGGCTCCGATCATGGCAATTTTTTTCATGGGTGACGGAAGGGTGAGTCTGTGTTCAAGCCAGAGAGGGGTTGACGGCTCTCTTTGAAAAGTGAAGGTAGCCGCCGCGCGCGCTTCCCGATATAGTCGCCATGTCCGATTGATAGTCTCCTTGTGAACGCGCTCACCGCACCATCCGTGCCCGTCACCGCCCGGGCGATCTACCTGCCGCAGGTTCCGGGGGGATCGACCTTCGTTCTCTCCGCGGAGGAGCGAATCCCTCCCGAGCGGTACGACTGGGACGGGCTCCGCCGTTCCACCCGCCACCCGGATCGCCCCGTGCTTCTCTTCCAGTACACGCTGGCGGGCGGCGGCTGCTTCCAACAGGGTGAAACGACGCAATGGATCGACCCGGGCCGGGGATTCATCGCCCTCATCCCCTCGGCGCACCGCTACTGGCTGCCGCCCGATGCGCAGCGGTGGTTCTTTCTCTGGCTGACCACCGATCACCCGTTTCTTGTGGAACGCCTGGGCCGCCTCGCCCGGCGGTACGGCAACATCCTGCAACTCGCCCGCACCAGCCCGCCGATCACCTTTTTTCTCCGGATGCTGGAGCGGACCGTGGCGGACCCGTACGGCATGGAGTCCGACCTGCTCCGCTGGACGCTCGCGCTGGAGCAGGCGGTGATGGAAGAGAACCGGGGAGAGGATCATTTCCTGAGCGATGTGCGCTCGCTCATCTTCCACCATCTGGCGGAGCCCTTCGGGGTCAGCGAACTGGCCGCCTGGTGCCGGATGAGCCGCACCCATTTCAGCCACCGCTTCAAGCAGGCGACGGGGATGACCCCTTCGGGCTACATCCGGGAACTGCGGCTGGAGGCCGCCGCGGAATACCTGCGGGAGGAACGGCTGCCGCTCAAGGCGATCGCCGCCGCGACGGGTTTCGCGGACGCCACGCACCTGGGCAAGGCGTTCCGCCGCCGTTTCGCCATCAGCCCGGGGGAATACCGTCGTCAGCTTCCCGGGACGCTTCCGGCGCCGGTTCCCGGGTAAAGCTTGCCTTGAACTCCTCCTCCCACTGCCGGATCATCGTCTCGGCCGCTTCCCGGCGGGTCACCGGGTTGGCTCCCTCGGGCAGATGGGCGAGGTAATCGGCCTTCCACCCCTCCGCCAGCAGGTGGGTGACCATCTCGCGCAGCGTCTGCTTCTCGCGCGCGGCCATGGCCCGGATCTCGGCGAGAAGATAGTAGGGAAGCTCCACCTGAAGGATCGCCCCCTCGCCGGATTTCGCCTTGCGCCGGTGTTTCTGCACCGCCCGCCGGACCTGCTCCGCCCGGGGGACGCCGGAGGGAGGGCGGCCTCTTCTCGGTTTCCCTTCTGATGACATGAAAACAGAAATACCACTTCCGCCGGTGCGGGTGAAGCAAGAAACTGCTTGCCGGGGGAAGCAGGCGCGGTAGAGTCCCCAAACGTTCCGACCTTCTCCGGTGGAGGGTCCGGGCGTTTTTTTCCGACCCGTTTTTTTCTTACATCATCTATGGCAAACACCGTTCTTGTTGGCGCCCAGTGGGGCGACGAAGGCAAAGGCAAAATTATTGATTATCTGACGGAATCGGCGGATGTCGTCGTCCGGAGTCAGGGCGGCAACAATGCGGGCCATACGGTGATCGTGGAAGGGCGCAAATACGTTCTCCACCTCATCCCTTCGGGGATTCTGCGCTCCGGCAAGGTCTGCGTGATCGGCAACGGCGTGGTGCTCAACCCGGTTGCCGTGGTGAGCGAGATCGAAGGATTGCAGGCGCAGGGGACGGAAGTCACCGGCGGCAACCTGCTCATCAGCGAAAACGCGCACCTCGTCCTCCCCTACCACCGGCTGCTCGACGAAGCCCGCGAGAACGCGATGGGCAAGAACAAGATCGGCACGACCCGGCGCGGGATCGGCCCGGCCTATGCGGACAAGGTTTCCCGCGTCGGCCTGCGGCTGGCGGACCTGATGGAACCGGCCCGGTTTTCGGAAAAGCTCCGTGAGCGGGTCCGGGAAAACAACGCGCTGCTCGAGAGCCTCGGGGCGGAGCCGCTCTCCTTTGAGGAGGTGAACGCCGAATACCTCGCCGCCGGGGAAAAGCTCCGGCCCTTCGTCGCCAATACGACGATCTACCTGCACGAGGCGCTCGCGGCGAAGAAGGAACTCCTTTTCGAAGGAGCGCAGGGAACCTTCCTCGACATTGATCACGGCACCTACCCTTACGTCACCTCCTCCAACACCACGGCGGGCGGGGCTTCCACCGGTTCCGGCGTGCCGCCGCACCGGATCGACCTCGTGCTCGGCGTCATGAAAGCCTATACGACGCGCGTGGGCGAAGGCCCATTCCCGACGGAGGACACCGTCATCAGCGACCTTCTCCACGGCATGGGCCGGGAGTTCGGGGCCACCACGGGCCGCGCCCGGCGCTGCGGCTGGTTCGACGCCGTGGCCGTCCGGTACGCGGGGATCGTCAACGGGATCGACGAGGTCGCGATCACGAACCTCGACGGGCTCGACACGGTGGAGACGATCCGCATCTGCACCGGCTATCGTTCCCGGGGCAAGGAGATCGCCTACCTTCCCTCGGACTTTCAGGAACTCGCGGAGTGCGAGCCGGTCTACGAGGAAGTCCCCGGCTGGAACTGCCCGACGAGCGAGGCCCGTTCCTTTGACGACCTGCCTCCCAACGCGCAACGCTACGCGCGGCGGCTCGCGGAACTGACCGGGGCGAAGCTCCGCATCGTAAGCGTGGGGCCGGGACGCGAGCAGACGATTCTCTTGTAAAAGAGGGCTGGGGATGCATTATTGACCCTCCCGTGACGCAACCATCCCACTCAGTCGCGCCGTCTCCGACTCCGCCGGCCCACATCCCCCGGCATGTGGCGGTCATCATGGACGGAAACGGGCGGTGGGCGCGGCAGCGGGGGCTTTCCCGCGTGGTGGGGCACGAACGGGGCTCGGAGGCCGTCCGCGATACCGTGGAGGGATGCTGCGAACTCGGCGTGGAGTTCCTCACGCTCTACGCCTTCTCCACGGAGAACTGGCAACGCCCGCGCAACGAAGTGACGGCGCTCATGACGCTGCTGGAACGGTTTCTGCGCAAGGAGACGCCGCTGCTTCAGGAAAAGCAGGTGCGGCTCGAAACGATCGGCCGCCTCGAAGACCTCCCGAAGGAGACGCGGGCGGCTCTGGAGCGGACCGTCGCGGCGACCGCCTCCAACCGGCGGCTGCGCCTTGTGCTCGCGCTCAGTTATTCGAGCCGGCAGGAGATTCTGGAAGCCGTGCGCACCCTGATGCGGGAAGCCCGCGAGGGGATGACGGAGCCGGAGGCGCTCGATGAAGCGCTCTTTGGCCGGCATCTCTACACCCGCGCCTACCCGGACCCGGACCTGATGATCCGGACCTCCGGAGAGATGCGGCTCTCGAACTTCCTCCTCTGGCAACTCAGCTACACGGAACTTTACATCACCCCGAAGCTCTGGCCGGATTTCCGCAAGGCGGATTTCATGGAGGCCGTGGCGGACTACGGGCGGCGGCACCGCCGGTTCGGGGCGATCAGTTAGCAGATCAAAGGCTTGGAGCAGATGAACGACGAAGGGCAGACGATACTGGTGGTGGACGAGGATGCCGATTTCCGCGCCTGGGCCATCAAGAAGCTGACGACGCCGACGACCCGCGTCTTCGCCGCCGCACGCGCGGACGAAGCCTACCGGCTCTACCGCGCGGAGGAGCCGGACCTGCTCATCGCCGACACGCATCTCCAGCCCTTTGGCGGGCTGGAACTCCTGAGCCGCATCCGCGAGCCGTACCCGAACGCCTTTGTCATCCTCACCAGCAGCCTCGGGACGACGCAGAACGTGATCGAGGCGATGAAGCTCGGAGCGTTCGATTTCCTGCGCAAGGAATCGATCCCCTTTCACCTGAAGGTGGTTGTCGATGCCGCGCTGCAACAGCTTGAGGAGACCCGGCAGACGCTCCCTTCCGATCCCCGGCTCTCCGATGAAGCGCGGGGCGAGACGATCATCGGCCAGTCCCCGGCGATGCAGGAGGTGTTCAAGATGGTCGGGCGGGTGGCCCGTTCGGACGCGCCGGTGCTCATCACCGGAGAGAGCGGTTCGGGCAAGGAAGTGGTGGCGCGGGCGATCCACCAGTACAGCACCCGGAGCGGGAAGCAGTTCGTGGCCATCAACTGCGCGGCGATCCCCGAAGCGCTGCTGGAGAGCGAGCTTTTCGGCCACGAGAAAGGGGCGTTCACCGGGGCGGCCGCCCAGCGCGAAGGCCGCTTCGAGCAATGCGCGGGGGGGACGCTTTTTCTCGACGAGATCGGCGACATGCCGCTCGGGCTTCAGAGCAAGATCCTGCGGGTGTTGCAGGATGGGAGTTTTTCCCGGCTTGGCGGGAACCAGACGCTGCGCGCGGATGTCCGCATCGTCGCGGCGACGAACCGGACGCCCGAGGCGCAGATCGCGGAGAAGACCTTCCGCGAAGACCTTTTTTACCGGCTCAACGTCGTGCGCATCCATCTCCCGGCCTTGCGGGAACGCCCCGAGGATATCCCGCTGCTGGCGGAGTATTTTCTCGCCAAAACCGGCAAACGCCTCAGCAAGGAGGCGGCGGCGGCGATGCAGGGGTACGGCTGGCCGGGGAACGTGCGCGAGCTGGAAAACACGATCCAGCGGGCCTCCGTGCTGGCGGCTTCCGACGTGATTCTGCCCAAGGATCTCCCGCTCGGGATCGAACGGCCCCGGACGGACTCCGGCGCATCGCCTTCCCGCATGGGGAGGGCCGATGCCGTAACCGCCCTTTTCCACGCGGCCCGGGAGGAGCGCGGGTTTGCCCTGCTGCCGTGGGTGGAGCGCGAGTTCACCCGGCTGGCGATGGAGCAGACCGGCGGCAATCAGGTGCAGGCGGCCCGGCTGCTCGGCATCACGCGGGCGACGCTGCGCAAACGGCTCGAACACCTCCGGAGCGAGGCGCAATGATGGATGCCGCACCGCTGGCCTTTACCCGGGCGGAAGGCGGAGGGTTCATCCCGCTCCCGGGCATTCCCGTCGATGACCGGGGGTGGCGCTACGGGATGGCGTTTTTCGAAAGCCTCGCCATCCGGCATGGGCGGGTGGAATTTCTGGAGACGCACCTGGAGCGGCTCCGGCAGGCGGCGGCGGGTTCCGGCTGGCGGCTGGAGGACGGCTTTTTCGATGGAACCCGGGAGCACTTGCTGACCGCCTTCGGGCCGGGACCGGTCTTCGCCCGTCTTTACCTGAGCGCGGGAAGCGGCGGACCGCTCGCGCCGGTTGATCGCCCGCGCCTTTTCGCCTTCGGAGAACCGCGGGAGGCCGCCGCCCCGGCTCCGTACCGCCTCGTTTCCGGGCGGACGCCGTACCAGCCCCTGCCCGGCGGGTTCAAGACGGCGAACTACTGGGCCAACGTCCGCGCGCTGGCCGAAGCCCGGGCGGCGGGCGCGGACGAGGCGCTCCTTTTCGCTCCCTCGGGCGAACCGGTATCCGCCGCCATGGCGAATCTTTTTCTCCTCACCGGGGACGAGCTTCGCACCCCTCCCCTCTCCTCCGGCGCGCGCCGGGGGGTGATCCGTGAATGGGTGATGCGGAGCGGGGCGCGGCAACCGGTTTCCGAGCGCCCCCTTTCCCGCGACGATCTCCGCACCGCCCGGGCCGCGTTTCTGACCAGTTCCTGGGCGGGAATCATCCCGGTGGCGGCGATCGACGGGCAACCGCTGGCCGAACCGCTCTGGAGCGAGCCGATCCGAACCCGTTTTCTTTCCGCCCATGGCTGACGCGGTTCATGCGTTGCTGGAACGTCTGAAAAAACCGCGGGCCATGGCGCAGGCGCTCAAGGCTCTCCGGGGCGGAGGTAGCGGCGGCAAAAACAGCAAAAGCGGTAAAAGTGACAAACCGGTGGTTTTCGAGAGCGTCCACCGGGGAGCGTGGAGTTCGCTTGCGGCGCTGGTGGCGGGCGAGGCGCGGCGGGTCTGGATGATCGCCCCGGACCGGCGGACGCAGGAGCAGCTTCACGGTGAAATCCTGAACTGGCACCCGGAGGCGCTTTTCCTGCCGGAACGGGAGGAACCGGTGGCGGAAAACGCGATCGCGGACCCGGAGACGACGGCCGATCGCCTCCAGGTGGTGGCCCGGCTTGCGGAAAGCCGGGAGGCGGTGGTGGTCCTGAGCGCGGGGGCGCTCAACGACCCGATCCCCTCCCAAAAGCGGCTCGATGCCCTGAAGCTGGAACTGGAGGCGGGACGCGGGTTCCGGCTTGAAGCGCTGGTGAGCGCACTGGGCGAGGCCGGTTACAGCCGGGTGCCGCAGGTGTCGCTGCGCGGAGAGTTCGCCGTGCGCGGCGGGATCGTCGATCTGTTTTCATGGCAACACCCGCTGCCGTTGCGCGTGGAGTTTTTCGGGGACGAGATCGAATCGCTGCGGCATTTCGATCTCGACGTCCAGACGTCGGTGCGGCAGGTGGAACGGGCCACGATCCTGCTTGGCGAAGGCGAGGAGGCGGACCAGACGGTGCGGGATGCGATTCGTCCGGAGGACCTCGTCGTCAGCTTCGACGCCGGGGTGGAGTGGGCCGCCGTCCGGATTCACGAGGAGGGGGCGGTGGAGACTCCCCTCCCCTTTTACGATCACGGGCTCGGGGAGTTCGACGCCGGGGATCTCGTCGTGGAAGCGGGAAAGCGGGAGCGGTTTCTCTCCCAGCTTGAGCAGTGGCTCGAAGGCGGCTGGGAGGTTTACCTTTTCTGTAACAACGAGGGGGAGCGCGAGCGGTTTCGCGATCTGCTGCCGGAGCCGGACCATCGGCGGCTGCACCTCGGGATCGGCGTGATCGCCTCCGGCTACACGTTTCCCGCCGGGAAAGTGGCCGTCCTCTCCGATGCGGAACTCTTTGGCCGCTACCGCAACAACCGGGCGCGGCGGCTGGCGCTCCGGCGGGCCCGCGAGCAGGCGAACCGGGCGCAGATTGATTTTTCCGAACTCAACGAGGACGATATCGTCGTCCACCTTGAACACGGGATCGGCCGCTTCATCGAACTGACCCGCTTTGCCAAGCCGGACGGGGGGGAGGAAGAGGTGCTCGTGCTGGAGTTTGCCAACGAAGCGCGGCTGTACGTTCCGCTGGAGCAGTCGTATCTGGTTTCGCGCTACGTGGGCGTGGGGAAGCGGAACCCGGCCCTGAGCGAACTCGGCGACAACCGCTGGGCCAAGGCGAAATCCCAGGCGCAGAAGGCGGTTTACGACTACGCGGCGAAGCTCCTCGCCGTCCATGCCGAGCGGGAGACCGCCAGCGGCTTTGCCTTTCCCGAGGACAACACATGGCAGGGCGAGTTCGAGCGATCGTTCCTCTTCCGGGAAACGCCCGACCAGATCACCGCCATCGCGGAGACCAAGGCGGACATGGAATCCCCCCGGCCCATGGACCGGCTGATCTGCGGGGATGTCGGCTTCGGCAAGACGGAAGTGGCGATCCGCGCGGCGTTCAAGGCGGTGATGGGCGGCAAACAGGTGGCCGTGCTGGTGCCGACCACCGTGCTCGCCCAGCAACATTACCAGAATTTCCGCGAACGGATGTCGGACTATCCCGTGAGCGTGGAGACCCTGAGCCGCTTCCGCACGGCGGCGCAACAGCGCAAGGTGCTCGAAGGGTTGCGGGACGGGTCGGTCGATATCGTGGTCGGCACGCACCGGCTGATCTCGAAGGATGTCGCCTTCAAGGATCTCGGGCTGGTGGTGATTGATGAGGAACAGCGCTTCGGCGTCCGCCACAAGGAGCGTTTCAAGGAACTCTTCCAGCGCATCGACGTGCTGACGCTCTCCGCCACGCCGATCCCGCGCACCCTCTACCTATCGCTGATGGGGGCGAAGGATATGTCGATCCTCGAAACACCGCCACAGAACCGGATTCCGACGGAAACCGTCGTCTGCGGGTATGACGAACGGATCATCCGCGAGGCCATCCGGCGCGAACTCGCCCGGCAGGGGCAGGTCTTCTTTCTGCACAACCGGGTGATGAGCATCGAGGGGATGCGCACGAAACTGCGCAAGCTGGTGCCGAAGGCGCGGATCGTGATCGGCCACGGGCAGATGGATGAGCACGAGTTGGAAGCGGTGATGGAGCAGTTCGTGGAAGGCAAGGCGGACGTGCTCCTTTCCACGACGATCATCGAGAGCGGGCTCGATATTCCCAACGCGAACACGATCATCATCGACCGGGCGGACCGCTTCGGGCTGGCCGATCTCTACCAGCTTCGCGGGCGGGTGGGCCGGGCGCAGAACAAGGCGTACGCTTACCTGATGATCCCGCGCGACCTGATGGCCGGGGAAGCGCGCAAGCGGATCAACGCCATCAAGCAATATTCATCGCTCGGTGCGGGGTTCCGCATCGCCATGCGCGATCTGGAGATCCGGGGCGCGGGGAACATCCTCGGTACCCAGCAGAGCGGGCATATCGTGGCAATCGGGTTTGATCTTTACTGTCAGTTGCTCAAGCAGGCGGTTTCGCGGCTCAAGGGGGAGAAAGTGTTGCCGAGGGTGGAGATTCCCGTGAGCCTCGATTTCGTGGCGACCAACGAGGCGGACTACCACCGGAGCGGCCCGGCGGAGTGCGCCCCCGCCTTCATCCCGACGCATTTCATCGCCGAACCGCAGACGCGCATCCAGGCTTACCGGACGCTCGCGGCCCTTACCCGGGAGGTGGAACTGGAACCGCTGCGCGGGACATGGCGCGACCGGTTCGGGCGGCTTCCCGGGGCGGTGGAGAACCTGCTCCTGCTCACGCGGATCAAACTCCGCGCCACCGCCGGGAAGTTCACCCGGCTCGAAGTGCGGGATCGCAAACTGATGCTCACGCGCGGGGGGGATTACCTGATGATCGGCGGGAAATTCCCCCGGCTCACCGAACCCGATCCCGCGGCCCGGCTGGCGGAGGTGGAGAGAATGATCCGGAAGTTTTAGCGAGGCATACGACATGGCAAAGGATGTTCTTTCGAGTGGAGTCTTTGCCGAGTCTGTAGAAAGCGGAACGATCGAATGGGCACGGAGATGTATCTTGGAAAAAATGGCTAAGGATTATGCTGGAAGCGATCCCGAAAGAGTAAAAACAGCATAAAATGCACTTATGCTTTTTACGAATATTGTGACAATGGCTCCTATGATAACCCAAAACATTCTGCGCATCAATGAGGGTTGTATTATTCTGTATTTGTGTTAGCGTTGCCTTTCTTAAGGCATCCTGCCAAAGCAACGCTGAAGGTTCTCTTGTTGATTCCCGTAAATACAACGACGCGGCAAGGCTTACAGCTCAAGCGATTCTGGCCCCTAATGTCACAATTGCGCTTGGTCGACATTCGAATCCTATTTATTACGAGCCACTTCCAAAAGGTGGTTATGCAGATATACGACCTGGAGATGTAGCAGCAAATCTAGGATTAATTCGATTTACTGTTTTAAAGATCATCAAACCAACATCCATAATACGCGTACTGCCGGAAGATATTTTTGTGAAAGCACCATCTCCCATGCCGTTAAAAGAGCCAAAACGAAGGTTAAAGTATCACTACCGTCCGCTAATTCTGCCAGATGGCGAAGCATGGCTTCTATTCTTGCAACCTTTTAGTGTTCTGGAGGATAATTTTGCTCTAAGAGATAACTATACTAAAGCCTCAGAGGAGGTCAAGAAGGGAATCGACGGAAAATTAAGCCCAAAGGAATTGTTTCTTAAATTGAAAGTGGAAAATATTTTAAATAAAGATACCACGTTCTCTCTACTTGAAGATATTGGTGCGCTTCGAATTCATGCGAAGATGCCAGAATTAAAGGCTAGGTTTGATGGAGGACCAGATGTCCAGCGGATGATTAGCGGACAAAAGGAGCGTTTTCGAGAAATAAGGGATAATCTTAATACAATGATCCTCGCGGAGGCGTTTCAAGACGATATCTACAAGTTGCAACTTCTAATAAAGGCGGGAGAAACGTCTTCAGTATCACTATCCGAAATATCAAGGCGATTGAGGGGAATATCGGAAGAGTTGAAAGATCTGGCTGAGAACATGAAGACGCAGTTTGGACGGGATGTTGCAAGTGAATTATCTCAGATTATTCTTCAGAAATTGGAGGTTTTCAAAAATCATGTTTCCGAAGATGAATAAATTCAAATTAGTTTCAATCTCAGGTTTTTTTGTATTGTTTTCATTGAATATCTTGCTTGGACAAGGTCTTGAATGGAATCAGAAAGATATTGAATTTCAGGCGCAACCTGAGGAAAGCGGTGCAAATGTTGTATATGTTTGTAGAAATAAAAGCAAACAAAATATCAATATAAAAAAATTACTGGTGCATGTGATTGTACTATTGGGGTGGCCGAAGAGACAGTTATTCCTCCAGGCGGCGAAGGCAAAATCAGACTTTCATTTAAATTTGACAATCGGCAAGGTTATCAGAGGAGATTGGTGATTGTTGAAACGGATGAGGTAAGGGGAAATTTGTATCGACTTAGTCTCTATGGAAGGATTCCTGAGCTTGCTGCATTTTCAGTCAATCAATTGACTTGGGAAAAGGGTGAACGTCGAGCCTGTAAATTTGCTGAGCTTTATGTATCATCGAAAATTCGACTTGTGAAGAGTGAAGCACGATCTTCAGATGAAAGATTTTCTGTTGAAATTGAATCAAGTAAATATGATAATAAGCTTCGAATCAAGATAATTCCCCCTTTCGAGGAGCCTGATTCAATAACGGCTAACATTAATGTGCACTGCGTCTTTAACAATGGGCGGAGTGCCGAGTATGATCTAGCGGTGCAAATACAGTAAGGTTGTCGTTGTGGAAACCTTTTTTCGTGATATATGGTCGGCCCCCTATCGGTGACTCTATTCGCACCGGAAGGGATTACGTGATGATCGGCGGGAAATTTCCCCGGCTCACCGAGCCCGATCCCGCGGATCGGCTGGCGGAGGTGGAGAGGATGCTGGGGCGGTTGACCGGGCCGGTTCCGCGGCGTTAAGGCGGGTTTTCAACGTGGCAAAAGAGGCTCGTCAGGCCTATCCCGGGCGGTTGTCGGCCATCAGGCAACTTCAAGGCGGGTCGATTCATTTCCGCGCTTCACTTTTCCACGCGTCGTACTCTTCTTTCGCCTGCCGCCACCAGGGAGGGATGGGAGGGTGCCTGAGGATTTCGTCGTCGGTCTCCTCCAGCCATTGCCAGAGCCGTGCGGAAAGGTCACGCAAGGTCGCGGCGTATTCCGGGCGCTCAGAGAGGTTCACCCGTTCCCAGGGATCGCTGTGCAGATCAAAGAGCCAGACCGGAGGCATGAGTTTCTTTTCCAGAATCCGGTCGTAAGAGACAGGAAGGGAGAGGTAATCCCCATATGTATTGAAATGCCGGATCAGGTTATAGCGTTCGGTGCGGATGCTCCGCGACGATGTCGTGTAATAATAACCGAAAACCTCGCTTCGGGGCGGTGGCGCGGCCGGGTCATCAAAAGAACCGGCATGGCTTTTGCCATCAAGCCCTTCCGGAACAGGGAGACGGAGCCACTCCAGCACCGTCGGCAGGAGATCGACGTTGCTCATGAGGTGAGGCGAACGTTTCCCTCCTGCAACGGGGCTTTTCGGCAGACGGGCGAGCATGGCGATCTCCAGACCGGGGCCATGGAGGGTCCATTTGGAGCGGGGCATTTCGATACCGTGATCGGTGTTAAAGATCACCAGCGTGTTTTCCGCCAGGCCGGCCTCCTCCAGAGCCTGTAAAATCTCTCCCACCGATTCATCGAGATGTCGCAGCGCCCCTTGCAGGCCCCCCATTTGTTGCCGGTTTGTCATGTCGTCGGCGAGGTAACCGGGGATTTCCACCCCCTTCTCCGTGTCCGGCAGCACCCCTCCGGCATCGAAGGGGGTATGGGTTTCGCGAAAGCCGACCTGAAGGAAAAACGGCTCCTCCGCATCCTTCATTGCCCCGAGAAAGGCCCGGACACTCCCAGCCACATCGTGGGAATCGCGGCTGACGGGGGAAAGTTCCTCTTTGAAGCCATACTCCGAATGACTCTCATGACCGATATGATGGATACCACAAAGGGCGGTATGATATCCGGCATCCCGAAGATAATGGGACAGGAGGCGCTCCTGCGGATTGAGCGAAAACCCCCATGCCGTGAGGTGGAGAAGCCCATGCCGCTGGGGATATTTTCCCGTCAGCATGGAAGCCCGGCTCGCGCTACAGATCGGAACACTCGCAAAGCATTGCTCAAAACAGACCCCTTCTGCGGCAAGGCGGTCGATGTTCGGCGTCTGCACGGTCTTCTTTCCGTAACATCCAAAATGCCTCCCGGAATCATGGGAAGTAAGCAACAGTAGATTGAGTGGATTGGTTTTCATTTCATTTTTAACCAGTCAGACCGGCTTCTCCGAGCGGTGGGCAATGGGGTGGAACCGCTTTATTCAGGAAAGGGGCTGTCTGACGTGGAATTTTCCCTTCGTTTTTTCCGTACCAAAATCGCTGCCAATCGGGTGTGCAAAGCTTGCCGTTCAACGGAAGGGAAGGACTGGCCCTCTTTCGTGTACCATTTCCGTTTTGGGCCGGAATCATGCCCAAGGTAAAGCCGGTAATTCTAAAAACGAGCCTCTAGCTAGCCAGTCTCAGTCAATCAGTCGTCTCGCGGGATCAACATCTGGCGGGGTCGATCCCTGAAACTTGAAATGCCAGAGGGAGAAGGTCGGGGCGGCGACCATCCGTTCGTTTCTTACAGAGAGGGGATTTCAGGACAGATAAATGATAGCCAAACACATCAATAACGCTAAAAATTGAACCGTGATATTTACCCAGTAGCTTAAAGGCTTTTCTGATCGTCTGATGAAGCCGTTTTGTTTGGTATGAATAAACCCCTCCTTTAGGGCGCGATACACAACATAAATGATAACATATATAAAAATACTTCCGAACAGCACGATTCCTATCGGTCGCCCTATCGTGATCGCTGCAACGATATTAATCACTACCGGGATGAATGGCATCCAAAAATATTTCATTCAAATCCCGGAAAGAAACAAACATGGAATGGTCAATGAAAGCACAATACGATATTCCATAAAATATTTTCCTGTCTGAACCTCGCCGTATTTCCGGATTTTCACCAGGCCCGCCAAAGCTAAACCTGACGCTTTTTACGTTTGAGGCCGAGCGCTCCAAATCCGGCCAGTCCCGTAATCAAGAGCAGGGAAACACTGGGCTCGGGAATCACGGTAAGCACCAGACCGTGTTCATTCCAAACCGTCTGGAAAGCGAGACCGTCGCCAAGGACAAGCCCCTGGATGTCGCTAAACGCCCCGTCGACCGACTCAAAGGCCACAATATCAAACAAATCGCCAACATTGGCGCTGAATCCATCGGCCAGAGATATGGAAAGGGTTCCGCCGAGGGTGAGTTGGCCGTTCACCGCGAGAGGATCGCTGAAGTCTCCGAGTTTGAAGCTTAGCGTGGCCCCCGGGTCCAGGGTCAGCGAACCGAGTGCCAGGGCGCCGGGGTTGTCATCCGCCACAAGGATGCCGCCGCTCTTGATCGTGACATCCCCGTCGATGATCCCCATGCCGCCCAGCGTCGCTCCGCTTTCCACGTCGATCCGCGAGGAACCCGTCAGATGTCCGTTGATTTCGAGCATTCCCTCGGCCACGTCGGTCACGCCAGTGTAGCTGTTTGAGCCCGAGAGGAGGAGCGTGCCGGCACCGGACTTGGTCAGGCCGCCTTCGCCTGAAAGCGGGGCTGCGACCTCAATCTCATGGCCGTCGGTGTCGAAAACGGCTCCGCCGGAGGTGAAAAGCACCTCGCCCACACCGAAGTTGGAAAGGAAATCGGATTGATCCGCGCTGGCACGCACCGTTCCCCCGTCCACGGTCAGCGCGGCGGCTCCATCACCCTTGCTAATCTGGCCGGCGATCAAAGTACCGCCTTGTTCTATTTCAATGGCACCGTCACCGTCGCCATCGAAGCCGAGGATCACGGCGGCGGCGCTCACCACGCCTCCATCCTCAATATTGAGCGTGCCATCGCTGGAGTAGCCGACCGTCATCGTGCCGCTATTCGTCCATTCGCCACTGACATTCGCGGTGCCGGTTGACCCGGCCCTGTAGCCGATGAAACTCCCGGCATCAACCACAGAGCCGCCGCTCTTGATATTGAGCGTGCCGGTGCCTGAGTTGCCCACAACCACTTTCCCGGCCCCGGTCCCGTTCCTCGTCCATGTGCCACTGACGTTTGCTGTGCCATTCGAGCCCGCCCAAGTGCCCAGAATCCCATCCATATCGGTGACCGTACCGCCGCTCTCGATATCCAGCGTGCCGGTGCCGTTTTCGCCTACCCGTAACTGGCTGGAGCTATCCCATGTACCTCTCACGGTTGCCTTGCTGATGGATGTGCTGCTCACGCCGATCAAGGCAAAACCATCATTGGAGACGGACCCGCCCTCCTTGATCGTCAGCGTGCCGTTGCCGGCGTGGCCCACATCCAGGTCGCCATCATTGGTCCACGAGCCACTTACCGTGACCTCGCCGCTGGACCCCTCGTTGGAACCGATAACCCCCTTCCCATTGGTCACGGACCCGCCGCTCTCGATCGTCAATGTTCCCGTACCGGAATTACCCACATAGAGGTTTTCGGTATTGGTCCATGTGCCACTGACGGTTGCCGTCCCGGTGGATCCGGCTTCGGCGGCGATCCAGCCATCCTTCCCGTTGGAGACCAAACCGCCGCTCTCGATCGTCAGCGTGCCGTCGCCGCTGCTCCCTACCCTGAAGTTTTCGGTATTGATCCATTCGCCACTCACGGTTGCCGTTCCGGTTGATCCGGTCGCGTAACCGATATCCCCATCTTTCCGGCTGGTCAAAGAGCCGCCGCTTGCGATGTTCAGCGTGCCGTTGGATTCCTCATTGCGACCCACGGAATTGAATTCACCACGGACATCCCCTCCGCTCTCAATGGTCAATGAGCCGGTTCCGGAGAGACCGATATACATGTCACCCGAATTATCCCATGTGCCACTGACGGTTGCCGTTCCATTGGAACCGGCTTCGTTGCCCAGAAAGACACGAGTCCCGTTAACCGTCCCTCCGCTCTCGATGGTTACCGTGCCCGTGCCTTTATTGCCCAGATAGAGATCGTCCGTATTCCATGTGCCGCGGATGGTTGCCGTGCCGATGGAGCCTTCGGCGCTCTCCCCCTTGCCCATAAAGGTTATCGAATTGCTGACAATCCCTCCGCTCTGGATCGTCAGCGTACCGGCACCGCCCCCGCCCAGATGCAACTGGCCGGTATTGTTCCATGTACCCGTGACGGTTGCCGTGCCGTTCGATCCGGTACCGCTGCCCAGCCAGCCAGATTCCGTGACAAGGTTACCATTGTCCGTAATGGTCAGAACACCGGTTCCGGAGGAGCCAACGGTCAAGTCTTTCGCTACGGCTGAATCAGAAGCACCGATGACGGCATTGCCCTGATCAATAATGGCATTGACCTCACTCCCGGGCACTCCGAAATCCCAGTTCCCGAAATCGATCCAGGCCCCGGTATCATCCGTCACCCAACTGCTCTCCTCAATCGGTTCCGCCTGAAGGGTAGCCAAACCGAATGAACCGACCAGGGTGATCAGGCACACCGTATGGATGAGCGATCGGGTTTGCGATCTGGTTTCCGAAATTTGAGAACTGAACCGGGAAGGCATCGTTGCCTTTGTCATATCGTCCCCCCCGGTGTAAGAAATGCGGTCGCGGGAGGGCAGTAATGTGATTTTCATGAAAAGGGGACTGAGTTAAGGAATCGCTGATGAAATGATACCGAGCGAAGACACAGGCAGTTTTGAGCCATTTTTGAGGGGGTTTTCCGCAGCCTGTCCAAGACAGGTGAGGACAAAACCACTCGAAAAAGGGCCAAAAATACCCCGTCTGCGTTCGAGCATGCCTTAATCAGTGGTTCCTGAAGGCAAGGATCGACCTCGTTTACTCAGCGAAGGGGCAAATCGTCCCATTTCCAATAATACTTAAGCAAATATTTTTTGAAAATAATTCAGAGGCACAAAATCCGCTCCAAAACCGGTCCTTTGCTGTTCCCGGGAAGGCGATCAATGGGCCTGACCCGAATGACGCTATACCAGGTACTGGAATAGGCTGTTGCCGGGAACGGCTGAAAGCCGCTTTTGGCCCTTGTGTCCCCGGAGAACGGGCATGGGCCAGGCGTTCAGAAACCCGGTGAGGCGGTGAGGATGCGTCTGGAACCGTTTACGAACCCGACTCCCGATCCGCCCGGAAGGGATGCTCTTCCGCCTCCAGATAACGATCAATGGCGGCGCGGAAAATGTCCGAAGTATCGCATCCTTTCCGCCGGGCCAGTCGCTCGATCCGCTCGAAAAGTTGCAGGCTTGTCCGCGCTTCCAGCTCATCCTCGGTCGCTTGCGCTCCGGCAAGCGGCCGGGCACCCCTCCGGGGCGAGAAAGCCGGATCATCAGGGCAAGGAGAAGAAGGGAAATCGGAATTGACCACGGGATTAAGGGAAAGGAGGGAAAGTAAATATGTAGCCCTTTTGTGCTACAGACAAATTGAAAAGTCAATGCTTTGGGATTGTCCCCTCCCCTTTTTGTGGCACGATGGAGCCAATGAAACGCAGCGCTCCCTCAATTCCCCTTCCCTTGCCGGGCAGGAACGGGAGACCGCTCGTGACGGGAATACGAAAGGGCGCGTAGAAAATGGGGCGTGGAAAAGGCGAATACGATGTGGTGCTGCGTTGTCGCGCCCCCAGGGCGCTCAAGGAACGGATCGAGGCGATCCTCCAGCGGCGCGGGCATGGCGATCTCTCCGAACTCATCCGCGAGGCGCTTCTGCGCTATGTGGAAACGGAGGAGGAACGCCTCGGCATCGTCGGTCCGCCCCGGTATTACCTGATGCCGGAGCCGGTCCGCTCCCGCGTCGCCGAGGAGCCGCCCCGCCCTCCGGAATAGAGCCCGGGCCAGATCCACGGATCCAATCTCCCCGCACTCCGAACTTGAAATGATCGGCGAGGGCGATAGTTTCGGCATTCCTTATGCAACTTTTGCCCGGTTTTCGTGACTTTTTCCCGGAAGAATGCGCACGCCGCAATTACATCCTCTCCACCTGGCGGGAGGTGGCCCGGCGCTACGGCTTCTGTGAATACGACGGGCCGATGCTCGAAACCGTGGAGCTTTACAAAAAGAAGAGCGGCGGCGAACTCGTCGGCCAGCTCTTCGATTTCGTGGACAAGGGAGAGCGCCACGTCACCCTCCGCCCGGAGATGACCCCGACGCTCGCCCGCATGGTGATCGCCCGGGGCCGGGACTTCAAGAAGCCGCTCAAATGGTTCTGCGCGCCCCAGTTTTTCCGCTACGAAAAGGCGCAGCGGGGTCGGCTCCGGGAGTTTTACCAGCTCAACTGCGACATCCTGGGGGAGGACTCCACCGGGGCGGATGCCGAACTGGTGGCGATGGCGATCGACATGCTCCGGGCGTTCGGGCTCGGCAAGGAGGATTTCGTCGTCCGCGTGAGCGACCGGGACGCCTGGATCGCCTTCCTTCAGGCGCACGGCGTGGAAGCCGCCCGGGTGCCGGAGTTCCTGCAAATCGTGGACAAATACGAACGCGACACCCCGGAAGCGGTCACCGCGAAGCTCGCCCCCTTCGGCATTTCGCTCGACGCCTTGCGCGCCTTCATCGCCGACCCCGGCACCCATTTCGAGAAGTTCAACACGCTGGCCGCCGATCTCGACGCCCGGGGGCTTTCCGGTTACTACCAGCTCGACCCGACGATCGTCCGCGGCCTCGCCTATTACACGGGGCTGGTCTTCGAGGTTTTCGACCGGAGCAAATCGCTGCGCGCCATCGCGGGCGGTGGACGTTACGATCACCTCATTCGCGACATGAGCGACGGCAAGATGAACCTCCCGGCCATCGGGTTCGGCATGGGAGACGTCGTCCTCTCCGAACTCATCAACTCCGTTCCCCGCGCCGCGGAGCAGCTCAAGGCATGGACGGCCCGCCAACAGGCGGCGGATGTCTATGTGGTGATCGCCGACGACACCCGGCGGGGCGAGGCAATGGGGCTGGTGGGCGAATTGCGCGAAAAGGGGCTGCGCGTTGACCTGCCGCTCGCCGCCGCGAAGGTCGGCAAACAGTTTCAGGCCGCGGAAGCTGCCGGAGCCCGGTTCGCCCTGCTCGTGGGGAGTGAATGGCCCGAGGTGAAACTCAAAACCCTCGCCACGCGGGAGGAACGCCCGCTCCACGCGGAAAACGCCGCCCGTGAACTGGCCGCGCTCGCCTGATTCCCCCCTTCCCTTTTTCCATCCAACGACTTTTTCCTTATGTACCGTACCCACCTCTGCAACGCGCTTCGTCCCACCCATATCGGCCAGACCGTGACTCTCTCGGGCTGGGTCAATTCCCGGCGGGACCACGGCGGCGTCATCTTCATCGACCTGCGCGACCGCGAGGGGATCACCCAGGTGGTCTTCCGCCCGGAGGAACACCGGCAGGTGGCCGAGCTTTCGCACGATCTGCGGGGCGAGGACGTCATCACCGTCACCGGCATCGTCTCCGCCCGGCTGGAGGGGACGCGGAATTCAAAGCTCGCCACGGGAGAGATCGAGGTGGTCGCCACTCACCTCACCGTCCTCAACAAGGCGGAGGTACCTCCCTTCCCGCTCGACAGCAAGGTGGCCAACGAAGACCTGCGCCTCGCCTATCGCTACCTCGACCTGCGGCGGCCCGAGATGACGCAGAACCTCCGGCTGCGCCACCGGGTGGTGAAATCGACCCGCGATTACCTCGACGAAGCCGGTTTCCTGGAGATCGAGACGCCGATCCTCTCAAACCCGACGCCCGAAGGCGCGCGGGATTTCCTCGTCCCTTCCCGGCTCAACCCGGGAACGTTCTACGCGCTCCCGCAGGCGCCCCAGCAATACAAGCAGCTTCTTCAGGTCGCGGGGCTGGAGAAATATTTCCAGATCGCCCGCTGTTTCCGGGATGAAGACCTGCGCGCGGACCGCCAGCCGGAGTTCAGCCAGATCGACGTGGAAGCCTCCTTCACCACGGAGGAGGAGATCCGGACGCTCATCGAGGGGCTGCTCTCCCGCATCTTCCGGGAAGCGCACGGGGTGGAAATCCCGACACCCTTCCCCTGCCTCCCCTACAGCGACGCGATGAACCGCTTCGGCTCCGACAAACCGGACCTCCGGTTCGGGGTGGAACTGGTGGAACTGAGCGATCTTTTCGGCGAGTCGCAGTTCAAGGTGTTCCGGTCCGTGATCGAGGGCGGCGGGGTGATCAAGGCGATCAACGCCAAGGGAGCCGCCGGGGCGTTCTCCAAGGAACAGCTCAAGAAGTGGGAAGAATGGGTGAAGGTGGAATTCGGCGCCAAGGGGCTCGCCTACATCCGCCTCAAGGACGGGGTGTGGGAATCGCCGATCGTCAAATTTTTGGGTGAGAGCGAAAAAGCCGCGCTGGCGGAGCGGATGGGCTTTGAGGAAGGGGACGTTCTCTTCTTCGGTGCGGGAGAGTGGGAGCAGGTGGTCACGATTCTGGGCCGCGTGCGCCTGCGTGTTTCCGAACTCCTCGGGCTTACCGAAGGCAGCAAGGAACTCAACTTCCTCTGGGTGGTTGATTTCCCGCTGCTGGCATGGAGCGCGGAGGACAACCGGTGGGTGGCCGTTCACCATCCCTTTACCCGGCCCAAGGCGGACGACCTGCCGCTGCTCGAACAGGGCGAGTACGGCAAAATCCGCGCGGCGGCCTACGATGTGGTGCTCAACGGCGTGGAACTCGGCGGCGGCTCCATCCGGATTCACGAACGCGAGCTTCAGGCGCGGATGTTCGAGGCGCTCGGCGTCGGCGCGGAAGAGCAGCAGGAGAAATTCGGCCATCTTCTCAAGGCGTTCAGCTTCGGCGCGCCGCCGCACGGAGGGATCGCCCTCGGGCTCGACCGTCTGGTGATGCTGCTTGCCGGGGCGGAATCCATCCGCGAAGTGATCGCCTTCCCGAAGAACAACCGGGGCGTGGACCTGATGACGCAATCCCCCGTGGAGGTCGATTTCAAGCAACTGCGCGAGCTTTACATCCAGAGCACGGTCAAGAAGAAGTAAGGCCGGAGGGAACGGCCCGGCTGCTCACGCCTGCCCTGCTCCCTCGGTCCTGCCGTCATACGGATCATAGAGGTCATCCCGATTGTCCTTGCGAGGGTTTGACGCCGTTGCGGCATGGTGGATTTCTTCCCGATGATCGGCTTGGCTTCTTTCCCCGGCGATCAGGCCGATCCAGTCGCCCGGGCGGCCATGGCGCATTTCCCGCAGATGCTTGAGTGAAACATCCGGGGGGATCGTGCCATGCCCCCTTTTGGGAACCGCCACCCTCTGTGCCAGATAAATGCCGAAATGTCCGCTGCACCGATAAGCAAGAAAGCACGCCGCGGCGATATAAAGACTGTTGGCCGCACCGAACAACTCAATCCCCATGATGGTGCAGGCCAACGGCGTGTTCGCCGCCCCGGCAAAGATCGCCACAAAACCGATGGCCGCGAATAAATCCGGCGGCGCACCGAACACCCAGGCCAGCGCATTGCCCAGGGCCGCCCCCACGAAAAACAGGGGCGTCACCTCCCCTCCCTTGAAGCCCGCGCTCAAGGTAACGACAGTGAACACAAGCTTCCACCACCACGCCCACGGATGCACTTCATTCGTCGTAAACAGGGAAGTAATCGTGACATCGGAAGGGTTTGGCGAAGTAATCCCCAGACCAATGTACTCCCTGGTGCCCAGGAAAAGAACGAGGCCGATGATGATGACCCCACCGAGAGCGGGACGCAGGGGCGCGTAAGGGCAAAGCTTCCGGAACAACGAAGAGAGCTGATGCGCCATCTCCGAAAAGAGCCTGCTTGCGCAGCCGAAGGCGACGGCGGCAACCAACACCTTCCCCATCAACAACCATTCCAGATGGAACGTTTGGGCCGGGACCATGGCTTCGCTCATGTAAACCATGTGATAATGCGCATGCCCAACACCCCAGGCATGGCAGATCCAGTCTCCGGTGACCGCCGCCATAAAACACGGAATCAAGGCATCATGGCGAATCTGCCCGATGGCGGCCACTTCCAGCGCGAAGATCGCGCCCGCCAGCGGGGTGCCAAAGATCGCCCCGAAGCCCGAAGCCATCCCCGCCATCAGCATGATGCGCAGGTCGGAGGACTCCAGCCTGAAAAATCGCGCAAACGCGCTGGCGATACTCCCTCCCATCTGCACCGCCGTGGCTTCCCGCCCGGCCGAACCGCCAAAGAGATGGGTGACAATCGTTGCCCCCAGAATGAGCGGAGCCATCCGCCGGGGTACTCCCCCGCCCGGCTCGTGAATCTGCTCCATGATCAGGTTGTTCCCCTCTTCCGCGGACTTTCCGAACCAGTGGTAGACACAACCCACCGCCACCCCCGCGACGGGGAGCAGGAACAAAAGCCAGGCATGGTCGAAGCGGAGCGCGGTCACGCGATCCAGGCTCCAGTGGAAGAGGGCGCAGGCTGATCCGACAGCCACCGCCATGGGAATGATCAGCGCGGGCCACTTCAAAAGCTTCAAACCCCGGAGGGAGAGCAGCGCAGTCGTCCTGTGATGAAGGAGCCTCCTGTAAATGGTCGGGCTATCTGGATTCCGGTAAAATTTCAACATGACTCCACCGCAAAAAAGTAGGAGTCATCAGCCATGTCCGGCGGTTTTTGGCGGTTTTTTTTGGCGGTTCGGCCCCGAACGGGACCCGGCAGAACCCATTGCCGTTACAAACGGTGAAACGATGCAATACTCAGGTCAATCATTTTTTGCGCGCGTTTTTGAGGTTTTGAGGGGTGATTTCAGGTTTGCATCCACCCCGGTTCCGGGAGATGATGGCCGGAAGGAAACGATCGGGGGAAATTAACTTTGAACTTTTTGAAAGGCCTATGAATGAGCCAGCCAAATCCAGTCGCCGCGATCTGATCATCGGCATCCTCGTGGGGGTGATCGCCATCGGCTTCATTTTTTACGGTATCCTGAGCATGGGATTCCGGGTTTCCGGCCATACGCTCACGGGCAGGATTGTGGAGAAACAGTTCACGCCGCGCCCGGAGGAGCAGGTTTCCATCTCCATCGGCCGCAAGGAAATCCGCGCGGAAAAGCTCGATGGGGTTTACCTCTTCAAGGTGGACGCCAACGGGCGGCTTTATAATGTCGAGGTCCGCAAGGAAACCTACGACGCCAACGAGGTCGGCAATTCGTTTACATTCCCCAAGCCGGAGGAGTAGCCGGTTCGCGAATCATCCGGATATGAAAACACTCGGCTACGCGGCCCGCTCCCGGGAATCCGCCCTGACCCCGTTCGCCTTTGAGCGGCGGGAGCTTCGCTCCGACGACGTCGCCATGGAGATCCTCTATTGCGGCGTCTGCCATTCGGACCTTCACCAAGTCCGCGACGACTGGCACGGCACCGTTTACCCGATCGTCCCCGGTCACGAAATCATCGGGCGCGTCACCGCGGTCGGTAGCGCCGTGAGCCGCCACCGCGCGGGCGATCTCGTGGCCGTCGGTTGCATGGTCGATTCATGCATGGAATGCGACCAGTGCCGCAAGGGGGAGGAACAGCTTTGCCGCGAAGGGATGACGCTCACCTACAACAGCCCCGACCGGCGCACCGGGCAGATCACCTACGGCGGTTATTCCGGATACCTGGTGGTACGCGAAGAATTCGTCCTGCGCGTTCCCGAAGGGCTCGACCCCGCCCGCGCCGCGCCCCTGCTCTGCGCGGGGATCACGACCTGGTCGCCGCTGCGCCTCTGGAACGCCGGCCCGGGAAGCCGGGTGGGCGTGATCGGCCTCGGCGGCCTGGGGCACATGGCCGTCAAGCTCGCACAGGGGCTCGGCGCGGAGGTCACCGTCATCAGCCGCACCGCGGAAAAGAAGGGGGATGCCCTGGCGCTCGGCGCGGATCGTTTTCTGGTCTCCGGCGATGAAGCGGAAATGGCGGCGGCAGCCAGCCGTTTCGATCTCATCATCGACACCGTTCCCGTCCGCCACGACCTGAACCCCTACCTGCCGCTGCTCGATATTGACGGGACGCTGGTGCTCGTCGGCCAGCTTGGCCCGGTGGCGGAGCCGGATACGGTCCCCCTCGTCATGGGGCGGCGGCGGATCGCCGGTTCCCCGATCGGGGGCATCCGCCAGACGCAGGAGCTGCTCGATTTCTGCGCGCGCAAAAACATCCTCCCGGAGTGCGAGATCATCCGGATGGACGGGATCAACGAAGCCTTTGAGCGGCTGGCGCGGGCGGATGTCCGCTATCGGTTTGTGATTGATATGGCATCCCTGCAAGGGTGATGCTTCGCCGCAATGACCGAAGCCTCCTGGTTTGATCCCGCCTTTGCCTGGCTGCCCGGGGCGCTCCTGGGCGTCATCGGCGGGGCGTACGGCGGGCTCGTGGGCCTTCTTTTCGCCCAGTCCCAGCGGAAAAAGCGGCTCATCGGGCTCTCGATCCTCCAGATCGGCTATGTCCTGATGTTCGGCGGCTCGCTCGGGATGCTGGGAGCCGGGCTGATCGCCTTTTTCTCCGGCCAGCCGTATGGCGTCTGGTATGGCCTCGGCTGGCCCGGGCTCACGGGGACGATCGTCTTCGGCGCGCTTTACACGATCCTCTTCCGCCTGCCCCGGCAGATGGAAGTCCGGTGGCGGGAGGAAGCGCCGGACCGCTCAGAGCGGTGAATCAAGCTCCCCTTTTTGGTCCATGAGGCGGGTGAACCCCTCCATGGCCTCGATGATTCCCGGGGTGCGGGTCGTGACGTTTTTGACCAGCTTCTCGTAATTGTCCGGGTTGCGCCGGGCGAGTTCGGCCAGCGCCATGAAGACTGCCAGTGCGTTGTTGAGGGTGTGCTTCAACTCGCCGAACTGCTTGCGAAAGGATTGCCACTCCTCCTGGGTGAATGTGACGGAATCAGGTTGCATCGGCGCGTTAAAATTGCAGGAAGGATGCCATACCCCGCCTTTATCGCCGGTTTCCTTCCGCTCAACAAGCCCGATTTCGGGCTGTTCAAATCGCCCGCTTTTGCGAAAGTGACCGCAGCCCCGTCAAGATCCGGTTTGGCGGGCCAACTCGTGATGAAAACGCTCTGCCTCGCCTTGATTTCGCTCGCCCTTGCCCTTGCTCCCCGCGGTGCCGCCGCCTCGGAACCGGAGTTTCGCGCGGCGTGGGTCGCCTCGGTTTACAACATCGACTGGCCTTCCAAGGCCGGTCTGCCCGCCGAAACCCAGAAGGCGGAACTGCGCCGGATGCTCGATCGCGCCGCCGCCCTCAACCTGAACGCCATCCTGCTTCAGGTCCGGCCGGAGAGCGACGCGCTCTACCGCTCCGAGCACGAGCCCTGGTCGCGCTTCCTGACCGGCAAACAGGGGGTCTCCCCCGGGTACGATCCGCTGGCGTACGCCATCAAGGAGGCGCACGCCCGGGGGCTGGAGCTTCACGCCTGGATCAACCCGTTCCGCGCCGCCGCCAATGCCAGGACGCCGCTGGCCCCGGGTCACATCGCCAAACGCCGGCCGGACTGGGTGCGCCGCTTTGACAACCAGCTCTGGATCGACCCGGGCGACCCCGAAGCCCGCCGCTACGTCATCTCCATCATGGCGGATATCGCCCGCCGCTACCCGGTGGACGGGATTCATATCGACGACTATTTCTACCCTTACCCGAAGGGGAAAGCCGTCTTCAACGACGACGCCACCGCCCGCCGCTACGCCGCCGGAAAGACCCGGGGCGAATGGCGGCGCGAGAACATCAACGATTTCGTGAGAACGATGTATTTCACCCTCAAGAAAATCCGTCCCTCGGCCAAGATCGGGATCAGCCCCTTCGGCATCTGGCGGCCCGGGGTGCCCTCCACGGTGGAGGGAAAGCTGGACGCCTACGGGGAGCTTTTTGCCGATTCGCGCAAATGGCTCGCCGAAGGATGGTGCGATTATCTCGCCCCGCAGCTCTACTGGAGCATTGATTCCCCGCAGCCTTTCCCCGACCTCCTCGCCTGGTGGCGCGCCCAGAGCCACGGCAAGGCGGTCTGGCCCGGCATCGCGCCCACCCGGATCGGCCCGAACCGTTCGGCCCAGGAAATCGTCAACCAGATCGCGCTCACGCGCCGGGGGCGTTTCCACGGAGCCCCGGGGCATATCCACTGGAGCATGAAATCGCTGATGACCAATCAGGGAGGCGTGGCGGACCGGCTCCGTTCCGGCCCGTACGCGCGGAAAGCGCCTGCGCCATAGCGCCACAACTCCACCATACCATACCACGCCACGCCATCCCGGCTCCCGGTCACCCTTTTTTTGGCTGCGCGGGATTGCGCCAGCGGGGCAGCTTCTTCCGGTAAGCCACGAGGCTCACCAGATGCCCCGCCACCGGGATCGTCAGGAACTGGAAGAGGATGGCGAGGAGAAAGCGGGGATCGTCCGCGGCGTCGAGCATCAGCATGGAGCCGGTGAGCAGCAGCGCCATCCCGAGCGTGAGCGCCTTGGAGACGGCATGGGCGCGGCAGAGCATGTCCGGGAGGCGCAGCACGCCGAGCGCCGCCACGCCGGTAAACCCGAGCCCGATCACGATGAGCCCGCAGCCGCTCAGGCGCCAAAGTTCACTCAGGTCCATTCCCCTCCCCTCCTCTCATCAGGTAAAGCGTCAGGGCCACCGTGCTCAGGAAGCCGAGCAGCGAGATGACCAGAATCCAGTCCAGGAAAACCGTGCTCTCCCACATCACCCCGAGCAGAAGGGTGATCCCGAGCGTGCAGACGATCACCAGATCGAGCCCGAGCATCCGGTCCAGGATGGTGGGGCCGCGCAGGCTCCGGTAGAGGCCGCACCCCATCGCCCCGAGCAGGAGCAGGCTGCCAAGCTGGAAAAGAAGAGGATTCATCGGGTAAAGGCGAGGATGGCGGCGCGCAGGGTGGTGTCGATCCCCTGGCGAACGGCGTCCGGATCGCGCGCGTCGAGGGCATGGATGACGAGGGTTTGGCCGTCGTCGGAAACCTCCACGCTCGTGGTCCCCGGCGTGAGGGTGATGCAGTGGCTCAGGAGCAGGATCTCCCCGGTGCGCAGGCCGCTCAGGTCGTAGGTGATGAAATCGGGGTAAAGCGTCTCCCTTGATTCGAAGAGGACGGTGCGGGCCACGGTCAGGTTCGATTTCAGGAATTCCCGGGCGAAGACGAAGAGAAAGCGGAGGAACCCCAAAACCCGGCGCACATAGGCATCCACCCCGAAAACCCGGCGCAGGGCCATCAGCGTGGCGAAGGTCAACACCAGCCCGACCAGAAACCGCCCGAGGGAAGGATCGCCCAGGGCGGTCCAGAGCAGCGCCAGCGCGAGATGAATGAGCAGACCTTTCATGGAGCGGGAGCGGTAAGGGCGGAGCGGACATCGTGGATATACCCCGCCCGGTCGGCGGCGGTCTCGGCGGCGACCCGGGAGAGCCGGTAGACCGGTTCCGCCCCGAGCCCGATTCCGAGGGAGATGAGCGTCATCACCGCCGCCACCGCCACCAGCCGCCGGGTGAGGCGCGGTTGCGGGTGAAAGGCGGCCCGGGGGTTCTCCTTCCAGAACGCGCCATCCCAGATTTTGAGCATGGAAAGGAGCGTGAGCAGCCCCGCCGCAAGCGCCGCCCCGGCCAGAACGAACTCCCCTTTCCCGAACGCGGCGATCACGATGAGCAGCTTGCCCCAGAAACCGCTCAGCGGCGGAACCCCCGCGAGCGAGAACGCCTGAAAAAGGAACAAAATCCCCAGAAACGGCGCGTTTTTCCAGAGATTGCCCATCCGCTCAAGCTCATCGCTGCCGTTGAGCGATCCCGCCACGCCGCCGATCAGGAAGAGGGATGATTTCACGATGATATGGTGAATGATGTAGAAAACCGCCGCCGCAAGCGAGAGCGGGGTGAAGAGGGCGATCGCCAGCACCATGTAACCGATCTGGCTCAGGATATGGTAGGAGAGAATCCCCCGGATGCTCGTACGCGAAATCGCCCCGAAAACGCCGAAAAGCATCGTCGCCCCCGCCAGCCACGCCAGCGGCTGGTGAAGCCAGTCCATCCCGGGAGGAAAGACCGTGCCAAGGAAGCGGAGCAGCGCGTACACGCCCACTTTGGTCAGCATACCCGAAAAAAGCGCGGCCAGTGGAACGGGGAGGATCGGGTACGAACGAGGCAGCCAGAAATAGAGCGGGAAAACGCCCGCCTTCAGCGCGAACACCCCGAGCAGGAGCACCGCGAGACCCCGGAAGCGGGCGTCGTCGCCGAGAGCGTCCGCCTGCGCGGCGATGGCGGCAAGGTTGAGCGTCCCGAACAGCCCGTAAGCCAGCCCCGCCGCGCAGAAAAAGAGCGCCCCGGCCACCAGGTTGATCGTCAGGTAGGGGAAGGCGTGGCGAATCTCCGCCCCGCGGCTTTCGAGGGTGAGCAACGCGTAGGAGGCGATCAGCATGATCTCAAAGGCGACAAAGAGATTGAAGAGATCCCCCGTGATGAAAGAGAGATGAATGCCGGTGACCATGAACTCCACGAGCGGGAGCCGCAGCGGGTGTTCGTCGCGGGCCGGTTCCTGCGCGAACCCGTAGAGGAGGATGGCCAGCGTCGTCAGGGCGGAGAGCGTGAGCATGATCGCCGAGAGCAGGTCCGTCACCAGCACGATGCCAAACTCCGTGGCCCAGCCGCCGAGCGGAAGAACCAGCCGCGCCCCGTTCCCGGTCAGGCACACCAGCCAGAGCGCCACGCCAAGCTGGAGCAGGGTGGAGAAACCGGTCACCGCCCGCCGTGCCGCGCCGGGGCGGCTCCAGAGAAGGGTGATCACCGCCGTCAGGAGCGGGAGGAGGATGGGGAGGATCGTGCCGTTCACAGTGTCCGCCCCCCTGTTTTTCCGTCGCGGCGGGTGGTCCGGAAATCGAGAAAATAGCGGTAAAGCAAAAAGATGAGGTACACCGTCGTGCCGAAGCCGATCACGATCGCCGTCAGGATGAGCGCCTGCGGCAGCGGATCGACATGCGGGCCCGCGATGTCGGCGAGCGGCGGCGTGCGCCCCGCCGGATCGCCCGAGACGGCGAGCACCAGCAGGTTGGCCGCGTTGGAAAGGAGCAGGAATCCGAAGAGAATCCGCACGAAACTACCCGAGAGGATCAGGTAAACCGCCGACCCGAACAGGAAGCCGACCAGCAACGCGGTATCAACGGGCATGGGCGCCTCCTTCCCCGGGTTCCTCGATCGGGCGTTCCCCCCGGGCGCTGTAGGGCCTCTGTTCCTCCCGGAGAAACCGGGTCCAGCCGTGGGTGGATTGCGCGAGCGTAAAGACCAGCTTGCAGGTGACGCCGACGACCACGAAATAAACCCCGAGATCAAAGAGCAGCGGCGTGCCCGCATGGATTTCCCCGATGAGCGGGATGCCGCTCCAGTGAACGCTGCCGTGGTCAAAAAACCAGTGCCCGGCCAGCATGGAAGCCGTCGGCACCAGCACGGCCAGGAGCAGCCCCGCCCCGGCCATCCGCGCCGGATCGAAGCGGACCCGCTCGCGCATCCAGCGCACCCCGAGGGCGAGATGCAGAAGCACGAGCGACATCGCCGTACAGAGCCCCGCGATGAAACCGCCGCCCGGGGCGTTGTGCCCCCGCAGCAAAAGATAAATCGCCACGAGATTGGCGATCCCGCAGAGCGCCAGCGCGCTCTGGCGCAGGATCAGGCTGCGGATCACGGGGCGGCCCGCTTCGTCCCCTCCGGGAACGGGAGGCCATTCCTCCGCATCCCGTTTGCGCATGAGAAGCCCGAGCCCGCCGAGCATGGCGATGACAAGCACGGAGACCTCTCCCATCGTGTCGAATCCGCGAAAATCGACCAGGATCGTGTTGACGGCATTGGCCCCCTCCGCCAGCGGAACCGTCCGGGCCATGTAGAAGAGGCCGAGCCGGTCCGCGGGCGGCGGCCCGATCATCAGGAGCGCCGCGCAGACGGTCGCCCCCATGGCCACGGCCACCGCGAAATTGAGCCATCGCCGGGGCGAAGGCGGAGTCTCCCCCCCTTCGCTCGCCGAACGGGAGAAGCGCGAGAGAAGGAAAATGACCGGAACGAGCACGGCGGTCTCCACGAAAATCTGGGTGAGGGCAAGATCCGGCGCGCGGTAGAGGACGTAATAAAAACTGACCAGAAAACCACTGATGGAGAGGGAAACGAGCTGCGCCATCCAGCCGCGCAGCAGGATCGCCCCCAGCACGGCGGGAACCATGATCAGGGCCACGGCGCTGCGCAGGAAGTCCGGCGCGCCCGGGGTGAGTTCCGGCAGCCGGGGGCTGGTCCCCGCGGCAAGCGCCACGCCGCCGGTCAGGAAAAGGAGAATGATCGGCAGGAAACCGATCGGCGTTTCCGCTCCCGTGGCCCGGGTGACGGTTCCGCACAGCCGCACCAGGGCGTCGTAACCCCGGTTGAAGAGATTCTCCCAGCGGAGCGCCGCCGGAATGGCCGGGAAACGCCATCCGCCACGGATGCCGAAAGCGCCCAGCGCCACGCCTGCCGCCAGAGCGCAGCCGGTCACGGCCAGCGGAAGGTTCCACCCGTGCCAGAGGGCGTAGTGCGGCGGGACCGCCGGATGAAGCTCCGGCAGATGCAGGGCGAAGAGGGGGCGATCAAGCCAGCCCGGGAAGAGCCCGAAGGCGAGCGTGCCGAGCGCCAGCAGCAACGGTACGGCCTGAAGGGCGGCGGAGGGCGGATGAACCACCGCGCCCCGCTCCCCGCTGCCGAAAAAGGCGAACCCGAGCCGAAGGGCCACCGCCACACTCAGGAGCGCGCTCAGGGTGATGCAGGCAAGGGCGTACTTTCCGGCGGGACCGCCCATCCCGGCCACCGCCTCCCCCAGAAGAAGCTCCTTGGAAACGAACCCGAGTGTCCCGGGAATCCCCGCCATGGAAGCGGCGGAGATCACCCCCGCCAGCGCGACCAGCGGCATCCGGCGGCCCAGCCCGCCGAGTTGGCGCAAGTCCCGCTCGTGGCAGGCGTGGTCCACGATGCCGACCACCATGAAGAGCGCCGCTTTATAAAGGACGTGGCTGAGGATTTGCAGATAATCCCCGGAGACCGTCCCGCCCGCGCCCAGCCCGTAAAACCCAAGGAGGCTGCCGAGCGCGCTTACGGTGGACCAGGCGAGGATCGCCTTGAGATCATGCGAAAGGAGGGCGAACCACGCGCCAAGGAGCATGGAAGCGAACCCGACCGCCACCAGCAGCGGCTCCCACCAGGCGGCTCCGCCGAGCACGGGAGCCATCCGGGCGGTGAGGAAGACCCCCAGCTTCACCATCGTGGCGGAGTGAAGGTAGGCGCTCACCGGCGTGGGCGCCGCCATCGCATTGGGGAGCCAGAACTGGAAGGGAACTTGGGCGGATTTTCCGAATGCCCCGAGGAGCACCAGCAACGCCACGACATTGAGCCGCCCCGGCGAAAGCTCCCCGGAGCCGGTTGGCTCCAGCAACAGGAGACCGGCCAGCAGGCAGAGGCCCGTCCCCGCCGTCACCAGCAGCGACATCCGCGCTCCGTCGCGCGAGGCGGGGCGGTCGTTGAAAAAGCCGATCAACAGGAAGGAGGCGATCCCCGTCAGCTCCCAGAAAACGAAGAGAAGGAGCAGGCTCCCGGAAAAGACGGTGCCGAGCATCGTCCCCATGAAAAAAAGGAGTGTGGCGAAAAACCGCGCGCGGGACCGGGGCGAGCCGCCCATGTAGGCCTGTGCGTAGAAGAAAACGGCCACTCCCATCGCCGACACCACCAGCCCGTAAAAGAGCGAAAGCCCGTCCACCAGAAACCGGAGGTTCAGGCCGAGCGAGGGAACCCAGGGCCGTTCCACGATCGCCGCCGCCCCGGGCCGCTCCGCCGCCACCACCGCGAGGCAGAGGGTGGAGATCACCGGGAAAACCAGCGCCAGCCAGCCGGGGCCACGCCGGGTCACCGCCACCAGCGGCACCCCGAGCAGCGGCAGGAAAATGGCGATCAGGAGAGCGGTTTCCCACATTGGAACGCAGAGAATGGGATAAACCTTCCGGTCGGCACAATCAAAACCGGTCATTTTCATCCCGGCTTGCGTTCCCGGGGGTGAGGGGCAACAATCCCTGCCCGATGAATCCCGGCCGCTTCATTCCCTGCCTTGTTCTCCTGCTCTTCCCCCTGAGCGGCTGGGGATGGGATGCCGGGGGGCATCTGCTGGTGGCGGAGATCGCCCGCCGCCATCTGCGCCCGGAGGTAGCGGAGCGGCTTGCCCCTCTGCCGCCGCTCCTTGATTCCCGCCCGAACCAGGGCCGCCCGTACCATTTTGTCTCCGCCGGGCCGTGGCTCGACCAGATCAAGGCGTTTCCCGGGGAATACCCGTGGGCCGCCCGGCACTACGTGAATCTCGAGTGCGCCGAGCCGTTTCCCGACACCCCGCCGGAGGGGGAAAACGCCTACACCGCCCTGCGCGAAGCGATGAAGACGCTGCGCGACCCGAAAGCCGCCCGGCAGGCGCAGGCGGAGGCGCTCGCCCAGGTGATCCATATCGTGGCCGATATTCATCAACCCCTCCACACCGCCTCCCGCAACGACCGCGGCGGCAACGGTTACCTGATCGTCCCCCCCTTCAAGCTCCCCGCCGACCGCGGCTCCACCCGCCCCTATAACCTGCACCGTTTCTGGGACGGAGCCTACCGTTTCAGCGGTCAGGAGGGCCGGGTCCGCGAACTCGTCCACCCTTCGCAGATCGCCCGCCCGCCGGAAACCCCCGGGGAACCCGATAACCGGGTTACCCGGCTCGCCTCCACGTTCCTCAAACGCTACCCGCGCGAAAGCCTTCCGGAACTCAACCCGCGAAAGGCGGACGCCTTCTGGGAGTGGATCGGCGAGAGCCACGCCATCGCGCTGCGCCACGGATGGCCCGCCGGACCCCGCCCCCGGACCTACGAAGTGGGCCGCCTGAGCCCGGAGTTTGTGGAAAAAAGCCGCCGCATCGCGGAAAGGCAACTGGTGCTCGCCGGGCTCCGGCTCGCCTTTCTGCTCAACACACTGGAAGCGCCCCTTCCCTCCCGATAAGACGTTTCCCATCCGAATAGTGTTTTCATGAAATCAAATTATCCCCGCGCCCTGATTCATCACCTCGGTTTCCCGGCGCGACGCATCGGGCGGGCATCCCTCGCCCCGCTGCTTCATCAATGCGGTCATCAGGTCGATTTTTTTGATTCCCTGGAGGCCCTGCTGTGCGCGAACCGCGTACGGAAATCGGATTGCCTTCTTTTGAGCCTCCCCTCGCGGAGCGCGATCGACGAGGCGCTCGTGCCCGTCCTCCGGTTTGACTCAAACTGGCCGGTCATCTGCATCAGCCGCAAAGTGCAACTGGCCACGGTCGTGGCGGCGATGAAGCTGGGGGCCTTCCACTTCCTTCTGGAAACCACGCCGCCCGGGGAGTTGATGGAAGTGCTGGAGGAGGCGTTCGCCCATTCCCGCAAGCGCCAGGAAAACGAGCAGCGCCAGCTCGACATCCAGGCCCGGTACGAGCAGCTTACCAACCGGGAGCGGGAGGTCTTTCATCTCCTGATCACCGGGCAACCGACCCGGGAGATCGCCACGCAGCTCCAGCTCGCCATTCAGACGGTCAAAATCCACCGTGCCCGGGTGCTGGCGAAAATGGGAGCGGGCTCCGCCATCGAACTCCTCCGGTTTGCGCAGATCCTCCATCCGCCCGGTTCATAGCGCACCCCCCTCGGGGGGAGGCATGGACTATCAATGGCAGGGGGAAAAGAATGAAAGCGCCCCTCAGGAATCATTTCCGGCCGCGAGGGGAGCCTCTTTTTTGCCTCGACTCTTTCGTTTCGGCCCCGTATGTCACACATGGCGTATTTGGCGTTTACGTAATTTTACGGTGGCCAAATCGCAAACTCTGGCGTATCTCGTGGGGGTTACTGATGAGCAGATATCGTTTTTAATCGAATTCTTACCGCTGATCCACGGCAAAACAGCCCGCTATCGCGCATTGTGTCTTTATGGCCCAAAGCCTTGTGGCTGGAAGTTCCACCGCCGCCTTTCAGGTTGAGGAGCGCCTCGCAACATGCAGGACCGTTCATTTAAAGTGCAGACCAGAAACCGCCCGAACCGGGAGCTTCCCCCCCGGGAAAGGGAGGCAATCGGCGCCGGAGCCGGAACCGGTACCGGATATCTGGTGCCGGTCCTCGCCCTGATCGTTCTGGCGTATCTTTCCTCGGCGGAGCAATCCTTCCGCAATCAGGTTCTTGTCTCCGGGGTGCTGATCGCGGCCCTTTTCGCCTTCCGCATGGCGGGCCGCACGCTCCCGATGCGCATCGGGTTCCTGATCCTCTCGACTTTCGTCATTTTACGGTATCTCTTCTGGCGTACTTTTTACACCGTGGAGTTCACGGACTGGACGAGCTTCATCTGCGCGCTCATCCTCTTCCTCGCGGAACTCTACGGGATCACCGTCGCCCTGATCGGCAATTTCGTGAACATCGCCCCGCTCGACCGGGAACCGGTGCCGCTGCCCGAGGGGGTGCCGCTCCCGAGTGTCGATGTCTTCATCCCGACCTACAACGAGGCGATCAGCCTCGTGGAGCCGACGCTGATGGGGGCCGTCCAGATGCGTTACCCGGGCGGGGTGAAGCAGGTCTATTTGCTCGATGACGGCGGCACGGACCAGAAATGCGAAACCGGCTCCAAGGAGGACCGCGATGCCGCCCTGGTCCGCCGGCACGCCCTGCGCGAACTGTGCGAGAAAGTCGGGGCGACCTACCTGACCCGCAAACGGAACATCGCCGCCAAGGCCGGGAACATCAACGAAGCGTGCGTGAAAACCTCGGGAGACCTGATCCTCATCCTGGACGCGGACCATATCCCGACGGAGGATTTCCTCGAAAAGACGGTCGGCTATTTCCACCAGGACCCGAAGCTTTTCCTCGTCCAGACACCGCACTTCATGGTGAACCCGGACCCGATTGAGAAGAACCTCAACACCTTCGGGGAGATGCCGAGCGAGAACGACATGTTCTACCGTGTGATCCAGAAGGGGCTCGATTTCTGGAACTCCTCGTTCTTCTGCGGTTCCGGGGCTCTCCTGCGCCGCAAATACCTGCAACTCAACGGCGGGATTTCCACCGAAAGCGTCACCGAAGACGCGGAGACGGCCCTGGTGCTCCATGCCCGGGGCTACAACAGCGTCTATGTCTCCCGACCGCTGCTCTCCGGGCTCTCCGCGGAGACGCTCAGCGGGTTCATTGGCCAGCGCCAACGATGGGCCCAGGGGATGATCCAGGTCTTTCTCCTCAAGTGCCCCCTCTTCCTGCGGGGGCTCACCTTTCCCCAGCGCCTCTGTTATTTCAACAGTTGCTTCTTCTGGTTTTTCCCGTTCACGCGGCTCGTCTACATTCTGGCCCCGGCGGCGTTCCTCGTCTTCGGCCTGAAGATTTACGCGGCCACGGTGGAGACCTTCTTCGCCAACGCCGTCCCGTACCTGATCGTGATGTTCGCGGGATCGAACTATCTCTACGGGCGGGCCCGCTGGTCGTTCATCTCCGAGCTTTACGAACTGCTCCAGTCGATGCACACGATCCCGGCGATCATCGCCACGTTCATGAACCCGCGCTCGCCGCAGTTCAAGGTGACGCCGAAACAGGAGACGCTGGAGGAAAACTTCGTCTCTCCGGTGGCGATCCCCTTTTACCTCCTCTCGCTCGTCAATTTCTTCTGTCTGGGGCTCGGCTTCTACTACCTTTATCAAGGCGTGGGCGAGCTTTACCCGCTTCTGATCACGCTCTTCTGGAGCGTCTTCAACACGGTCATCCTGCTGGCCGTCCTCGGCGCGCTTTTCGAGCGTCGCCAGCGCCGGAGCACGCCGCGGGTCCACGTTTCCATCCCCGCCGTGCTCAGTGTGGAGGGGAACGATCTGCCGGGGCGCATCGAGGATATTTCGCTGGGAGGCTGCCGCCTCGCCTTCCCCTGGGGAACCGAGGAACTGCTCGAAGAGACCTCCTCGGGCATCCTGAAGGTGACGATCGGCGACGACGACGAGCCGACCTCTTTCGATGTGAGCTTCCGCAATTTCCGCGACGAACGCGGCCCCGACTTCAAGCTCGGCGTCGAGTTCAACGACGCGGAGGTTTCCCAACGGATGGCGAAAGTCCGCTTCGTCACCGGCAGCAGCGATCGCTGGATGGATATTCAGTACAGCCGGGAATCGCACCGGGGGGTGGTCGCCGCCTTTTTCGGTCTCCTGCGTATCGGCGTCAACGGATTCGTCCCGCATTTCTTTCAGGTCTGGGGCTATCTCTTTGCGGTGACTCCCCGGCAGAAATCAACGGAAGGGACGGCCCATGGCTGACCGGGAAGCGGTTTTGAGCCGCTTGTCAGCCAGCGGGATTCGAATCACCGGGAGCCAGATTATCCGGAGAGGCATTTTCATGCTTTTGGCAATGGGTGCGCTCCCCCTTGCGGCGCAGAACCCGTTCGCCCAGTGGACCCGGCAGGGAGAGGGTGCGCCGGGCACCGACCAGCCCGCTTCCTCATCCGGGAACGTCCTCCAACCCGGCTCCCTTTCCTCGCCGACCGCCACCCTCGAAAGCATTTTCGACTTTCTGGCCAAACGCCAGACGCCGCTGCGCGTCAATCTCTGGTTTCCGGGGGTCTCCGGGCTCACCGATACGGAAGTGGCCCAGGGGGCGGCCATCGCCCAGGGGATCGCCCTGCGGACCGGCAACCTGCCGATCACCGTGACCACCGCGGCGGGCATCGTCCCCGGGGCATTCAACGTGGTGGTGGGCGACGTCCTCCAGCTTCGCACCATGCTCACCCGCGAGGAGGCCGCCAAAGTCACCAATGGCTACCTGCTCCTGCGCCGGGTGCCGGACAAGGCGGACACCCACACGCTGCTCATCACCGGGCGAACCGCCTCCGGGGTCAACAGCGCCATCCTGATGCTCGGGATCGTGCAGGTGCAGATGCCCCTTTTCCCGACCGCCGCCATCCGCGATGTCGTCCTGCCGAGCGCCCCGCCCTTCCTGCGCCGGGAACCGCTGCGCTCGCAGACGACCTACACCTTCCGGCAGCTTCAGGATCTCGGAACGGGGATCACCATGCTTCCCGACCGGCGCACCCTTCAGCTTGAGGTGATGTTGCCCGGCGACTTCTCCCCGGCGATCGAGGGGAGCATGCGGCTGGAAATCCAGTACGCGGGACGTGCCGAAGTGACCCTCGGCGGTTCTTCCGACAAGGTCACCGCAAAGGTCAACGAGGGCAAACCCCGGGAAGCGCCCGCGGCGACGATGGACCCCGAACGGCTGCGGGCCACGGTGGAGCTTCCCCTCGACCAGTTCGAGCCCGGGCGCAATGTGATTGAGGTCAGCTTCCACCGCTACGGCGGAGAGCCGATCGGCATCTACATGGAATCTTCCCTCCTTGCCGTACCCGCCTGCACCACGCCGCCGACGCTGCCCGATCTGGAAATCGCAGCGCTGACCGCCTACCCCTTCATCGGCCAGCCCGACGGCTCGGAGATCACCGTTTTCCTGGCCAATCGCGACGTGGAGACCATCGAAGCCGCCTGGACCCTGATGACCCGGCTTGCGCAGGTTTCCAACACCCTGCACTACGCGGCGGAATACACCTTCGCCTTCGAGCCGACCTCCCGGCACCTGATCGCGATCGGCACGCGGGAAGCGCTCCCCCCTCCCCTCGCCGCGCTGATCCCCAAACTGGTGTTTGAGGAACCGGAAATCCCGCAGAGCGAGAAAGTCGTCGGCGTGAACCTCAAGGAGGCGATCCGGCGGGGACGCGTGGCGATCACCGAGGGGGTGCGACCCACACCGACCCCGACCCCGGTGATGGAGGAACAGCCGCCACGGCCCAAACTGGAACGGGGCTTCCTGCTCTCCGCCCCCCCGAAGGAAGACGAACGGGGCTGGCTGCTCCTCCTGACGGCGGAAACACCGGCCCTGCTCAAGACCCGGACGGCGGAACTGATCCGGCCCGACTGGTGGCGGCGTCTCAGCGGAGAATCCGTCTTCTGGAACGACCTCAGGGAAAGCTTGACGGTCTACCTCGATCAGGAGCAGAAGAGTCTGGCCGGCATTCCGATCGGGCGGACGGACGACGAAGTGGAAATGCCTCTGGGAGAACGCTTTACCTTTCGCGCCTGGAGCTTCGCCCTTGTCCTCACCTTTCTGATCTTTATCGTCAGCGCCTACTACAGTATCACCAGAACCAATTATAATAGAAATAACCTATCGTCCTAGGCTATAAGTGGCGCCGACCTCCCCTGACCCTTTCCCATTCCGCTACGCTTCCCCGCTTCTGTGAAAATCCGCACCGGACCTTCCCATCCACCGCTTTCCCGCCGCCTCCGGGGCACCCCCTCCGCCCGGGCGCTGAGCCTTGCGTGGCTTTGTTTGCTGCTGGCTCCGGCGATGGCCCAGTCTCCCGTCACCGGAGAGGGGCACCGCCCGGCGTTTCTTCCCGATTCCGCCCCGTCCCGGCCCCCGGCCGGGGACACCCCGACCCCGCCACCGGCCTCCATCATCACCCAGATCGAGATCCCCACCCCGCCGCCGACGGCGGAGCCGCTGGAGTTTCCGGGCAGTTCCCATTCCGCCTCCACCCGGCAGAGCGATCTGACGTTTCTGGAAGAAACCGGCCCGAGACAGGAAACCTCGGCCACCACGCTCTCCACCCATCACCCGACTCCCACCGTGCCGGTCCCGGTTCCCGCTCAGGCTCAGGCCCGGCCCTCCGTCGCCGCGGGGACACCGCCTCCGCCGCCCATCAGCGATTCTCCCGCCGTCATCTACGAGACCGGGCAGCAGGGGCTCCCCGTCAAGCCGGTCGCGCCGGAAATCCCCGTCGGGCCGGACCCGGGGCAACTCCTCAAGCAGGGCCGTTATCAGGAAGTCGAGCCGATCGCGCTGGAGACCCACGATTCCCGGCTCGCCTCCTCCCTCGGCTGGGCGTATTATCAGCGGCGCAAGAACCAGGCCGCCTACCAATGGTTTGAGCGGGCCATTCAGTGGGACGAGGCGAACTACGAGGCCGCCTACGGCCTCGCGCTGGTCCTTTTCCGCACGGGCGACAATGAGCGCGCGGCGGAGGTCGCCCGCTGGCGGGTGGACCAGTACCCGCGGATGCGCCGGGTGCTCGAAGACATCGCCACCCGCAAGGCGGTCGCGAGCTTCCAGAGCAAAAACTACAGCGGCGCCATCAGCCAGCTTACGGAAATGAGCCGGCGGCGGTCGTTATCCCGCGAAGAGGCGATCATGCTTGCCTGGGCCCGGTTTCACAGCGGCCAGGTCACCCAGGCGAAGGCGGACTTCCTGCACCTCTACCAGCAACGGGCGGACCGCCCCGCCGCCGACGGGGTTTACACCACCTACGCCACCACTCGGGACTGGGTGGCCCTGCGCGAACTGGCCGCCGGGCGGGGCGGCCCCCTGCTCGCCATTTACCAGAGCCATGTGAGCGATCAATACTACGCCCACGGCCTTTACCGGAAGGCGCTCTCCGAAGCGGGCGGCGGACGTAGCGGGCGGGGCGGACGCGGAGACGGCAAGGGCGGAGGCGGCGGTGTCGGCGGCCAGTACGTGGAACTGGAGGGGATCGACAGCCCGGCCGTCGGCATGGAAGTGATGGGGCGCGCCCGCTCCGGCACCTCCGGCACTTCGGAGCTTACCGAATACGGCGCGAAACTCCACGGCACCTTCTTTTCCAACCAGCTTCACCGCTTCGACCTGAGCGTGAGCCTGCTCGACCTCAACAGCGGCTCCCTTTCCCGGGACACGCCGATAGGCAAGGTGCCCGAGGATGAATCCACAGCATACCGCCACAACCCGGAAACACGCTACAGCGGCATCTGGGAAGCCCGGGTGCGGTGGGAGCGCGAAGACCTGCTCACCCCTTCGGTGGAGCTGGGCATCTCCCCGGCGGGCGGCGCGGTGAACCCGACCTTTGTCGGCGCCCTCGGGCTGCGGAAAGTGGAAGACTGGGGGAACTGGACGGCGCAGATTTACCGCGACCCCGTGCGCGATTCGCTCCTGAGCCTCACCGGTCTGCGCGATCCGTACTCCGGAGAGGCCTGGGGCCGCGTGACAGAGACGGGGGCGCGCTTCTCCCTTTACAGCCAGCTACAGGATGAATGGAGCTTCTACACCGCCGCCAGCGCGGGGATGCGGATGGGCAAATCGGTCCGGCAGAACGCCCACGTCGCCCTGGCCCTGGCCGCGAACAAGGGCCTCAACCTCGCTCCCTTTGAATACTTCGTGCTCGGCCCAAGCCTAAGCCTGGAGTTTTACGACAAGAACCAGTCCGGCTTTACCTACGGCCACGGCGGGTATTTCAGCCCCTCGCATCTCATTCAGGCGATGGTGTCGGCCCGGTTCCTCACCCATCAGGGGAGGAACTCGCTGGTGCGCGGCAATGTCGGCCTGGGGATTCAGAACAACCGGCAGGAGAGCGTCCCGTGGTTCCCGAACAAACCGGACGACCGCTGGATCACCGGCCAGACCACGACGGGGGCGGCCCTCGAGTTCAATGTCGAGGGGCTCTACCAGCTCTCCCCGCAATGGGTGCTGGGCGGTGGGCTCAACTTTAACCTGGCCCCCAACTACAACGATTTCTCCCTTCGCCTCTCCCTGCGCTATTTCTTTGAACCGCGAAATGGACTTTTCGTTCAGGATTTCCTGACTTTTTAAGAAATGAATCCGAAGAGACTCTTTGAACCGGGACCGAAATACCCGGGCGCCTCCACCGGGGCGCTCCGATCTCCGGCGCGGGTCGCGGAGAGGGTGTCGCCACCGGGGGTTCCCGGAAAGCCGGCGGCGCTGCCCGCCCGATTCGTGCGGTCCCGGGCGCAGGGTCGATTCCATCCGGGAAGGGCTCTTTTCCCCCCTCCGTTTCCGGTATGAGCATCGAAGAAAGCACCAAGACGGCCACCATCCTGGTGGTTGACGACGAGCCGGAACTGCGCCGGTTGCTCACCCGGGTGCTGGAAAGCGAGGGCCTGCGGGTCGTTTCCGCGCCCGGCGCGCTGGAGGCGCTCTCCGTTCTCAAGGAAAACCTCTCCCCGGAAAACGACCAGCCAAAGATCGACCTCGCGCTGCTCGATGTCGCGTTGCCCGGCATGAACGGGATGACGCTCTTTTCCAAGATGCAGCAGGATGAGCGCATCCGGCTCATTCCGGTGATCTTTCTGACGGGAGACACCGAGTACCAGCAGAAGGCGCGCGCCTTCGAGGCGGGGGCGGTCGATTACATCACCAAGCCGTTTCACCGCAAGGACCTGATCCTGCGCATCCGCGCCCACCTGCGGGAGAAGTTCCAGCGGGAGATGGAGCAGCAGAAAGTGGCGGGGCTGGCGAATCAGGCCCAGATGTCGCTGATCGAGACCGAACAGCGCTTCTCCGCCCTTGTCCGGAACTCCTTTCATCTCGTCTGCGAACTCGATCCGGGGCTCTGCATCACCTACGCGAGCCCGAATCACCACGAAATCCTGCACCTCAACCCGGCGAGCCTGCTCGGCACCTCCTGGGCCAGCCATATCCACCCGAACGAACGGGAAGACGTGATCGAGGGACTCCGGGAGATTTTCCGTTCCGACTGCGAAAAGCGGCTCCTGCTCCAGATCCGGGACGGCTCGAAAAACTGGCGCTGGCTCGACGCCTGCGGCAGCGTGCTGCGGACGGCCAGCGGCGAATCCCACCTGCTGCTGGTTTCCCGGGACATCACCCACAGCAAGGAGACGGAACGCTACCTTCAGCACCTGGCCCTGCACGACTCCCTTACCGGGCTGGCCAACCGGGAGCATTTCACCAACGAACTCGAAAAGGTGGTGAACGCCCATCCGGAGGGGGGCCAGTGGGCGGTGATGTATCTCGACGTCGATAATTTCAAGATCATCAACGACCGCTACGGCCATATGTACGGGGACCAGGTGCTTCGGTCGGTCGGGACGTACCTCAAGCGCGCTTTCGAGAACGCGCGGGTGGTCTCCCGGTTCGGCGGGGATGAATTCTGCATCCTCATCGGGATGGAAAACCACGAGAGCGCCCAGCGCTTCGCCGCGGATGTCTGCCATCAGGTGAACCTCACGCCGCTCTACGCCGCAGGGAAGCGCCACCGGGTAACTTTTTCCATCGGGGTGGCGATGCTGGAGGGGCGCCTGAGCGTCAACGAATTCATCCTGCGGGCCAACAACGCGTTGCACATCGCCAAATCGCAGGGGAAAAACCGGTGCTTCCTCTACCGGAGCGACAGCCAGGAACTGCGGCTCGTCCATCGGTCCGCGGAGTGGTTTCAACTCATTCAGGAAGCGCTCGATGAGAGCCGTTTTGAAGCGTGGTATCAGCCCTTGATCGACATTCATACCGGCGAGATCTCCAATTATGAAGCGTTGATCCGCTACCGGAACAAGCAGGGGGATGTCCACGGCCCCTCCGCTTTCCTTTCCAGCGCGGAACGCTACAGCCTGATGTCGCAGATCGACCGGTACATGATCCGGCACATCCTTCACGAGATCAGCCGCATCCCCGATTTCAACGTCTCGATCAACCTCTCGGGGAGTTCCGTGACGGACCCGAACATCGTCGCCTACATCCTGCAATGCTTTGATGAAACGGGAGTGAACCCGGGGCGCGTGACGTTCGAGATCACCGAGACGGTCTTCATGACCAACCTCGTGCAGGCGCGCGCCATTGTGGAAGACCTGCAGGCGCACGGCTGCCGGTTCGCGCTCGATGACTTCGGCTCGGGTTTCTCCTCACTCAACTACCTGCGGCATCTGCCGGTGACGGTGGTGAAGGTGGACGGCTCCTTCATCAAGGAGATGCACGCCGATCCGGTGAACCTGATGCTGCTCAAATCCATCAACGAAATCGCGCACCTTCTCGGCAAGCAGACCGTGGCGGAGTGGATCGAGGACAAGGCGTCCCTGCACGCCCTGCGTAACATCGGGTTTGATTACGGCCAGGGGTTCTACACCGGCAAGCCGAAGCCGCTGGAGGCTTATTTTGAGGGGGCTTGTTGTTAGTGTAGGCTACACAGGCTAACGTTTCTCAAGCCAGTCCGGGACGATCGCTCGCTACGGCCCTGCCCTCTCTCTCCCGTCCTCCAGACTTACCCCCGGGCGTCTTCCGCCAGGTCGAAGAGTTCCACCTCCGGGTTTTCCCGCTGGAAGTAGTTGAGCGTCCAGTTGCTCGGGAAGAGGATCACCGGTTCTTCGTCGGCGTCCCACGCCACACGGCAGCCGGTCGGCAGCCGGAGCGAGGCGGTCTCCCGGAAGCCGTTTTTGAGCCATTTCACCAGTTCCCACGGAGTCGATTCCAGCCGGGAGGGTGCGCCGTATTCGGTTTCCAGTCGGTATTGCACGACTTCAAACTGGAGCGGCCCCACCGCCGCCAGCAACGGGACACGCACCCCGGCGTCCCGCAGGTAAAAGACCTGCATCACCCCCTCCTGCAACAACTGGTCGAGCCCCTGCCGGAACTGCTTGAAGCGCGAGGTGTTCGGGTTGTGCAGGTAGGCGAAGCATTCCGGGGCGAACCGGGGGATTTCGTCGTAAACCACCGCCGGGTCTTGCGTGAGCGTGTCGCCGATGCCGAATTCCGAGTGCCCCACCAGCCCCACGATGTCTCCGGCGTACGCTTCGTCCACGGTTTCGCGGTCCTGCCCGAAGAGTTTGTGCGAACTCGAAAGGCGCACTTTTTTGCCGCTCCGCGAATGGGTGACCACCATGTCCCGCTCGAAACGCCCGGAGCAGACCCGCACGAAGGCGATCCGGTCGCGGTGTTTCGGGTCCATGTTGGCCTGAATCTTGAAAACGAACCCGGTGAAGGCGGGATGATCCGGCGCGATGACCTGCTCTCCGGAAAGGTGGGCGGCGGGAGGAGCCGAACGCTCCAGAAACGCGTCGAGAAGAAGCTGCACGCCGAAGTTGTTCATCGCGCTGCCGAAGAACACGGGGGTGAGCGTTCCCGCCAGCACGGCTTCGGGCGAGTACTCCTTGCCCGCGAGTTCGAGCATTTCAAGCTCCTCCACGGTCCGCGCGTAGTCCGCCTCGTCGAGCCGGTCGCGCACCAGCGGATCGTTGAGGCCCGTGATCGTTTCCGGCGCACGGAAGGCTCCGGCTTTGGTCCGCTCGAAGAGATGAAGCGCCCCGGTCTGCCGGTCGTAGACGCCCCGGAAGCCGAACCCGGTGCCCATCGGCCAGTTCACCGGAAACGCGCCGATGCCGAGCACGCTTTCGAGTTCGTCCACGAGCGCGAGCGGGTCGCGCGTGGGGCGGTCCACCTTGTTCATGAAGGTGAAGATCGGCACGCCCCGGCGGCGGCAGACTTCAAAGAGCTTCTGCGTCTGGGCCTCAATCCCCTTCCCCGCGTCGATCACCATGATCACGGCGTCCACAGCGGTCAGCACCCGGTAGGTGTCTTCGGAAAAGTCCTTGTGCCCCGGGGTGTCGAGGAGGTTCACCCGGTAGCCGTTGTAATCGAATTGCAGCACGGTGGAACTCACGGAGATGCCCCGTTTGCGCTCCAGTTCCATCCAGTCCGAGGTGGCGGCCCGCTGGTTTTTGCGCGCGGTGACGGAACCGGCAAGCTGGACGGCTCCCCCGTAAAGGAGAAGCTTCTCCGTCAGCGTGGTTTTGCCCGCGTCCGGGTGCGAGATGATGGCGAAAGTCCTCCGCCGGGCGATCTCCTGTTGCATCGGGTCGGCGCTCACGCAGCGAGTTCCTTCGCGGCCCGGCGCATCCGTTCCACCACGCGGTCGCGGCCAAGCACTTCGAGCATGTGATAAAGGCTCGGGCCGACGGAACGCCCGCTGGCGGCCACCCGCGTCGGGTGGATGAGTTCGCCGGTCTTCACGCCGAGTTCCCCGGCGGTTGCCTTGAGCGTGGCTTCGAGCGCTTCCACATTCCACGCCTCAAGCGCCTCGAAACGGGCCGCGAGCGTCTCCAGCCGCTGCGCCGCACCCGGCTTGTGCAAGGTTTTTTCCACGGCGGCGGGGTCGAACTCCGGCGTCCCGGTAAAGAAGTAGCCGATCCATTCCGGCACGTCGTTGAGATGCTTGATCTTCTCCTTGATGATGGCGAGGACCGGCAGGAGCGCCTCCCGCGAGCCGTACGGGATGCCCGCTTTTTCGATGAAGGGAAGGCTCAGGTCCGCGAACCGCTCCAGACTCATCGAAAGGAGGTACTGGCCGTTGATCCAGTAGCATTTATCCAGGTCAAACGAGGCGTTGCGCCGGTTGATTTTCGGGAGGTCAAAGAGGGCGATGATTTCTTCAATGGGCAGAATCTCCCGGTTGTCCTTGGGTGACCAGCCGAGCAGGCAGAGGTAGTTGCGCACGGCTTCGGGAGCGTAACCGGCCTCGATGTAGCTGGCGATGGAGGCGCCCTGGTCGCGCTTGCTCATCTTGGAGCCGTCCCGGTTGAGGATCAGCGGGATGTGGGCGAAGCGGGGCGGCTCGGCTCCCAGCGCGGCGTAAAGCTCCAGGTGCTTGGGCGTGTTGGAGAGGTGATCCTCCCCGCGGATCACGTGGGTGATCTTCATTTCGATGTCATCGACCACGTTCACGAAATGGAAGATCCACCCGCCATCGGGGCGGCGGATCGTGATGTCCGGGTGCGTCACCGGGTTGGAAAGGTCAAACTCGATCCGGCCGCAGGTGAGGTCTTCGAGGATCACCGTTTTGCGCGGGGAACGGAACCGCCATGCGCCCTGGTCTTCGTAGAGGTGACCCGCTTCCCGGAGTTTCTCGAAATAGCGGAGGTAGATCGCCTCGCGTTCGCTCTGGAAATACGGGCCGTGATCCCCACCCCCGCCGTCCGCATGGGGCCCTTCGTCCCAGTCGAGCCCGAGCCAGCGCAGGCCGTCGTAGATCGCCTGCGTCGCCTCTTCGGTGTTGCGGGCCTTGTCGGTATCTTCCACCCGGAGGACGAATTTCCCCCCGGTATGCCGGGCGTAGAGCCAGTTGAAAAGAGCGGTACGAGCCCCGCCGACATGGAGGTAGCCGGTGGGCGAAGGAGCAAAGCGGACACGAACGGTGGAACTCATAGGAACCGGCTATCCTGCCTGAACGGCGGGAAAATTTCACTCTCTTTTCGCAACTCTTTTCGGAACGTTTTTTACTGGAGCCGCCCCGGCAAATCGCTAGCATGAAGAGTTTATTCCTATGTCGATCTGGACCCACGCCAATCCGCAGTTGCGCGAACTCGTCTCCTACGAACCCGGGAAACCGGTGGAGGATGTGGCCCGCGAACTGGGGGTCTCCCCCGCCTCCATCATCAAGCTCGCATCCAACGAAAACCCGCTCGGCCCCTCGCCCAGGGCGATCGCCGCCATGCGGGAGGCGCTGGAGCGTTCGCATTTCTATCCGGATGGCGGCGGCTATTACCTGCGCGAGGCGATCGCGGAGAAATTCGGGCTCACGCGCTCGAACGTGATCCTCGGCAACGGGTCGAACGAGATCATCGAATTCCTCGGCAAGGGATTCCTGAGACCGGGCGCGGAGATCGTGACGGCGAAACACGCCTTCGCTGTTTACAAGCTGATGGCCCAGCTTTTCGGGGCCTCCACGATCGAGGTGGACGACCCTCATTTCTGCCACGACCTCGACGCCATGCGGGCGGCGATCACCCCGGCCACCCGGCAGATTTTCGTGGCCAACCCGAACAACCCGACGGGGACGCTCATCTCCCAGGCGGAGATCGACCGGTTCGTGGAGCAGGTGCCCGAAGACGTGATCATCGTCTTTGACGAAGCGTATTACGAATTTCTCGAAACGCCGCCCGATACGCTGAAATTCATCCGCGAAGGGCGGCGGAACGTGGTGGTGCTGCGGACGTTCTCGAAGATTCAGGGACTCGCGAGCCTGCGGATCGGCTACGGGCTGGCGCATCCGGAACTCATCGACGTGCTCGGAAAAACGCGGCAGCCCTTCAATGCCAACGGGATCGCGCAGGCGGGAGCCCTCGCCGGGCTGCTGGACGAGGAGCATCAGGAAGCGACCCGCCGGCTCACCGACGAAGGCCGGGAATATCTCCAGCGCAGTTTCGCCTCGCTGGGGCTCAAATTTGTGCCCAGCCACGCGAATTTCGTTCTCGTGAAGGTGGGCAACGGGAAGGCGCTCTTCAACGAGTTGCTCCAGAAAGGGATCATCGTGCGGGACATGACCTCCTACGGGCTCCCGGCCTGGATTCGCGTCTCCATCGGGACGATGGAGCAGAACACCCGGTTCATCCACGAACTCAACCGGCTGGTTTCCCGATAATTTTAATTTTTCCCCCCGAAAGGGGGGCTCCCGATTTCCCTTGTGGGGGGATGGGGTTTGTTTCTATTGGTAGATATGTCTTTTTTGGAGTTCGGCCTTTCTGAGGAAATTATTCACGGTGTGCAGTCGATGGGGTACGTCGATCCTTCGCCCATTCAACTGCGTGCCTTTCCGATCGTTCTTTCCGGTCGGGATCTGATTGCCTCGGCCCAGACCGGCACCGGCAAGA